>ERZ650309.1244-NODE-1244-length-11951-cov-3.621806_pt1 | contig 11951 bp, 5 predicted proteins | sample MGYA00376245_ERZ650309 | MGnify/ENA primary metagenome ERZ650309 (study PRJEB26733, sample SAMN07839294) | wastewater metagenome | biome: urban; feature: wastewater treatment plant; material: waste water | place: USA: North Carolina | collected 2016-04-26 ...
TGGATCACGACCGGCTGCCGGGGCTCGCTCGCGCTCTGTGCCAGGCTGGCGGTGCACCACAAGCCGCTGCCGAGCCCGATCGAGAGTCCAAGGAAGGTCCGGCGTGTGGGAGTCCGGTCAATGCGCATCGCGATTATCCGCAAGCAGCGAGACAATCTGCCGCGCCGGCTATGTCTGTTTCATGACGCCAGCACCCCCAAGTTCAGATGTCTGGCGTGGTCAATCTGACGCTTCTAACCTGAACGGGCCGTGACTGCCACGATTTCGCCAGAGGTCGTTCAGCCCGAGCTCTCGAAGGCCACACCCGCGCGCAGGTCCATGCGGCCATCCAGCACGCTCAGCTCGCCGCCCATGCGCAGCGAGATGGTGTCGTTCATGTCGCGCAGGATGCTCAGCGCTCCCACCGCGTAGTCGCCGATGGCCGTCACGTCGGTGAGCGTCACGTTCGTGGGGCGGATGGAGATCTCCTGCTGCCGAGACCAGCGCTCCCACACGAACGCGGCCTCGAGACGCAGGGTCGGGACGGGCCGAACTTCGGCGCCCACCCGGAAGATGACCGGCAGCTCGATGTTCACGCGCGCCTTGTCCCCGTCCACCGAGGCCCCGTCGAAGAACGGGTCGGCGGGCAGCCGCACGCGCAGGTCGGCCGTGCCTTGGATGCCGCGCGGGTAGAAGCGCACCGACGTCCCGAGGCGCAGCTTGTCGAAGTCCAGGATCATGCCCACGTGCGGCGCGAGGTCCCAGAAGCGCTCCAGCGACATGGCCGCGCGCGCGTCGAAGTCGGGGTTCTCGGGCTGGGCGCAGATGGCGTTGTCGCAGGCGCTCAGGCCCACCTCCGCGTTGAAGTTGCCCACCAGCACCCCCAGGCCCGCGCCGATGCTGATGCGCGGGTGGGGCCGCCACGCGAGCGCCATGTCCAGCTGCACCAGCGCGGTGCCCGCCAGGCTGTAGAGCGAGTAGCGCTGCGGCGCCGCCTGACACGTTGGGTCCTCGTCCGGGTTGCACGGGCTGCCATCGGCGGTGACGCCGTCCGGGTAGTCGCCGAGCAGCGCGTTGGGCACCAACAGGCCCACGCCCAAGGTGAGTTCGTCGTTGAGCGGGTGGCTGTAGGCCAGGCCCGGGATGGGCAGCGGGATGGTGCTGAGGTCGATGGTGGGCAGCGTGTTGCCGCCCGAGTCCACGCGCGTGTACTCGCCGCGGAACCACGTGAAGCTCACGTCCAGCAGCAGCTGCTGCCCCGAGTAGGCCAGGCCCGCGGGGTTGTAGTGCAGGGCCTGCGGGTCGTCGGCGCCGCTCAGGAAGAGCTGATTGATGCCGACATGTCCGCCGAGCGCCCAGATGCCGCGCGCCACAAGGGCGGAGACCGAGGTGTTGAGGATGAGCAGATCGTTGACGCTCTGCACGCCCGCCGACAGGCTGACGATCTGCGCGTTGGCCGGTATCTGATCTTCGCCGGCCGCAGCATCCTGATCCAAGACCCGCAGCGGCGCCGGCGGCGGCTCTTCCGTCTCATCCGCGGCCGAGCTGGCGTCGGCAAGAGTCGTCGGAGCCTGCTGCTGGCCGGGCTTGGGCGCCTTGGGGAATCGGCCCCAGGGGTTGGTCGCGGTGATCGTGTTGCTATCGGTGACCCAGTAGCTCGGGGCGGCGCTCTCCGGACCGCTGCGCCAGGTGGCCCATAGTCCCTTTTGCACTTCCGGATCCATTCCGGTGTTAAGAAGAGGCGCCATCCACCGCGAGCCCTTGCCCGGTCCGTACGTATCGCGCACAAGCTCGGCGTAGGCCTTGAGGATCTCGCGCTCGGCCGGCGTGGCGTTCTTGTGCGCGGCGCGCAGGGCGTCGGTGCGCAGCTGTTCCAGCGCGAAGCGCCGCAGCCTATGCACATCGCTGCTCCGGCTGACCGCATCCAGGGTGGAGATGTAGCCGAGCAGCCACAGGTGATCGGTCGGCCGCTGCGTCCACTCGCGCTGATAATAGGAAACCGCTTCCTGGGAGCGGCCGAGCATCGCCCAGCCGGTGGCGAACGGCAGCCACAGCGCCGGCTCATCCACCGCCAGGCGCCGCCAATCGGTGAGATAGCGGGCCAGAGCCAGGCGGCTGCGCTTGCCGCGCAGCCGATCGTGATCCCCGCCGTGATCAATGAGCAGCCACACGATATCGGCCCGCGCCCCCACCGAGCTGGGATCCAGCGCAATGACCTTCAGGTAGGAGCTCTCCGCCCGCTCGTAGTCTCTTTTCTTTACGTAGTACTCGGCGACCGTCAGGTAGTAGCGCTTGGAGGTGGCGAGCAGCTCCTGCTGCTGGTGCGCCAGCTCGATCAGCCGCTCCATGTCGCGCCAGCGCTCGGCGCCGAACGCGGTGTCCATCGCCCACAGCAGGAACTCGCCGTCGTTGAAGCGGTTGAACGCCTCCTCGGCGACGGCGATGGCCTCTCCGAGCTCACCGGCGTCCTTGGCCATCTTGCTGTAGCGCCACGCGCTCTCGGCGATCAGCACGCGGTCGCGCCACAGGCGGCGGTACTCGTCCATCGACTCGGGGCGCGGCTCGCTGTGCCAGAACAGCTGGCCGAGCAGGTGCAGGAACGACTGCTGCTCGGGCGGCAGCGAGCCGGCCTTTCCATTCGCGCCGCTCTGCGTCCAGCCCGCGGGCGGCGGCTCGATCTCTGCCTCCGGCTCCGACGGACGCACCACACCGGCCGCGGTCAGAGTCGTCGGCCGCAGCGCCTGCGACGAGAGCTCGGCGCGCGTCAGCAGGCCCTGCGTCCGTGCCACGCCCGCGTGATCGAGCGCATCGCGCAGCAGCACGTAGGCCTCCTGCGGGCGGTGCAGCTGCCACAGGAGCTCGGCGCGGTGCGTGATCTCCTTGGTGTCGCTGCCGAAGATTCCGGCGAGGTGCTCGTAGGTCTGCAGCGCCGCCGGCAGGTCGCCGCGCCGCTCCTGCACCGCGGCCAGCGCCTCCCAGGCCTCGCGGTGATCGGCGTAGCGCGACAGGTACTGCGTGAGGATCTCGACCAGCCCCTCGGGATCCGCGACGCTCTCCATCGCCTCGACCAGCGCCGCCAGCTCGGCGTTGCTCAGCCGGCCCTGCCGCGCCTTGATCTTCATCAGCTTGGCGAGCGCCTCGTACTCGTAGAGCTGCGGCGCCAGCTTGAGCGCCTGATCGAGGTACGTCTTCTTGCCGCTGTGCGACGCCAGGTACACGAGCTGCTCGAGCGCGAGGTGCGGGTTGCCGGTCCAGCGCGCGATCTGCGCCAGGCGCTCGCGCGGCTGCAGGCTGGCCGGCCGCTGCGCGACGAGCCGCCGCGCCAGCGTCAGCGCCTCGGCGGCGTCACCGACCGCGAGCTCGATGTTGATCTGCTCGGTGATGAGCGCGGTGTCGTTCGGGTACTGGCGCAGGAGCGCGCGGCCCCAGGCCTGGGCCAGCCGCGGCTGCTGGTGACCGAGCGCCAGCCGGATCGCCTGCCGCGACAGCTCGAGGTCACCGGGGAAGCGCGCGAGGTAGCCGCTGGCCGCGCGCATCGCCGGCTCCGGCTGGTTGGCCGCGGTGTACGTCGCCAGCGCCAGGCGCGCGTAGCGGAGCTGCGCCTTGGGGTCCGAGACCGCGCGCGACAGCTCGTCGTAGAAGCCGGCCGCGACGCCGGGGTGGCCGCTGGCCAGCGCCAGCTTCGCCGCCGCCTCGAGGATCTCGTGGTCGCCCGGGAAGCGCTCGGCGTAGCGCCGCGCCAGCTCGAGCGCCTCATCGCCCAGGCCGGCGCCGACCAGCGCCTGCAGCGCCAGGAGCGCGAAGCGGCGGGCGGCCTTCGGATCGCGCTCGTCCTGCGCGAGCTGCGCGTACAGGCGCCCCGCGAGCCCGGGCTGGTTGCTGGCGTTGGCCTGCTGCGCGGCCTCGGCCAGCCACTTGTTGCGGCGCTGCGGATCGACCTCGGCCAGGCGCAGGTAGACGCGCGTCGCCAGATCCGGGCGACCGATGCTCAGGCTCGCCGCCGCCAGGCGGATCAGCTCGTCCACGGTCAGCGGCTGCTGCAACAGCGACTCGATGTCTTGCGCCACGCGCGGCTGCAGCTCGTGGTCGCGCAGCGCGCCCTGCGGCGTCTGCATGTAGCGCCCCAGATCCAGCACCAGCGCGAGCAGGCTCGCGCGCAGCTTGAGCCGCGGATCGTTCAGCTTGGGCAACAGCTCGGTCAGCAGCCGCTGCGCCTCCTCGAACTGGTGCGCATCGAGCAGCGCCTGCACCAGCCGCAGCTTGAGCTCCGCGTCGTTCGGGCGCATGCGCAGCATCAGCCGCAGGTACTGCAGCGACAGCCGGTCCGCGCCGGTGACGTGCTGCTCGAGCGTGTCCGGCGTGGGCACCAGCAGCACCAGCGCGGTCACCATCAGGAGGCCGAGCAGGATCACGTGCCAGGGCCGGACGAGCTGCTCGCGCTGCCGCGGGCGCAGGCTGAGATCAGCGGAGGAACGCATTGGGTACTTCTCCTCGCGCCGCGGTGCGCTGGGGGGACGGAGCCGGGCCCAGACACAGCTCTTGGCGGCCGCTGTTATCAAGGCTGACGTAGCGACCCTGGGGCAGGTTGTGCACGGCCAGCACGCCGCGCGACCGCTTCATGTCGACCTCTCCCATCGCCGCCGTGAGCCGCAGCGTGGTCAGCGCGCCGTCGCCGCTGAGCTGCCAGCAGCCGTCGCCCTTGCGGGCCAGGCTCAGGTGCTGAAAGTCCTCGACCTTGTGGATGTAGTCGCTGGCGAAGACCGAGACCACGTCCTGCGCGAGCGCCCAGTCGAACACCTGCCGCAGCGCCTTGAGGGAGGCCAGCTTGCTCCCCGAGTAGAAGTGGAAGTAGATGTTGATCGGCTTGAGGCGCCGCGGCCGGTCGGTCAGCTGGAACGTGCTGATCACGTCGCGGAAGCCGTAGAACGGGCCGTGCCACAGGTTGGTGAACACGTTCTCGTTCTGCACCGGCGCGTAGACCTGGTAGTACGGGCCGACCGGGCGGCCCATCGGCGACGCCGTGGTCAGCGTCGGCGTGCGGCTCGACATGATGGTGTTGCCGCCGTTCATGTTGAGCAGGCCGGCCTTGTGCGCCTGCGCCAGTCCCTCGATCGGCGAGATGGCCTCGCCCGACCACAGAAAGACCTTCACCGGCTTGTTCGGCGGCACCAGGCGCTTGCGGATGTATGCGATGGAGTCGTCGACCTCGCGCTTCCACGAGAACGGGTAGCGGAACATGCCGTTGATGTCGCCGTCCTCCTGGTCCTGACCGAAGCGCTGCCAGTCGAACGGGTGCGAGTACGAGTGCGACGCCGCCTCGACGTTGGGCAGCGCGAAGATGTCGCGGGCGATGGCCTCGAGATCGGGCGAGAGCTTGGGGAACTTGCCCTGCGCGCCGACCTCGCCCTCGATCACCGAGACCGTGGCCTTGACCGGGTAGCGCTTGAGGATCTCGTCGAGGATCACCTTGCCGGCATAGTGGTTCCCGGGGATCGCCGCGCGCGTCGGGAAGCCGTCGCCATCGATGTGCACGATGAGCAGGCGCTTGCCGTCCTGCGTGGTGACGTCGGCCGCCGGCAGCTCGGGCAGCCGCAGCGCGGCCTTGAAGAAGGCGAACGGGTTGATCAGCCAGCGGTAGCAGTGCTCGGGCCCCTCGAGCAGCACGTACGGGTTCGCGGCCATGCCGCCCCACCACGTGGTGAACACCGCGTCCATGCGCTGACCGCCCTGATCCTCGACGGAGAGCAGGGGCTTCGCCGCGGGATCGAGGAGCCGCTGCGGGAAGAACAGGTTCTGCCGCGCGCTGACCTTGGCCTCGAAGCCGGTGAGCTCGGGATCCGCGGTCAAGAGCTTCACCTCGCCGCTGGCGCGCTTGTCCTCGCGCAGAAGCCCCAGGCGCTGCATGAACGAGCGGTCCGGCGTGAAGCCCAGGTGATCGAGCACGGCGACGCCGACCCCGGCCTCCAGCTGCTTGAGCAGCCAGCTGCGGTAGGCCTCGGGGTTGGGCACGCGATCGTCGGTGAACCAGGTGACGACGCCGGCGTAGCGGCCGGCGAGCGAGGCGCTCGGCAGCTGCGCCTTCACATCGACGTAGTCGACCGCGTAGCCCAGGTACTCCAGCACCACCGCGGCCATCATGTGCACCGGCGTGTATGCGACGTCGGCGTACTGCCCGCGGTCGCGCTGCTCGGCGCTGTTGTACAGGGCGAGGATGCGCCGCGGCACCACCTCGACGCTGCCGATGCCGACGCTGCGCAGATCCGGATCGCTGACCCACGGCGTCATCCCGAGCTCGCGGATGCGCCGCGCGGTCGACCGCATCAGCTCGCGCTGCGCCGACGGCACATAGTCGATCACGGTGACCGGCAGGTGGTAGCGCTCGCGCACCGTGCGCAGCTGATCGAGCAGCCACTTGCGATCCTCGGCCGGCACCTCGACGAAGCGCTTGTGCGTCGGATCCCAGCCGCGGAACAGCGACTCCACCGCGACGCCGGCCGAGAGCTGTGCCGCCTCGGGCAGCAGCTCGAAGCCGCGGTTCCACAGGAGCTGCACGCCGGGGAAGCGCGCGTGCACCGCCTTGATGATCTGCACCAGCCCGCGCGCCTGCGCGTCGCGCTCGGCGGGCGTCTTGGCGACACGCTGGTAGCTGTCCAGGTTGTCGAGGAAGAAGGCGCGGAAGCCGCGGTCCCACAGCGGCTTGAACTCATGCTCGAGCAAGTAGCTCTGCCAGCCGGGCTGCGTCGCGTCGAGGATCAGCGTGTCCCAGTCCGGGTTGCCGCCGAGCCGCCACTTGTCGTCGAGCGGCGGCTGCAGGGTGCGCGCCCGGTTGCGCGTGACCTCGCTGAGGCTGACGTAGGCGAAGACCGCGGTGCCGCGACGGCGCACGGCCTCGATGCGGGCCGGCTCGGCCTGATCGGCCTGGACCACCAGGCGGTCGAACTGGGAGAGCGGTCCGTCCGGCAGATCCGAGCCGTAGTAGAACGCCGTACTCGGAGCGGAGACGCCAGCAGCTGCGGTCGCGACACTGAACCCGATCGGTATTACAGATGACAGGCAAGTGATGAAGCCGCGCAATTGAACATCCCTCGCCACTATCTTTGATGAGCTCCGTCAAACGGCCAGTGATTTAGTCGAGAAAAATAGGAAGACAAATGGCGGTTTCAAATTGTCGATTGATTTCGCGGAGTTAGCTCGCAAGTTGGAATCTTCGGCAACCGGATGGCGCCTCTGCGGTTGACCGTTAGAATGGCAGCTGCACGAGCCCGGACAGACCCGTGATAGCCGTCTCAGCGACGGGGTTCTTGCTATCAGGAGACCCCGTATACGCTGCCCGGTAACCGTCGTGGAGGGTGCGTGACTAAGGGAGGGCACCCGCCGGGCTTGTTAGGTGCTTCCCCTATGTGTTTTTCTGATTTATTAGGCAATAATTTTTAAGCTGCAATTAGATTCGTTGCTATTAAAACAAAAGAAGAACAGTTGAGCTGATTGAGCGGCGTAGTTCGCCGAAGTTGTTCGAAGTGATATGGAGGAGGAGCGTAGATGTGCGGAATTGTTGGTTATCTGGGTCGCCAGCAGGCGCTGCCGGTCCTCATCGAAGGGCTGAAGCGCCTTGAGTATCGCGGGTATGACTCGGCCGGGCTGGCGATCGTGAACGGCCACGGCATGCAGGTGCGCAAGGCCGTGGGGCGCATCGCGGCGCTCGAGGGCAAGGTGCAGCCCGAGCGCGACACGCTCCTGCACGGCAGCCTCGGGCTGGCGCACACACGCTGGGCCACGCACGGCGCGCCGACGGAGCTGAACGCGCACCCCCATGTCGACATGGCCAGCCGCATCGCCGTCGTGCACAACGGCATCATCGAGAACCACTCGGCGCTGCGGCAGTTCCTCGAGAGCACCGGCGTCGTGTTCAGCAGCCAGACGGACACCGAGGTGCTGAGTCACCTCATCGCGTACCACCTGCGCGGCAGCAAGAGCGGCCGCGCCAATGGCCCCAACGGGAGCAACGGCCACGGCGGCAAGCACGGCGCGCCGGGCGCGGATCAAGCCGCGGCCGCATCCAAGCACGAGCCGGAAAACAGCGCGGCCGTGCACGCGGCGCCCGCGGGCGCGGTGGGCGAGGGCAACGGGCTGAGCCTCCTCGGGGCGCTCCTGGCGGCGCTGGCCGAGGTCGTCGGCACGTTCGGGATCGCGGCGGTGTCGCTCGATCACCCGGGCACGATCGTGGCGGCGCGGCGCGGCAGCCCGCTCCTCATCGGCATCGGCAACAACGAGTACATCGTCGCCTCCGACGCCTCGGCGATCGTCGCGCACACCTCGAACGTCATCTACCTGGAGGACAACGAGGCGGCGGAGATCACGGCGGCGGGGCTGCGCACCGTCACGCTCGATCACGTACCGGTGACCAAGACCGTCGAGCAGATCGCGGTGGCGATGGACGAGATCGAGCTCGGTGGCTACCCGCACCGCATGCTCAAGGAGATCTTCGATCAGCCCGACGCGCTGCAGAACTGCCTGCGCACGCGGCTCGACTCGCTGGGGCAGCGCGTGGTGCTGGGCCTCGACGAGGTGGAGCGCGACCTGGTGCGCACGCGGCGCTTCATCCTGACCGGCTGCGGCACGGCGTGGCACGCGGCGCTGGTCGGTGAGTACCTGATGGAGGATCTGGCGCGCATCCACACCGAGGTCGAGATCGCCAGCGAGCTGCGCTACCGGAACCCGCTCATCGACGAGCTGACCACCCTCATCGCGGTGTCGCAGTCCGGCGAGACCGCCGACACCCTGGCGGCGCTGCGCGAGGTGCGCGACAAGGGCGCCCTGGCGCTGGGCGTGGTCAACGTCGTCGGCTCGTCGATCGCCCGCAACACCGACGCCGGCATCTACCTGCACGTCGGCCCCGAGATCGGCGTCGCCAGCACCAAGGCGTTCACCGCCCAGGTCGCGGTGCTGGCGCTGCTCACCCTGTGGATGGGCCGCCGCCGCCACCTGTCGCAGGAGCGCTACGGCGAGCTGCTGGACAAGCTGGCGCAGATCCCGGCCCACATAAAAGAAGTGCTGGGCCAGTCCGAGCACATAAAGGAAGCGGCCAAGAAGCTCTACCAGCACGAGAACTGGCTGTACCTGGGCCGCGGCTATCACTTCCCGGTCGCGCTGGAGGGCGCGCTCAAGCTAAAGGAAATCAGCTACATCCACGCCGAGGGTCTGTCGGCGGCCGAGATGAAGCACGGCCACATCGCCCTCATCACCGACGGCATGCCGGTGGTCGTCCTGGCGCCGCGCGGCAGCCAGTACGACAAGGTGCTGAGCAACATCCAAGAGGTCAAGGCGCGCGGCGCGCGGATCATCGCCGTGGGCACGCGCGGCGACGATCGGCTGCGCGCGCTGGTCGACGACATGATCGAGATCCCGCAGCTGCCCGAGCCGCTGCAGCCGATGGTGGCGACGGTGCCGCTGCAGCTGCTCGCGTACCACACGGCGGTGCTGCGCGACTGCAGCGTGGATCGGCCGCGCAACCTGGCCAAGAGCGTCACCGTGGAGTGATCCGGGCGTGCGCTGATCGCAGAAGATGGAGGAGGGAGACCATCATGGGGCAGTACCTGGTTACCGGCGGCTGCGGGTTCATCGGCAGCCACCTCGTGGATCTGCTGCTGGCCAAGGGCCACAGCGTGCGCGTCCTCGACAACCTGTCGACCGGCAAGCGCGAGAACCTGTCACCGCGCGCCGAGCTTATCGTCGGTGACGTCGCGGATCGATCGACCGTGGTCAGCGCGCTGGCCGGCGTCAACGGCTGCTTCCACCTCGCGGCCGTCGCCTCGGTCGAGCGCTGCAACCGCGACTGGCTGGGCACGCACCGCACCAACCTGACGGGCACGATCAACATCTTCGACTGCGCCCGCCAGGTCGCAGAGAAGGGCGTGCTGCCCGTCGTCTACGCCTCCTCGGCCGCGGTGTACGGCGACCAGGCGCAGGTGCCGCTGGACGAGCGCGTGGCGCCGACGCCGCTGTCGGCCTACGGCGCGGACAAGCTCGGGTGCGAGCTGCACGCGCGCGTGGCGACGCTGGTGCACGGCGTGCCCGCGGTCGGCATGCGCTTCTTCAATGTGTACGGGCAGCGGCAGGATCCGAAGTCGCCGTACTCCGGGGTCATCTCGATCTTCTGCGACCGCCTGAGCCAGGGCAGCTCCATCACCATCTATGGCGACGGCGAGCAGGTGCGCGACTTCATCTATGTCGGCGACGTGGTGCGGGCGCTGTGGGCGGCGATGCAGGGCAGCTCCTCGCTGGCCGCGGGCAGCGTGTTCAATGTCTGCACCGGACAGGCGACCAGCGTCCTCAAGCTCGCGCACACCATCGCGGCGCTGTTCGACAGGAGCCCGACCATCCAGCACGTGGCACCACGCGAGGGAGACATCCGCGTCTCCATCGGCGACCCGCGCCGCGCGACGGAGCTGCTCGGGTTCCGGGCCACCACCGCGCTCCTGAACGGGCTCGCGCAGACCCTCCCGATCCGGATTGGTTCACACTTTGAATCTCTCCGCGATCAGACTTCCGCACCGCAGCTCTAAGCTTCTCCCCGTCGGAGAAAACCCCTCCCAGAGCCGCTCCTAGGCGGCACCCTGATTCCTATTTGCATCAGGGGAACCGTACCACCGTGTCCATTTCGCGTACTTAGGAGGGAACTAAGAGCCTCCCTTAGTGGCATTCCCGTTGCTCCTAGGGCTTGCGTAGCCCAAAGGAGCAATCAATGTCGATGTCGTCTGATGCCCGCTGCGCCTCTCCCTCCGCTGCCGCCCGCCGTCGCCGCACCCACCTCGCCTCGCGGCTCCTCCCGGCGGCGCTGCTCGTGGCGGCCTGCTCGCAGGGAGTCCAGGAGGACAGCGCGCTCGGACCGAGCTCCGAGATCGTCAGCGATTCGAACTCTGCCACGCTGTCGCAGGACCTGACCACGCCGAGCTATCTGTATCCCAGCAAGCTGGAGATCGGCCGCGGGCAGGTGAGCACGGTGCCGCTGTCGGCGCTCAAGGTGAAGGACCAGTCCGGGACCGCGGACACCTGGACCCGCTACCTCGAGTTCACGCCGCGCTCCGACGGGCTGTCGGCGACCTTCACCTTCACGCTGCCGGACACGGTGGACGCGGCGCAGATCGGCAGCCTGACGCTGCAGGCCAACTACAAGGGCTCGGTCGCGAGCGTGATGCGCTGGGGCTTCGAGCTGTACGACGCCGCGCGCGGCAGCTGGGTGCCGGCGACGGACAACCAGGACGCGACGAACTGGACGTGGACGGGGCTGACCTCGGCGGCGCAGAGCGCCTCGGCGCGCTTCGTGAGCGGCAGCCGCCAGCTGAAGGTGCGCATGTCGACGGCGTCGGCCGCGGACAGCTGCGACCTGGACTACCTGGCGCTCTCGTTCGTGCGCACGAGCCAGACCGAGACCGTGATGCCGCCGCCGCCGCCGCCGCCGCCGCCGCCGTCGTCGTCGTCGTCGTCGTCGTCGTCGCCAAATAAATCATCGTCGTCGTCGTGCGTTTCTTCCTCTTCCCATTCATCGTCTTGGTCGTCGTCGTCGTTATCGTCGTCGTCGTATTCGTTAATCCACTGTCGGCGCATCGACGGGTCTAAACTGCTTACACTATCAAAGGTTGTATGTTTTCGAAACTGCCCAATGCTGTTGAGTTTCATAAGGGTAATTGTTTTTTTTGTTAAAAAGATGAAAAGACACTAAATGAAGGCACAAAGGTACGGCTTTTATTAACACTGTATTGCCTATTTGTTAAATAAAATATCAACAAATGGCAAAAAAATAGGCTCGTGGGTATTAAGTTACCCTGCGAGCCTATTTTATGTGTTTGGGTGCTGTTTAGTCGTTGTTATCGAGCATAGCAGTACCGTTGGTAATAAACACTTTGCCATTAAATGTTTGGCGGCAACCTGTGGTGGTGTTGCTAAGTGTTAGTGATATGTCGTAATCGCCTATT
>ERZ650309.1245-NODE-1245-length-11932-cov-3.758356_pt1 | contig 11932 bp, 9 predicted proteins | sample MGYA00376245_ERZ650309 | MGnify/ENA primary metagenome ERZ650309 (study PRJEB26733, sample SAMN07839294) | wastewater metagenome | biome: urban; feature: wastewater treatment plant; material: waste water | place: USA: North Carolina | collected 2016-04-26 ...
CGGGGGGCTCTTCTCTCCGCGATTACCGCCAAGCATCGGGCGAGCTTGGATATTTCCAACATCGATTTGCCGTTTACGACCGGGAGGGTGATCCCTGCCCGAACTGTGACTGCCGGCAGGGGGTTCAACGCCTTGTGCAGGGCGGCCGTTCTACTTTTTATTGTGCTAAGCGGCAGAGATAGGTACATCCTATGTTTATGAAACACATTTCTCTGTACCAAAAAGTTAAGGCCTCAAGCTTCAAGGCGATGGGCCTCAAAGCCGTGTGGTTAAGTCTGGCCATTGTTTTCGGCGCCGTCCAAGCTGTTGCTGGCAGTTTTCTCGGCGAGGTCGATGACCTGCCGTTGATGCCTGGCCTAACGCCGCTACAAAATACCGGTGTTAACTTTGATTCACCCCAAGGACGTATCGTTGAGGTTTATACCGCTGGGAAGGTAACCCGCCCGGAAGTCATCTCTTTTTACGCAGAATCCCTGCCGCAATTGGGCTGGGTTGTGCAGGATGTGGGTGATGCGGGTGCGGCGTGGCGGCGGGAAAATGAAGTCTTGCGGCTTATGTTTTCCGGCACGGGCCCGATCGTTACGGTTCATTTTTCCCTCGCGCCTGAAGGCGCTAAAGGAGCGACTGTGGTGCCTCCTGCTGCGACGGCAAAGCCTCCTGCGGCAGTTGCACCGAAAGCGCCGGCCGGCAAGCCGGCGGCCGCCCCTGTCAAAAAAACACAATAAGCAGCAATCGCTTATTAAGGTGACGCTAAAGGAGCATCCTTATGGCTTATGAAACCATTATTATTGAAAAGCGCAATCGTGTGGGGCTGATCACGTTAAATCGGCCTAAAGCACTTAATGCGCTTTCGATGCAATTGGTTAAAGAGCTGGGTCGCGCTCTTGATGACATGGAAGTTGATGCGGCTGTGGGTGCTGTCGTCATTACCGGCTCGGAAAAAGCCTTTGCCGCAGGTGCGGACATTAAAGAGATGTCCAGCTTCAGCTATATGGACGCTTATACCCGTGATTTCATTACAGATGGCTGGGAACGGATCACAACCTGCCGGAAGCCCATCATTGCCGCCGTAGCAGGATACGCCTTAGGCGGCGGGTGTGAAATCGCCATGATGTGTGATTTTATTCTTGCGGCTGATACCGCCAAGTTTGGGCAGCCCGAAATTACCATTGGGACCATTCCCGGTTCCGGCGGCACCCAGCGACTGACCCGATTTGTTGGAAAATCGAAGGCAATGGAGATGTGCCTTACGGGCCGCATGATGGATGCCGAAGAAGCCGAACGGTCAGGTTTGGTGAGCCGGATCATTCCAGCTGCTAATTTAATTGAAGAGGCCATAAAGACCGCTGACCGCATTGCCTCGATGTCGCGCCCACTCGTTATGATGGCTAAAGAAGCGGTTAATCGGTCTTATGAAACCAGTCTTTGTGAAGGCATCAGGTTTGAGCGCCGGCTGTTCCACTCGACCTTTGCGACCGAGGACCAAAAGGAAGGCATGGCGGCGTTTGTCGAGAAACGTCAGCCAGACTTCAAAAATCGTTAAATATCTGAAATCTTGCAGCATCATTGGCTATGCCGCTAGACCCAGCAGGGTTAAAGTCTGAAACCCGCTATGGGTAGTGTGGGTCGAGATAAGCGACAGTTTCTTGACGCACGATACGACCGAGGCTATAAACCGCGCCTCAGCTTGATAAACAAAGATTGCTGCGATAGACGATCGCTAAACGCTTAGGATTTTTCATGGCCCAACACGCATCCGCTAAAAAACGCATTCGCCGCAACGGCCGACGCAACGAGATGAATCGCGACCGCACGTCGCGTATCCGCTCGATGGTTAAGAAAGTTGAAACGGCGCTGACAAGCGGCGATAAAAAAGTGGCGACTGAAGCATTTAAAGATGCTGCACCAGAAATCCAACGTGGCGTCGCCAAAGGCGTGATTCATAAGAATACGGCAGCGCGGAAAATTTCCCGCTTATCATCCCGGATCAAGGGCCTGAAGGCCTAACCTCTCACATTGCATCATCTCAGTTTTTAAAGCGCCGCATTTGCGGCGTTTTATATTTCTATATCTTTAAGATGTTGTTCCTGAAATTTAAAATTTTTCACACATAAAAAGAACGAACGGTGATTCCTAGAGTTTGATGTAACTCAGCGACACGGAAAATTTTTTTTCTCAGATTCGCAATGAATCCGTTGCAACAATCTAGTGCTCGCTTGTAGGTTCTCTTTGCACGGATGACTGACGTTACATTGCGAAGCAGTTTAATAATGGCTTCTGATTTTATCGCAAAGTTTACGCAGTGATTTTTGCAAAGTTCTGAGACTAAGAATCAAAATAATAACGATGACATTACGGGGGCGTCGCTTCACGAAAAGATTTCAGTGCAGCATCTAGTGAATTTTCTGCTGCTTCTAAATTCTTTCGGATAGGTAGACGTACGGAGCACTATTTGAATGTTAGAGCGAGCGCCTGACGATCGTTTACTTCGGCAGTGGGCCCGGGTTCGGGGCCGTCTACGTGAAGAGTTCGGCGATGCAGCTTTCAAAAGCTGGTTAAAGCCAATGGTATTACAAGAAGTGCGCGATGCAGGGATCCGGATTGCGGTGCCTACGCGGTTTATGCGCGACTGGGTGGCCAATCATTACGGCAGTCGCCTGGCGTCTATTTGGAACGAAGAAAATTCCGCTATCCGCGCCGTTGACGTCATCGTGGCGCCCAGCTTGGCCGGCAATAAAACAGCGCCTCGTGTGGATGCGGGAGATGACGAACATGAAACGTCAGATGCACCGGCTGCGGTTGCGGAGCCCGAGATCAATGATCTTTCAGCACCCCTGGATGCGCGGTTTGATTTTGACAGCTTTGTCGTCGGCAAGCCCAATGAACTTGCCTATGCTGCGGCTCGCCGCGTTGCTGAATCGGAAATTGCGCCCTTCAATCCCTTGTTTCTTTATGGGGGCGTTGGTCTTGGCAAGACGCACTTGATGCACGCCATTGCTTGGCACATTCGTCAGCGCAATCCGAAACGCCGCGTAATGTATTTGTCGGCGGAAAAATTTATGTACCAGTTTATCCGGGCGCTTCGTCACAAAGACACGGTCGCCTTCAAGGATCAATTCCGCTCGGTCGATGTTTTGATGATCGATGACGTGCAGTTTATTTCCGGAAAAGATTCAACCCAGGAAGAGTTTTTTCACACCTTTAACGCGCTGGTAGATCAAAACCGCCAGGTCGTGATTTCGGCCGACAAGTCGCCCAATGATCTTGAAGGCATTGAAGATCGTATGAAGTCCCGGCTGGGCTGGGGCTTGGTTGCCGATATTCATCCGACAACCTATGAATTACGTCTCGGCATTTTGCAGGCCAAGGCCGAACGTTTGGGAATTCCGTTGCCGGCGAAGGTTCTGGAATTCCTGGCGCACAAAATTGCCTCGAATGTTCGTGAGCTTGAGGGTGCGTTGAACCGTATTGTGGCTCATGGCACCTTGGTCGGACGCGAAATCGGCCTTGAAATGGCGCAGGACGTTTTACATGACTTGCTGCGGGCGCATGATCGCCGGGTAACCATTGAGGAAATTCAAAAGCGGGTTGCCGAGCATTACAATATTCGGCTGTCCGACATGCATTCCGCCCGCCGTGCCCGCGCTGTGGCGCGTCCGCGTCAGGTGGCCATGTATCTTGCCAAGCAATTAACGGCCCGGTCCCTTCCCGAAATCGGCCGCAAATTCGGCGGCCGAGATCACACCACCGTCATGCATGCGGTGCGAAAGATCGAAGAACTGCGGGGGGCCGACCCTAATTTTGCCGAGGATGTGGATCTCTTGCGCCGGATGCTTGAGACATAGGCGTACGGGGCCGTATTAAAGGCCAGGAAAGAGCGGTTCCCTTTGGCAGCCACAAAAGCTCCCAGCGGTGAAAATTGCTCTGCCGAGGGCGGGAGATCGTGTTTTGACGATCTTCCGAAAAATAACGCGAAAAATCTAATGAACCTCAGTAATCCGTGGTATAGTTTTTTCACGGTGTTCGAACGGTTTTAAAGCCAATAACTCACCATGTAACGTATTGATTTTAAAAGATATTATTCTTTTCTAATCAAGCTAATCTGGGAGAGGGCGAATCAAGAACTGTGCGAACTGCCCAGACAATGAAATTCAGGCCTGGAATCAACAACTGTAGATAGCAAAAAGCCATGAAATTAACGATCGAGCGTGCAGCGCTGATGAAGGCTCTTGCCCATGTCCAAAGTGTCGTTGAGCGACGGAATACGATCCCTATTTTGGCCAACGTCTTAATGGAGGCCGAGGGCAGCCATCTGCGCCTGACGGCGACCGACATGGACTTGGCGATTGTTGAGGCGGTTGAGGCAAAGATTGCCAAATCCGGCACGACGACAGCACCAGCCCATACCCTTTACGACATCGTCCGCAAATTGCCTGAAGGCAGCGAGATCGAAATTGATTCTGCCGATGGCGGGGCACAGATCACTATTCGTACTGGGCGCGCAAAGTTCTCGCTTGCGACTTTGCCGAAAGACGAATTTCCCCTGACCAGTGATGGGGATATGCCGGTTACCTTTGAGCTGCCGGCGCCGGAATTGCGCACCATCGTTGATCGGACAAAATTCGCGATCTCAACCGAAGAGACCCGCTACTATTTGAACGGCATCTATCTTCATGCGGCGGAAACCGACGGCGTCAAGGTTTTGCGCGCCGTTGCGACCGACGGTCATCGGTTGGCGCGATTTGAAATGGCCTTGCCGGAAGGTGCGGCGGCCATGCCGGGCGTGATTGTTCCACGCAAAATGGTCAATGAGTTGCGCAAGCTGGCCGATGATACGTCGGGTGTTGTGACTCTGTCCTTGTCGCCGACGCGCATTCGTTTGGCTTTTGATAATTTGGTTTTGTCCTCCAAGCTGATTGACGGGACATTTCCGGATTACGAGAGGGTCATTCCCAGCGGTAACGACAAGATTATGGAAGTTGCTTGCCGGGATTTTGCGCAAGCGGTTGATCGGGTTGCCACCATTGCCACCGAGAAAAGCCGTGCTGTTAAGCTTAGTTTAACGCCGCGCACGCTCACCCTGTCGGCTTCGAGTGCGGAAAACGGCATGGCGACCGAAGAGCTGGAAGCTCTTTACGACAAGGATCCCATCGAGATCGGATTTAATGCGCGCTATCTTTTGGATATTGCTCAGCAGATCGAGGGCGATCGGGCGCAATTTGCAATGGCCGATGCGGCGTCACCAACGATTGTGCGTGATGCGGCGGATGCCAGCGCACTTTACGTCTTGATGCCGATGAGAGTCTAACCTGTTTGTGATGCCCGCTGTTGCTGTTTCATCGTCGGTCGGTCTTTGGGAGGCGCCCGCGCGCGCGGCGGCGCCGCGTCTGGCGTTAAGTCGTCTAACCATCACCGATTTTCGTTGTTACACCCGTGCTCGTATTGACACGGATGCGCGGCCTGTCGTTTTGGCGGGGGCGAATGGTGCGGGTAAAACCAATCTTTTGGAAGCGATCTCGTTTCTCGCTCCGGGACGCGGGCTGCGTCGGATTCAGCTTGCCGAAGCGGCGCGCCGGGGAAGCTCAGAGGGTAATTGGGCGGTGGCGGCGTCGATCCAAGCTCCGTCAGGTGAAACGACAATGTCAACCGGCCGGTTAAATGATCCCGACGGTCGTGATCGCCGCGTGATGCAAATTGATGGGGCCGAGGTACGAAGCCAAACGGCATTGGCGGAACGGTTATGGCTTGTTTGGCTGACCCCGCAAATGGATCGGCTCTTTTTGGACGGGCCTTCTGCGCGCCGCCGATTTTTGGATCGGCTGGTTTATGCGTTTGATCCAGCCCATGCGGGACGGGTCAGCGCCTATGAACAGGCGATGCGCGAGCGCTCGCGGCTTTTGACCAGCAGCGGCAGTGATCCGGCATGGCTGAGCGCATTGGAAAGTCAGATGGCCGAGCGGGGCGTCGCTATCGCGGTGGCGCGCCGGTTGGTTGTGGCGGAACTTGCCGGAATTTTGCATGAGCCGATCTCGCCGTCATTTCCGATGGTGGATCTATCGGTAATGGGTGTCGTCGAAGACTGGTTGTCCACTAGCCCCGCCTTGGCGGTGGAAGATCGCATTCGTCACGCTCTCGCAGCGGCGCGTCGCAGTGATGCGGATGCTGGGACGACGTCAATTGGTCCCCACAGAAGCGACATTCGGGTGCGGCACAGCGATAAAGACATAGAGGCGGAGCACTGCTCGACCGGTGAACAGAAGGCGTTGTTGCTGTCCTTAATTCTTGCCCATACGCAGCGCGTTGCGGCGCATCGTGGAGCGACCCCGATTTTGTTGTTGGATGAAGTGGTCGCCCATTTGGACGAGGCGCGGCGCTGCGCGCTTTTCGATGCGATTTGTGCGCTTCATGTGCAAGCCTGGATGACCGGTACCGATGTGAGCCTTTTCGCCTCCTTGGGTGATCGCGCTCAACGTTTTGCTGTCGCGGCGGCGCAGCTTTCACCTATTGACGTGTAGTATGATGAGGCGCGGCTTAATTAACGTGCAGGAAGGAATGACGGGATGACTGCCACAACTCCTCCACCCAATGCGGCTGAAAATTACGGCGCAGAGTCCATTAAGGTTCTCAAGGGCCTTGAGGCGGTGCGGAAACGCCCGGGTATGTACATCGGCGATACGGACGATGGTTCGGGTTTGCACCACATGGTCTATGAAGTCATAGACAATGCGATCGATGAATCCCTTGCGGGTCACTGCGACCGGATCGATATTTCGCTGAACGCAGATGGATCGGTGACGGTTCGGGACAACGGCCGCGGCATTCCGGTTGATATTCATCCGCAGGAAGGTGTTTCCGCAGCTCAGGTAATTATGACGCAGCTGCACGCAGGCGGTAAGTTCGATCAGAATTCCTATAAAGTATCGGGCGGGTTGCACGGGGTGGGAGTCTCGGTCGTCAATGCCTTGTCCAGCCGATTGGATTTGCGGATTTGGCGTGACGGCAAAGAGCATCACATGAGATTTAGTGATGGCGACCCGGACGCGCCGCTAAAAATCGTTGGCGATGCGCCAAAAACAGAATCAGGCGCGCCGCTTAAGGGAACCGAAGTTACTTTCCTTCCGTCACGCGCAACCTTTACCAACACCGAATTCGATTGGACAACGCTGGAAAATCGTTTTCGCGAACTGGCTTTTTTGAATTCGGGTGTTCGCCTCATTATGACGGACAAACGTCATGTTGACGGTAAGCAAGCTGAGTTCCATTACGAAGGCGGCGTGGAAGAGTTCGTGCGCTGGCTGGATCGTACCAAAACCTCGCTGATCAGTGCGCCGATTGTTGTCGGTGGCGAGCAGAGCGGTGTGACGGTCGAGCTGGCAATGCAGTGGACCGATAGCTATCACGAAACCATGTTGTGCTTTACCAACAATATTCCGCAACGCGATGGCGGAACTCACTTGGCGGGTTTCCGGGGTGCATTGACGCGGCAGATTAATGCCTATGCCGTCGAAAGCGGCGTTGCGAAGCGAGAAAAAGTTCAAATCACCGGTGACGATGCGCGTGAAGGATTAACCTGTGTCTTGTCGGTCAAGGTTCCCGATCCAAAATTCTCCAGCCAAACCAAAGATAAGCTGGTGTCGTCTGAAGTGCGCCCAGCGGTGGAGTCGATTGTAAACGACAAATTGCAGCAATGGTTCGAAGAGCATCCGGCTGATGCCAAGAACGTGGTGGCAAAGGTTGTTGAGGCCGCTGCAGCTCGCGAAGCGGCGCGGAAAGCTCGTGAGCTGACGCGGCGCAAGGGCGTGTTAGATTTGGCGTCGCTTCCCGGCAAGCTTGCCGACTGCCAAGAAAAAGATCCCGCCCTATCCGAACTTTTCATCGTCGAGGGCGATAGCGCCGGCGGGTCGGCAAAACAAGGGCGTGATCGTCACTTTCAAGCCATTCTCCCGCTAAAGGGAAAAATCCTCAATGTCGAGCGGGCACGGTTTGATAAAATGCTATCCTCGGCAGAAATTGGTACGCTGATCACGGCTCTGGGCACCGGCGTCCCGCGTCAGGATTTTGATGCGAATAAAGTTCGCTACCATAAAATCATCATCATGACCGACGCTGACGTCGACGGCAGCCATATCCGCACTCTCCTTTTGACGTTTTTCTTTCGTCAGATGCCGGAGCTTATTGAACGGGGATACCTCTATATCGCCCAGCCGCCGTTGTTTAAGATTAAACGCAGCAGCTCGGAAGTTTATCTCAAAGACGAAAAGGCTTTGGAGGAATCGTTTATTACCTCGGCGCTTGAAGGGGCTGTCTTCATTCAGCATGACGGCAAGCAACGTCGCGGCGGTGACCTAAAGAGTTTGATCGATGATGCCCGGCGGATTAAACGGCGGATTGCCCCGCTGGCGTCACAGATCAGTTCTGATCTGGTGATCGAACAGGCGGCCATTGCTGGCGTGTTGAATCCAAAAGTTCTGGTGGCCGAGAAAAACGCGGCGGATGCGGCAACCTATTTGGCGAAGCGGCTTAATGCCATCGAACCGGAAGGAAGTCAGGGATGGGCCGGAACCACGGCTAATGCCGAGGATGGTCACGGACTTTTATTAACCCGGACCCAGCGTGGGGTCACGCAGCGCTATCTCTTGGGCGAGAAAATTATGCGCTCGATGGAAGCGGTTCGTTTGGATGAGCGAGCGACGCAGCTTCAAGAGGCCTATCTTGGGGCCGGTAAATTGGCGCTAAAAGATCGGGAAATTCCGATTATTGGACCGCTATCCTTGCTGGCAACAGTTCTTGAGCAAGGTCGCAAAGGGGTCGCGATGCAGCGGTATAAGGGTCTGGGAGAAATGAACCCGGGACAGCTTTGGGAGACAACTCTGGATCCCAATGTCCGCTCACTTCTTCAGGTTAAAGTTGCTCAAGCCGCTGACGCCGAGGCAGTGTTCTCTGTGCTGATGGGGGATGTGGTTGAACCACGTCGCGACTTTATTCAAGAAAATGCCCTTAAGGTTGCTAACCTCGACGTCTAAATACATTGAGGCGACGAGAGGCTAATCGAGCCGTAACCATCTTACGATGGGCAGCGATGCCATGGCTTGACATGTTTAAAACTTATCTAAAATACAAATATTTGTTTTTTAGATCATACCAGATATTGTTGTATAAGAGCCCTTCGCCGCAAGGGACTGCAATTGTGCGGGTCGGCGCAAAAACCTAGAGCGACGCTATGGCGCCTTTTTCCTTTTTATCGTTTCGCGTGTCGACAATGATACGGAACCGTCTAAAGGCAGTGGCGGCGTCACGCGGCGAAACAATGCAAACATTGCTACGGCGGATCATCGAGGACTTTCTTGATGCACCGGATATTCATCAAAATGGCCAAATAGTATTCAATAGTACGGCGCCATGGGCGAAGGATTTGTTGCGCCAACAATCAGCCTTGCAGGAAAAGGGTATTCTTCATCTTTGGTGTCGTCCGGGTGTGCATCGGCCTGAAATATTGGTGGCTTTTTCGCCTCGCCAAGCCCCTTCAATAGCGGGCTTCTTTAAGCTTAAAGAAGAGTTGTCGCTTATGGCGGGGCAGCCGCTTGATCTTGTCGACGAAGCAACGTTAAGAGCAGCGCCTCGCGCGGCAGCACTCAAAGAAGCATCGCGATTATTTTAATCGGTGTTTTGGATAAATTTTAAAAATATCTGACTCTATCCAGAGAAGCCGCAAAGTTTTATTGTGGGCGTGACGCTGATGAATTGTAAGATTATAGGATAAAATAATGAAGCCTTTCTGTTGGCTTGCCTTATTAATCGGAATGGCTGTTGTCGCTCGTCCAGGTTTTGGTTATGGCCAATCTCCGGAAGCCGATATGGTGCATCGTCTTGAATTGGCGTTAGGGCGGCCATTCGCTACCTCTCAACGGTTGGATCTGGAAACGGCAACGCGCACCGCAGTGACGAAATTGCGGCCAGATCGCGAAGCCTTTATTCGCAACATCTCGCGGATCACCGGGATGCCTGCTGCGGAGGTTTCAACGGTAATGTCGGGCGTACAAACCGAGGGGACGATGGCTTCGCCCAGCATCACCCCTATGCTGGAAGCGAAGAAAGGAAGCGCCTTTTCCGCTGCGCAAAAACAGGAATTGGTAAAGGTAGAAGAGCAATATAAAACAGCAGCTTACCCACAAATCGAAGGATTTGTGCGGGAAGCGGCTTTTGTCCTCGGTCTTGATACCCAAGATATTCGACCATGGATTTTTCGGATGGGCTTCTGATCCTCGCAATTTCGCCACGAGGTTGGGATATGACCACCCGTGAACGGTCGGCAAAAACATGACCGTTAAGGGAAATGATTGATTGAAAATGGCGACGCGTCGAAAAACCCCTACCGCTAAAAAAAGTCGGAAGAAATCATCCTCAGGGCGATCTCCTCGTCGGGAAACCTGGCGTTTCTTAGCGAAATGGACGGCGGTTGCCATGATTTGGGCGATCATCGCTGGGGGAGTCATGCTGGGGTTTTATGCCCATGATCTGCCGGATATTTCGGGGCTGGGCAGCAGCGGCCGTCGTCCCAGTATCGCGCTCGCCGATCGGGAAGGAAAAATCTTTGCTACCTTTGGCGAGTTTCATGGTGCGCCAATTACTGTGGCGCAACTGCCGGCTTATTTGCCTCAAGCCGTAATGGCGATCGAGGATCGGCGTTTTTATGATCATATCGGGATTGATAGTCGCGGCGTATTGAGAGCGATTGTAACGAACGTTCGTGCCGGCCGCCTGCGCCAAGGTGGATCAACCCTAACGCAGCAATTGGCAAAGGTTTTATTTTTAACGCCCGACCGAACGATCAAGCGCAAGGTTCAAGAACTGATCTTAGCGTTTCAGTTGGAAAACCGTTTTACCAAAGATGAGATTTTCTCGATTTACCTGAACCGCGTTTATTTGGGCGGGGGTGCATACGGTGTTGAAGCGGCCGCACAAAAATATTTTGGCGTACCGGTTCGTGAGATCTCGCTCTATCAAGCGGCAGTGTTGGCGGGACTTTTGCAGGCGCCGTCGCGATATAATCCTGCCGCCAATCCCGATGCAGCCCGCGCCAGAGCCACTCAAGTGTTAGACGCAATGGTTGTTGCGGGTTATCTCACGCCGGCCGATCGCCAAGCGGCGGAACTCAAGGGGATGGGGACACTAGCGGTTGCATCGTCGGGATTGGGGAAGCATTTTGCGGATTGGACGGTCGATCAGATCCGCGACTACGTTAGCTTTGGCGATCGCGATTTAGTGGTCCAAACCACATTGGATCTTCGCCTGCAAACCATTGCCGGTGTTGAGTTGGCGGCAATGCTTGATGGAAAAGGCGTCGAAGCAAAAGTGGGCGAAGCAGCTTTGGTGTCTCTGTCGCCGGATGGTGCTGTGCGTGCCATGGTGGGAGGGCGCGATTATGATCAGTCGCAATTCAATCGGGCGACCCAAGCGCAGCGTCAGCCGGGCTCATCATTCAAATCCTTTGTGTTCTTAGCCGGACTTGAAGCGGGAATTTCTCCTGATGATGAATTTGATGACCAACCGATCCGGATCGAAGGTTGGAGTCCGGGTAACTTTGATGATCAATTTTTGGGACGCATTACGGTGCGCGAAGCGGTTGCGCGCTCCATTAATACGGTTGCTGTACAGGTTTCGGAAAGAGCCGGTCGGGCCCAGGTTATTCGCGCCGCGCGGCGCCTGGGTATTTCCTCTCCGTTGCCGCCGCACCCGAGTATTGCTTTAGGTACTGCCGAGGTAACGCCGCTGGAATTGGGCGGGGCCTATGCCGGGTTCGCTGCGGGAGGCATCCCAGCGCAGCCTTACGCCATTACCGAAATTCGAGATGGCAGTGGCACCATCCTTTATACGCGCAAAGGATCTCAGATCGGAAGAGCGTCGTGTAGGGAAAGAGTGTCTTCGCCTGTGT
>ERZ650309.1246-NODE-1246-length-11931-cov-5.371506_pt1 | contig 11931 bp, 10 predicted proteins | sample MGYA00376245_ERZ650309 | MGnify/ENA primary metagenome ERZ650309 (study PRJEB26733, sample SAMN07839294) | wastewater metagenome | biome: urban; feature: wastewater treatment plant; material: waste water | place: USA: North Carolina | collected 2016-04-26 ...
CCTGCAACGCTTCGGCATAGGCTTCCAGCGCCTTCGCTTTGTCGTTCATCGCTTCGTACGCACGTCCGGCGCGCACGTGCATTTCCGCTTCGCGGCTTTGGTCGCCCAGCTTTTGCCAGACAGTTCTCGCCTGGGCAAAGGATTCAATCGCTTGTTGCCGTTCACCCGCAGCAAGCTGGGCCGCGCCAATCGAAGTCACGACAATTGCCTCGCCGCGTTGGTTTCCAACTTCCTGCATTACGGGCAATGCCTGCCGATAAAAATCCAGAGCCTGTTTGGATTGCCCCATCGCCTGATGCGTTTGCCCCAGATTGGTCAAGGCGCTGGCTTCGCCTTTGCGGTCTTTCAGTTCACGTCGCAAGGTCAACGCCTGGTTGAAGTAATCCAGTGCCTGCTGGTTTTCGCGTAACCCGCGCGAAACATCGCCCAGCGCGTTGAGCGTCATCGCCTGCTTTTCTTTGTCGCCAACAACGCTCCATTGTTTCAACGCTTCGGCGTAAGCGGCCAGCGCAGCTTTCTTTTCTTCCGCAGCCTGACGCGCACGAAGCTGTTCGCCTTTGGCAAATTGGCGCTCGGCTTCGATGCGTTCGGAATCGAATCTTGCAATCTCGCGAAGCTCGGCCAACTTGATCGAAACCTTTTTGGACTCTTTTTCCTGCGACACCAGTTCAAGACGATAGTTGCCGCCGAAACCAGCGATCAAAGACAAGTTCACCGGATCAGGCGAATCCTGATTCCATTGGTATTCGACGGCCGGTTTGCCGTCAGGCGCGAAAAGCTTGATTGAAAGACTGACGTTTTTGGCCGCCACCGTAAGGCGAGCAAAGTCCAGTGTCTTAACAGAAAGCTGGAACGATTGGGTTTCGCCGCTGCGCAGTTCTGCTTCGACCGCCTTGTCCAGTTCAAGCGATAGCGGCTGTTGGCCTTTGCTGATGGAAGCGCAGATTGAAAGTCCAAAACAGAAAAGGATGAAAAGCTGAGCAATACGAGTAAAGCGAAGCAAGGCTAACCTCCGTTCAAGAAACGGCATTCGCGCCGGATCGCGTTAAGTGTCAGTGATGTTCCAGCTTGATCAAATAAGCGAACACATCGCCGGAGCCGGAAACGTTGGTCACTTTGTTGGCTTCGTCTTTGGCGATGGTGGAGGGAATCGCGGAATGCTTGGCAAGCAGGTCGCGCACCGAACGAATTTGCGTCGGGTCGCTGATGTGGCCTTTGTCGTTTGGATTCGCCAGCGATTTCAGCACTTCCAGTTCCGGCAATCTTTTGGACGACCAAACCAGCCAAAGCTTTTCGGTTCCCTGGTCTTTGTCGAAGAAAAAGCCATCGCCGGTTTCGGGAATGCGGATTTGCTGATTGGCTGCCAGTTCCGCCTTGCCACTGTTGGACGTTGGTGAAGGAAACAAAGTGTTGTAATCCGGCAACCCGTTCACTGGCTCTGGAGCTTCGTTGATGATGTACAGATGACCAGAGCGCGCGGCACCGACATTAAGCTGCACGTGGTAATCGTTTTCGAACACCAGTTCGCCCGCCAACCTGAACGGTTGCTGATACGGTTGGGCGTCACGGTATTTCTGCACCATCATCCAGTAACTGAACGCAGGTTTCACAACCGGAGCAACAACTTCAGGCAGTTTTTGTTTTGTAAACAACCAGGCGGCAACCGCAATGACAATGATTCCTGCCGCAACAGCGATGATTTTAAATGGAGCTTTCGCCGGTTCCCCATCCGTCCGAATTTGCGTTGCATCCAAAGCCGTTGGCCGTGCTTCTGCCGAAGCTGTTTCGGCATCGTAATGCAAGGTCGTAACCGTTTGGTCGGCAAGAGCTTCGGCTGAACGCGGCGCACCTGTCAGCGCAGCCGCCAGGTCATCAGTAAATTCCAGAACGGTTTTGTAGCGGTCTTTGGCATTAAACGACAACGCTTTCAACAATGCTGCTTCGGCGGCCGCGGGCAGGTTTCCGCGAAGCTCACTGGGTTTGGTGATTGCGCCTTCGCGTTGCAGTTCGTACAGATCAACCGCCGACCCGGCCTTGAACGGCGGACTCCCGGTCAGCATTTCGAAAGCAACCGCGCTAAGTCCGTAAATGTCGCTTTCCGCTGTGGGCTTTCCGCGCAACTGTTCCGGAGCCATGTACGGTGGAGTTCCGGCGATCCAGGTGATTTCGACATTGGTGGCAACCTCGGAATCTTTGATGCGCGCAACACCGAAATCAATCAGCTTGACCTGGGTTTGGCCGCCTCCCAACTCTTCCATCATTATGTTTTCAGGCTTCAGATCGCGGTGGTAAACGCCCTTTTCGTGCGCAGCGGCCAAGGCCTGCCCCATCTGACGAACGATGGAAGCGACTCGGTCAAAATCCATTCCTTGTTGAATCATGACCGACCGCAGCGTTTTGCCTTCGACAAACTGCATGACCAGAAACGGTTTGCCGTCTGGCATGGTGCCTGTATCCAGAACTCCCACGACACCAGGGTGATTGATGCGCGCCAGCGCTTCCATTTCCTGTTTGAACTTTTTCTGGAACCACAAATCGTATCGCTGGTCGCCGCGTTCTGCGATCAACACTTTGATTACGACGGCGCGATTCACCAGTTGTTTGTCGCGAGCCAGAAACACCAATCCCAGGCCGCCTCTGCCGATGACGCGCTCAATCAGATAGCGGTCTTTGAGCACCAGGCCCAGGTATTCACTGGCAGGAGTGGATTCCGCCAGCGTCGCCATTGTGTCGTCGTTGTCCATGGAAGCCATGTTTTATTGCTCAGAAAAGCTCAGGGTTCAATGGGACTGCCAAAGCTGCGCTTTCGGTGTAACCAGTCGAAATCGTTAAGCGGCTTCTTTGATTCCAGCTTTGGCCGCTTCGATGAAAGCACGCGCGTTTTCCACCGGAACCATCGGCATAATTCCGTGGCCCAAGTTCATGATGTGGCCTGTGGGGCCCGCTTTTTTCAGAATTTCGCGGACGCTTTCGGCGATGGTTTCCGGAGTCCCGAGCAGCGCACAAGGGTCCAGGTTTCCCTGCAAAGCCAGATTATCGAACCCGGCTGCTTGCAATCGCCGGTTTGCTTCCGCAATGTCAATGCGCCAGTCCAAACTCAGAACACTTGCACCGGATTGGGCCATCTTTTCCAGCACAGAGCTGCAACCGTTGACGTATAAAACCGCCGGAACGCTCAACGCACTGGGGCCGCGATGCAGCCTGGAAAAGATTCGCTGCTGATATTCCAGCGCGAACTCTTCGAAATCGCCAGCCGACAATTCGCCTGCCCAGGTGTCGAACAATTGAATGACCTGCGCTCCCGCTTCGATCTGAGCGTTCAGGTAATCCGTGACCGTGTCGGCAATCTTTTCCAGCAATTGATGCAACAAGCTTGGATTCGCAAACATCATTCGTTTGATTTCGGCGAAGTTGCGGGACGTTCCGCCTTCAATCAAGTACGAGGCCAACGTGAACGGAGCCCCGGCAAATCCGATCAACGGCGCTCGGTTATCCAGTTGTTGCCGCAACAATCGGATCACGTCCATCACAAAGCCAGTCTTTTCCACTGGGTCGGGAACAATCAGCTTTTCAACCTGTTCAGCCGTGCGAATCGGTGTTTCGATGACCGGCCCGCGACTTTCAATGATGTCCAGTTTGACGCCCATCGCTTCGACGGGAATCAAAATGTCTGAAAACATAATCACCGCGTCCACGCCCAAAATATCGAACGGCTGCATGGAAACTTCTGCCGCCATTTCGGGAGTTTTGCACAGAGTCAGAAAATCCGTTTTGCCGCGCACAGCGCGGTATTCGGGCAGATAACGGCCCGCTTGCCGCATCATCCACACGGGAGAGCGGTCAACACTCTGCCGCCTGCAAGCGCGAATCAATCTATCGTTGTTAATCATAATTTCTCTATAAAAAATGAAATGGTTATTTCCCTGCCAATGGCTGCGCATCTTACCACCACAACCCGCGATTCCGCATCTGGCTTGAACGAAAAGGTGCAGAAGTGAGCTTTACAATAACTGCCGGGTTTGCAACTCTACGTCTGATTTGCACACCCGTTTCATTTCGTTCACCACCAGAGGAGCTACTTATGATTTCAAGACGATCTTTTTTGAATAATGCCGCCCGGTTCGGTTCGGCAGGCGTGATTGCCGCCAGCTTCAACGAAAAAGGAATCGCTCACGCGATTGATGCGACGCGCTACGTTTCCGGCTCTTCCGCCGACGATGTCGCCATGAACGAAGATTTCTGGCTGGAAATTCAGCGCGCGTTCACCGTTGACCGCACGCTGATCAATTTGAACAACGGTGGAGTTTCGCCTTCGCCCAAAGTCGTTCAAGAAGCAATGCGTCGTTACCTGGAATATTCGAACTCTGCGCCGGTGTACACGATGTGGCGCCACCTGGATCCACAGATTGAAAGCGTCCGGCGCCGTCTGGCGATGAACTTCGGTTGCGATATGGAAGAAATCGCCATCACGCGCAACGCCAGCGAATCGCTGGAAAATTGCCAGCTTGGCATTGACCTGAAACCCGGCGACGAAGTGCTGACCACCAATCAGGATTACCCGCGCATGCTGACCACCTGGAAACAGCGCGAACGCCGCGACGGCATTAAGCTGCGTCAGATTTCAATTCCGGTTCCGGCCACACATGATCAGATTTTCGAGGCGTTTGAAAAAGCCATTTCGCCCAAAACCAAAGTCATCCATTTCTGCCACATCACCAACCTGTCCGGACAGATTTATCCCGTCAAACGCATCGTGCAGATGGCGCGCGCGCGCGGCATCGAAACGATCGTGGACGGCGCTCACGCCTACGCGCATTTCCCGTTCAAACACGCCGATCTGGATTGCGATTATTACGGATCAAGTTTGCACAAATGGTTGACCGCTCCGTTTGGCACCGGCCTGCTGTTCGTTCGCAAAAACAAAATTGCGCAAACCTGGTCGCTGATGGGTTCGGTAGAAGAAAACAATGCCAACATCCGCAAGTTTGAGGAAATTGGCACCCATCCATCTGCCAACGCGTTGGCCATCAACGAAGCTTTGGACTTTCACGAAGGCATCGGCGCTGACCGCAAAGCGGCTCGGTTGCGGTATTTGTATCAACGCTGGGCGCGTCGCATCGAAAACATGAAAGGTGTGAATCTGTTGACCAGCTTTGATCCTAAAATGGGTTGCGGGCTGACGCTGGTGAACATCGCGGGCATTGATCCGATCAAACTTTCCGGCCATTTGCAGACCGAATACCGAATCATTTCGACGGTCATCAAACATCCTGAGTTTGAAGGATTGCGTATCACGCCGAACGTGTACACGACGTTGCGCGAAATAGACATCTTCGCTGAAGCAATGGAGAAAGTAATTCAAAAGGGCTTGGCCGCGTGATTTAGATCAGCTTTCAATTCCACGAAAAAGACTTCACGACAAAAGGCACAAAATCGCAAAATAGCTTTTGAATCTGTTTTGTGCCTTTTGCGGTTTTTGTGGTTGGCCGTTCTTCTTCTCTAGTTGTTATGGTGTTGCTGAAAATTTCTTACAAGCTGAGGGCGCATCATGTTGCGCTGTACGACCAAACGTTTGCCGAACGAACCTTGCCTCTGATTCGTGAACACGGATTCAGGTTTTGGGGCATCTGGCGGACAATTGTCGGGGACGCTCAGGAATATCTGGAATTGTGGGAATTCGATTCGCTGGCCGAGTTTGACGAAGCCTGGCGGCGGTTGATGGCTGATCCAAGGTTGAAAGACATTTTTGAAATCACAGGGCCGCTGGTCGAAGACGAAAAATTGTCACTGTTTGAACCTTCGCTGCCGGGCGAAAGAATGATTTCAATGCCGAGGCCTTAAGTTATTCACCATCCAGTTTGATGCCGAAGCGTTCGGCCATTCGATAAAGCGTGCGGCGATCAATGCCCAACACTTCGGCGGCGCGGGTGCGACTGCCTTTCATCACTTCCAGCACGTGCAGCAAATAGCGCCGCTCCAATTCATCCAAAGACGGCAAATCATCGTACAACGCGGCCAGTGTCGAATGCGCCGCCCGCTGTTGCAGCTCTGTTGACTGAAGTTTCGGCGGCAAATCCTCCCGTGCAATTTCGGCCCCGCGCGCATGCAACGCGGCGTATTCGACCGCCGATTCCAGTTCGCGCACATTGCCCGGCCAATCATACGCTGCAAGAATTTTGATTGCCTCTTCCCGAAATCGCATTTGGCCACGCCCGGCGTTTTCCACCGCGTTGAGCAGAAAACGTTCGGCTAACAATGGGATGTCGCTTCGCCGTTCGCGCAACGCCGGAACGCGCAACGTAACCACGCTCAAACGATAGAACAAATCTTCGCGAAACCGATGAGCGGCAACTTCCTGTTCAAGTTCGCGGTTGGTGGCGGCAATCACGCGAGCATCCACTTTCAGATTTTTGGCGGAACCGACCCGGCGAATTTCCCGCTCCTGCAAGGCGCGTAACAACTTGACCTGCATGGCTGCGCTGGTTTCGCCGATTTCATCCAAAAACAACGTCCCGCCTTCCGCTTCTTCCCACAACCCTTTTCGGTCGGAAGCCGCGCCCGTGAACGAACCTTTTGTGTGGCCAAACAGTTCTGCTTCCAGCAACGTTTCCGTCAGCGCGCCGCAATTGACAGGAACAAAGGGCATCGCAGCGCGAGGGCCATGCTGATGAATTGCACGCGCAACCAATTCTTTGCCGGTGCCAGATTCGCCGACAATCAAGACAGTCGAACGCGAAGCCGCGACTCGCGCAATGTCTTTATAAAGTTCGATCATCGCCGGAGATCGCCCGATCAACCCGGCTTGCCGATATTGTTCGCTCAACGCTCCGGTTATGGATGTTTTATCCGAACTGTCGGAATCAACTCGCTCCAACGCACGACGAACGATTGAAATCACTTCCTGAACTTTGAACGGCTTTGAAATTAAATCCCAGGCTCCCTCTCGTGAAGCGGCAACCGCCGTGTCCAATGTGCCAAAACCTGTGATCAAAATGACGGGGCATTGATTGCGAAAACTTTTCAGCAAATCCAGCCCGGACTTTTCGGCTTCCAAATTGATATCGCTGACAACCAGATCGAACGTTTGCGCTTCGCTCAATTTCAAGGCGTCATCGGGCGTTTGAGCAATCACAGTGCTCCAGCCTTGAGCTGTGAATAGTTCGCCAAGCAAATTGCATGAAGCGCGATCGTCATCAATGACCAAAATTCTTTTCGTCATGCCGCCTCCGCCTTTGCCATCGTGCCTGAAGGGTTTTCAATTACAGGAAAATGCAACCCGAACTTTGCGCCTTGTCCGGGCAAACTTTCGACTTCGATTTGGCCATCATGTTCGCGCATCAATTGGTTGACAATGACCAACCCTAATCCCGTCCCGCGCCCTTGCTCTTTGGTCGTGTAAAGCGGATCGAAGATGCGTGCGCGAACTTCTTCGCTCATGCCACAACCATTGTCAGCAACCTCGACAACGACCTCTCCACCCTGTGATTCAGTGAAGGTTTTGATGTTTAGCTCGCCACCTGCCGGCATGGCATCCATCGAATTGTTGATCAAATTGATGAACACCTGTTGCAGATAATCCGGAGAACCGGCAATCGGCGGCAACTTTTCCGCCAGCGAAAGGTTGAGCCGCACGTTACGAGAATCCAGTTTTGGCCGCGTGGCTTCGGCGATGTTGCGCAAGATCAAATTCAAATCTACGGGCGCAAGCACGGCTTTTTCCAGTCGCGTGCGATCCAGCATTTGGCGCACAATGCGTTCAATTCTTTCAATCTGTTCGCCGACGATTTTCGTTCGCGCTTCGGCGGATTCCGGGTTGGATCGCATTTCATCGCGCAGCAATTCCACATGGCAACTAATCAAATTGAGCGGCGTGCCGACTTCGTGCGCGAATTGCGCCGCCGTTTGTCCGGCGGCGGCCAGACGTTCCATTTCCCCCAATCTGCGCGACACGTCCCACAACTGCAAGTTGGCATCAGCCAGTTGGTGATTGCGGTGCTGCAATTCAGATGTCGCTTCCAACACGCGCCAACGAAGAATTTCTTTCTGAGCTTCACGCTCGCGCGTCATCTCGCTGATGCGCGCAATCATCCGGTTGAAGCCTTCGGACAACCTGCCGAATTCATCACGCGCCAACACAGGAGCCTGTGTTTTCAACGAACCGGCTTTAGCGCGAGCCATTGCATACAGTAACCGCTTCATCGGGCGATAAATCAATTGCCGGAACATCAAATAAGTCGTCACCGTCAACAGAATTATCGCAACCAGGGCAATCAACGTCGCCGATTGAGAATACAGCTTCACCAAATCCGGAAAATCGTCGAGCCGTTCGACAATTTCAACAGCGCCGGCAAGCTGGCCGCGTTTGAAGTAAGGCGCATATGAGTGAAAGTAAATCGCGTCGCTGCTGCCTGTTACCGGGCTGGTAAAATTGAACGGCTTTTTCTGTAACAAGGCAGCTTTCGTCTTGTCGTCCATCGGTTGAGGTGGCAATTGGTCTGACGACGCAACGCGTTCGACAAACTGGCCCGCCAACAATTCCCACAACCGCACGTTGACGATGAAAGGTTGCGCCCCTTGTAACAACTGAGTCGAACGCTGCAATTGCTCCACATCAAACGGCTCTACTGAACTGCTGACATGGTCAGCCAGGCTTCGCGCCTGTAATTCGGCCAGATACTGTTGCTCTCCGCGCACCAGATCGGTGACGCGCGCGGTGATGACAAACATCATCATCGCCAGCACGGCAATCGTAATTGCCGAAACCAGCAAGGTCGTTTTGGTGTGAAGCTTCATGTGCAGCATAAGACGTTTTCTTACTCGTGAATTGATATTACGACGGACATCGTAACAAAGTCTGCCAGCGGCAAACAGGCCCCGTTTGCCAACCAGTCGGCAGCAAAGCCAGTGCCAGCCAGAACCATTTCAGATTGGCCACCTCGCCGCCATACCGCGTGGCGAAATTGCAATCTCATCAGCCGTCGCAACCAAAACGCCACGCCGCTAACTTGACGTTCATCCCACATTTCAAACCTCACTATTCCCCCAAACGCTTGAAAAGGCTTTCCAGTGCTTCGTTTTCTCAAAATCTGCCGAACGATTTCTCTATTGAATTTTCGTGGCATCAGGCTTGCCAGACTGCCCGGCGAAGGAGTGAGTGAATGTTTCACCTTGTTGGGCAAATTCTTTTGGGACTCGCGGTAGGCGTGATCGCCAAACCATTGATGCCCGGCAAGGGGATGGGAAGAGTCGTTGCCATTGCTGGAACCGGCTTGATCGGGGCTTTGTTGGGAGTGTTTGTCGGACGCTCTTTCCTGGGTACGGAAAACAATCTGGCTGGATGGATGGTTTCAATGATTGGTGTGTTGCTGGCATTGACGCTTTATCGCGTCGTCACCGGCCCACGCTCTGCATATTGACCCAACTGGTTGACCTAACATAAGTCGAACGCACTACGAACTTCAATCCTTTACTCCGCGAATGCTGCGCAACAAGAGTTGCCCTGGCGGCATCCGCGACCCCAAAACCGGATGAGATCAATCATCCCCAATACTTTACGGAGACCTTAATGAAGAAAACGATTGCAACTCTTTCGCTGGCAGCTTTGCTGATGGGTACAACCAGTGCTTTCGCCGGAACGATCCAAGGCGACAAAGCCAAGACGACTGCTCCTGCGGCGAGCACCACCGAAACTAAAGGCAAAGGCAAAACCAAGAAAACCAAAACGGTCAAGCCGACGCCGACACCTGCCGCAACCAAAACCAAACCTTCGGGCAAGTAAACGCGGAGTACTTGTCCGTTGATGGCTTCCGTTGCCATCTACCTCCTGAGGGCAACGGAAGCGTTCTTATTGTTTGAGAGCAGTTGAAGTCAAGTAATGAATTACCGAACCTCTTTTGGCCAAATTCAAAGCATGGCGAGATGCTTTTTCTTTGTGCTGCTCGCCGTTGTGCCAATGCCAATCCTGGCACAGGTTTCTTCACAATCGTCGCCAGTCAACCCAATCCCGCGCAGATTGACCCTGGCTGACGCCGAACGCATTTTGCTGGATCGCAACCTGGCCGTCACCGCCGCCAAGTTTCAGGTCGAATCCAGCCGCGCTGCCAAGTTGATAGCCGGTTACAAACCGAATCCCGTTTTGACCGTCGGTGCTGAGCAGTTGGCACTCGGTCATTCAGCATCAAGTTTATTCAAATCGAATCTGGGGATTTCAGCGGCAAGCACTTACACAGTCCGTATTGACAAGATCATCGAACGTGGCGGCAAGCGCGAACTTCGCACTGAGCAGGCGGATGAACAACTCAAAGCCAACGAAGCGCTGATGCTGGACGCCATTCGCACCCAGCTTTATCAGTTGCGACAAGCCTTCACCGCAGCCACGCTGGCTCGTGAAGACTTATTGCTGGCTGAATCCACGCAACGGCAGTACGAACAGACCGTCCACCTGACAGCCACCAAAGTTGAAAACGGAGACTTACCAGGGCTGGAAATTTATCGCGCGCGCGCGGGGCAAATGCAGTTTGAACAAGCCGTTGTGCAAGCCCGGACGAGTTATGAACTGGCGACGCGCGATGTCTTGAACCTGCTGGGCGCAACCATTGCCGATGTCGCTCCCAGCACTCGGCAAACCGCGCAAACCGCTTTGCCGAATGGCGGAAACATCGTTTTAACTGGGAACAGCTCTTCGGCTGATGACGGTGCGCAATTTTCGGCTTCGCTGCGCAACACGCCGCTTGAAATCGTTGCTGAATTCGACGACCGCCCGATTGTCCAAACGCAGGAAGAATTGCTGCATGCTTCGCTGGATGAACGTCCTGACGTAATTGCGGCCCGCCACATATTTGAAGCCGCCAACCGTGGACTGAATCTGGCTCAGGCGCAACGAATCCGCGACGTTTCGGTGGGATCGGAATTCCAACGGGTCGGTTCGGACAGCAGCTTTGGCGCAACACTTTCCGTACCGCTTTTTATTTACAACAACCAGCACGCAGCCATCACGCAAGCCGAGGCACAGCGAAAGGCCAGCGAGACGTTGCTGCATCAAGCCGAATTACAAGCGACGACCGACGTTAACAAAGCTTATCAAGTCTATTTGTCTGCGCGACGCACTCTGGATCTTTACAGCAAACAAAACCTGACTCTGGTTGAAAAGCTTCGCAGCATCGCAACGCTAAGTTACAAGGAAGGCGCGTCGAGTTTGTTTGAATTGCTGGACGCTCAACGCACCTATAACGCAGCGCTGGCAGCTTACAACCAGGCGCGCGCAGATTATCAAAATTCTCTTTGGTTATTGGAACAGGCTGTCGGCAAGACGCTGCGATAGCGTTGCCGCATCTTTTTAACTGACGCGAACCCCTTTGCCGTTATGAAGATTATTGACGAAATCGTTCACCAGGAACTTGAAACAGACGAACATCCACCGAACAGGCCACACATTTCGTTGGACGAACTTTCCACCGAAACGGACTCGCCGGTGTTCAAATTGCGGCGGCGCACTTTTCTGGGCCTGGTCGTGATCCTGGTGCTGTTTGGTGGATTGTTCAGCGCTCTGTTGTGGAAGAAAGGCGCTCATAATGAGCATCAGAAACCGGCCACTCAAAGCGAGACAACGGCGCTTGCTCAAAAAACCGATCCTGATCTGGTCACTGCCGAAGACGACGAACTAAAGCAAATTTCCATCGAACCGGCGGTTGAACGCGCGGTGGAAGTGGAAAAGGAAACCACAGGCAAAGTCGCGTTCAACGAAGATCGCCAAACTCCTGTGTTCACTCCGTACGCAGGCCGCGTTATTGAGTTGCTGGCCAACAAAGGCGATCTGGTCAAACAAGGCCAACCCTTGCTGGTAGTCGAATCGCCTGAATTGGTTGGAGTGGAAAACGATCTGGCTGCCGCACGTTCAGACCGCGACAAAACGAAAATAGCGCTCGACACTGC
>ERZ650309.1251-NODE-1251-length-11909-cov-2.955542_pt1 | contig 11909 bp, 15 predicted proteins | sample MGYA00376245_ERZ650309 | MGnify/ENA primary metagenome ERZ650309 (study PRJEB26733, sample SAMN07839294) | wastewater metagenome | biome: urban; feature: wastewater treatment plant; material: waste water | place: USA: North Carolina | collected 2016-04-26 ...
GGTTGGGGCCACGACCAGGGCGACCACCGCCAGGACAGTCACCATCCATTTCATGACAGGTAACCCTCGCCGAAGGTCAGAGCGTCCACAACTCGACCGTCGTTGACGGTCGGGCCGAGCAATACCTTGGTGGCGTTCGCCTGCGGGTCGTACGTCATGAGCGCCGTCGACGGGCTGCAACCGGTGGTCGACTTGAGCAGCAGCTTGTCTCCTGACGCACCGACGACGCTGATGTTGTCGCCCGCCCCAGGAACTTTCACCTTCTCGGTGTGACCGTCAGCGGTCACCCGCGACAGAAACACCACACCGCACGCGCCAAGCGACTGCACGAATGTCCCACTCGGCAACTTCCAGCCGTCGGTATCTCCGTAGTCACCGTCGAATCCCGGTTCCCCCTTGCCGTTGTTGAGGGCGGTGACGGCCGTCGGTGCGGATCCGTCGATCGGAATCTGCCAAAGCTGGCTGCCCACCGCGCCTTTCACCAGAGTGCAACTGGCGAGGAAGTCCTTCGCCGTTGCCCAGCGCGTCAACCGGCAACTGGCATCGTGCATCGGGGCGGGGATCACGCGCCCGACGGTTCCGTCGTTGCCCATCATCACGAAGCTGTTGTCGACGTCCTGATTCCGGTCGGTGCGTGGATTGTCGGTTGCCAGAACGAGTGCGGTGCCGTCGCGCGTCTCCAGATAGCCGCCGCCGAAACTACCAGCTCCGCCGAGTTGCTCTGTCGGATAGGTCAATTGGGCATTGCCGTCGAGGTCGACCCGCTGCAGGGTGCCCGACCGGTCCCGCGTACTCGGTTGCGCCAGCACGATGGCCTGGCCGTTGGGCCGGCTGAATCGCGCAGATCCCTTGAACGGGAAGGACGTCTGGCTGCCGGTGTGCAGATCGACCACGACCACCGTGTCGCCCGTCGTGAACAGTGCACGGCTGCCGTCACCTGACCAGTCCCGCAGATATAGACCCGATTTGCGGCTCTCCGGTCCGAACGTGGTGATGGCGTATCGGCGCCCGGCCGGATCGATCAGGTACAGGGTTACCGGCGCATCCTTCGGCGCCTGCTGATCAGGCGGCGGCGTCTCACCCATCCGGTGACCGGGCACCGGGTTCCACGTCGCCAGGGTCCAGCCGTCACCGACCTGATCCCACGGGATCTGTATCGACGCATCGAGCGACGGCGCCGCCTGCGAAACGGGAACAGTGCATGCGGTCACGACCGCAGCGAGAACCGCTGCGACGGTGAGACGACGTGAGAGACGCTGGCTCATGGTGGGTCCTGTTCGATGGCCGAAAATCTGGTCGGTGAACAGGGTCCGGTGCTCGTCTTGCGAAATTCTTGGTTCCGCAACCTCGGATCCTTCCGACACCAAATGAAGTAGTCGACTACTGCACCAGCCAATATTGACGTCTCAAATAATTCTTGGCGGAAGCCGCAACACCGCTGAGGAGACAGCCATGATCGCTCACCGCATCCCAGTGATCCAGCGAGCCGGCTGCGCGACCGTCACCGCGTGCGCCCTGGCCGCGGCCCAGATCGTCAGCCCGGCCACCCCCGCCGGTCGATCAACCACCCGGGTCGACTACGCAGCGGTCCAATTCACCTCCCTCTCAACATATTTGGCAAGAGCGGCAGCTGACCTCAAAAAGAAGGCGACGGTTCAGCTCCCGACCGCAACCAGCGCTGTGGCACCTCCTACTTCGGTGGCAGCTCGGTCAGCGGTACCGGCCGCGAGTCTCGGCGGCCTCGTCGGTGGAGTCGTGAACACGGTCGAACGGGTCGCGAGCGCAGCCCTCATCTTGCCGGCGACAGCCCTGTTCTTCGGGTGGCTAGTCAGTGGTGTGCTCTTGATGCAGGTCCCGATCTTTCGTGTACTGCCTCCAGCCTTGGGGAACCCGCTCTTCATGGCGACAAATATCGTGCTGACGCCAGTGGTCACCGTCGTCGGGGCCGCGATCCTGGCTGCCACCTGGTTGGTGCGCAGCGTTGGCGCCCTGGTGCCGCTGGCGGCCGCAGCCAAACCGGCAGCCACGGCCAAACCGGCGGCGACTCAACTGGCAGCTCAACCCGTGAAGACCGCCAACAAGCCGCGCCGAACCCCACCCCAACCCGGCCGGCACGCCGTCGCGAGTAACCCGGAAGAATCGGCGAATCCGTCAGCGCCACAACACACTTCAGCGAAGGGTAAGAAAGTCAAGCCGCACAAGGGCTGAAAAAACGTCAGCGGCCGCCGGTGGAGAACCCCGCCGGCGGCCGCTGCACGTGAAAAAGACTCAGGACTTCTGAGCGGACAGCTTCCGGTACTCCAGGACGGTGTCGATGATCCCGTACTCCTTGGCATCGGCAGCGGTGAGGATCTTGTCGCGATCGGTGTCCTTGCGGACCTGCTCGGCAGTCCGGCCGGTGTGGCGTGCCAGCGTCTCCTCCATGAGGGTGCGCATGCGCTCGATCTCGGCGGCCTGGATTTCCAGGTCAGAGAACTGCCCCTGGATGACGCCACCGAGTGACGGCTGGTGGATCAGCACGCGGGCGTTCGGCAGGGCCAGGCGCTTGCCCGGCGTACCGGCGGCCAGCAGCACCGCGGCGGCCGACGCGGCCTGGCCGAGGCACACCGTCTGGATGTCGGCGCGCACGTACTGCATGGTGTCGTAGATCGCCATCAGCGAGGTGAACGAGCCACCCGGCGAGTTGATGTACATCGTGATGTCGCGGTCGGGGTCCTGAGACTCCAGTACCAGCAGCTGAGCCATCACGTCGTTGGCCGACACATCGTCCACCTGAGCACCCAGGAAGATGATGCGCTCGTCGAACAGCTTGGCGTAGGGATCGACGATGCGCTCGCCCGTGTGCGTCCGTTCCGTGAACTGCGGCAGGATGTAGCGCGCCTGCGGGGCGATTTCGGGATTCAGGTGCTTGGAGATCACTTCGAGGCTCCCTTACCGCCGTTGAGGTTTGCGCGCGTGATGATGTGGTCGACGAAGCCGTACTCCAACGCCTCCTGCGCGGTGAACCAGCGGTCGCGATCCGAGTCGGCCTCGATCTGCTCGATGCTCTTTCCGGTGAACTCGGCGTTCAGCCGGAACATCTCCTTCTTGATGACGTGGAACTGCTCAGCCTGGATGGCGATGTCCGACGCGCTGCCGGTGACGCCACCGAGCGGCTGGTGCATCAGAACCCGGGCGTGCGGCAGCGCGTGCCGCTTGCCCTTGGTGCCCGCAGCCAACAGGAACTCACCCATCGATGCGGCCATGCCCATCGCGTAGGTGGCGATGTCGCAGTCCGAGAGCTGCATGGTGTCGAAGATCGCCATGCCCGCGCTCACCGACCCGCCGGGCGAGTTGATGTAGAACTGGATGTCCTTGTCCGGCGCCTCGGCGGTGAGCAGGAGAATCTGCGCGCAGAGCCGGTTGGCGATGTCGTCGTCGACCTGGGTGCCGAGGAAGATGATCCGCTCGCGCAGCAGTCGCTCGTAGACCGAGTCGTTCAAGGTCAGACCGGCGACGCCCGACGACATCGTGGTGTGGATCGACGAATTGCTCACTGTTCCTACCTTTGAATCCGATCTCGCTAGCGCGAGGTCAACGGTGAATCGTTGAGGTGCTTGTCTTCGACCCTAACCAATGGCCGGGCCCAACCCATCCCGTTGACACGCTGATTCGCTCACAGCTAAACGGGCGTTCGCCAACGGCGAACGGCCGGGCGGGGATCGAGGTCCCGGCCCGGCCGTTGCACGGTGTGGTTGGTGCGACTACGCGTCGGCGGTCGCGTCCTCGTCGGCCGGCTCGTCGGCGGTGGCCGCACCGAACAGCGTGGAAAGCAGTGCGGCCCGACGGTTCTGGGATCCGGGGCCGGCGCAGGCTCCGATCTCGGTCAGGGTGGCGTGGACACCGGGCACCGTCAGTGTCGCGGTGTGGGCCGGTGCGGGCAGCGTGCGCAACGCCGCCCAGCCCACCCCGATCTGGCGCTGCGGGAGCTCGCCCGACAACCAGGCGACGGTGACGGCGACCTCGTCCGCGTCACCGGCGGCCTGCGTCAGCACGTCGGCGATGCGGCCGATCTTGGCCAGGCGTGAGCGTTCGGCGCCCACGCCGGCCGATGCGGCGGCCACCGCCGACAGAGGAAGTGTCACCGCACCGAGAACTCGATCTGGTGCCAGCCCGTGGCGCCGTCGGGAGGCGGGGGTGCGGTGTCCTCGGTCTGCACAGTGCCGGTGTTGTCGGTGGCCCGGACGGTGATGGTGTGCAGACCGGATTCGGTTGCCCGCCAAGGGAAGCGCCAGAGCCGCCAGGTGTCGCCGGTGTAGCTGGCGCCCAGGTCGGCGGGCTGCCACACCCCTGACCCGGCGGGTGAGTCGATGCGCACCTCGACGTTGCGCACACCGCGGTTCTGCGCCCACGCGACCCCGCCGAAAGTGACTGGCCCGCGGTCGATCTCGTCGCCGGGCAACAGGCGCGGCCCGCCCAGGGCCAGGCACATCACCGTCTGCTGCGCCAGCGTCTCCACCTCGCCGGCCAGCCACATGGCCTTGTCCAGGTTGCGCTCGAAGGGGTCGGGCGAGAAGAAGACGTGGGGCGTCTGCAGCATCACCAGGTTGGTGTCCTTGAAGAACCAGCCCATGCACACCTGCAGAAAGGAACGCGTGGGAATGTGGTCACAGTCAAAGATCGCGACGTACTCGGAATGCGTGACCTGGAGCGCCGCATTGATGTTGCCCGCCTTGGCATGGTGGTTGTTGTCGCGGATGAGGTAGCCCACGCCCAGCTCTTCACAGAACTCGCGGAACTCGGTGCGGCGACCGTCGTCGAGCACATACACATGCAGGCGGTCTTTGGGCCAGTCGAGACTCATGGCCGAGAACACCGTCTGGCGCACCACTTCCAAGGGCTCGTTGTAGGTGGGGATGAAGGGGATGGGGATCAGCTCGATGGCCTCGTCGGGATTGCCATTGATGTCCGTCTTGAGCCGCTGCGCTTGCAGCAAATTCATGTTTTCCATGTTCATCTCCAACAAGTCCTTGCCGCGAATGTACTGGCTGTTCTTCATGTTGGCGTAAAAGTCCTTGAACAAATCGGGGAGATGCGCCTGAATGCTCGACAGCGGGATGTTGGCCTTCACCACGCGGATGTCGGTCGTCAGCGAGCGCGTGGTGTAGAGCATGTCGCCGCCAAATTCCGCGATGTCAGAATCCAGCATATTGCGACATCCCATCGCCCTGCCGGTCGGTCAGGCAGGCGCCGACGAGCTCGGTGTCATACCCCGTACCCGTGCAACCCAACTGCGTGGCGATCGTCTTCCGACACCATGCGGGCCAGTAGCTGCTGTCCGCGTTGGTGCAAAGATTGCCGCCGGTCACGCAGCTGCGCCAATGGTCGTAGTTGTAGGACGTGCATTGCAGCGACGTGGCCGATGCGTTCCGGCTCTTGCACATCGACCAGGATCAACCGATGCACCTGCTCCAACGCCACCTCCTTGAGACGGCAGATGCCCACGTCATGCTCGGCCAGAAAATTTCTGACGGGCTCCTGCGCGCCTCCGGGAAATACCAGAACGGCACCCGGATACAGTTTCCGGGCCGCCACCATGGAGGCCAATCCATCGAAGTCTGCATTGAGGTGAGTCGTGATGAGATCCATGCCGGCATTCTAGCAGGATCACGTGAATCGATTCAGGCGTGATGTCAGAAATTCACGCCACAGGTGCCACGATACGTAGGGTGGGAGTGGGATCAGAAATAACCATGCCGTCCACAGTGTGACCTGTGGACGGCATGGAGACACCCGACAGCACGCACGAGCGCTGAGACCGACCAAGTGACCCGGACCGGCATACTCACATATCTGCCGAACCCGGTCCGGATGGGGACACTATCGCTGCTGGCGGTCGTGCTTCTGGCGAGCAATGTGGCGCGATGTGCGATCCTGAGCATGGTTGATACGGGCGCGCTCCTTCTTCGTCACCACCCCATCGGACTTGGCCTTGTCCTCCATCTTGTTGATGTGTTCCTGCTGATTGTTCAAGCGATTGGCCTCGCGTTCATTCAATTGTCCGCTGGCAATGCCTTGATCAATCCGTCGCTCCTGATTCGCCTGCCGCTGATCAATTCTGGGCGTCTCCGCCTGGGCCAGCACGAATGACGGGACACACATCGACAGCAGAGCCGCACTCCAAATCATTGGCTTCATACATCCTCCCTTGGTTATCGCGAGAGCCCTGTCGTTCATTTCAACGTACAAGGCGCCAGGTTCGTTGACAACGAGTTTGTGATTTCCGGGAACACTCTTGGGACAACTGCGTGCCACAGCGCCAATGCGGGGGAAGGCGTCAGAAGGCATCCAGAGGAGATTGGGCAAAATTGAACAGATGTTGGCGTTTCCCTTCCCTCCCCATACCACCTCATCACGCCAACCGGACACAACCGGCACAAATCCGAGTCATCCTCCCTATGAAGACGGAGGCATGGGGCTTGCTGAGTCAACCTACGACCCGCAGCCGTAATCATTGAAGGAGGATTGTTATGAGGATCACTGCTGAGTCTTCATTGCTGGCGATCGCGATGGCTACTTTGACCGCAATCACCTTCGTGGTCGAACCGGCATCGGCAAAAGAAAAGGACAAAACGGGCAAACATCATCCTCCTGCCACGACCACATCAGCAGCGGCAGCGGCGTCCCTTTTAGGATCCGTGCCTGAGCCATCTGCGGCCCTCAAGCCGGGGCAGTACGACGCGAAGCCCGGAGTCGCATGGAAGACCGTGGGCGGCACCGTCAAGGACATTCAAGGAGAGACCTACACGGTCGAAGAGTACGACGGCAGTCAAATGAAGATGCGTGTGGGGCAAGGCACCAAACATCTTCGAGGTCACAAAAAGGTTGGTGACACCATTCGGGCTGAGGTTACTCACGGCGGCTTCGCCAATTCCATTCAGTAACCCGCTGACAGTGCGAACCCGCCTCAGCTCGCCGGTGTCCGAAGAGGCCGACCCTGCACAGGTCGGCCTCTCCCTTCTGCCACGCACGTGTTTTGATAAATTCTATTTCGGTGCGCGAACAAACTCGATATCACCGTAATACGCCACGGCGCGCTCTTTCGTATTATCAGTATCGGTCATGATCGCGATGCCGTTGATCGCCGGCGGTTCCTCGCCGAAGGCCGAGAGATAATCCTTGTAGACGTCCCGCTCCTCCTCGATCCACGAACCGATCCGGGCAGCTCCGCTCTCCACAACAATCATCTTGGCAAAACTCGTGAAGGCATTGTCTACCACCGTACCCAGCGGACTCTTGCTATCCCAGATATAATTAAGCGCACCGATGGGGATGTCGCCGAATAGCGCCTGGCCGGCTTTGTATTTCAGTTTTTTTCCGAAACTGACCTTGTCGGGCTCATAGGCAAAGGTAATGTACAACCGTGCCGGATAGTCGTCGCCGTCTTTCCGGGTCACGTCACTCTTGGCCAAAATATTTTCGATTTTCCAACGCCAGCGGACAATCGGGTATTCCCGCGGATCGATCGTCACAGCTTTGGTCAGCCCCGAAGCGCTGGCTTCACTCACCGCTTTGATGACGGTTGCAGCATGGTCGTTGACGACTGCGTACTGCGTATGTCGCTCGATCTTCTTGAACGTGAGCCTTTGCCAGCCGTCAGGCAGTGCGGCCCCCTCTGCTGCGGTAGAAAACCCTCCCACCACCAGGCGTGCCGGCTGTTCGGCAAGCCCCATCACCGCTGCGCCCAATACTGCGAAACACAGGAGGGGACAGATTAGCCGCATAGGTGGTTATCGCCTCATCCAGGTAAACAGCCTGGTCAGCAGTGACTTGGTGCGCGGGGTGAAATGCGCTTTGCGCCAGAGATTGACCGCCTTCTTGATGACTTCCGCACGTGTCGGATAGGGATGGATTGTCGCAGCGATCGTCTTGGCACCTGCCCCGGCCTTCATCGCCACAGACACTTCACTGATCAAGTCCCCTGCGTGCGACCCGACAATGGTGGCCCCAAGAATCCTATCCGTACCGGCTTGGATATGAATACGGGCAAACCCTTCCTCATCACCATCGAGGATGGCTCGATCGACCTCGTCATACTTATAGGTATAGGTTTCGACCTTCAGCCCCTGTTTTGCCGCTTCCGCTTCGTACACGCCGACATGGGCAACTTCCGGTGCGGTAAAGGTGCACCAGGGCATAGTGAGCGACTGCACACTCGCATATCCCAACCCGAAGGGGTGGGGAAACAGCGCATTCTGAATGACGATCTGCGCCATCGCATCGGCCGCATGGGTAAACTTGTAACGCGAACAGACATCGCCGGCGGCATAGATACGCGGGTTCGTCGTCTGCAGGCGATCGTTCACTGTGATGCCCTTGTCATGATATTCAACGCCGACCTTCTCCAACCCCAAACCTTGCACATTCGGCGCACGACCCACGCCTACCAGGATCTCGTCGACCGTCACATCATGGTGTCGCCCATGTGAATCGACGACCAGCCGCTTGCCGTCCAAGACCTTCTCAACCCGAAGATTCTTCCCGCAGCAGAGCACAGTCACGCCGTCACGACCCATCGACTGCTGTACGAGTTCCGCCGCATCGCGATCCTCATTCGGAAGGATGCCGTGCATCGCCTCAATGAGCGACACGCGACTGCCGAACCGCGCGAAAGCCTGCGCCAATTCGCACCCGATCGGGCCCGCTCCGATCACGGCGACGCGCGCCGGTAAGGTCGTGAGTGAAAAGACGGTTTCATTGGTGAGATACCCTGCCTCTTCCAAACCAGGGATGGAAGGCGCCGCTGCTCTGGCACCTGTGCACACAGCCGCTTTGACAAACGCTAATGTCCGGTTGCCTGCCGAGCCTTCCACGATCACTGTATCTCCGCCGGCAAACCTGGCCTGACCGATATAGACATCCACGCCGAGCGCCTTGTACCGGTGTGCGGAATCCACATGGCTGATTCTGGCCCGCAGCTGACGCATCCTCGCCATGGCCGCACCGAAATCGTAGCTCACCCCGTCCGGAATGCGGGCCCCGAATGCTGAAACGTCGCGCACGTGCGCCCAGGCATTTGCGGCGCGGATCATTCCCTTGGAGGGCACGCAGCCGACATTGAGGCAATCTCCCCCCATCAGGTGCCGCTCGACGAGCGCCACTTTTGCGCCCACTCCCGCAGCGATGACCGCCGTGACTAATCCCGCAGTTCCAGCCCCGATCACGACGATGTTGTATCGCCCATCCGGTTCAGGATTCACCCAATCGGATGGATGCACATTACCCACCAGTTTCCGGTTGTGCTCGTCATCGGGGAGAACGAGCTGCTGACTATCGGCGGTCATCAACGACATCAACACGACCTTTCTCTCGGCCCGCGAGACTCGGCGCTCGGGCGCCGCGCTCGATTCAATTTGATCGACCGGTGAACCGCTTGTAGAGAATCGGCACGAGCGCGAGGAGGCCCAACAGGGTAAATGCCATCAACACATTGGGCGAGACGATTTCCTTGAGCGAATTGATCGTGCCCAACTGGCGTCCCGCATAGGCAAACACAAAACTTCCGGGAATAATCCCGAGGGAGGTCGCCGCCACATAGGTTCCGACATTGACCCGGGTCAATCCCGACACCATATTGACGAGAAAAAACGGAAAAAGCGGGATCAATCGCAGCGTGAGCAGATAGCTGAACGCATTCCGCGCGAAGCCTTCCTGAATAGCTCCGAGTCTGCTTCCGAATTTTTGCTCAACCCAGTCTCGCAGCAGATACCGCGCAACCAGAAACGCCAGCGTGGCCCCGACAGTTGCGCCCACATTCACATACAGCGTTCCCAAGACGCTTCCGAAGAGGAATCCCCCGGCCAGGGTCATGATCGCGCCACCCGGCAATGACAGCCCGACCACCGTGCAATAGGCCAACACATACACGGCAACAGCCGTCGAATAGTTGGCCTCTGTGAACGCAAGGAGCTGATCGCGGTTGGCCTTCAGCGCATCCAGCGAAAGGTAACGGCCGAGATCGAAATACAGAAACCCCGCGACCGCACCACTCACGAGCAGAGCCAACACCAGTTTGCCGCTCCCGGCGCGTGTCTTGGAGAGAGAAGAATCGGCAGAAATAGCCATACGGTTCAGTACTCCCGGCGGTATCATCGTGTCTGCCCGCGTCTGTGTCAATCGCAACGCGCCTTGGCTCGCCTTGTCACCGCCTTTTTCTTCTCCGACCGTCGGCTGGTACCCTCAAGTGCAGGGCTGCAACATCCGAAAGAACTCTTGAAGCCGGAGGGCGAGTGGAGGTAATGTCGAACGTGTACGCGACCATTGATGTCCTGGACGCTGCCATGCCGACAACACATTCGGTTCCACAGCAGACCCGTACCTCGCACCCCGCTTATGAAACCGCTTTACACGTGTGGATGCGCCCCTGCCCCCAGTGCCAGTGCCGCCTGAGAAAAAATTCACCTGAAGAATCATGGCGTTGCGGCTGCGGCTGGCGCACGGAGTGAAGTGGTACAATTAGCTCATATGAAGGGGGTGACGTCATGGGACCGCTCTCGGTGCACGACATGAAAGGTGGATTCTTCCTCATCGCCAGCTTCGTGTTGCTGGCCACGATTTGCGCCATTGCGGCCCTGGGCACGTTGATGCGCCCGCAGCGCTGGTGTGAACGCGAGACCAGACTGCACGTCTGACGTGCCCGGCCAGACCCATGTTGAGGCTGTGTGACGTTTCAGCCTCCACTGCGGCCTTGCCCTCCTTTACGCCATCTTTCTCCTCCCCAGCCATATCATTCCTATAAGCCGTTTCGTCGCCTGATCCTCGACCGATCCTTCTCGCTCAGCCAAATGTCTCCTGCTCTTTCCCTGGCAGAGCCTCACCCTTGTAAGAACAGGGCATCTTGTCCTACTCTGTGATCAGGGAGGCCTGAGATGGATCAGAATGACCGCTTGATCATGACCAAGGAGAACTGGGCCAAGGCCCGGCGCGGCGGAGAAGAACGCGAGGTGTTTTATGAGGGAGACGATCGGCTGCCTCCAGGCCAGCATCTGGTGGAGACCTGGCCGGTACTCGACCTCGGCCAGAAACCCGATATTCCCCTAGCGGAATGGACACTCACCATCGGAGGCGCAGTCGCCACACCGCTCACCTGGACCTGGACCGACTTTCTTGCGCAACCGCCGTTCAAAGATGTCTCGGACTTTCATTGTGTGACCTCGTGGAGCCGGTATGACAACGAATGGGAAGGGGTGAGCTTTAAGCAGGTGGCAGCCGTCGTCCAACCGCATCCTTCCGCCCGGTTTGTGCTGTTTAAGTCCTATGACGATTACACCACCAATTTACCGCTCAGTGCCTGCCTGGACGACGACGTGCTACTGACGTATAAATGGAACGGCCGCCCCCTCACGAAGGAACACGGGGGTCCGGTGCGCATGATTATCCCGAAACGATATGCCTGGAAAGGCGCCAAATGGATCAAGGAAATCACCTTCTCGGATCACGACGAAAAAGGATTCTGGGAAGTGCGTGGATACTCCAACACGGCCCTTCCCTGGAAAAACGATCGCTACGGATGAGCGTCCCATTGCAGCCACGACACCCCCAGTGAACTCCCACGTCATACAGCACATCGAGATCTGGCCGGTCGATATTCCAATCACCGACCCCTTCGTCGTGGCCACAGGCGCACGCGTGACGGCGCAAAACCTCTTCATGCGCGTGACCTTGCAGGGTGGGACGCACGGGATCGGAGAGGCCGCGCCGTTTCCCGAAGTGGGCAGCGAAGATCGGCCCTCCTGCCTCGCTGCCGCCCAGGAACTGGCCTCCGATCTGATCGGACAATCCGCTGCAGACTACGAAGCCCTCGCAGACCGCCTGAATGAACAGGCGCCGCTCTTTCCCGAGATCGGAAGAGCGTCGTGTAGGGAAAGAGT
>ERZ650309.1252-NODE-1252-length-11903-cov-4.905300_pt1 | contig 11903 bp, 11 predicted proteins | sample MGYA00376245_ERZ650309 | MGnify/ENA primary metagenome ERZ650309 (study PRJEB26733, sample SAMN07839294) | wastewater metagenome | biome: urban; feature: wastewater treatment plant; material: waste water | place: USA: North Carolina | collected 2016-04-26 ...
TCAGAGCCCACACGGTATAGGTGGCGTTTAATTTTGCCCAGATAATGGGTACGCGCCACAATTTCTTGACCCAAATAACAGCCTTTGTCGTAGTCCACACCGCCACGCTGATGTAGACGCAGTTCTTGCGGCTGAAACAAGCCACCGGTGGCGGCGACAATCCACGCTTGCCCCTGTGCAATCGCCAACGCTTGCCATGTATTGTCATCGGTAGGCTGGTCGGCAAAAGCCAGCTCACCATCGACCACTGCGGGATATTGCTGTACTGGCTCGCTGACGGTCATTTTGGAAAACGCCCCGTATTTGCGGATATGCGCACGTAGCGCCTCGTGCTGATCGCTACTCACCGTCAAGGTAAATGTATCCTCAGCGACACGGCTGATCCACAAGCCAAACTGCACACGGCCTTTCAGATCACAAATCGCGGTGGGGCGTGTTTCGCCAATCTGCACATCTTGAACATCAACGGTCACTTGACCTTGCAAAAATTTGGCGGCATCCACGCCAGTCAGGGTGTAGCGGTGTACCGACCAGTTTTGGGCTTGCGTTGTCATCAACTGCTCCAACAGCCTGAAAAATTCATCACATCAGGTCAGTTTAATGAAGCTCGAATTGGCAAAAAACAATCAAATGAAAAAAAAATTTGGCAAATTAGGGTAAAAACTCTAAAAAAACGGGTAAAAAATCGGTTTTTTGTATTTAAGATTTTGAAATATATCAGATTTGGGAAACGCTATTTTGAGCGCGTACAATACGGCGCGTCAAGGCCGCTGTCCTGTCGATGATACAGATCAGGGTTTTGGCAGGCCATGCGCCCCATCGACTCCATTGCTTGAGTTTTTTGCCATGAATACACAATACCGCAAGCCGCTTGCTAGCACTGATCTGGATTATTTTGACGTGCGCCAAGCGGTCGAAGACATCCAAGCAGGAAGTTATGACACCCTGCCGTATACCTCACGGGTGCTCGCCGAACAACTGGTTCGTCGCTGTGACCCTGCCATGCTCACCGACTCACTCAAGCAATTGATTGAGCGCCGTCAAGATCTCGATTTTCCGTGGTATCCCGCCCGTGTGGTCTGTCACGACATTTTGGGTCAAACCGCATTGGTCGATTTGGCCGGCTTGCGTGATGCGATTGCTGAGCAAGGCGGTGATCCGTCCAAGGTCAATCCGGTGGTGCAAACCCAGCTCATCGTCGATCACTCGTTGGCGGTGGAGTGCGGTGGCTTTGATCCCGATGCGTTTGCCAAGAACCGCGCCATTGAAGATCGCCGCAACGAAGACCGTTTCCATTTTATTGACTGGACGAAAACCGCGTTTAAAAACGTCGATGTGATTCCAGCAGGCAACGGCATCATGCACCAAATCAACTTGGAGAAAATGTCTCCGGTGATTCAAGCGCGTGATGGCGTGGCTTATCCTGATACTTGTGTGGGTACAGATAGCCACACCCCACACGTCGATGCGCTGGGCGTGATCGCGGTGGGCGTGGGTGGTTTGGAAGCCGAATGCGTGATGCTTGGCCGTGCTTCGTATATGCGTCTGCCGGATATCGTCGGTGTGGAGTTGGTCGGTCAGCGTCAAGCTGGCATTACTGCGACTGACATCGTACTGGCACTGACTGAGTTTTTGCGTAAAGAACGCGTGGTCGGTGCGTATGTGGAGTTTTTTGGTGAAGGTGCCGACAGCATGTCGATTGGTGACCGCGCCACCATCTCCAACATGACCCCAGAATACGGCGCAACCGCCGCAATGTTTTATATCGACCAACAAACGCTGGATTATCTGCGCATTACTGGTCGTGAAGATGCCCAGATTGAGCTGGTCGAACACTACGCCAAAACCATTGGCTTGTGGGCAGATGCACTCAAAACCGCCGTGTATCCACGCGTGTTGCGTTTTGATTTGTCTACCGTGACCCGCAACATGGCCGGTCCATCCAACCCACATGCACGGGTTGCCACCAGCGATCTGGCTGCCAAAGGCATTGCGGGCAACTTGGATGCCGCGCGTGCGCAAGAAGCCGAAGGCTTGATGCCCGATGGCGCAGTGATCATTGCGGCGATCACCAGTTGCACCAACACCTCCAACCCACGTAACACCGTGGCGGCGGGTTTGCTGGCTCGCAAAGCCAATGCACTGGGCTTGACCCGTAAGCCTTGGGTCAAATCCTCGTTTGCACCCGGTTCCAAAGCGGCGGAGCTGTACCTCAAAGAAGCCGGTGTGCTGTCGGAGCTTGAGCAGTTGGGCTTTGGCATCGTGGCGTTTGCCTGTACCACCTGTAACGGCATGTCGGGCGCACTCGATCCAGTGATTCAGCAAGAAATCATCGACCGCGACCTGTACGCCACTGCGGTACTGTCGGGCAACCGCAACTTTGACGGACGGATTCACCCCTACGCCAAGCAAGCGTTTTTGGCCTCGCCACCGCTGGTCGTGGCGTATGCAATTGCCGGTACCATTCGTTTTGATATCGAAAAAGACGCACTCGGCTACGACAAAGACGGCAATCCAATTCGCCTTGTGGATATCTGGCCTTCTGATGAAGAAATTGATGCCTTGGTCGCCAAGAGCGTCAAGCCAGAACAATTCCGTCAGGTCTATATCCCGATGTTTGATTTGGGACAAGCCGAAGAAGCAGTCAGTCCGTTGTACGACTGGCGTCCGATGTCCACCTATATCCGCCGCCCACCCTACTGGGAAGGCGCATTGGCCGGTGAGCGCACCCTGACTGGTATGCGTCCGCTGGCAGTGTTGGGTGACAACATCACCACCGATCACCTGTCGCCATCCAACGCGATCATGATGGACAGCGCCGCCGGTGAATACCTGCACAAAATGGGCGTGCCTGAAGAAGACTTCAACAGCTACGCCACCCACCGTGGTGATCACCTCACCGCACAACGCGCCACCTTTGCCAACCCCAAATTGCTCAACGAAATGGTGCGCAAAGAAGACGGCAGCGTGAAGCAAGGTTCGCTGGCGCGCGTCGAGCCAGAAGGCCAAGTGATGCGCATGTGGGAAGCCATCGAAACCTACATGAACCGCAAGCAACCGTTGATCATCATCGCCGGTGCGGATTATGGTCAAGGTTCTAGCCGCGACTGGGCAGCCAAAGGCGTGCGTTTGGCTGGCGTGGAAGCGATTGTGGCGGAAGGCTTTGAGCGTATTCACCGTACCAACTTGATTGGTATGGGCGTGTTGCCGCTGGAGTTTAAAGCCGGTACCAATCGCAAAACCTTGAACATCGACGGCACGGAAACCTTTGATGTGAAAGGTGAGCGCGTGCCACGCGGTGATTTGACCTTGGTCATCCATCGCAAAAACGGTGAAAGCGTCGAAGTACCAGTTACTTGCCGCTTAGACACCGCCGAAGAAGTGAGCATCTATGCCGCTGGTGGCGTGTTGCAGCGCTTTGCGCAGGACTTTTTGGAAGGTTCGGTGGCGTAATACGCGATAAAAAAAGCCCTGTCAGAATGATGGGGCTTTTTAATCATAGCGACAGAGGACGTCGCCATGTCAGAAATCATACGGTTCGACCACTTTTTAGGGTGCAAAAATCGTGATAGTTTGCGGTCGATATTTTATTTCAGTAGAGGAAAGCTATGCATCAAGCTCAAGCCAGCGTCACACTTGAAGATCTACGTCAAGCATTGATTGAATTTGACCAAAACCACCCACGCCCTGTGATTGGTCACACGGTCAACCTATTGCAAATCCTTGTCCTTGAAGAGGGTAAATATGGTAGTTACTGGGATAAAGGTGCATTTTTAAACATCTATGCCGATGAACCTTGTGTCTATATGTTTTTTGATCAGATCGGGCAGTTGATTTATATTGGTCAAACCAAAGTATTGGGTGATCGGTTTGGAAAGCATTTCTCCAAAGAGGGCTTAGGCATGACACATGCCAAGTCTTTAGCATTGCTTCCTTTACCACGGGAGTGTTGGTTTGAAATTTTGGCGATTGAAGCCTATCTGATTGGAAGATTGCGTCCCTTACACAATAAACGTTAGTCAAGCAATCAATTCCGTTATTACCACATCGTGGCTGTGGCTGTGGCTGTGGCGATGCGCTGGAGATTTCATGGCGAAAGTAGGCATTTTTTGGCTGTATCAACGTCAGATTTTTGGCAAGGCCATCTGTATTGATCAAGGGGTTGAGGCTGTATCAGGGCTGATTGATGCCGATGATAATCATGTGGATGTCTGGGAACAGCTGCTCATCACCGGACAGCTGCCTACAGAACTCACGAGTTTTGAATATCAAGATGTTCCAAGAGGCAGAGCTATTTTTAGTCAAAAACAACATAAGCTTATTGTCTATCTAGATAAAGTGTTGATGAATAAAGAATCAAAGCAAACGATTGCAACATTTTTCGACGTGCTTCCTCACGATGTTATTTGGCGTCGTGATAGTCATTACAGCACCACACCAGATGATATTGATCGGTTGTTTTTAGACTTTTGAGCATCACAATAAAGGTTTTAGACGATGAGTAAATTATTGGTTATTCAAAGTTTAGATGCAGAGTGTTGGGCTGACCATGATGTTCTGATAGAGCATGCTTGCTTTCAAATTTTGTGTGATTTTATTGAGCACGAGCAACCTTATCAATCCAACTTATGTGCGCAGATCGCATGGTATGGGGCTGCTCAAAATCAAACAGATCAAGATGTGATCTTGACTGAACAGGATCAACAAAAAGTTCAGGATTGGAAAAGGTTATACGCCATTTATGATTGGTGGATTGAGGCGATCTCAACGAATTGTTTAGACGAAAAAGAAGTGGATCGATATTTGGTCAACTTGATTGGATTGCGTAGTTATTTGTGGGATTAGCACAAAAAATAGATGCAACAGCACAATTTTAAGCATCTCAAAAAAGCACTTTTGATCTTGAAGCCCCTGCATTCTATGGCATCATCAAGCCAAATTTTTTGGGAAGCTTCTCATGTCTCAATTTGGCTCACAAATCCGCATTCCTGCCACCTACATGCGTGGCGGCACCAGCAAAGGCGTGTTTTTTAAGCTTGACGATCTGCCTGCAAGCTGCCAAGTGGCCGGCCAAGCGCGTGATCAGTTGTTTATGCGCGTGATTGGTAGCCCCGACCCGTATGCCAAACACATCGACGGCATGGGCGGTGCGACCTCAAGCACCAGCAAATGTGTGATTCTGTCCAAAAGTTCGCAGCCAGATCACGATGTAGACTATTTATATGGTCAAGTGTCCATCGACAAAGCCTTTGTCGATTGGAGCGGCAACTGCGGCAACCTCTCCACCGCAGCCGGTGCATTTGCCATCCATGCCGGTCTGGTCGATCCGGCACGCATTCCCGACAACGGCGTGTGTGTGGTACGGATTTGGCAAGCCAATATCAACAAAACCATCATCGCCCATGTCCCTGTGACCAACGGTGAGGTGCAAGAATTGGGTGATTTTGAACTCGACGGCGTCACCTTTCCGGCGGCTGAAATCGTGCTGGAGTTTTTAGATCCTGCCGACGAAGGAGAAGGCGAGGGCGGCGGTTCGATGTTCCCCACCGGCAACCTGATCGACGATCTAGACGTGCCAGAGATGGGCACGCTCAAAGCCACCATGATCACCGCCGGTATCCCCACCGTGTTTGTGAATGCCGAAGACATTGGCTACACCGGCACCGAGCTGCAAGACGCGATCAATGGCGATGCGGCAGCCTTGGCAAAGTTTGAAAAAATCCGTGTCGCCGGTGCACTGCGCATGGGCTTGATCAAAACCGCCGAAGAAGCCTTGACCCGTCAACACACCCCCAAAATTGCGTTTGTATCCACACCCAAAGACTATGTGTCGTCGAGTGGCAAAACCGTTGCTGCTACTGATGTCGATTTGTTGGTGCGTGCCTTGTCGATGGGCAAGTTGCACCACGCCATGATGGGCACTTGTGCCGTGGCAATTGGTACCGCAGCGGCGGTGACCGGTACCTTGGTCAACTTGGCAGCAGGTGGTGGTGAGCGTAGCGCCGTGCGCTTTGGTCACCCTTCGGGCACCTTGCGTGTTGGAGCAGAAGCCAAGCACATCGACGGCGAATGGACCGTCACCAAAGCGATCATGAGCCGTAGTGCGCGGATCATTATGGAAGGCGCGGTACGCGTACCTGCTGATACCTTAGAGGTTTAATCTAGACCTCGACAGATCAGCCCAGCAGCGGCTGGTCTGTTTTGACGTTGTATCCACTCACCAAACTGCCTACACTCAAACCTATTCAAAGACAACGAGAATCGCCGCCATGACCATCAAACGTCGACAGGTCTTTTATATTGCAGGCTTTGATTATCGTGGCGCAGCACATTACCACTCGCTCTATCAAAACCATGCCAAGACACAAAGTCAAAACACCGCGTATGACCTCCACGTGTCTGACCCTCAACAGGTGAGTCCTCACCACCTGACATGGCAGATCGACTATCAAGACGCACAAGGTCAATGCCAAACCGACTACAGCTATTTGGTTTGGGATGATATTACTCGTCGTGAAATGAAGCCGTTAGGATTTGGCTTTTACACATCCTGTTTGGATGCCTTTGTCACCTATATTCAATCGGGTTTTTTAGCCAATGCCCGCAAGCATTCGATGCCGTTTGCCTTTTGTATGACGGCTGCGTATAGCGTGGTGCTGACCTCACCACTCGCGGCGATTGCGATTATCGGCTTGATGGTGACGGGCAAAGTGTCGTGGTGGGTGGGGCTGATTGCGCTGGGCTTGCTGTGGGCGCTGATTCACTGGAGCAACAAAAAGCTCAACGTGATGTGGCTGGCGCATGGCTTTAGCTTTAGCGCCCGTCACGCCAGCGATGAGTCGTTGATGCGCGAGCGTTTGGATGAATTTGCCCAGACGATTGCTGCGGCGGTACAGTCCAAGCAATACGATGAAGTGATGGTGATTGGGCATTGTTATGGCTCGGCGCTGCTCACGCCAGTGATGGCGCGGGTCACCACCGCCTTGGCTGATCAACCGAGCCAGACCGCCTTGTCAGTGATTTCACTGGCGCAAACCTCACCACTGTTGAGCTGGCTGCCACAAGCCAAATGGTACAAGCAATATATGCAGCAGCTTGATCTATCCAAGCTGACGTGGGTCGATTTTTCATCACCAGCCGATGGCGTCTGTTTCCCCAAGCTCGATATTTTTGCCAATGCAGGGGTCAATCAAGCGGGTCGATTGATCCTCAAATCGCCACGCTTCTTTAAACTGTTTGATGCCAAAGAGTATCAACGGATTATCCGCAAAAACAAATTTCGGATTCATTTTCAGTATTTGCTCTCCAGCAAGCTGACCCAAGAGTATGATTTTTTTGCCATGACGGCAGGTCGGCACAGCCTTGCCGAACAGTTTGCAGAACATACACCGAGTATAGCAACCGCTCATGTCTGATCAGCCCTATATCCCGCCATATCCTGCACCGCGAGCCAAACGCCCGTCACTCGTTGAGCGCTTGCTGTTGCTGCGTCGTTCGTGGCTGAGTGTGTTTTTTGGCAAAAGCTACACGATGAAAACAGGGCAAATCCGTTTGCCCAACAAACGGTTTTTTGTGATTAATCAGCCCGATTTGGTCAAACGGATTTTGGTCGATGAGGCCGAAAAATATCCCAAAAACCAAGTGCTGTATCAAATGCTGACCTTGCTACTGGGCGACGGGATTTTTATCAGCAACGGTGACACATGGCGACGCCAGCGCAAGATGATGGAGCAGGCGCTCAGCGTGCCGCACATCAAAAATGTGTTTCCCCTGATGCAAGAATCGGTCGCCGATTTGATGGCACGCCTCGATCAGATCGCGGGTCGCAAACCGCTCAATATCAGCGAGCATATGTCGCATGTCACGGCGGATATTATTTTTCGCACCATTTTTTCCAAGCCCTTATCGCTTGCTGAATCACAGATTATTTTCCGTGAATTTGCCGCCTATCAACGGGCGATTGCGCGTTATTCGCCGCTGCTATTTGTCGGGATTCCGGTCGGTTTTGCCAAAATTCGGATTGCCAAACACGCACAAGCGATCCGCGATGTGATTGCCAATAATATCCGCCCACGCTTTGCCGCAGTTGAGCAAGGACAGCTCGACACCCATCAAGATATTTTGGCCTCGATGCTCGCCGCCACCGATGAGCAAGGGCAACATTTTAGCTTTGAAGAATTGATTGATCAGATTGCGGTGTTGTTTTTGGCAGGACATGAAACCTCCGCCACCACCTTGTCGTGGGCGTTTTACATCTTGGCGCATTGTCCACATTTGCAAACCGCAATCAGCCAAGAAACCGAGCAGCTCTTGAGTGCTTCAGGTCGGTCGATGCTCGGCTACAGCGATATTCGTAAACTCAAACACACTGCCGATGTGTTTAAAGAAACCTTGCGGCTGTATCCGCCGGTCGGTGGATTTATGCGTGAGGCCACCGAAGCGGTGTGTATGCGCGATAAATCGATTGCACCCCAAGATGTGGTGATGGTGATTCCGTGGCTACTGCATCGCCGTGAGGATATTTGGCCAGATGCACATGCCTTTCAGCCGGAGCGGTTTCGCTGTCCACAGCACAAAGAGGCGATTGCGCAAACCTATTATCCCTATAGTGCAGGGCAGCGGGTGTGTATTGGAGCTGCGTTTGCCAATCAAGAGGCGATTTTGATTTTGGCGTCATTGGTGTCACGTTATCAGTTTTTGCCAAGCCAAGACAAAACCCCACAACCGATTGGACATATCACCATCAAGCCTGATCGTCATATCCGCTTGCGGGTACAGCGTAAAGCTGTATAGACAATCCATCTTTTGATCTGTCATCATCGCGTTTTCAAAAGCCATACCTTTTGTATGGCTTTTTGTTTTTTGGAGTTGTTATGAGTTTACCTGCCTGCCCACAATGTCAATCTGAATATACTTATGAAGATGGTGCGATGTTGATTTGCCCCGAATGCTCACACGAATGGTCGGCTGATGCAGCGGCGACGACAGAAGATACAGTGATCATCAAAGACGCGGTGGGCAATCTGCTGCAAGACGGCGACAGCGTGACGGTGATCAAAGACCTCAAAGTCAAAGGCTCATCCTTGGTGATCAAAGTCGGTACCAAAGCCAAAAATATCCGCCTATTGCCTGATGCCACCGACGGTCATGATATCGACTGCAAACTAGATGGGATTGGTGCGATGAAGCTCAAGTCTTCGGTGGTCAAAAAAGCTTAGGGTCTGTTTACATCCATCACGCAACACCACCACAGCAAGCACACACCCACTTGACGTACAGTCATGTCATGCCGAGCTGACCCGAGGACTGACATGGCTTTAGATATTATTTCACTGCGACATGCGCCTGAGCTGATTCCACGACTCGCCGATTGGCAATATCAAGAATGGGGTTATCACAGCATTGCCGAGTTGATCAATTTACTGCATCAATGCGTTGAAGGTCGCGCACTGCCCATCACCTATGTGGCACTACAAGATGGCGAGCTGGCAGGATCAATCGGCCTCTATGAGCGTGAAATGGGCGAGGCACAGCCACCGGAGCGGCGTTTTTGGATGGGATTTTTATTTGTGCATCCGGATTATCGGGGGCAAGGACTCGCCAAACAGTTGATGCAGCATATGGAAGCGCATGCGGCGCGTTTTGGTATTGCGGACTTGTATTTGTTTACCACCAATATGGCAGCCGCTTACGCCAACATGGGCTGGCAAGTGGTCGAGCAGCTTGAGTTTGAAGGGGAAATGGTCACAGTGATGGTCAAACTATTGCCTGCGACTGAACGTGAAGGGCAACCCGCCACCACCGATCCGACCCAAGTGCAGGATGATAGCGTCCCGCCTATTTCTTTTGTGCCAGCGAGCGTGCATATTCGACCGATGTGATGGGGAAATATCATGCAAAAACTGCTGTATCTTATGCTGCCATGTCTACTCGCTGCCTGTATGTCCAAACAAGAAGCCGCCAAATATGTCACGCTCACGCCGGTGGTTGCGCCGATTGCCGACACGGCGGCATGGCAACCGGTCAATGCAGGCATTAACCCACAGATGCATCGCTTGCAATCACCTCTCGGTACCATTGATCTTCACGATTGGACAACTTCCGCAACTGATCTAAATGCACCAGCGTTGCTTCAATTTTATGAGCAGTGGCATCAGCAAACCCAAGCGAGCATCCAAGCCAATCAACAACAGTTGGTGAGCGAGCCTGCGCGTGAGCAGATTAGTTTGGCGGATATTGATTTTTGGCAGACCACTTATCGCCTACGCCAGCCTGATCAGTCACGTTTGCGCATTGAGCAACTGCTTGGCGTGGTGGCGGGTAAGCCACTGCAAATCACCGTGACCATTGATGACAATGTCGATGCACGTTCGTATGAAGAATTGCAGGCGATTTTGGTCAAACAAGTGATGATGCGCAAATAAAAAAGCCCAGTGGATGGAGTACCACTGGGCGTAAAGTGAATATCAAAGTTAAGCCGCTTGGCCTTGCAACACGCCACTGTCTAAACGCGCGCGCCATTTGGCTTGCAGCGCTGTCCGGTCGCGCTGGGCAGGGTGGAAATCTGCTTTAAAGTATTCTAAATATTCAGGAATTAAGATCACCACCATACGAGTGAGCATCAGCAAGCCGCGTGCATTGTCCCACACCCGAGGCAGAGTGTTTTTGCGATCTTGCCACAGCAAATGAACCGTTGCGGTCACAATCATCGACAAAAAACCCGGCGTCAGCGACATCATCATTTGTCGACGGGTTTTGAGATCACCATACACCGCTTGATAGGTATCAAACGCCACGCTTTTGTGCTCAGATTCTTCCACCGCATGCCACAGCCAGAGCCGTGCGGCTTCTTTGTCAAACGAATTGACCAAGTGCGGATGGCGCAAAATGTACTCACCCAAGATCGCGGTAAAATGCTCGACCGCACAGGTCAGCGCCAGCTGGTAGCGGGCAGGGACTTTACGAATCCGTTGATCTTCGCTGGCAAGCCACATCACAAATCGATCAAGCTGATAATCATCACGCCGCCAAGAGTCGTTAAATTCACCATGTGCTTTGGAGTGCATGGCTTCTTGACCAATAAACGCCGAGATTTCGGCTTGCAGCTTGTCGTCTTTGACCCGATCACGCACCAAGCGCACACTATTGACAAAAAATTGCTCCCCAATCGGGAAGGTGGCAGACAGCGCTGTCAGCAAATGCGACACGATCGGGGAGTTGGCAAAATAATAACGGGGAATCTGGGTCGGCTCGAAATTGGGTCGGCGTACCGTGATGCCTTGAGCCTTGAGCCTTGAGCCTTGGGACGTTGAGCGATGATCGTCATGATGCTGCCCTCGTAGTCGCGCAGTCAATCTGCGTTCTGAACTGAATGATGATTCATCATGACAATGGTGCTTGTCAGTTTCGATAGCAAAAAAGGCCAATTCATAGGCCGAATCGCTCGAAAAATGGCCGACATGCGCATTTTCACCACGATGTTCACGCAACAGGTGTAGTTGTTAGCATGTGTTTACACCCTACAAACAGGCCAACCACAGACAAGAATCGGGCAATTTTTTATATTGAATTCGTCCCCAAGACACAGGCGCTACCTGATCGGTCGAGCCTGTTGTAAACCCCTTCAGCCCGCCCCCCTGCGGGCTTTTTTTTATTCATGTCAGTAAGAGCGTTTTGGCCTGAGCGACGTGCCAATATTATACCCAACAAAAAACCGGCCAAAGCCGGTTTAATGTGATTAGGGTCTGTTGACATTTCACGCGTGAGCCGCGTTGCTCGGCAAAATTGTGCCAGACAAGGCGGAACATGCAGCCAAGGGTTACTCCCTTGGCAAATGTGACAACGAAGTCTGGTGCGATTTTGCCAGCAACCCGAAGGGACATGACGATTTTTTGCCGCTACTG
>ERZ650309.1253-NODE-1253-length-11900-cov-4.509751_pt1 | contig 11900 bp, 8 predicted proteins | sample MGYA00376245_ERZ650309 | MGnify/ENA primary metagenome ERZ650309 (study PRJEB26733, sample SAMN07839294) | wastewater metagenome | biome: urban; feature: wastewater treatment plant; material: waste water | place: USA: North Carolina | collected 2016-04-26 ...
TTAGATTAATTAAAAATATTGTATCTTTGCAGGGATGAAATCCAGTCAGGAAATAGAGCAGGAAATAGTTGAAAGCTTTGAGCTTTTTGATGAATGGACCGATAAATATCAGTACATCATTGAATTGGGACAGAAGCTACCACCCCTTGCTGATCAATACAAAACCGATGACAGGAAAATTAAGGGTTGCCAGAGTAGTGTTTGGCTGCATGCTTATGAAAAAGACGGAAGAGTTTATTTCGAAGCAGACAGTGATTCCACATTTGTAAAAGGTGAAATTGCATTGCTGATAATGGTGTTATCGGGTCAGAAGCCTGAAGATGTTGTTAAGTCAGAGCTCACCTTTATTGATACAATCGGATTAAGGCAGCACATTGCTGTTACCAGGGCAAACGGACTGGCTTCGATGATTAAGCAAATGAAGTTGTATGCTTTGGGCTTGACAGGAGTAAAATAAAATATTGAAAGAATTTGTGCTATGGATGAGATCAAATCACTGGAAGAAAGAGTTGTTGACGTACTGAAAACTTGTTACGATCCTGAAATACCTGTTAACATATATGACCTTGGTCTCATCTATGAAGTGCGTGTTGATGTCGGTAACGATGTTGCAGTAAAGATGACTCTTACCTCTCCTGCATGTCCTGTTGCTGAAACCTTACCTCCTGAAGTTGAACAAAAAATTAAAGAAATTCCTGATGTGAACAATGCCAAAGTCACTATCACTTTTGATCCACCATGGGATAAGGAAATGATGAGTGAAGAAGCGCGCCTTGAACTCGGAATGTGGTAATTTTTAAGAAGGATCAATCACGCAAGAAATGGACACCATTCAGAATAAAGTTGCCGACAGCGGACTGGTCACTATTGATCCTGCGGAGTTTTATACTTCCGGCAAACGAATGACTTTCGATCTTAAACCTCTTTTATTTGAGGAACTCCTTTTGCGTGAGAAAGATTTACGTGATTTTATAAAGGTGCACGACTGGACACAGTACTCAGATGCCCTGGTTGCTGTATATTGCTCTTCAGATGCAATCATACCGGTTTGGGCATATATGCTTATTGCTTCTGCTATGCAACCTTATGCAAAAATGATTCATTTTGGTACAGCCGATGCATTGGAAGAGCAACTTTTTGATAATGCACTGAAGAATTTCGATGTTACTGCATATAATGGAAAGCGTATTGTAGTTAAGGGTTGTGGCGATATACCGGTTCCGGTTTCAGTTTATATGCGCCTCACTACTTTACTTCAACCCGTTGTAAAAAGTATCCTCTACGGAGAGCCCTGTTCTACTGTGCCGGTTTATAAACTGAAAGGCTGACCACGCAGTTGTTTTTTGTTTTCTCTTTTATTTTACCTTCGTCCTGCAATCAAGTTCTGTTATGCACAGATTGAAATTATTCTCTGGTCCGGTAGCAGCTGCACTTATCATGTTGTTTGCCGACCTCGACCCGGGTAACCCTATGGTTACACGAATGGCCGCCATTACGGTGTGGATGGCCCTTTGGTGGCTGACGGAAGTGGTTCATTTGGCTGTGACAGCTCTGGTGCCGGTTATTTTTCTTCCTGCATTAGGAATTGCCGATCCCAAAATGGTTGCTGCCCAATATATGGATCAGATTATATTTCTTTTTATTGGTGGTTTTCTCATTTCGTTTGCAATTGAGCGGTGGGATTTGCATAAACGAATAGCATTGAAAATTCTGAATTCTGTGGGATCGGGTAGCTCTCGTATTCTATTAGGTGTCATGCTCACTGCATACATCATTTCAATGTGGATATCCAACACCGCCACAGTCATGATGCTTCTTTCTGCAGTTCTTGCCATTGTTTACATGACGGAACAAGTTACCGGAGATACTCCGGGGCAGAAGGGGTTTGCAAAAGCACTGCTTATAGGACTGGCTTATTCAGCTACCATCGGTGGAATGGCTACGCTGGTTGGAACTCCCCCCAATATGGTTTTTCTGCGCTCTTATCAGGAAGCCTATCCAATGAATAACGACATGAATTTTACTGCGTGGTTTAAAATCGGATTCCCGGTTTCTATATTGTTTTTGGGTATTTGTTATTTTATTCTGAAATCCCTTTTTATTGATAAGCATCATGAGGTAAAAGTTCAGCCCGGTTATTTTCGTGATGCATATAAGGAACTAGGCCCTTTTTCTATAGAGCAAAAAATTGTGACTGCAGTTTTTGTTACCACAGCGATTCTATGGTTCACCCGTGAACCAATAGAAATTGGATCAGTAACAATTGGAGGTTGGAATCGCCTTTTCGGGAATGCAGCATACATTCAGGATAGTACGGTGGCTGTTTTTATGGCCTTCCTTCTTTTTTTAATTCCATCACGAAGCACTCCGGGTACGACTTTGCTCAGTTGGAAAGATGCATCAAAACTTCCTTTCGATATCATCCTTTTATTCGGCAGTGGCTTTGCTCTTGCAAAAGGCTTCGAGGTTTCAGGTCTCAGTGACTGGCTGGCTTCAACATTGAAGTTTTTGCATCATGCCAGTCCACTCGTCATTATTTTTTGCATCGTAACTGTTGTATGCATCATCAGTGAATTTGCATCCAATGTTGCCAGTATACAATTGATCATCCCAATTCTTATCGCCCTTCAGAAAGAACTGGATGTGCACCCTCTCACTTTAATGATACCAGCCACACTCGCTGCTTCACTCGGATTTATGCTTCCGGTTGCAACCGCCCCCAACACCATTGTTTTTGGTTCGAGAAAAATTGAAGTGCGCGATATGTCTGCCGCCGGTTTCAGACTCGACCTGGCCGGCATTGTCGTGATTTCACTTATCGTATTGATGTTGAGCTGATTTCTCACATATTAATGTAGAAACTTTTCGGTTACTAAGATGTTTTTTTCAAAATGGGTAACTTGCACCCATAATCCTCAATTAAATTCATAAAACCTTTAAAACCAAATGATTAAGAAATTCTTTGCAGTTGTTATATCATTTTTGATATTAACAGCTAACCTGGCCAAAGCTGATGAAGGCATGTGGCTGCCTCTCCTTCTGAAGAAGCTCAATGAGGGCGATATGCAGAAAATAGGTTTAAAACTGACTGCCGATGATATTTATAATATCAATCAGTCGAGTATGAAAGATGCAATCGTGCATTTTGGCGGATTTTGTACCGGTGAAATGATCTCTGAAGATGGTTTGATTCTTACCAATCACCACTGCGGATTCGATGCGATTCAGTCTAACAGCTCGGTCGAACACGATTACATCACCAATGGTTTCTGGGCAATGACCCGTGATCAGGAACTTCCGAATCCCGGTTTGTTTGTAAAGTTTTTGGTGCGCATTGAAGATGTTACTGCCAAAGTAAATTCCATGTTGCCATCAGATGTTACTGAAGCCAATCGTCAGGCAGAACTGAATAAAATTTTCGCAAAGATCAATCAGGAAGCTAAAGGAGATACGCAATATCAGACTGACATCAGATCTTTTTACAAAGGGAATGAATTTTATCTTTTTGTTTACGAAGTGTTCAATGACGTACGATTGGTTGGAGCTCCTCCTGAATCAATTGGAAATTTCGGAGGCGATACCGACAACTGGATGTGGCCCCGTCACACCTGCGATTTTTCAATGTTCCGTGTGTATTGCGGAAAAGATGGCAAGCCTGCTGCTTATTCTAAAGACAATGTTCCATACAAACCAAAGCACTTTCTGCCTATTTCAATGAAAGGACTTAAGAAAGACGATTTCACAATGACTTTTGGTTATCCCGGAACAACTGATCGTTATCTGACTTCCTATGGAGTGAAGCAAGCTGTATCAACTACAAACCCAGCAATTGTTAAAATCAGAGATAAGAAGTTGTCTATTCTTAAAAAAGATATGGATGCTGATGCTAAAGTGCGAATTATGTATGCAGCAAAATATGCACAGACTGCCAACTACTGGAAATATTTCATCGGGCAAACAAAAGGTTTGAAGAGAATGAGGGTTGCAGATCAGAGAGCTTCTGAAGAAGCCCGTTTCCAGGCATGGGCAAATGCTGACCCTGCAAGAAAAGCACGTTACGGTGAAGCATTACCAGGTTTGAAGAAAAGTTATGATGACATGAGTAAGTATGCTTTAACGCGTATTTATATGATGGAAGCTATTAACAGGGGACCTGAAATCCTAAGCCATGCCATTAAGGTGCAGGATCTTGAAAATGTGTTGAGTGCGAAAGAATCAAAAGCCGAAGACATCAAAGCTGTGTCTGATAAATTGCTTGCTAAAAGCACCGACTTCTACAGCGAATTTAATGCACCTACCGACCGCAATCTGCTGGCAGCTTTAATGAAAATGTACTCTCAGGATGTTCCTAAGGACCAACTGGCACCTATATTCGCTGAAATCGAAACTAAGTTCAAAGGTGATTACGATAAGTTTGCAACTGAGTTGTTCAAAACCTCTTTGTTCGCTTCACAAACTTCTTATGAAGCATTTCTCAAGTCTCCTTCTTTAAAGAAACTTCAGAAAGATATGGCCTATAAAACCATAAAATCGATAACCGACTTTTACAATGCCAATGCAAAAGTGGCAATCACAAGCATTACCAATGATCAGAACAAACATAACCGTGCATTTATGGCAGGACTCAGAGAAATGAACCCTGATAAAAAGTACGCTCCTGATGCTAATGGTACCATGCGCTTAAGCTACGGTCAGGTTCGTGACTATTACCCTATGGATGGCGTTTATTATAATTATTTCACTACTTCCGATGGTATTCTTGAAAAGATGGATAATACCAATGAGGAATTTATTGTCGACAGCAAACTTGAAAAGCTGATTCGTGATAAAGATTTTGGTCCCTATGGTGAAGACGGAAAACTCAAAGTTTGTGTAATCACTACTAACGATATTACCGGAGGAAACTCAGGTTCTCCTCTGATCAATGGTAATGGCGAGCTTGTTGGTTTGTGTTTTGATGGTAACTGGGAAGCTATGAGTGGCGATATCGCTTATGATCCCGATTATAAAAGAACTATCAGCGTTGACATTCGTTATGTGCTTTTTATAATTGATAAATTCGCCGGTGCGAGCCATTTGGTGAAAGAAATGAAATTGATCAATTAATAAGTATTCATGTATAATAAAAAAGGTCAGCCATTTGGCTGACCTTTTTTATTTACTACCCCAATATCACTGAACTACCAGTTTCAGTTTTTCTGTTATTGAATCTCTGGTTACTGAAATAATATAAATGCCGCTTTCGAATGATGTCGTTTTAATTACCAATTTTTCAGAGCTTACATTTTGTTTATTGTAAACTTGCTTTCCGGCAATATCAAAAATTGCAACATCATAAGTTCCACCTTTGTTTTCAAGTGTTACTACATCAGATGCAGGATTTGGATATGCCAAGGTTTGTTTAGGTGTTGTTTCAACTGAAGGTACAGAAAGTAATTGTCCGTTATTGTACAGTACTCTTAGTGATGCAACATCTGCCTGAAGCTGAGCAACACTGGCCAATGGCCCACCACTTGTTGCTTGCGAAAAGGTATTTCCAACATCAAAGGTCAGCACTTCTCCCGGTGCAAGGGTAAACGGACCAATGGAGCCCAAAATCCTTCTGTCGCCGGGAGGGTTTCCTGCTATGGTTTCATCCCAGGCACCGCTTATCGGGTAATTTACCGGATCAGTTACGCCAGGATAGGCAAAATCACATGCAGGATTCAATGGATTATTACCTGCTTCACCATATGTCAAATGCAATCCATCTAACCAAGTTGACTGCATTAACTCAAAATAGTCATCACAGGACGCAGGGTTGCCGTTCGGAATGCCGTTTACATTATCATAAGCCATAGTGCTTGTAAGTGTTTGATTGAGAAAATAAATTCCCTGGGCCGGAGGATTAAGTCCATAACCTGATTGTGTTTCATCATCGGCATCACCATTGTATGCATAAAACATATCCAAACCAACGTCTGTTCCAACATAATCATCCATAGCATTTCCAAGATCAAAATCTGTCCATAATCCCAGGCGAAGATTAGAATAAGTATTCAGCGAAAAGTTCTTCACATAGTAGCGCATAAAAATAGAGTTGTTAATTGCAGGGTTGGAAGGATCACTGAAGGCAAATGCTTCTCTATGAATTTCAACTCCTAAAGATAATGTGCAGGTGGTTTCTGTATGCGTTGTCAAATCGTTGTATATTGTATATACGCTTTGATCTCCGAGTATGTATGGATAATCACCAAACTGAGGGTCGTATAGGCCATTTGCATTCACATCTGCAAACGGAGCAAGCACCCTGCCTAATTGTGCATCATATCCCGGCCATTCAGCGATATTTTGCGGAACAATATAATTTGGTGTAGTGTAGTTCAATTGATGGTCAAGAATCTCAGCTGCACTCACTTTCCAGCATTTGTCCCATGCTGCCCATGGAGCCGATTGCCCAAGAGATGAATCGATGGGGCCGGGAACAAAATCAAGACCTGTCTGACGATAGGTTTGTCCTGCCAGATGCAAATTCCCTAACTGATCTAGTCCGCCGATCCACAAAGCACCGGCAAAGATGGTATGCTTACCACCTCCTTTGGGCACTTCAAATTTTGGACCACTCAGATCCCAGAACATATCTGAACTCGAAAGCAACAGGGCATCAACATTATTAATGTCGAGGTTGTTGCTCCCGGTTGGAGTTTGTGCCTGCGCCTTGTTTGCTAAGCCTGCTATCAGAGCCAGACTAAGTAGTGTAAGTTTTGTTTTCATTTTTTGGTTTTTTTGGTAATTGGTAAAACTGAATTCGTTATTTATTTATCAGACAACATTGGAGTGATTTGTGTTGCCTCCTTTCTGAAAAAAGTATAACGAACTCCAATACCCATTCTTATATTTGATATTTTTGATTGATAAGGTGATTCTTTTTTAGTCTGATTGCCGAATATATATTCATAGGATGGTTGAATGAATGTACTGACATTTTCGCTTATTGAATATCCGATATTAATGCCCGCATTCAAGGAAGGCGATAAAGTAGTTTTGTAGCTTTCTTCAGCATCTTTTGATATAAATTCAGCATTGAGAGAACTTGCTCCTTTTATCGATTGCATCACCCTGAATCTGATTCCTGCATGAGGTTCAATAATAAAATTCTTCACAGGAATGGTATATTGTAATGAGCTGCCAACAGTGAATGCCGTTACATTGCGATTGTGATTAATAGTATGAATGGTTGATTTACTGATCACCATTGAGTCGATTGAAGTAAATATAACCGGCGGAATGAATGGGAAAAGTATTGGGTAGGAGATGGTGTCATACTCTGTAATTTTATAGTATTCGGTGAATTGGGTTGTAGATGAATTCTTGATCTGCGAGAATTCGGTAATCACCGATAATGAAAAATGTTCGTTAAGTTGTCTGATTACCCCCGCATGCAAGTACCATCCTTTACCCGTTCCGAGTTCGTCTTTCATCTGATTAATGAGTCTGATTTCTGAAGTGTCGGAAGAGGATGCATTTAAACTTTCCATGCTAACAATAAATCCTCCTCCGGCTTCAACCGACCATTTTCCGGGAAGGTGACTGTTAAACTCGGTGATTTGTTTTTTAGTTGTTTCTACTTTTCTCAATGGGCGGTCATCCTGTGGAATATAGTTTAGTGGATGTATAAGGTTGACATTTGAACTTAATCCCGATGAAGGAGTATATAATTGATCGTAATTGATAGTATTGTATCCTTGTTGTTGTACTGTGCCGTCTTTTTTTGAACTTCCTTTGTTTTTCTTTTTTATCTTAACTGGCGAGAGCAGGGCAGTGACATTATCATCATAAGATGCGGCACTTTCAGAAGTCAATACACTACCTTTATTTTGTTTTTCATCACCTTTTACATAGTGGCCTGCTTCCTCCTGCGCATTGGTCATGGCTCCGTTCACCTGAGGGTTCGCATCAGAAACAGCATCTTTATTGTTTTCAGTTTCTGATAAAACAATCTGATCCTCTTTTTGAATTGTACTCATTGAAGAATGACTCAGAGAGTCTGAGTTTTTCATGCGATTGCTGATAGTTTGTTGATGCACCAATAAGGCGGTGGAAATAATCACACAGATTCCTGCCAGCCATAGCCAAAAGAATCCTCGCCTTTTTTTCTCTTCCGGAACAATCTGATTGAACAGGTTGGAAGGTGGTTGCACTTCACTGCCATCCAGTTTTTTTCTGATCAGATCATCGAATTGCTCATCTCCCGTTTTCATGCTGCTATAATTTTCAATTCTTTGATTTTCTTTTGTAGTGTTTTTCTTGCTTTCACAAGTTGAGAACGTGAAGTCCCCGCAGTAATTCCCAACATCACTGCAATTTCTTCGTGATCATACCCTTCTATTACATAAAGGTTGAAAACCATTCTGTAACCATCGGGCAATGTTGAAATGAGTTTCAGTATTTCACGTTCACTCATTTTGCTGATAATATCTGTTTGGTCGCTACCAGTGTCATGAATTTCTTCTTGCTGGATGATCAACTCAGACAGATGCCTGACTTTATGATAGTGGTTGATAGCCGAATGGATGAATATTTTTTTCATCCATCCTTCAAAGCTCCCGATTCCCTGAAAAGTTCCAATTCTCGAAAATACTTTTATGAAACCATCCTGAAGCACATCCAGTGCATTGTCGCGGTCATGGCAATAACGGAGACAAATGGCGTACATGGTGCCGGCATATTTGTCATACAATGCCTTCTGCACCTTTCTGTTGCCTTCCTTACAACCTGATATGAGCTCTGCTTCCGACATTAATGCTGACTTTATGTAGCTATCTTACCTTGCAAGACCCATTTACCGATCTTTATGCTGCCTGCTCATGTAAATTTAATAGAATTGATGTTAACTATAAGGTATTGAAAATGAGTAAAATGCAAATTCGACTGAATAGAAAGGATAAAAAAAAGCGCCGGAACTTAGTCCGGCGCTTTTTTTTATTTTGGAGGTTGTCAATTATTCAACCACCACTTTTTCAATTGATTTTTGAGAACCATTAATTACTTCAATGAAGTAAATGCCTGGAGTAATTCCGTTCAAGTCAATCTGAATTTCATTTAATCCTGCATTTGATTTTGAAGTGTAGGTGTAAACCTGCTTACCAAGCATATTCAATAATTGAACTGAAGTTTGCTCTTCAGAAACCGAATTGAAGGTTACATTCAAATGATCATTGGCAGGAACAGGGAACAGATTAAGGTCCATGGCGGAAATTTCTTCAGCAGTACGGCAGTTGAATGTAACTGCTTTTGAGAAGTAACTTGAAGAACCGCAGCTATTTGTAGCACGAACTCTCACATTTCCTGCAACAGCACCAAAGTTAACGGTAACTGCAGTTGCAGTGGTGGTTAAGGTGGTGCTTGTTGATAATACTACACCATCAAAGATTTTTGCTCCTGAAGGTACATTCCAGGTGTAAGTAGTGGCTGAGGCAACAGGATTGGTAGAATAAGGAACTCCAACCTGGTTAACGCATGCTGTCGCAGATCCATTAATCACATTTGGTGTAGCAGGAGAAGTCTTCACCGTTAGCATACGTACTGCACTGGTACCGCAGGCATTGGAAGCCGTTACAGTGATATTGCCTGTAAGATATCCCGGAAGGAAGTCAGCAGTAACAGCATTTGTTCCTTGTCCCGATGCGATATTAGCATTTGCAGCACTGAAGCCCCAGTTGTAGGTAATTCCTGCTACAGCAACAACAGAGTAAGGAACACCGGTGGCTCCGCAGAGACCTGCAGTTTGTCCTGTTATAACTCCTGGTGTAGCAGGAGTGTTTCTGGTGATGGTAAGATTACGTGGAGTAGTTCCGCTTCCACATGCATTGTTTGCAACAACGCTTAATACTCCAGATGCAACAAATGCTGCTGTGTAGTTAATGGTTACTGATGTGGTTCCTTGTCCGCTCAAAATGGTTCCTCCGGTTGGTGGTGTCCATGTGTATGAAGTTGCACCTGCCAATGGATTGATCGAATAAGTTTTCGTCATTCCGGGGCAGATTTTCGCGGTTCCACCTACAGTAGCAATGGTTCCTGTAATGCCGGGCGTTGCGCAATTCACAACAGTTGTGGTTCCGGTAGCAATGTTGGCACAGCCATTAACATCAGCATAAGTGTAATTGATGGTGTATGGTCCGCCTACTCCTGCAGCAGCTGGACTAAAGGTGTTTCCGCTGATGCCGGGACCACTGAATGTTCCGCCAGCAGGTGTTCCTGTTAAAGTTGCAGCAGATGCAGATACCTGATAAGAAGATGCAAGACCACTGAAGCTAACTGTTGGCAAAGGATTTACAGTGATAGAAGCAGGAGCACTGGTGTTCGTACATCCGTTGCCGTTAGTATAAGTATAAGTATATGTGGTGCTTGGACCTAAATACGGATTTGCAACACTGAATGTTCCGCCTGCTGGTGAGCCGGAAAGATTAATGAAATTTCCTGCGCAACCGGATACGTTAGATGCAGTAACGGTAGGCAGCGGATTCACCGTAATACTGGCAGGAGCACTGGTCTTCGTACATCCGTTGCCGTTAGTGTAGGTATAAGTGTATGTGGTGCTTGGACCGGTATAGGGATTCGATACACTGAATGTACCACCGGCAGGAGAACCCGACAATACAATAGAGGTACCTGCACATCCTGAAACATTGGATGCAGTAACAGTAGGCAGCGGATTCACTGTAATGTTGGCAGGTAAACTGGTAGCATTACAGCCATCAACAGTAGTGATGGTATAAGTGTATGTTGTAGATGGCCCGGTGTATGGATTTGCAACACTGTAAGTTCCACCTGCAGGTGAACCTGAAAGGTTGATAGGTGTTCCTGAGCAACCTGTAACATTGTTTGCAGTTGGTGTATTCGGAGAGTTGAAAATTGTAAGGTTCAATGATCCCGGTGTTCCGGTGCAATTGGCATTAGATCCAAATACTGATACGGTGGCAACTGTAGTGGGTTGTCCCGGAGGAAATACTATAGTTACTTGCGTAGTGCCTTGTCCTGTGGTAATAATACCACCTGCATTTACCGACCATGTATAAGAGGTTGCGTTTGCAATGGGAGCAACCGTAAATATGATGGGGAGGTTGGCGCAATAGTTTGGAGAACCTGTTGATGGAGTTGATGCAGCTGCTACCTGAGCAGAAATAGTCAGATTAGCTCCATTATCAGTTCCGGTAACCACAGGGTTAGAACTCACCACTCTGATTCTGTATCCGGTACCGGAAGCGGTTCCGGCAGGAATCACACATGCAATTGTTGCAGCAGTAGTTGATGTAACTGAACCGATGGAAACAGGTGAAGCGAATGAACCGGCAGCATTCGACAACTGTGCAGTAAACACGTTACCTGCATTAGCCGAACCGTTTGTAGTAAAGTTCACGTTTAATGCTGAACCGGCACAATAGTTCGTAACTGCGATTGATGAGGTGGTGATTGAAGAGAATGCACTTGAAGTAATAGTGAAATTGGCATTGCTCATATCAAAATATATATTACCAACTGCTTCAACTTTGATTCTGGCTTGAGTTGTTGCAACGTTTGGAACAGTAATGCTCTCAGTTCCATCGTTAGCAGTACTTGCAAGTATTACTGTTGGGAAAGTATTTCCGCCATCAGTAGAGAGTGAAATTTTCACATTTGCTGTGTTGATAGGTGCTCCTGAAGTTCCACTCACGTTCCAGGTTACAGTTTGTGTTGACCCACCCGCCCAGCTTACTGCTGTGTTTGGTGCTGTAACGGCAAATGCTCCGCCTGTATTGGCAACAGTGATAGTTACTGTTGAGTCAGGGTGCATCACACCACCGCCGCCGGCAATGTTATCACGTACTGTCAACTGGAAGTGCATTGTACGTGCAACGTTTGGCAGAATTTCTCCTACGGTT
>ERZ650309.1254-NODE-1254-length-11899-cov-5.355201_pt1 | contig 11899 bp, 3 predicted proteins | sample MGYA00376245_ERZ650309 | MGnify/ENA primary metagenome ERZ650309 (study PRJEB26733, sample SAMN07839294) | wastewater metagenome | biome: urban; feature: wastewater treatment plant; material: waste water | place: USA: North Carolina | collected 2016-04-26 ...
TGAGCGGACAACCTGTACTGGCATCTGCCGCTATTGCAATCAAATATCCGGTTGTTCCCGGATCAATATCCGAAACCAGGAAAACTCCTGTTTGATTTTTCGCCAGGCAGATGGTCGCGTTGGTCACCAAACCGGTTGCTCCATCCACGAAGAACAACTGCACGGCAACGGAAGAGGATGGATTGAGATTCGTCAACGAAATCCGCGTATTCTGCAAACTGGGAGAAGACGCGCTGGACGAATACAGATTGAAAACGAGAACTGAACCGGCCTTTTGATCGCTCGCTTCGGACGCAGTTGGGAAAGGCAGGATTGGTGGGCAATTCACCGTTACACATTTTTCAACAGAAGGATTGGGTGTTCCGCCGGAAACGCTGGTTGTGGTAATGCAAAGACTGACCGCGCTGGCTGCGTCTCCGACTTGGACCTGATACGTGATCGTTGCGGTCTGGTTTGCGGCCAATGTCGCGCTGAATGTGGCGCTGGTCGCAGTCACGACGGGCGGATCGCCGACGGTACTACTGCCTGAGTTTGGCACGCCAGCCAGATTGGCCGGCAGCGTGGAGGTCATACTGAATGTTTGCGCTTCGGCTGTGGGATTGACACTGGTAATGGTTACGGTAAGCAGATCGCCGGGACCTGTGCAGCCAGAAGGATCCGCGATGGTTACAACAGGAGTGCTGGCTGGCGGGTTGATGGTTAGTGTCGCAATGTTGCTGGGGCTGCCTGCTGCCGGCGTTTGCATTGTGGTTATGCCGGACGTTTGATTGGTTTTCGTGCTGGGCGTATCGCTGGTTACGGCAAAGCTGACGGTGCAACTGCCGCTGGCGGGAATGGTAATGCCGCTAAAACTGAGCGTTGTTGCTCCCGCGTTGAGCATGACTGGCGTTGTTCCTGTGCAGGTGCCGCCAACCGCGCCGCTGACAGCTGTCATTCCGGAGAGCATGTCCGTGAAAGACGCTCCGGTCAATGCAATAGTTTGCGTGTTTGTGAGCGTAAGAGTGACCGTTGAATTACTGCCCAGAGTTACGCTGGTTGGATTGAATGCCTTGCTGATGGTCGGTTCGCCCGTGCTGGCTGCCGCGAAGATATAGGCTGCTCCGGCGTTTGGAGCATTATTATTGCTTTGATCACTATTGATGCCTGTGGAATCGCTGTCTTCCAGATTTGCACCGACGACGATTGTTCCGTCAGTGATGGCCAATGCGCTTCCGAACTGGTCGTTCGCGCCTGTGTTGGAGGCTTTCAGGTAAATCTGCTGACTCCAAACCTGGCCATTTCGTTCAAAGATATAAGCTGCGCCGGAAGCAGAAGCCGAGTTGTTATTTTGATTACCATTGATACCGGTCGAGTTACTGTCTTCTGTGTTCGCTCCCGTTACCAATGTGTTGCCGGAAAGCGCGATTGCAGAGCCAAACAAATCTTCTGTGCCGGGGTTGGAAGCTTTTAGGTACGCTTGCTGGCTCCACGCACCACCGCTTCGCAGAAAGACGTAAACCGCTCCGGAGCCAGGAGCCGCGTTATCATTTTGATTGCTGTTCACGCCGGAGGCGCTGCTGGCTTCTCGCACAGCGCCCACGGCAAGTGTGCTGCCTGAAATTGCCAGGGAAGCGCCGAAGGCGTCCCCTGCATCCGTATTGGAGGCTTTGATGTAGGCTTGTTGCCCCCAAATTGTTCCACTTCGCTCAAATATGTAAACCGCTCCGGCTCCTGATGCCAACGTATCATCCTGGTTGCCGTCAATGCCCGTTGCGCTGCTATCTTCGGAAGGAGAGCCAACTGCAATTGTGCCGCCGGAAATGGCTACTGTCTGGCCAAAGTTGTCGCCGCTCTTGGTATTGGAGGCTTTGACATAAGCCTGCTGTGTCCATGTGGTTCTGCTGCGCACGAAGATATAAGCTGCCCCGGAATTTTCTGCCGTTTCGTCGCCTTCTTCTCCATTTACGTCAATGGTTGCACTGTCTTCCATGGGTGCTCCAACCACTATCGTATCGCCAGCAATTGCCACTGCCTGGCCAAACTGATCTCCAGCATCCGTGTTGGAGGCTTTAAGATACGCTTGCTGCGTCCAGGTGGTCCCATTCCGCACAAAGACGTATGCTGCTCCGGCGCCAGCCGCTGAATTATTATTTTGATTGCTGTCAATTCCGGTTGCGTCGCTGGCTTCGGCGCGTGCCCCGACCACGATGGTGTCACCCGAAATTGCCACCGAATAACCAAACTGATCTTCGGTTTCTGTATTCGAACCTTTCAGATATGCCTGCTGTGTCCAGGCCGCACCGTTTCGCACGAACACATAAACCGCCCCGGCGTTTTTGGATGTCGTTTCGTTTTGCGTCTGACTGCCATTGATTCCGGTTCCTGTGCCAGCCTCGCCCACAGCTCCAAGAACAACGGTGTCGCCGGAAATCGCGACCGAAAAGCCGAAGTTGTCATTGGTGTCTGTATTGGAACCTTTGACATAGGCTTGTTGTGCAGGAGAGTTTTGAAACGCAGCGACAGGAATCCGATGCGAAGGAGCACTTGATAACTCTACAAGCGCCTTTTGGAGTTTTGCCGTTTTTGCTGGTTCAACCAGATCGGCCTCACGCAAATTCGCCGTCGCATCGTAATGCTCAGCACTTACTCCAAACCAGGTTAACAATCCGAGGCTTGCCATCAAACAAAGTGCAATGATCTGAAATCGCTTCAACGAATAGTTCATGGGATACCTTTCTTATGAAAAAGTCTGGCAACAAATAAACTGGCCAGACAGCACGCAATGCGTGTTTCCGTACAGCTTTTGTTGCTTAATCAATTAACAAGTTTCACTAGGTTTGGTGTGTAGCTATCAAGGGAATTGGTCGCGAACATACAGGAAACTATCGGTATAATTCCGGGCGAGCCCGCGCAACCATATTGCTCGGCGTTCCAGGCTTTCTTTCAGGAATGGCCCGGTTGAATATGCCAATAGCGGGGCTATGGCTAATCAGAATTAATTTGATCTGGTCGCTGTCAATGAAGGGCTGGATTGGGACTTCACAAGTGATGAGTTTGGCGTGAAATCTGGTTTGCTTATAGGTAAGGGCATACCACGCGCGCTATTATTCCAAGGATCATTTCTTCAAACCATCTTTTTAATATTAACGCTCGCTTGGTGGGAAATTGTCTTCCAGGCAGATTACTTCAGCGAGATTGAATTAAGGGAACTGGTAGTCTAAGCGATGGGTGCAGACCAGTTAAATTTGGGGCACGTTGGCGAAAATAGTGTCGGCTTCGCTGTTAGCTTGCCGGAAAATGTCCGATTTTGAACGTTTCCGCGTTAGAGCAAGGCAACCAACGCCTCTGAATCAACATAGAGCTTCTAACGCAGAATTGGGCTTCCGTCCGACAAGCCGCCCATTCTTACTACCTGCCTCAAGGGGTTGTTAATCGTCGCACTATAGGACGCAAGGGCTAAGAGAATCCAGTAAATCATAGAGGCGTAATTCATAGGGACAGCAAGGGTTACTCTCCTCAGGACTACTTCTAAGTCAGGGATCATCTGTATAGACAATTTCACGGATTTGGCTAATCTTCCGGACGTGCGGAAGTGGTTTTGGGTGGTAAAAACAGGGATGCATTGCTTACCATCAAGCCCCGATCGCGCAACGGTCGTATGTCTTTTGGGTACCCAATACGACTGCTCTCCCCAATGGTGCGAAGCGTTTTCGATGAAAACCTGGTGCAGCATCTATGCTTTACGGGGAAAGGGAAGGTCGTCGGTGTTGTGGGAATTCCGACGACCTTTCTGTTTCCTTTGATTCCCCTGAATAGAGAGTCTTGGTTCCAGCGCTAGCAGCCAAATAAAAACTCGCTACACACTATGGGCAATTCCTCGCCTTCCGAAATCCTGCTCGATTCGCCTCTGCTTCTATTTCAGAAAAGCACAACGGTTGTTTCCCTGTACGGTGTTGAATGTGCAAAGTGCCCTTGATAGGACGCATTGCTAATTTCAATAACTTTAGGTGTTGTCTGGTGGGATAACGGCGGATGACTTGTCAGGTTCATCCGCCGTACCTTTTTGTTTGCTTAGCAAGGGTGTTTATAATTCGCGCGCTTTCCGGTTATCTCGGCCATCACCGGGATTAACTTCTCATCCGATTTGACGACAATCAATGATTCTTTCTGACAAAGCTTTCCAAACTGCAATTGCTCTGACCGCCCTGTTGTTGAGCGTCTATTGCTGCATTTGCAGGGGGCAGGTCAACGCTGCAAAAGCGAATCATATTTCCGCCGAATCGCAGCAAGTTGATTCTGCCGTGCCCGGCAAAGCTCTGGATTGGCTGACTGTAGAGCGCCCGCTGAAGTTTGAACACCTTTCGATCGCAGAAGGACTTTCGCAAAACACGGTGCTGTGTGCTTTACAAGATCGGCAGGGGTTTATGTGGTTTGGGACACAGGATGGGCTGAACCGTTACGATGGGTACGAATTCCGAATTTACCGGCACGTGGAAACGCAGCCCGGATCGCTCGGCGATAATTACATCCTGTCTATGTTTGAAGACCACACCGGCACGCTTTGGGTGGGAACGAACAAGGGAGGATTGAATCGTTACGACCGACAGACGGAACAATTCACAGTGTATGTTAACAATCCAAACGACCCGGAAAGCCTGAGCCTGAACGCTGTCAACGCCATTGTGGAAGATCGAGCCGGGTTTCTGTGGCTGGCGACAGATGGACAAGGTCTCAATCGGTTTGACCCTCGAACGGGCAAATTCAAACGCTTCATCAACGATCCCGCAGTTTACGAAAACCGCCGTTCCAACATCGTCAATGCGCTGTACCTTGATCGCAGCGGATCGCTGTGGCTGGGAACGTCCTGGGGATTGCACAAGTTTGATTTACAGACAAACCAGGTCGTTCAACGCTACAGCCACGATTCTAACAACCCTGCCAGCCTGGGCCATAATCGTGTGCAGACAATTTGCGAAGACCGAGAAGGCGCGCTCTGGATAGGAACTGCCGCAGGTCTGCATCGCTTGGCCAATGGGCAATTAAGCCGGTTTGTGCATGATCCCGCGAACCCTGACAGCTTGGCCAGCCATGACATCAAAATTATGTTGCTGGACCGGCGCGGCCAATTATGGTTGGGAACCGGGCGAGGGATAGAACGGTACGATGCCGCGACAGGACAATTCGTACACCAGTCCGCTGATCCCGAAAACCCGCATGGATTGAGCGGCAATCCTGTCCACGCACTTTGCGAAGATCGCGCCGGGTCGCTCTGGCTGGGTGAACAAGATTTTGGATTGAAACGCTATGACGCGCAGGCCAAACCATTCGCCAACTTCACGCGGAAATCACAAGACAAGCATAGTCTTAGCCACAAAAATGTACTGAGCTTTTTTGAGGATCGGGACGGCACTCTATTGGTCAGCACGCAGGGTGGCGTAGACCGATTTGATCCGCGCATAGGGCAATTCACTCCCTGGAACTGGCCTCAGCCGACAGACCTGGGGCCAACCCAGCCTCGCGCTCGATTTATCAAAGAAGATGGAGCAGGCCGACTTTGGCTGAACAGCGAAGGGATTCTTACCCGGTTGGAGCGTTTGCCTGGCGGTAGCCTGCGCGCTAAATATTTCCCACCCAAGCGCGGAGTATCAGCCTTTCACATTACGCACGATGGCATGATCTGGCTTGGCTCGCATGGGAATGGGTTGTCGCGCTTCGATCCGGTTACGGAACAATTCACAACCTTTCTTCACGAACCGCAAAATCCGCTCAGCCTGAGTAACAATTTGATTTACGCCATTCAGGAAGACCGGGCTGGCTTCCTGTGGGTTGGCACCGATCAGGGATTGAATCGCCTGGATCGCGCGACGGGCCAGTTCACGCGCTTTCTTCATGACGCGCAAAATCCCGCCAGCCTGAGTTACAACCTGATTTGGTCAATCTTTGAAGACCATGCGGGCCGCCTGTGGATTGGCACCGGAGGCGGGTTAAACCAGTTCGATCCGGCGACGCAAGGTTTTCAACGCCTGACGGAAAAAGACGGGCTGGCGAATCACAATGTGGTCAGCATTTTGGAAGATGCGCGCGGGAGACTGTGGCTGGGGACAATCAAAGGCGTGACGCGCTTTGATCCGGCGACCCATGCGGTGCGGAATTTCGACGTGACTGACGGGCTTTTTGGCAACGAGATCACCCCGAACATCGGCTTTCAGAATCGCGCGGGAGTGATGTTTTTCGGCGGACCGGAAGGCTTCAGCGCGTTTCGCCCAGATCAGTTGGAAGATGACCCGACACCGCCGCCCATCGCGCTGACTTCCTGCCAACGCTACAACACGGGCGTTGCCGAAGGCAGCGCATTGATCGAACCCGGCATTGCTGCGCGCCAGGCGATTGAATTTTCCTACAAAGATAACATTCTGACGTTTGGATTTGCGGCGCTCAGTTTTCGCCATCCCGAAAAAAATCAGTATGCCTATCAACTGGAAGGATACAGCGACCGATGGATTCAATTGGGCACGAAACGCGATGTGACCTTTACCAACCTGGACGCGGGCGATTACACGCTGCACGTACGCGGGGCAAATTCGGATGGCGTTTGGAACCTGACCGGAGCCAGTTTGCGCATCCGCATTCACCCGCCGTTCTGGCAGCGATGGTGGTTTATCGGCTTGGAACTATTGGCGATTGCCGGGCTGGCCTGGGGCGCGTACCGGTATCGCATTGCTGCTTTGCAACGCCGTAATGCGCTGCAGCAGGCTTTCGCGCGTCAGTTGATCGAATCGCAGGAAGCCGAGCGCAAACGCATCGCCTCCGAATTGCACGATGGACTGGGGCAAAACCTGTTGGTGATCAAAAACCGCGCGCTGTTCGGGCTGTTACAACCGGACGATGCGTCGCGCGCTGCCGCTCAATTGGCGGATATTTCCTCCACAGTGTCGCAGGCGCTCGACGAAGTGCGCCAGATTGCGGCGAATCTGCATCCTTACCAGCTCGACCGATTGGGCCTGACCAAAGCGCTGATGGCGATGGTCCGCAAAGTTGGTGAAGCCTCGCAATTGGATATTGTTTTGATGCTGGATGATGTGGACGGTGCATTGGCTACAGAGGCGCAGATCAATCTGTATCGTATTGTGCAGGAATGTCTGAACAACATTGTCAAACACGCTGCCGCGACCGAAGTCAGCGTGCAACTGCAACGCACGCCGCAAAGTCTGAACCTGACGATTCGCGACAACGGACGCGGCTTTGTGCCAACCGCCGTTCAAAACGCCAGCGACGGGAAAAGCAGCTTCGGGTTGGCGGGGCTGGCCGAACGCGCACGGCTATTAAGCGGCACACTGAATATCGAATCCGCACCGGATAAAGGCACGCTGATTACGCTGACGATTCCGTTACTGCAATAACTTCAGACCAGAGACGAGCAATTTTCCATTTACCAATTGTCATTTCTCATGGAGTCAGCGCAGGATTCGCAATGAAAAATGACAATTGGTAAATGGAAAATGAAATCACCTCTTAGCTTTTGCAATACCGTCTTTCACGACTGAGGAAGCTTGACCCATGAACTCAACCATTCGCTTGCTAATCGCCGATGATCACCCACTATTGCGTGCCGGATTGCGTCAAGTCATCGAAACCGACGCGCGGCTGCAAATCGTCGCCGAAGCTGCGGATGGGGCAACCGCGTTGGACCGATTGGTGGAAACACAGCCGGACGTGGCCGTGCTGGACATCGAAATGCCGCAACTGACGGGTTTTGCCTTGCTGCGCGAAATGCGCGCCCAGCGGCTGGCCACCGCCGTCGTGTTTCTGACGATGTACCGCGACGAAGAAATGTTCAATGAAGCGCTTGATCTGGGCGCGCTCGGTTATGTGCTGAAAGACAGCGCCACGACTGACATTGTCGCCGCCATCAAAGCCGCCGCCGCCGGGCAGCCCTATATCAGCCCGGCGATTTCCGCCTTCCTCTTCAATCGCGCGACCCGCGCGAACAACTTCGTCAGACAGCTACCCGGCCTGAACGACCTGACACCCACCGAACGGCGCGTGCTGAAACTGATCGCCGAAAATAACACCAGCAAGGAAATCGCCGCTGAATTGTTTATTAGTTACCGGACGGTCGAAAACCACCGTGCCAACATCTGCCAGAAACTCAATCTGAAAGGCAGCCATTCCTTGCTCAAATTCGCCTTTGATCACAAGTCCGAAATTTAACGCGCCCTTCTCAACACCTTTTCTTCCTGAGCGCCTAAGTGGAAACACTTAGAAAAATGAGTGTACACACTCAGCCATTTTGTGAGGGTTCCTCTATACCCTGGCTCCCTGCCAACACGTAACTTCTGCGACTGTCAGACATCTCCTACAAGTAAAGGATTTTGCCAGAAATGCCGAGTGTTCTGCTGGTCGAAGATTACGCGCCGATGCGCGCCACGTTACGCCTGTGGCTGGCTGATCTGGCCGAGCCAATTAGTGAATGCGACAACGGCTCGGAAGTCTGTGCGAGTTACGCCGTTCATCACCCTGACTGGGTGCTGATGGACATTGAACTGCCAGGACAGGACGGCATTTTAGCGACGCGCGAGTTACTTGCGGCGGAACCAGGCGCGCGCGTGCTGATTGTAACCAGCTACGACGATGGCGAATTACGACAGGCAGCGCAGGCAGCAGGCGCGCGCGGCTACGTGTTGAAAGAAAACCTCTGGGAAGTGCGGCAGTGGCTCACTTCAATCTGAGCAGCTTCTGTAACCGGATGGTGATTCAAAAGAACCAAGTGGGCACTGAAACCTTACTACGCGGCCCCTTTTAGTAACCCAAAATGAGGACGAACCGATGTATCAATCTAAAGCAAATGTGAATTACTGGAACTTTCAGAATCAGCGGCTACGCATGTGGTTCGTGTTTGGATTCATTATCATCATCAGCTTGAGCTGGCTGGCGTTGCGTGGGGCGCAAGCCGCGAGTGGGAACTGGACGACCAAAACCGTGATACCAACCGCACGTTATGGTGCTGGAGCCGCTGTCATTAACGGCAAGTTGTATGTCGCTGGTGGAGATAAAAGTGCGCTTGAATACACGGACAAACTAGAGGTCTATGATCCAGCGACGAATACCTGGGACACCAAGACGAATATCCCCACAGCGCGCCGATTCATGGGGGCCGCCGCGATCAACGGAAAGTTATACGTGATTGGCGGAGGGCACGCGTTTGGCACGTACTTCAACACCCTGGACGTGTATGACCCGGCCACGAATCAATGGGCGTCAAAAACGGGAATGCCAACGGCGCGTCATCAAGCATCCGCTGTGACCATTAACGATAAGCTTTATGTGGTAGGCGGAAACAATACCGCGAATACCCCGGCGTTGGAGGTCTATGATCCGGCGACCAATATGTGGGAAACCAAAGCGCCTCTGCCAACCCCACGCACCAGCCAGGCTGCCACCGTGATTGATGGCAAAATCTATGTTGTTGGGGGTGCCGTTTCCGCAGTCCCACTTCCCATTTGGCAAAATGTACTAGAGGTTTACGACCCGGCAACCAATACCTGGGAAACCAAAGCCCCAATGCCGACTGCCCGTGGCTATCTGGCTGCTGTCACCATCAATGGACTGCTTTACGCGGTCGGGGGCACCAATGACGGCGGCTCCGGTGCTGCATTACAGACCGTGGAGATTTACGATCCACAGACCAACACCTGGCGGGCGGAAACTGCCGTCATGCCAACGGCGCGTAGATCTTTCGCCGCCGGCGTGATTGGAAACAGGCTTTACGCAGCCGGTGGATATGAAGCCGGCTTCGTTTTTAACACGCTGGAGGCATATCAACCGCCGCCTGATGTTGTTGCGAATGGCTCAGCCATTACTGCTGGCGTTTGCGGAGCGCCCGCCACGGCGGCCATTGATCCTAACGAAACTGTCACGGTCAATTTCACTCTGAGAAACAAAGGCCCTTTTGACACGGGCACGCTGACCGCCACCTTGCAAGCGACAGGAGGCGTGACTGCTCCCAGTGGTCCGCAAAATTATGATGTGCTCAGCGTCGGCAATAGCGCCACGCGGGCGTTTACGTTTACCGCCATGGGGACGTGCGGCGATACACTTACCGCCACGCTGAATGTCACGGATGGCACAAACACTTGGGTCGTGACCTTTCCCTATGTTCTCGGCGGCAATGCCACGACGCTGCTTAGCGAAAATTTTGACAACGTAACCGCGCCTGCTTTGCCGCCATTTTGGCTAACTGATAAAAGTGGCCCCCTGCCACCGAGCTATGCCACCACTACAGACACACCGGATACTGCGCCAAACGCAGTTTTTACCAATGGTGTGGCAACCGGGGCCAGGAGCACTCTGTTTACGCGCACCTTCACGATTCCAGCAGGCACTTCTTACGTGCAAATCAGCTTCCGGCATATATTTAACTTTGAAAACAATCACGATGGCGGAGTGCTGGAAATTCAGGATGGGTTTGGAACAGCGTATGAAATCACCAATCCGATGGTCGGCGGCATCTTCGCCACAGGAGGGTACAATGGGGCGTTGACCAACGCTACCGGTAATCCACTGGCGGGACGGCAAGCCTGGACCGGCACACAAAACACTTATCAAACCGTGACGGTAAATTTTCCCGCGACTCTTTTTCAGGGCACGCCAGGCCAAGGCGTCCGAGTGCGTTGGAACGCGGGTTGGGATAACACCGGAGTAAATTCTGGCCCGAACTGGCGGATTGATTCCGTGGTCGTGAAAGCGTCTACCTGCCCAACCTGCGTGAACTGCCCAACGATCACCGGCGCAGTCAGCGGCAGCGGCTCTTTCTGCGATACCGCCAACGTTGCTGTGACCGTCAGCGGCGGCACCGCACCCTATACTGTCAAACTCAGCAATGGCGCCACGCAAACCGGTGCGGGGCCGGTGTTCAGCTTTCCCGTCAATCCTGCATCAACAACCACATACACGTTGGCAGCGGGCAGTGTAGATGCCAATGGGTGCGTCATTACCGGTAGTGGCAGCGCCACTGTCACGGTGAACCCTTCACCCTCGATTACGCTGGGCACAAGTCCAACCATTCTGTTGGGCACGGTGAGCGCGAACCTGCCTTACACTTCGACCGGAGGCAGTCCGAATCAATACAGCATCAATTACGATGCGACAGCAGAGGCAGCAGGATTTGTGGATGTGACGAATGCTGGCTTGTCCGGCCCGTCCATTAGCTTGACAGTTCCGACCGCCACAATTGCCACGACTTACAATGCGACGCTGACGGTGCGTAATAGCGCCACAGGCTGCATCAGCGCTTCGATGCCTTTTAGTGTATCGCTTACGTGCCCATCCTTCACTGTTGGCACGCCCAGTTCAAACGCCACCCTTGGGCAAAGCTACAGCAGTTCAGTCGCCGCGAATCCGCCAAGTCCCAGTGGATTTATCTATCGTTATTCCATGGCGAATGGGACGTCACTACCAACAGGGCTAACGCTGGATGTTAATACTGGTGCCATCACCGGCACTCCCTCCAGTATGGGAAATTTCACGTTTGATGTTAAAGTGGAAATCCTTAACAGCATCAACGCCTCAACCACATGCAGTAACACTCAAACGCGCAGTCTTAATGTGGCTTGCCCCATCATCACGGTGAATCCAGCGACGCTGCCGAATGGGTTTGTTGGTACTTTGTACAATCAAGCGCTGAGCGCGACGGGCGGAACGCCGGGGTATGCCTTTACCTTGAATTCGGGCGCGTTCCCGCCTGGATTGGGCATTACCGGATCCAGCTTGACCGGCACTCCGACCACGACGGGCGTGTTCAACTTCACGATCAAAGCCACAGACAGCGGCGGCATCTGTTTTGGCACGCGCGCTTACACTGTCGTTATCAGCGGCACCGGATTGCAGTTTTATCCGCTGGCGCATCCGATTCGCCTGGTGG
>ERZ650309.1255-NODE-1255-length-11897-cov-5.942746_pt1 | contig 11897 bp, 6 predicted proteins | sample MGYA00376245_ERZ650309 | MGnify/ENA primary metagenome ERZ650309 (study PRJEB26733, sample SAMN07839294) | wastewater metagenome | biome: urban; feature: wastewater treatment plant; material: waste water | place: USA: North Carolina | collected 2016-04-26 ...
TTGCTAATACTTCAAATTGGCTTTCACCATCAACGTCAGCAATTTCAATAATTGAAACGTCAAATGTACCACCACCTAAATCATAAACCGCAATCTTGCGATCTTTACCTTCTTTTTTAGCTAAACCAAACGCCAGCGCAGCTGCAGTTGGTTCATTGATAATACGTTTAACATCAAGACCTGCAATCCGTCCAGCATCTTTAGTTGCTTGACGTTGGCTATCATTAAAATATGCTGGTACAGTAATAACTGCTTCAGTTACTGCTTCACCTAAATAATCTTCGGCAGTTTTTTTCATTTTTTTCAAAATTTCAGCAGAAATTTGTGGCGGAGCTAACTCTTTATCATTAACTTTAATCCAAGCATCACCATTAGGCGCTTTCATAATTTCAAATGGCATTAAGCTAATATCTTTTTGTACTTCTTTTTCTTCAAATCTACGACCAATTAAACGTTTTGAAGCATAAATTGTATTTTTAGGATTAGTAACAGCTTGACGTTTTGCAGGTGCACCAACTAAAGTTTCACCATCAGTATATGCAATAATTGAAGGGGTTGTACGCGCACCTTCTGCATTTTCAATAACTTTTGGCTGTCCATTTTCAATTACAGCCACACATGAATTGGTAGTACCTAAATCAATCCCGATAATTTTACCCATATTATTTCCTTTTAAAATTTGGATTTGCCAGCGCTAAGAAGAGATTTTCACCTTATCCTACCAATCAGTCCTTGATCAGTATATTACTCATTCAGATTAGAAATGCTCGTAGGCGCTTTGCTACGCTGCTTACACCCAGTAAGTAAGTCGCAAAGCAACGACCGAGAATGAAGAAAATGTTTGAGTATGTGGCATAAATTCTTTGTTATTTAGCAGATAAGGTTAATATTGGATATTTCAAGTAATTTTTTTAGATTTTTTTAGATTTAAGTAAATTGTAAATATACTCTGCCTGATTAAAAGAAACTATATTTGGTGAATTACATAACTCGTATATATGAATAAGTTGTTTAAGTCAACCATCCAATGAGTTAAGAACTTGACCGATTAGTTCGGGCTTAAATAAAATATCTGAAGGCAGCCATTGATCATATCCCAAAAAAACAGCTTTTTCCAGCAGTGCATTAGCTGAATATCCTACAATTTGAAATTTAGGACACAGCTCTTCAGAGATATGCTTTGCGATAGCAGAGCGAGAACAACCAAATACTTCAGCAATTTTTTGTTGGGAATAATCCAATAATAGCAATCCAAGAATTATCTCATCCTTATATGATAATTTAATCGGAAATACATTCTTTAAAAACACACCACAATTATCAAACTTCTTTTTAAAACTTTCTAATGCTTGAAAATTAAAATTGTCTACAGAAACAGGTCTTGTCAAAAACCTTGTTGCAATACAGTTTCCCGCACTGTCAAATACTGGAATATCTGTAGTAAGCGAGATACAACCATCTGTTCTTACATTATCTAGCAATGTATCATAAACCGCCGGAGACTTAACTTGTGCGTCATGAATTCTACAGCAAAATAAATTAATTTTCCTGTTTATAGGACATGAATCAGATAATAACTCCTCACTTCTACTAATTAGATCACTACTATCACTGACTCCCAGAATTTTTTTACAAAACTTTTCTGTTGCAAATAAAAATTCCCCATGAATTTTTCGAACACCCATCTCAATTGGCTGACACTGAAATTGCTTAAAATATGGCATAACTACTTTCTCAAAATATTCTTCCTGTATAGTCATGCATGTATTATTAATATGATTATGAATAATGTTTTTAATAATGACGCCTCAAAAAAACATAATCTATTATCTAAAGATAAAAAATAGATAAAGTTACTAATTAAAAATTAACCTCTCAGGAATCCAATGATCATATCCCAAAGAAATTAATTTCTCAACCAATAACTTAGATGATGAACCTGACATCTCAAAACAAGCACAGAGATCCTCTGCAATAAACTTGGCTACCGCAGATCGAGAACACATTAAAACTCCAGCTATTTGTTTTTGTGAATAGCCCAATAGAAGCAAGCCTAAAACAATTTCTTCTTTATGGGTTAGAGATATCGGAAATATTTTATTTAAAAAAACTCCACGTCGATTAAATCTAGCGCGGTAACGCTTTAAGACTCCTTCATTAATAACTAATCTGTCAACTGGTCTGGTTAAAAATCTTCTAGCGACATATCTATTATCGTTATCAAATAATGGAATCGTTGTAGAAAATGAAATACTTCCGTCAGATCTAACATTATCAATTAATGTATCTAATGGAAATAAACTATTACACAACAACTCATTTATTTTATTACAAAAGAGCGTTACTTCATTATTACCAAATAAGTTATTTAAAAATTCGTCTCCGGCACCGATTATTTCCTGATGAGTAACTGGTTTAGGGAATTGTTGAATAAGTTTATCACTTGCAAATAACCATTCACCACTAACACTACGAATACCAATCTCAATATCTTGTTTTTGGTACATTGAAAAATATGGAAGAATAACACTAGAAATAAATTTATTTTGCAACTAAATAATACCTCGCTCTAAAATACAAAGCGGTCATTATACCACCGCTTCTATAACTATGGCTATACAAGTACCGATATGCTACTATTTTGTATCTGTACAAATAAGGGATCTATAATCTGCAGAAGCAGGAATCCTATTTTTAATCCATGTCTTGCCTTTATCTTTTGAGTATAAGATAAATTCTCCCGACATCGTAACAACAAATGTAGAATTACAATATTTAATTGATCTTAAATGATTTGTTACATCACTAGATTCTGCTTGCCAAGTTATACCATTATCTGCAGAGCTAAAAATAGCAGCTCCAGAACCAACCGCGATAAATACTCCATCACCATATGCCACGCTCCAAAGCTGCTCATTTGTTGGTATTTTGTACCCCGACCAAGATATACCTCCGTCAACCGATATTGCTGCAGCACTAAGACCAACCATTATCCATACACCATCTGCATAAGTAGCATACTGCCAATACGCATTATTCATGGAGTATCTATATGTCCAGTTTACACCGTCTGTTGAAGTATATATTTTTCCATCTTTATCATATCCTCCCAACACCCAAGTTTTATCAGCATATGCAATCGCACTGGAAGGAAATGTCCAACTTGTGCGAGTAGAAGACCATTCATATCCATCAATTGAGCTAGACAACTGAGCAGAATTAGTCACAGCGATGAATCTTCCATCACCATAATTAATACCCCATAACTGATTACTAACACTGGATTTATTTATTGACCACGTAACACCCCCATCTGAGCTAGTTAAAATTTTTTGGTCTGAAGCAGCTACAATAAGCCCATTTCCATAAGTAGCTCCCAAGATATCAAGGTTTGCAACATCTACTGGGCTGCTCTTCCAGCTTACCAAATCATCAGAATGAAGTAATATTCCCCTCTTGTCCATCAAAATATAACGCGGCAATTTATTACTACGATAACCCACATTAAAAATTCTGCTATAATTCTTTTTTACGCCATCACTCGAATTATAATCTCCGGATACTTTTAGCTTAATTATACCTTGCTCAATAATATCATCACTAAGGTTAATTTTGAGCTTACACACCCCGTTTAATGATATGCTCTTAGCACTGCAGCTGTCATCATAAGGTAAAGTATCTTTTACCACTCCGCTGCTGCTGGTGCTAAGCTTTAGATTATTGATTTGATAATCACCAATATTTTTAATAGTTATAAATAATATCGTCGGAGTCAGAGCATTTGATGTTATAGCAACGCTTTCTATATTATTGTATAGACTTAATAAAGCACCTTGTGCTGAACTATACCAAGCTACAGGAAGTTTAAGCTCGGTAAGTGCTCCGGATATTCCGTTATAGCTAAGATTAATATTTGCTGAACCTTTAGGATTAGAAATCGTAAAGTAAATCTTACAACTGCTATTTGCCTCTAATTGTACCCCACAGGCACCGGAACCCGATGAAATTGATAACCCTTTACCTTGATCAGCGACAATAGTCAGCTGAGCTGTACCATTCCCACTGTTAGTAATAGTGGCAAACTGAGTTAATGGTATGGAATTAAAAGTATCAAAATTACTCTTAAAGCTTGCATTTAAAATAGCGCCACTACCTATAGGCTTAATCTTTAAACTCTGATCCTCAACTCGTGAACTATTGTATCCTGAATTACAAGAAAACATGCTCAAGGCTAACAAAAAGCAATTAATCTTTTTTATTACAACAAAATTATTACGCATAATTATTAATAACCACCTGCCTACTTAGTTTTTGCATTTATCACAAAATAACGACTACTCACACCATAAACTGGAAACTTATTCTCTAGGCTATTGTATAAAACATGTAATGTTATAGTATCACTTTCAGCATAAGCAAAATCCAAGCCATAGGCCACACTTCCAGTTAATGTAGCACTACTTAACTTACAGGTTTGTTGCATTATACCGCCAATTGTTTTGTTATCGATTGTACAATTTGGAGATGGTACTGGTGAAGGAGAAGAGAGAAAATAATTTTCCATTTTGGCAACAACACTAATATCACTGTTAGGATAACCGTTATTATTTGCCATAACACTACCGACCGTAAAAAAACCAGCTTTATCATTTGACACGTTATTGGTAATTGTAGCAATATTATAACTATTCCACAGAGTATTACCTGCATCACCTGGTAATTGTGGTCTAATGCTAAATAACGAACCATCAGAACCAGTAAAAATAAAGTTTGGGACTGTAATATCTGTTGGAATCACACCTTGCGTAAGCAGACCTGAATTTTGCGCCAATAATAAAGGTTTATAAATAACCACACATTTATCACCTGGGGCAAGGAGAGAACCTATAGAGCATAAATTTTCTCCAGTAGAAACCATTTGCCAAGCTAAATTTGAGCTATTCGCAGAATCATCAATACCCGTTATCTGAATAGTTTGTGAACCATTATTAATATAGGTTAAGGTAAAAGTGCCAAGGTCAGACGCGCCACTAAAATTACATTTTACTTTAGAATCACTGTTATAGCAAGACCTCGCGGGACTATCCATGCTACCCGTATTTTCAGCAGTCAACATCTTGATATCTTGTTGATTTGGTGTAACACTATAAGTGAATGTTTTGGATAATTCTGCTGGCGTTGACATTGGTGTACTTCCACCATAATACTTTATATTATATTTCGCAGAACCAAAAATATCTTTAGGTGTAGATGGTGGCGAAACTATAATTTTACGATTACAACTTTTTCCTTTAGGTAAAGTTGTACCACAAGCATTCGTATCTCCCGGAGCTGTAGTAACCTTAACACGAGATTCAGAATTTCCTGTAATAGAATCAATCGGCGTCATCAATATTGCATCAGTATCACCATTATTTGAAATTGTTAAGGTAGCAGACTCTAGCTTAATTCCATCTCCCATAACTGGCGGAATTGAAATCTCGTTTACAGAGAGTACAGGAGCAAATTTTTGCCCAGAATAAGCAACAATTAATTTTCTATTATAATTTTTATCGGTATTATAAACTCCACTTATAGCAAATTGAACTTGTCCAGAAGTAACTACATTTGAGCTAATTTTATAATTAATTGAACAATACTCGGTTGCCCTTAGAAGCAAACCATTTTTACAAGGCTTGTCAGAAACTATTGGATCCATTACAATTGAAGCACCCCCAGTTAATACAGACTGCGTAGGTGAATTTAGTGTAATTGGGAAACTGCCCAAATTACCAATGGTTATCACAAACGATCCAGTTTTTGAATTAGCTGCTGAAAAGATGATCGGATCATTACTTGATTGCATACTTAAGACAGCACCGCCAGGATTATACCAACTAATACTTTTCTTAAGTGAAGTAACACTACCTCCGCTGTAAGTAAGCGTAATACTGCCATTATTCGATGAAGATGACTCTAGTGGTACAGTAAAGTCTATTGTACATGTGTTACCTGCAGCTAATTCCCCTACACAAGAATTTGTGGTAATGACTACCCCACCACTAGGATTAACACTTGTTATAGAAGCGGGTTTATTTCCATAATTAGCAACAAAAAATGAACTTTTGGTACTAACCTCAGTATTTAAAATAGGTGCATAGGAAGCCACCAATAATGCAGTATTATCAATGGGCATCACGCCTACAGATGATGAATTTAGATATTTATGTCCATCAGAAGAAGTTGAAGTTAATGATATTTTTGCCGACAGCGCTGAAGATAATGAATCGCTCATTACTTCAACCGCATTTATTGATCCTGATGCGATTTCTGAATCAGTTGGATTACCATGGACAATACTAACAGCAGCTTTGTCGCTACTCAAATTATTAACTTTATAAATATTATTTTTGCCACTGCCATAATAATATAAAGTAGCATAAGAAACTTTGCCTTCATAATTATATATAGTCGCACCTGAAGATGCCACTACACCACTTTTAGACAATGGATCTACCAGTGCAAAATTTACAAGCCTAGACGAAGAGACTTTCTTCCCATCTTGTTGATAATTAACAGAAATTAATGCAGAACCTTCCCCTTCACTCTTATTCAGTACTGGCGTTTGAATAAGTAACTCACAATAACTATTTGCAGCTATCGCTGAACACCGTGAAGCACTTAACTCATCAATAAAACTGGTTTCACTCACTGCAGTAAATAAAGCAAGAAATCTTCTTACTCCTTTGAGAATTTTAACAGATAATGTATTTGCAACATTTTGACTATCATTAATATTAACAATAGCAGAATACTTAATTCCATTTAAGTTAACATTAGAATTATTATGAACATATAGCATCGTTTTTGTGCTACCACCAGAGTTAAGAATAGGAATTAAACCACTATTATCAATTTGTATCGACGAGTTATGTTCTACAAAAGGAGGCGTTAAAGGTGTTAACGGTATGGTAGACTGTCCTGCTCCATTAGTGCTACTTGTTCCACCACTACTGCAACTAGCAAGAACCCCAAGTACGAAAACATATCCTAATATAGTAATAACAGATTTATATACAAAAAACTTTCTCATTTAAAACTCTCACTTCCATACTTTAAATTTAATAAAAATCTTAGCCGTAGATTATAGTTAATTTAGCTTATTAATTAATAGTGACAATTTGTTATTTCGTTGCTGATTCAATATTTTTATACATAGCTTTAAAATCTGTTAACCATCTAATTACTCTTTACACTTATTCACAATAGTCAATAGAAGCGGTGTCATTATATTAGCCTGAAATACAGAGCTAAATTCTAATAGACCACTCTCATTAATCTTAAACTCACTAATCGTATTAGATAAAGTATTACCTACGTAAAACATACCATTTTCTGAGTCAGTAATAGCAGAATTAGGAGCTTGTTGAGTGTTTACTGAACTTGGATTTTTAGCAATTAATCCCCCAGAATTAGATATGGTAAACATATAGATTTTATTTGTGCTTTTACCCACGGCATAAAGATTGTTATTATATATAGCAACCATCACACAACCAATTCCAACGTTTACAGATGATGGAACCATCGGTATTAAATTTCCAGTCTTGGCATCAATCACATACTGTGAAATTTGATCGCTATTTTCTGACACTAAATATGCATAATTTTGATAAAATGAAATAAACCTTGGGGATGTTGGCGTATTAACTCGTATTCCAGTATCACTTAATACCTTTGTCTCCGGATTCTCTTTATACACGGCTATTTGATTCGTTAAATATCCAGCTACATACATGTATTGTGGATACATGGGGGATTGAGATACCGTTACTGGTCCGGTAAGACTATTTGTATTAACTGATGGTGGTGTTAATGGTGCCAAAATTCCTGTGCCATTATTTATACTAAACATAGAAATAGTATTACTCAACTCATTTGGAACATACGCAGCATCCCCATTGATATATAACGCCCATGGGTTATATCCTGTTGAGATATGTTTACTGATTAGAGAAAGCTTTCCAGAAGAATCAATGGCATAAGTAGCAATATCAGAACTAGCCCCATCAATAAGGTAAAGGTATCTGTTATCAAATATTTCCATATCACCTGCTGACTGAATCACGCCAGCAGTAGAAGTATCACAAGAAGAATAATGAGTTAAACCACCAGAAGCTTGGTCAATAAGGTAGCAAGCTATTTTTTGCATTGAACCACTAGCAACATATAATATCTGAAATGAGTGAGCACAGTCACCATCCTCCAAACTCATAATAGTATGAGCAAAACACTTACCAGTTAACATCATCATTAACAAAATGGAATATAAAAGTAGCCTAACTGCAGAAAAACACTTCATAAATTACCTCTCTAAAAAAGACATCCAAAAGCAATATTTATATAATCTTACTGCTTTTGGATAATTATTTACTCATCATTTTTGAAGCTTATACTTTGTCGTATTTCAAAAAACTGCCGTCACGAACATTAATAAAATAATCTAGCAGCACCACCAATGTGATGATCTGCCTTTACTTGCTTACTAATTTTTTTTACTCTAGGGGCTACATAGTAGACTTTTAGCGGCTGGATATTATTTAATTTTCTGCTATATCCGGGTAATGGTTGATCTGGATATACTGTCACGACAAATTGGGTTGTGAATTTTGAAGAGGCTACTCCACTTCCCAGAAGTTTATACGTATTACTAGATTCATCTTTTGATAAGTTCATTGGTAAAGCATAACCTGAATCTAAGAGAGTGTATAAATCTGTTTGAAAAGGCTCTCCTTTACTCATTCGTATATCCGTCGGATCCACCGCTTGATAATTTTCTTCATGTAACCATTCGTCCCTGGTACTTACATACCTACCACCAAAGGTTCCATTTAATAATTTCGTATTCAATAAAGTGCCTTTAAATACATAATTAAACTTAAACGGAATAGAGTATAAACGTACATTAACCTTAACTTGACTATGTGGCGGCACTAAAACCTGTTGGGCAGGAGCACTATATTCATAAGAATCAGACCGAGTCACGGAACTTTCCTCACTTCCACTCCATGTATGATGATAGTCAACTTCGACAGATGTCGTTACTTTACCGCCGGCTACCGCTGGAATTCCGACATTAACATCCGCAGAAACAGTAGCAGAGCCACCAAAAGTATTGTCCCAACCAGTTGTATTGCTTGTCGTAGTACTAACTGTCACGGTATGAGAAAATGAATTTGTCGTTAGCGTCTGAGTCATGTCAGTATTGTTAGTTAATATAACATCTGTGTTAAACTCAATTGCAGACTCACTAGTAGTAGCATTATCACCATCTTGCATAATCTGCATACTACTTGGATCATAGCTATACTGAATAGGTAATAAGCCTTTAGTATAAACACCGCCAGAAATTAAGTTAGTATCCCAATTTTGATAAATATCTGCATAACTCATATTTTTTGCAGGATTCCAGAATTTATCGCGATGTGCAAGGAATACCCTAGGGAAGCTGTGCGCCACATACTGATCTAGTGTATCATTACTAATAGCACATGCTGAACTTTCAGACAAAGGTTTAAATTCTACACTAGCAATATTTCCTGAGTCGTTAAATGGAGTTGACCAGTATCTTGCTGCACCACCGTGCCCACCAGAAAACTTACTAGCATTGATATTTTCTGGAGTAGTAAACTGCGTCGCTATGCAATTAAACCTTTGCCCTGGATTGCATAATTTAGCATTTGTCTGCCCCAACCCAACCCAATCTAAAGAGCCTGTTACACTTTGTGCATTAAGCTGCCAAGTAGGGTCACCATCAGGCCAATCTGGATAATTACCAGTTAATTGAATAGTTCCAGTATATACCCCATGAAAATTATAGTATAGATAACCAGAGTTTCCAACATTACTCCACGAACCATTGGGAGTAAACTTAAAAGTAGTATTCATGGTATAAGAGCTGCAAGCAGGAATTGTATAGCTATCCGGAGCAGATGAACTATCCCAAGCCTTCTCTCCAATATACGTTAATGACATCGGCTGATTAGTTTCGTTGAAATAAGTAACATTCCATTTACTATAACCTCCATCATTATTGGGCAATAGATTCGCCATACTAGCTGCGACTGAAGAGTTTGATACTCCACCTGCACCATGATCGTGGACATTATAGCCATGCCCACCAGTAGCTAAATAGAAATCAAGATTATCACCAGCGGTATCGACGCTATAAATTTCAGAGCTAAGCCACCAAAGACCATTATAATACTCAACAGCAAACATATCACCTGGGTAACCAGTCCACACCTGAGTATCTGTACTATCAAAAGGAAACCAATTTGTTAAATCATTATTATTCATATAAGAAGCCACATAATAATCATCACCCTGATTATATAGCCAGATTTTGAACTTATGTACTGGGACCGGTGCTATTGCGTAACAAGAAGCTACTGTCAAAACTGCTACCCAGGTTAAAATAACTTTCAATAATATATTAAAACATCTCATGACATCATTCCTTCAAAAATGATAACCCGTGAAAATAAATATATATAGATATCAAACACAAATGTCATCAATCTTTATTACTCAAGGAGCTAGTATAGTTATTAAAATGACGCTAAGATAGTGACAGTTTGTTATATTTCAAAAAATATATTCATTAATTTAACGATAAGCGCTACATAAATCCCATCTTAGCTCCATCGTTTTTGAAATAGAACCCTACTGTCATGAGTTATGGGTTGTTTTGATTATGTTATAAACGATTAGGCAAAGGAACTTTCATCTTTCCTAAAATACACAATATGTCCTTGATTTTAACCGCGGATCAACTTAGCTGCTTATTGTCAAGTTTAGAGACTTTTGTACAGTATGGGATTAATTTACCTGGTGTACATTGGAAACATATAATAACCACTTGATCTAACCTTAATCCACGATCTACTATTGCCTAGATTAAAAAATTTTTGGAATCGTTGTGAGATATTTAACTGTTTAACATTCCAAACATCTGTAATTTGCTTATAAGGGATGTTATTTAATACTAGCATTTCTTTTTCTTGAGCCCAGTTAATGTTATCAAACACCGAGTTTATATCAATTCCTTGTTGTGGCTCTAACAAAACCCCATATAAGTATCCTTGAGTATTATTTTTTATAGCAAAATTTGCAGCTGCGTTTATATCTGTTGAAGTAGATACGCCTGAACTTGTAGCGCCTTTTACATATTGTTCTATTCCAGGGAATTCGTCTGTCCTTCTATAAAATCCTCCTGCTTCGAGGATTTGATCAGGTGAACGTTTGTCACCACGATATACTACTATTCTCTCGTGGTTTACGGGGTACCCATTCTGATTTATAAATTCTTGTCGCGCAGTTTCTGAAAAGTTAATAGGACCTTCTTTTGGAGAACATTGATTATGCACTAATAGTTGCTGTTTTCCAACAAAATAATTATGGGATTGATAGACCTCAATATTATAGACAGCTTCTACACCTTTATTATGCTTCGTTTTGCTGGATAGTTGAACTTTAGTACCTTTATCACTTAATAGATGATCTCCATTTAATTTAATATTACCAATCGGAATATACTGCTGTTGTTCTACATCATAAAAAGGATGATTAGATGTTGCCTCAATTATTTCTCCATTACTAAAGGTATAACTCCAGACATCGTCACTATATTTTAAAAAGGTTCCTATCACTGGATGTGAGTTTTGATTATTTTGTGAACTAAAGAATAACTTACTTGATTTAAGTGTAATTACTTTTACCGTAGCATCAATCCCAACATCAGATTCATGTACCTCCACCAAGCGCCCAATTTTATCTAAATGATATTGTTCCAGCCATGTCGTTGGGCGCAAAAGCTTAGCTTGCTCAATATAGTCTTTACTATTAATCTTATGTTT
>ERZ650309.1257-NODE-1257-length-11894-cov-5.709097_pt1 | contig 11894 bp, 9 predicted proteins | sample MGYA00376245_ERZ650309 | MGnify/ENA primary metagenome ERZ650309 (study PRJEB26733, sample SAMN07839294) | wastewater metagenome | biome: urban; feature: wastewater treatment plant; material: waste water | place: USA: North Carolina | collected 2016-04-26 ...
TGGAGTTCAGACGTGTGCTCTTCCGATCTTTGGTGGCAGCTGCTAAATCCTTTTTGTTGTCTAATTCACTTTTCTTATAATAATATTTCATGAGCGGCCCGCTAATAAGTATGGTCACGATGGTCATGACTACAAAACCCACAAAAATTGGCTCATCAATAATGCCTGCCTGTAGTGCTAATAAGCCCAATACGATTTCTTGACTTCCTCTTGCGTTCATTCCAAATGCTACAGCTATTGATTCATTCTTCGTCATGCCACTCATTCGACTGCCAAGTCCTGCACCAATAATTTTTGCTATGCAAGAAATGAAAAGAATAATAGCAATGATTTGTATATTAAAATTCTCAAAAAAGTTGATCCTCAAACCAACAGATGCGAAAAATAGAGGAGCTATGATATTGAGTACAAACTGATGGAGGATATGCTGATGTCGCTCAGAAAAATATTTACTATCGCCAATAGCTACACCCATGAGGAATGCTCCAAAAATACCCCTTACACCAAGATATTCTGTTACAACTGAGCCCAGCAAACAAAAAGCAACTGCCACAGTTAATACTCCACCCAGTGTCAAAAACTTCTCAGCTACTAAAAGTACCTTATCTACAAGCCAACGACCAATGGTGAGCATAAATACCACAAAGAGAAATACGCCAATTACAGAGCTCCAACTGCTGGATTCCCCTCCTTCCTTGCCAAGCAAACCAGTAATGATGGAAAATAAGATCCAGCCCAAAAAATCATCAACCATTGCAGCAGTAAGCACTAAGTTGCCAATTTTTGTTTTAAGAATACCTATATCCATTAGCAACTTTGCTATGATTGACAAAGCAGTAATAGAAAGTGCTGTACCAAAAAACATGGCTGGTATAAGCTTGTCTTCTGATGGTACGCTAAAAATATAATCATGAAAGAACCAAACTGTTGCAAAACCTAATGCAAAAGGAAATGCAATACCCATAAAACTAATAGAAGCTGCTTGCTTGCCTTGCTTTCTAATTTGCTTAAGATCCACTTCAAAACCTGCAACAAACATAAACAATATGATTCCTATATTGCAGAGGCCATCGTAAGCGGCATAGGCTCTCGGTTGTGCAGTAAAAATTTCATTAAAAGCATCAGGAAAAAAAGCACCAAATAAGGATGGCCCCATTACAATACCGGCCATTATTTCCCCAATTACTAATGGTTGCTTATATTTTCTGCATATTTCCCCAAGTAGTCTTGCTAAGATAAGCATAATACTTACGATGATGAGAAAGTTAAGTGTCTCCTCACCTTTAAGTCTTGAAACAGTGCCAGCTGCATTTAATAAAAACATGGTATTAATTTTATGAAGCCCTACTAAACAAGTAGAATTAATGGGCAAATATATTATTTGATAGTGGAAATCAAAGTTTCGATAAAAAAAGTCTTTTATGAATTGGCGATTTGCTCCATCAGCCAGTCAACCAATTCTATTTTATTGGCTAATGCAAAAGTATATTCTGAACCATGCTCTGTAGGCCTGCGATAATTATAAACCACTAGGGTTGACTTAGTATTTCCAGCATTTCTTATAGATTGTATAAAACCTGCCATATCTGGAAGATTCGTATCGTATAAATTTTTATTTTTTGATTCTAACCACCACTCTATGCCAGGCTCAGTGTAGGCTTTAACCGGAATTTTATTAAAGAAAATGGCTTGTTCATTGGATTCATCCCAAAAACTATAGGGACTATACGCTAAGTATTTTGTAAGGTAAGATTTTGGTCTGCTACCGAAATTTAATTTAAGCAAATAAGTAATGTACTTGTACTCATCAGCGTTTGTGCTGTCTGATTTTATCTTCAGGTTATGCTCTGCTGATTTATAATACCGCACCATATCTAATGGGCTATCAAATAAGGCTATTGCTTCTATATCCAGTACCATACTACTCCATCCCTTTTTATAATATTTTACAAATTGCAAAGCCCTTGAGCCACAGCGCCCATCACCAATCAGTACTACTGGTTTTTCCGTTAAACTGCATTGTTTCAATGCTACACTTAGGAGTACATCAGCATCATCTATTTCTTTTTTATTAAAGAAAAAATCGTAAGGATTTCCTCTGGAAATGTAAAGAATGGATAGGTGTTTTTTGTATGATTCATTAAAAAACTCTTTTTGTGATTTGCTGGTCGTATCGGGTTTGTCTTCACAAAAAATAATGGCTACAGCACTTGTGTTATCAGCCTTTATACATGTAAATCCCTTGTGGGTGCATGACAAATAAACTTTTTTTCCTACCTGTACAGAATCTTTGACCTGTAGATAAGATTCAATAATTTGTTGCGCATACAGATTAGTGAAGCAAAAAACGAAGCATATAAGTGATAAGATATTTTTCATGGCGGCAAGTTAGTATGATACCATACAATTCAACTACTCGATATTGGGTATTTTTTAATCCCGCATCTGCTTTTGGCTTTGCACGCAAAAGATGAAATGCAATGTAGAAAAGCTTTTATAGAAGATTTTTTAATGTAAACTTGTTTCTACAAAGCCGCTCCATTCTAATCATCATTTAATAAATTTACAACGATATGATATACTCGCACATTACTGTTTAGTGATTTTATATCACAAACCCTAACTTTGGCCGTCATTTAAAAATTATGTCAGAAAAGGTTTCATGTTTAATTGTTGGAAGCGGACCGGCAGGATATACAGCTGCAATCTATGCTTCCCGTGCAGGTCTTAAACCATTGTTATATCAAGGTATTCAGCCAGGTGGTCAGCTTACCATCACTACAGAGGTAGAAAATTATCCGGGCTATCCGGATGGTATTCAGGGCCCTGAAATGATGGTTCATTTTGAAAAACAAGCAGCCCGTATGGGTGCGGATATTAGGTATGGATTGGCTACAAAAGTTGATTTTAACGGACCAATTCACAAAGTGTTGATTGATGATGAAAAATGGATTGAAGCAGACTCGGTAATTATAGCCACAGGCGCATCTGCCAAATGGCTTGGTTTGGAAAGTGAACAAAGATTGAATGGCTATGGCGTTAGTGCATGTGCCGTATGTGACGGCTTCTTTTTTAGAGGAAAAGAAGTGGCCATTGTAGGTGCAGGTGATACTGCTTGTGAAGAAGCCTTATACCTAAGTAAAATATGTAGCACTGTGCACATGATTGTGCGCAAAGGAGTGGATGGTATGCGTGCAAGTAAAGTAATGCAAAATAGGGTTATCAGTACTTCCAATATCATTACCTACTGGCATTCGGAAACGGTGGAAGTGTTGGGTGATACTAAAGTGCATGGGGTAAAAATTCGCAATACAGATTCGGGTCTTGAAACAGAAATACCTGTGTCTGCATTTTTTGTAGCCATTGGACATCAGCCCAATAGTGATATTTTTAAGGATTGGATTACAATGGATGAGGCTGGATATATACAAACTATTGCAGGCAGTTCTAAAACAAATATTGCAGGTGTTTTTGCCTGCGGCGATGTGCAGGATAAAATTTACAGACAGGCTGTAACCGCAGCCGGCAGTGGATGTATGGCAGCATTAGATGCAGAAAGATACTTAGGCACCATCGGCCATTAAATATTTTTAGTATAAGTTTTACTATAGCAATTATGGCCATTTCAATTGTATATATTTTGATTGTAAGTAAGAAATTTTACCCTATTGCTATCTAAACACTATGCGAAAACTTTCAATGGATGAGTTGGGTCGTATGTCAGTAGAAGGTTTTAAAGCTGCTGATAAAAACAGGCTGATCATAATACTGGAAAATATAAGGAGCATGCATAATGTAGGCAGTGTATTTCGCACAGCAGATGCATTTCTTGCAGAAGCAATATTGCTTTGTGGATATACACCCATGCCTCCACATAGGGATATACATAAAACAGCATTGGGTGCAACAGATACGGTAAACTGGTTGTATTTTGAAGACATCCTTAGCGCCTTCTCAGAGCTTAAAAAAAATAATTATTGCATTTATGCTGTAGAACAAACAACATCAAGTATTCCATTACATAAATTTAAATACGATCCTCAACAACGAATGGCAATTATTTTGGGCAATGAAGTAGAAGGAGTGAGTAATGCTGCATTGTCGCTTTGCGATGGTTGTATTGAAATACCACAACAAGGTATGAAGCATTCCCTAAATGTATCCATAGCAGCTTCTATTGTATTGTGGGAATTAATTGGATAAATCAATGATATTAAAAAAAGACAATATTATTTACGAAGATGAAAGGCTGATTGCTTTCAATAAGCCTGCTGGTCTTTTGAGCATACCGGATAGATTTGGAAAAGAGCCTTCTTTAAAAGTATTGTTGCAGGAATCCGGAAGGAAAATATTTACAGTACATAGGATTGACAGAGATACCAGTGGAGTAATTGTTTTTGCAAAAGATGAAGATACCCATAAAGCCCTCAATCAATGTTTTGAACAAAGAGAAACTACAAAAATATATTTCGGGCTTGTGGCCGGAAAGCCCATCAATGAAGAGGGCAGTATAGATGCACCCATTGCAGAAGATTTTAGGGTACTGGGCAAGATGATGGTGCATGCAAAAGGCAAAGCATCATTGACAGATTACAAAATCATTGAAACTTTTAGCAGCTATACTTGGCTGCAGTTTCAAATCTATACAGGACGCACACATCAGGTAAGGGTACATGCGGCTCATTTGGGTCATAGTTTAATTTGTGATGGATTGTATGGGAATGAGCAACCATTACTTTTATCAGCCATAAAAAGAAAATTCAAATTAGGAAAATACACTGAAAATGAGCATCCGCTTTTGTCAAGATTAGGTTTACATGCAGCGCTATTATCATTTCAACTAGAGGATAAAAATTTTGAATTTGAAGCACCACTTGCTAAGGATTTACAAGTATCCTTACAACAGCTGAGGAAATGGGGGAAAGATTGAATTTGATTTAAAATAGGTTTGGTGCGTAAAATAATGTTAACATTTCAAAACAATAAGCTACAAAAAAGGCTGCCAATTCTGACAGCCTTTGAAAAACATTTTATAAAAACTATCCGTCAATTTTTACTTTACCCTTGCTCTTTGCTACTACTTCTTCAGCAATATTATTTGGAGCAGGAGCATAGTGGCTAAACTCCATTGTGCTGGTGGCACGACCACTACTAAGTGAACGCAGTTGTGTTACATAACCAAACATTTCGCTTAATGGTACTTTTGCTTTGATGACCTGCGCATTACCACGGGTATCCATTCCCTCCATCATACCACGTCGACGGTTAAGGTCACCCGTTACATCTCCCATATACTGGTCTGGTGTTACTACTTCTATGCGCATAATTGGCTCCAATAAAACTGGCTTTGCCTTTCTACCTGCCTCTCTAAAGCCAGACTTAGCACAAAGTTCAAAACTCATTGAATCAGAATCCACAGCGTGGAAGCTACCATCATATACACGTATTTTCATACTATCCATGGGGTATGACGCAAGTACACCTGTACCCATTGAACTTTCAAAACCCTTTTGTATAGCAGGCACAAATTCACGTGGAATAGAACCACCAAATAGATCATTTACAAACTGGAAATTTTTACCGGCATTTTCTGTAAGCCATTCTGCGTCAGCAGGACCGATTTCAAATTGAATATCCGCAAATTTACCACGACCACCCGTTTGCTTTTTTAGTGTTTCTCTATGTTGAATAGGTACCGTAAATGCTTCTTTGTAAGCAACCTGTGGATTACCCTGATTTACTTCTACTTTGAACTCACGTCTCATCCTATCCACAATAATTTCCAAGTGAAGCTCACCCATTCCTGAAAGAATTGTTTGACCTGTATCTTCATCCGTTTTTACACGAAGTGTAGGATCTTCTTCAATCAGTTTTGCAATAGACATTCCCATTTTGTCCACATCAGCTTGTGTCTTTGGTTCTACTGCTACAGAGATTACCGGTTCAGGTATAAACATATTCTCCAATATAATTGGCTTGTTTTCATCACAAAGTGTATCACCTGTTTTAATTTCTTTGAAACCTACTGCTGCTGCAATATCCCCTGCCTCAATAAAATCAATTGGATTTTGCTTATTGGCAAACATTTTCATAATTCTACTGATGCGCTCATTTTTACCACTGCGCATATTCTTTACATAAGAACCTGCATCTAAGTGACCGCTGTAACAACGGAAGAATGCAAGACGACCAACAAATGGGTCAGTCATTATTTTAAATGCTAATGCGCTAAATGGCTCTTTTGGATCAGCTTTTCTAGTAATCTCTTGACCACTATCAGGATCTGTACCAATTGTATCAGGTAGGTCTAATGGTGATGGAAGATAACGACAAACCGCATCTAAGGCAGTTTGTACGCCTTTGTTTTTGAATGATGAACCACACATCATTGGTACTATACTCAAATCAATGGCTGCTTTGCGAATAGCTTCATGTACTTCTTCTTCTGAGATGGTATCTGGATTATCAAAAAACTTCTCCATCAAATGATCGTCGTATTCTGCTACTGCTTCAATCAATTGTGCTCTCCAAAAATCGGCTTCTTCCTTCATGTCTTCAGGAATAGCAATTTCAGTATAAGTCATTCCTTCTGTGGCATCATCCCAAATGATACCTTTCATTTGAATAAGGTCAACTACACCTTTAAAATTATCTTCTGCACCTATCGGTAACTGTAATGGAACAGCTTTTGCGCCTAACATTTCTTTTACCTGGTTTACTACCATTAAAAAGTCTGCACCTGCACGGTCCATTTTATTTACAAAACCAATACGAGGTACGCCATATCTATTTGCCTGACGCCATACTGTTTCACTCTGAGGTTCTACACCATCTACCGCACTAAACAGTGCAATTAGACCATCAAGCACACGCATAGAACGTTCTACTTCCACCGTAAAATCCACGTGGCCCGGAGTATCAATGATATTAAAATAATATTTTTTTGTATCTGCGAAATCTTTTCCCTGATTGGTAGGAAATTTCCACTGACAGCTTACAGCAGCAGAAGTAATGGTAATACCTCTTTCTTTTTCCTGCTCCATCCAGTCTGTAGTGGCAGCACCATCATGTACTTCACCTATTTTGTGAATCATTCCCGTATATCTAAGAATACGTTCTGTTGTGGTAGTCTTGCCGGCGTCAATGTGAGCAGCGATACCAAAGTTTCTTTGTAAGCGTAAATCAGCCATAAAAAATCAAATAAATTTATATTAAACTCTGCTTTTTCAGCAGGTCAAAAATTTTGAGCCGCAAAAGTAGGGGATTTTAGTATTGGGTTTAGTGGCTACTTGCATATTTCTATATATCTATGAAAAGAAAAATTCATAATTCTATTAATTTCATTTTTATTTGCACTAATACTATTGAATATGAAGTTTTGATGCATACAGTGTAAGTCGATTAGATTTAACTGTATAACCGTTCCACTTTTTTTTCAGCGCTGGCTGATTCCTTATTTATTATATCTAATCAAAACTTTATGTCTAATCAAATTAATATTTCCCGGTTTCAATCTATTGTACAACTCATACGCCATTCACTGAGTGGTGAATCAACCGATTATACTCAAGGCAGTTTGAGAAAAGCTGTGTTCCTGTTAGCAATACCGATGATTCTCGAAATGATTTTAGAATCCGTATTTGCCTTAGTTGACTTATTTTTTGTGGGTCATTTACGCAATAGCAATCATGCACTTGCCACCGTTGGCCTTACAGAAAGTATGCTTACTATTATTTATTCCCTATCGATTGGTATCAGTATGGCTGCTACATCTGTAGTGGCCAGACGTATAGGAGAAAAGAATGAAGCAGCTGCTTCGCTAAGTGCTGCACAAGCGGGCTTACTGGCAGTGGGCTTAACCTTGGTACTGAGCATTGCAGGTTATTTTTATGCTCCGCAATTATTACGCCTCATGGGCGCAGAGGAATCAACCATCTTGGAAGGCTATCCCTATACTCAAATTATGATGGCGGGATCTATTGTAATTATGCTTTTGTTTCTCATCAACGGAATCTTCAGAGGTGCCGGTGATGCATTTATGGCTATGAAAAGTTTATGGGTAGCCAATCTGTTTAATATTATACTCTGCCCATTGCTAATTTATGGATTTGGAAATTGGAATGGATTTGGACTTATGGGTGCTGCATTAGCCACAACCACGGGTAGGGGCATTGGTGTACTGTATCAACTTTTACATTTAAGCAAAGGCACAGGAAAAATAAAAATTAAACTTGGTCATTTTAAACCTGATATAACCATTTTGAAAACTTTGGTACGTATTGCCACACCCGGCACATTACAGTTCATCATTGGCAGTTGCAGCTGGATTGTATTGGCCCGCTTGGTGGCTGAAACCGGCCATAGTACTGCATCGGCTGGGTATCAGACTGCCATAAGAATTTTGATTTTTTTTATTCTCCCCGCATGGGGAATGAGTAATGCGGCTGCCACTTTGGTGGGTCAAAATCTTGGAGCCAATCAACCGGAGAGAGCAGCTACCAGTGTACTTACAACTGCTAAATACAATATGATTTTTATGCTGTTTGTTACCTTATTTAGCATCGCACTGGCACCATGGATTATTTCATTTTTCACAAATGACGAAGCCGTATCCGCATTTGCAGTTACTGCATTACGAATTATAAGTAGTGGATATATTTTTTATGGTATGGGTATGGTAATGGCCAATGCATTTAATGGTGCAGGCGATACTAAAACGCCCACCTGGATCAATTTCATTGGATTTTGGTTATTTCAAATTCCATTGGCTTATCTATTGTCTAAGTATTTTGAAATGGGTAGTAAGGGTATATTTTGGGCAATACCCATTTCTGAGACTTTTATTGCTTTAATGAGTTTGTATCTTTTTAAGCAAGGTGGATGGAAAAAGGTGAAGGTATAAATGCTGACTGTCCTTCTACTTAAAATAAAGTTAGATGAGAATCTGATTAAATAATTTCAAATCCATTTTTTGAAGAAGGTATAACTTGTAGGATCCGACCCTGATTTTGCAGTTGAGTTCACAATCAATTTCAACTGCAAAATTTGGTCTAAAATGCATAACCAATATGGATCATCAATCTATTTCCTGTTTTTGCAAATTCATTAGCAAGGTGCTGCGTGATGGGCAGTTGAAAGCCTGCTCCTGCAAACCAATTTTTTGAGCCATATTCTATACCAAATGATGACATAAATACATTGCCTCCTGATGCAAAAACAGTAGAGCCTTTGTTAACGTCAGAACCAGATGTTTCAAAGAGCAAACCTGCATTGGGAGCTATGTTTGATGATTTGTTTATTTTCCATTTGTGATAGTATTGTGAAGAAATACTTAGCCTATTTCCGTATAAATATTCATTTTTATTTTCAGTATTTATTTTATACAACAGGTTCACATTTATACCATCATCTTGCTTTCTCAAATCATACATTGCTTGCATCATAAAGTCTGTACTACCACTACCTGTTTGGAAAAAATTTGCTTCATTTTTATTGGAAGATTTATACACTCCTGTTGGCATTTTTATTCCTGCACCTATCCATAAGCTTTGTGCCCAAATTTTATTTTTTCCATCCTGCATTCTATTTTGTAATAGTTGATAATGGGCCAATACAGAAATATCGCCAAAGCCTTGCTGCGCCACCTGCTCTGTACTACTTGTACGGGTATTAAAAGTGTATGGCACAGTGGCCATTATCCTTAACCTTTTTCCAACCTGAAAGGAGCCCCAGAGTTCTGCAATCTGGTATTGCTCTTTTGTGGTGAGGTAACTTGATCCATTGAGGCCTAAATGTGTATGTATCTGGTTATACCTGTATCTGATGCCAATAACACGATGTTTAAACTCGGGTAGAATTCCGATATAATTGTTGCCACTACCACATCCACAAATATCGCATGCATAGATTGCTGATGTACAAAAGAAACTTATGAATAATGCTATATAATTTTTCATTATGAATTTTTTGTTGTAGAAAATAATCCTTTTAAAAGAACTGTTTCAATTACTCCGGTGCCAATGCTTTATTAGTTACAAAATGATAATCATTGAGCGTAAGCAAAAAAGATAATATTGCCGCTTGCTCCTCATTGGTTAGGGTAATACCTGCACTACCATTGGATTGTATCAATAGAGGATCTAAATTTTTATAGTTTTGAATATTGTCTGTATAATGATTAAAAACATCATTTAATGTAGTCATTGTGCCATCATGCATATAAGGAGCTGTAAATGCAAGATTTCTTAATGTAGGTACTTTAAACTTATAATCATCCTCCTCATGAAGGGTAACTAAGGAACGTCCTTTATCATTAAAAGATGGATTGATGGGCATACCATTATTTCTAAAACTATTATCTGTAAATAATGGCTCAGCATGACATTGATTGCAATGCTGCAAAAAAAGCTGATAGCCTTGGCTTTCCACAGTTGTGAATACTGCCTCTCCTCTCTTTACGCTATCATATTTTGCATCAGTACTTACACATGTCAACATAAATTGACTGAGTGCTTTTAAAAAATTTGCTGTGGTGATATTGTCATTTCCATATACCTGTGCAAAAATTTTTTTGTAGGCTTGATTAGCTCTTAATTTTTCCAACACATGCTCAACTGTTTCATCCATTTCCACCGGGTTGGAAATAGGAGCTATGGGTTGAAAATCTAAATCGAAAATGCCGCCATCATGCATAAAAAATGGGGACCAAGCCAAATTGATAATGGCAGGCGCATTTCGAGTACCAAACTTATTATAAATGCCATGACTTCTTGCATGACCCTGATGTGCAAACCCTGATGCTTGTATATGACAACTGGCACAGCTAATGCTGTTATCAGCAGATAATATTGGGTCATAAAATAATTTCATGCCCAATGCCACACCTTGCTTTGTGAGCTGATTATTGTCAAAATCATATACTGTTTTTGGAAAATACTCAGGCTTGCTCAAAGGGTAGAGTTGCAATTCATTCATCCCTTTCTGGCAGGCAAAAATGCCTGCCAGAAGAGACAAGAATATCCATATTTTCTTGTGTGACATACCTACTCATTTTCAGTATGATCATGTGAGAACATTGATTTATAATTTGCTGAAATTGTAGTGCTATATGGCGTAAACATTTCCATAGGATGTGTAGCAATACTTACTGTTTCATCTCCTTCAAAGAGTTTTAAAATATCTACAAAAAGATGAATATTACTGCTACCATCAGTTTTTACTTCAGGCACACCACGCTCTTGTAAATTGAGTGTAACTGTTTGTATATTATTAATTGTAGTGGCAGAATAACCGCCAAATCCTCCAATATGATACATAAAGTCGCCATCCATAGGAGAGGCCGCAGACTTACCTTCTAATTTTAAAAAGATATAACCACTATTCCAACCCCAATACATATCGCCAGCTACAGCGGTAGGATCCAAGACACCTGTACGATCTTCAATATCCATTGTACTTCTCAAACTATCCACACCAATGGTAAACTGAACAGACTTGTATGCACCTACAGGCAAATCAAAAAGCGGCTCATGTGTATCCTCATCTGATTCATCTACTAAAAAATAGCTATCATCTTGAGGTACAGTATAAACCGTGCCGTCTGTTTTTGTAAAAATAAAATTACTTACATAGTAGCGGAGTATATCCACAGAAAAATTTTCACCACTACTATTTATATAAGAACCGGTTCCTAAATTTAAGTCTGCACTACCTACTACATTATCAAATTCAACGGTAAGTGGCCCAGTTCCTTCCTCTATAATTGTGGACTCTTTTTTACATGAGCTAAAAAGAATAAAAAGCATGAAGATTAAAACATTTATATGTTTCATAAAAAGTTATAGAAGTACTGATTTAATCACCCCAAAATAAATACTATTATCATTAGCAAAATC
>ERZ650309.1259-NODE-1259-length-11886-cov-4.651593_pt1 | contig 11886 bp, 10 predicted proteins | sample MGYA00376245_ERZ650309 | MGnify/ENA primary metagenome ERZ650309 (study PRJEB26733, sample SAMN07839294) | wastewater metagenome | biome: urban; feature: wastewater treatment plant; material: waste water | place: USA: North Carolina | collected 2016-04-26 ...
TTCGCCAGGTTTGCGGCGCTGCGCGACCGCACCCCGGGCCTGCTGAAATACAACGACTGCGCCGGCAGCGGCTGCAGCGGCGTCACCATCCTGATCCTCGCGGACGGCCGCGGCTTCGCCGACTTCTCGTCGTTCGACGCCGAGGTCCACCAGTCCATGGATGGCCCGCCGATCCCGTGCGAGCTCCCCGAGGCCGCGGTCCTCACCGCCTGCAACCCGGACGGCGACAGCGGCTTCGCCAACCAGGTCACCGCCTTCCCCGGCACGACCAGCGACGGCCCCGGCGACGCCACCACCACCACCGGCGACGACAGCAGCAGCGGCACCCCCACGACCACCACCGCCGACGCGACCACCGGCACCACCGCCCCCGGCACCACCGACGCCACCACCACCGGCCTCCCCGACCTCACCACCGGCGACGCCACCACCACCACCACCGACGTCACCACCACGACCACCGGCGCGCCCGTCGACCCGTGCCCGCGGGTCCGCATCATCGTCGCCCCGGACGAGGTCGCCAACGTGCGCCCGACCCCCGCCACCGCCCTCGATCCGGTCGGCACCCTCCCGCCCGGGGCGATCGCCGACGTCGTCGACATCGTCCATCCACGCCGAGTGGCCACCGGGGTACTGGTCGCGCCATGCCGGGTCGGCGTCGAAGCGTTCGGGATTGCCCGGTCGGGCCCGCGGTCGTGATGGGTCCGTCGCCGCTGACGGGCCGCCGGGTGCTCGGCTCGCGCCGCCGGTGCCCGAGCCGCTGCCGCTCGTCGGGCGTGCCGTCGAGACGCCGTGATCGCGGTCGTAGGCCTGACGCCGAGCCGTGTCCTTGAGCACCTCGTACGCCTCGTTGACCTCGCGCATGCGCCGACCGGCGAGCTGCTGCTCGGCCGGTGACCCGGAGCGGACGCGGTCGGGGTGGAGCGCCCGGGCCAGGTTCAGGTATGCGACGCGGATCTCCTTGGAGGTGGCCCGCGGCCCGACCCCGAGGATCGTGTAGTGGCTCCGGCTCGGCTCGGTGCCCATCGGGGATCAGACGCCCAACGAGCGCCCGATCACCTCCTTCATGATCTCGGTCGTGCCGCCGTAGATGGTGGTGATGCGGGCATCGAGGTAGGCCGTCGCGACGGGGTACTCGAGCATGTACCCGTAGCCACCGTGCAGCTGCAGGCACGTGTCGACGGTGCGCTTCTGCATCTCGGTGCACCACCACTTGGCCATCGCCGCGGTCTCTGCGGTGAGGGTGCCCTCCATGAGCTCGAGCACGCAGCGGTCGACGAAGGTCTGGCCGATCTCGACCTCGGTGGCCATCTCGGCGAGCTTGAAGCGGCTGTTCTGGAACGATCCGATCGGCTGGCCGAACGCGGTGCGTTCCTTGCAGTAGGCGAGCGTCCAGCCCAATGCGGCCCGTGCGTGGGCGACGCCGGCGGCGGCGATGCCGAGGCGCTCCTGGGGGAGGTTGTTGACGAGCTGGAAGAACCCCTGGCCCTCGGAGCCGAGCAGGTTCTCGGCGGGCACGCGGACGTCGTTGAAGAACAGCTCGGCGGTGTCCTGGGCGTGCAGACCGATCTTGTCGAGGTTGCGGCCGCGTTCGAAGCCGTCCATGCCGCGCTCGACGACGAGGAGGCTCATGCCCTTGTGGCGCTCGTTGGGGTCGGTCTTGGCGGCGACGATGACGAGGTCGGAGTTGATGCCGTTGGTGATGAATGTCTTGGAGCCGTTGAGGATGTAGGTGTCGCCGTCCTTGATGGCGGTCGTCTTCATCGACGCAAGGTCGGATCCCATGCCGGGCTCGGTCATGGCGACGGCGGTGATGAGATCGCCCGATGCCATGCCCGGAAGCCAGCGCTGCTTCTGCTCCTCGGTGCAGTACTTCATGAAGTACGGGAGCGTGACGTCGTTGTGGAGTGTGAACCCGGCGCCCGCGGCGAGGATGCCGGCCGAGGCCAGTTCCTCGACCACCACGAGGTTGTAACGGAAGTCGTCGACGCCGGGCCCGCCGTAGGTCTCGGGGATGTCGAAGGCGAGGAAGCCCGACGCGCCGGCGGACGTCCAGACGTCGCGGCTGACGATGCCGGCCTGCTCCCATTCGTGGGCCCGCGGCACCATCTCCCGGTCAAGGAAGGAGCGGTAGGCGCTCCGGAACATCTCGTGCTCGTCGGTGAAGATCGCTCGCGATCCCGCAGGTGTGCTCATGGGCGTGAGCTTCCCACGATCTCGACGGGTCGGCACACCCGGTCAGAACCCGCCGAAGTCGTCGGGGGAGCCGCCGTTCCTCATGATGGCGGCGAAGAACAGCACGAACAGCGCCACTGTGACGACGAGGGCGATCAGTGCGTAGACGAGTGCCCGGCGATTGCGCGCCCTGGTCTCGGCGGCGCCGGGGCGTTGGAGGTAGTTCTTCTGGTCGACGGGCGGGCCCCAGTTCGGCATCGGGGCCGGCACGAGCCCCGGCGGCAGGCCACCGGGTGTGCCGCCGATGACAATTCCCCCGGGGTTCTGCGGCTGCACCGCGCTGGCCCGGGACTTGTTACGGCTCTGGAATGCCACGGTCTCCTGCAACGCCTTGATCAACGGCATCTCGTTCGGCCGATGATCGATCGCGTCCTGGATGTCGGCCATGTTGCCCTTCGACGGACCGAAACCCTGCGCCCGCAGTTTGGCCACCTGGTGGACCAACGTCGAAATCTGCCCGCCACTGCTACCCGTGTCGTACTGGGCACGGAGATCATCGATCACGTCGGCACGGGCCGGGCTTGCACCGACGGTCAAGGCGGCCGACATGAGGCCGGCGGCCATCGTGGCAGTGACGGTACGGCGCCATTTCTGCGTGGACATCCGTCCTCCGATCAAGGTCTGTTGCGGTCCCGATCCAGCGCTGAGCCGCGTGAGCGCAGCTTACAGTGCATCGGTTGGTCAACCGGTCGTGTTACTCCGGCGCAGCCTGCCCGGTCAGTTCGGTGTACGCCTGGGCCGTCAACCGCTCGAACGCCCCGTTTGCGGCGTCGAGGTACCAACTGGGCCACGAGGGATTCGGCACACCATTGGTGCGCAACGTGCGCAGCACCGGCCGGTAAGACGCATTCAGCGGCATCGCCGGGGCGACGTAGACGACATCGGGCGCCACACCCACAGGCAGCTGCGACAGCGCCTCCGTCAGTTCGGCGGTCTGCACGCTGCCGCCCGGACGAAGACGCAGCGCGGTGACAGCCAGTTCGTGATCGTCCACGGCCACCCGGTATGTCACGGCGATGTCGATCGCCTCGATCTGGCCGAGTGCGTTGCTGATCTCCTTGCCGAAGACCGCACCGCGCGGGGTACGGATGACCGAACGACGGTTGTCGACCATCCAGTAGTCGCCGACATCGTCGCGCCGGAAGAGGAACTCGGTGGAGACCCACGTGTCGCCGGGTGCGAAAACACCCCGCTTGATCGCCGCTGTCGGATCGACCGGCCCACGTGGCCGGGCCAACAGGACGCCAACTTCGTTGGGCTCGGCCCGGGCCACGAAGCCGTCGTCACCTTCGAGGATCAGGTCGTCGTCCACGTCGTAGGCAGCCAGCGCGATCTGACCGCCGCCCGGCAACGGACGGCCCTCGCTGCCGATCTTGGCGCCGGACACGTTGGCCAGCACCGCTTGACCGTCGGTGGTGGTGAAGAACTCGACGACGTGCGCCGGGCTGAAGGCGTCCTCGACCCGGTGCCACAGACCGGATGGCATACCGGACCCGATGAACAGGCGTACGGGGTGAGTTCCATTGAGAACAAAGGACGGGTCGTCGATGATCTCCTGCATCATCGCCCAGGTGTAGGACACCACGGTGACCCCGTACTGCCGCAGTTCATGGACGAACCGGTCCGGACGCAGGCCGCGCGACAACGCGATCCGGGTGCCACCGACGACCGCGCCGCCCAGCGACACCAGCAGGCCGGACTGATGGTGCAGCGGCGTCAGGCAGTACACCGTGTCCCCGCTGCCGAGGTTGGCAGCCGAGGCGGTACCGAACGCGGACAACGCCCAACGGAAGTTGGTGATCTGCCGTGCCACCAACTCGCCGGCCACATTCGCGAACGCGATGTACGCCAGATCCTGCGCGTAGCCCGGGTTGGGCCGGTACCAGCCGGGTAGCGCAACGACATCGGGGTCGATCTTCTCCATATCCACGATGGAGCCGGCGTCGCCGTCTTGGTCCAGATGCAGATCGCGGTTCTCACCGCCGCCGAGCACCAGTACCCGCATCAGCAGCTGCCGCGCCATGTCGAGATTGCCTGGATCCGAGATGATCTCGGAGACCCCGCCGAGGCGGGCGGCTTCAGCCAGATCGACATCCGGCGGCATCAACACCGCCACCGCTCCGAGCCGTGACAACGCAGCGATGGCGACCAGGGCGCTGGGCCGGGTCTCCATCAGCACACCGACACGCGTGCCCTGGCGAACCCCTACCTCGATCAGGCCACGCACGACGTTGTTGATGCGACGGTCCACGGCTTCGTAGGTGTGAACCCGACCGTCGAACAGCAGGAACTCACCGTCGGGAGACGCTTGCGCCTGCTCGGTGATGATGCGGCCCAACGAGATTCGGGTGTGATCGTTGATCTGACCGAGGCGGGCCAGGCGCGGCAGGGTCCGCATCGTCTCGATCGCGAGGGCGCGGGCCGACTTGCCTGCCGACACCAACGCGTCGGCCGCGGTGTTGGCCAGGGTGAACGTCATCTCGGTGGCCGCGGCAGCTCCATGAGCGACGCGGGCCGCCAACGGCACGTTCTCGCTGAGCTTCTCCTGCTGAGCGGACATCGGCACCACGTCGGCCGGCAGGGCACCGGTGCCGTTGATCCATTCGACCCACGACGCCACCGTCGGCCAGCTCTGACCCGCGGCCTTGGACCCTACGACAAGGCCGAAATGCCCTACGCGGATGAGGTATTCGTAGACATCCGCATTCGGCGCAGCCCGCGTGATACCGCGCACCGCGGCAGGCTGACCGATGTCGTCGACCTCGCCGACGACCGCGAGGACCGGGCAGGTGATGTCGGACAGCGTGACGAGCTTGCCGTGAATGGCGAAGCCACCGGTCATCATCCGGTTGTGCGCGATGAACTGCTTGAGCAGCTCCGCCAGCGCCGGACCGGGGTACGCGATCCAGCCTTCGGAATCCAGGAAGCGACGCTGCTGTTCACGCGGCAGCAGTGCCTCACGGTCGTGCAGCTGACGCAGGAAATCGAGGCGCGACTGGGCCGTCTTGATCGGGTCGAGCATCTGAAAACCGGTGCGCGCCAACCACCCTGGGATATCCAGGCGACTGAACACATGGTCGGCCATGAAGTCCGCAGCACCCGATGCCAGTCCTGCGGGCAGCCCCATGGGCAGCGCCGCGAGAGTGTCCACCGGCGAGCCGAAGGCCACGATGCTGGCCAGGTCCCGGGATTGCCGGTAGGCAGCGGCCTGATAGGCGAACATGCCACCCTGCGAATAACCCGCCAGGTGCACGTCCCTGCCGGTGATGTCCTTGACCGTGTCGATCGCTTCCGACAGCGCCACCACGTGGTCGGCCAGGTTGCGGTCCATGCCGCCCTCGACCTGATCGGGTGAACCGAAGTCGATGACCCACGGGTCGATACCCGAGGCGTGCAGGATGCCGACCGCACCGTCCTCGCGGGTGACGTCCCACATGTTCGCCGACATCATCATGGGGTGCACCATCAACACCGGCGGGCCGGCAGGGGCGGCACCGGGCCGGTTGTCGGGCGGGAAGTACCGACGCAACTTGTACATCGGCACGCTCTCGACGATCTGGCACGGCGAGGGAACCGAACCGGTTTCCAGCCCTCCGTACCGCAAAACCTCGAGGCCGTTCTGCGCAGTTGCCACCAACCGCTCGAACGGCCCGGTGATTGCTGACAGGTCCACCACGGCGCACTCCCTGCTCGTCGACTGGCACACTCCCCCGGCGCCGAGGTCATCATGGCACAGGCCACTGACCGCTCAGCGGGAAAGCCCAGCACAGCGCGGTTCCGCGGGCGCCCTATGATCGTCGCCTGATGGCGCACCTACTAGGGGCCGAAGCCCTGCACCTCGAGTATCCGACCCGCGTGGTTTTTGATTCGCTGACCCTCGGCGTCGAAGAGGGTGACCGGATCGGCATCGTCGGCCGCAACGGCGACGGCAAATCGAGCCTGCTGGCGATGCTGGGCGGCCGACTCAAACCGGACGCGGGTCGGGTGACGGTGCGCGGCGGTGTCCGCATCGGCATGCTCGATCAGGCCGACACCCTCGACCCCACCCACACCGTCGGATACGCCGTCGTCGGCGACGTTCCCGAACACCAGTGGGCCGGGGATCCCCGGGGCCGCGACGTGATCGCGGGACTGCTCAGTGACCTGCCATGGGACGCGCCCGTCGGAACATTGTCCGGTGGACAGCGGCGCCGGGTCGCGTTGGCGCATTTGCTCGCCGGCGACCACGACGTACTGGCACTCGACGAGCCGACCAACCACCTCGACGTCGAAGCCATCACGTGGTTGGCTGCTCATCTGAAGAACCGGTGGACGGCCAACGCAGGCGGCCTGCTGGTGGTGACGCACGACCGGTGGTTCCTCGACGAGGTCTGCACGGCCACGTGGGAGGTGCACGACCGCATCGTCGAACCGTTCGAAGGTGGCTACGCGGCGTACATCCTGCAGCGGGTCGAGCGCGACCGGCAGGCCGCCGCTTCTGAGGCCCGGCGGCAGAATCTGGCCCGCAAGGAGCTCGCGTGGTTGCGTCGCGGTGCGCCCGCTCGGACCTCGAAGCCGAAGTTCCGGATCGATGCGGCCAACGCGCTGATCGCCGACGTGCCCGAGATCCGGGACACGGTGGCACTGCAATCGCTGGCCGTGACCCGGCTGGGCAAGCAGGTCGTCGACATTCTGGACGCGTCGGTGACCTACGGAGACCGAGAGGTGCTCCACGACGTCGAGTGGCGGATCGCCCCCGGTGAACGCACCGGCATCCTCGGGGTCAACGGGGCCGGTAAGTCCACGCTGCTGGGCCTGATCGACGGCTCGGTGGAGCCCACGGCAGGCCGGGTCAAGCACGGCAAGACCGTACAGATCGCCACGCTGACCCAGGGTGTGGAGAAGCTGGCCGAACATCTCGATGAGCCTGTGCGGGTGGTGCTGAACCGCCTGGCCACCAGCTATACCTTCGGAACCGGCTCCAAGGCGCAGGAGTTGTCCCCCAGCCAGTTGCTGGAACGTCTCGGCTTTGCCAGCGCCCAATTGTCCACCCCGGTGCAGGATCTCTCCGGTGGCCAGCAACGCCGCCTGCAGCTGCTCCTGATCCTGTTGGAACAGCCCAACGTGCTCATCCTTGACGAGCCGACCAACGATCTGGACACCGACATGCTCGCGGCCATGGAGGACCTGCTCGACTCGTGGCCGGGCACGCTCATCGTGGTGAGCCACGATCGGTATTTCCTCGAACGCGTCACCGATCAGCAGTTCGGCATCCTGGGTGGCCGGCTGCGGCACCTCCCGGGTGGCGTCGACGAGTACCTGACGTTGCGTGCCACCCAGGCGACTGCCGCGGTTGCGTCGAAACCGACGGTGTCAGCGGCAGAAGGACTTTCGGGTGCCGAATTGCGGGCTGCCCAGAAAGAACTCTCTGCGTTGGAGCGACGGCTGGAGAAGCTGTCGACCCAGATCGACAAGGCCCATCAGCAGCTGGCCGACCACGATCAGGGCGATTACGAAGGCCTGCAACGTCTTACGGGCTCGCTGCGCGAGCTCGAAGGCGAAGTTGCCACTGCGGAAGAACGGTGGCTGGAGTTGTCGGAGGAAGTCAGTAGCTGAAGGTGGTGGCGGCCTCGTCGCCGATCCACTGCCACAGCGGGATCGTGCCACCGAGTTCCGCGTTGTCCAGGATCTGTTCCGCGTCAAGAGCTTTGGCGTCGAAGCAGATAGGGCAGATCAGGAACCGTCCGCCGGCCGCCTGATAACGCGCCATGAGATCGGGCAGCGGTGGGCAACCGCTGCAGGCGACGCCGAGGGCGAAACCCGGCTGGGCCAGCCGCACCGCTTCCTTGGTCAGGAACATCATGGTCGGGTGGCCCTGTTCGGCCGCGCCCACCGCGACCAACAGCGCGATGGTCACCTTCTCGGCATCTTCCAAGCCCGTGGTGAGGCTGATCGCAACTTTTGAACTCATGGTCGGCACTCCTTCTGTTCGATCTGAAATCCTGAGCACAGCAAGTCAATTGAGTGGATGCGGTCGTCGGCGGCGGCGAACATGTGCTGTTCGACGATTCGTAGCACCGCCGGATCCGCGGGCGGCGAGGTACGCACGCGCCACCGCAGGTAGATACGTTCACCTATGCGCCCGACCGACGCATCGACGAGTTCGAACGCATCCGCACCGAACCAGTACCGGAATCTGGCTACGGTGTCGTCGACCCCGGTGACGTCGATGGCACCTGGCGGAAGTTGAGCGCGAAAACGCACCGCTGAGTCCAGACAGTCCGCGAGCGCGTCGAAATCGCGAGTGGCGAAGGCCTCCAGGAACGCCCCCGCGACCGCCCATCCCGTGTCGGTGTCATTCGTCATGTATCGGTTCTACGGCGCCCGACGGTGCGGACACATCGGGCGAATACCCGATCTATTCCGTTGCGTTGACCAACCCGTGCCGCATGGCGAACATCGCCGCAGCACCCCGGGTCGAGACCCCGATCTTCGTGTAGATGTGTTCGATGTGAGTCCCCACGGTCCGCGGGGTTATCGAAAGATGTTGTGCAATCTGACGATTCGGCCAGCCGCGGACCAGCAGCTCGAGCACTTCGAGTTCACGCGTGGTGAGCCCGGCCATATGTGTCGGTCGACGTGGGGGCCGGCAGCCTGCCGCCGTCAGGACGGCGCCCACCGCGGTGCCGTCCAGGCGACCGGCGGTGACTTCGTCGTGAAGTAACGCGGTCCGGTCCGCCGACGCAAAGGCACTGCGGTGCGGCCGGTCCTCGCCGAGCGCTTGGTACACCAGTGCGGCGGCCACCAATCGGGACGGAACGGGGATGGCCGAACCTGCGATCCCGCGGGGATAACCACTACCGTCCATACGCTCGTAGCAGGCTGCGGCCACCGCACCGATCGCGCCCAGCCGCGGCTGACGGCAGAGCACCCGTTCTGTGAGATACGGAACGGTGCGGACACGTTCGCGTTCAGCTTCAGTCAGTGCACCGGGCTTGTTCCAGACACCCGTCGACACGCCGATGCCACCGATGCGGTGCACCAGCGCAGCTCGTTCGGTCAGGTCTGCGTCGTGTGCGCTGAGCCCGGCAAAGCCGGCGGCCGACGCGGCAAGCTCGGCGACGCGGCGCGAATATCCGACAAACCAGGGCGATTTGAGGTCGGCGTAGTCGGCAAAGACCCGTAGCACCGCAGTTAGTTCAGATTCCGGAACGATGCTGTCCAACGGGGTGCAGCCATGCATCACCGACGCCCAGGCATCCAGAGAGTCAAGACTGCCGAAGATGGCATCGGGCCGGGTGCAGCAGAGGTCCACCAGATCGGGGTCGAACTCGGTACCGCGTCGACTCTGCAGCATGGCCAGGGCCGAATCGACACCGCCGATCCGGTGATGAACCTCGGCGTCATCGGCGATGTGTACGACACGCATCACCGGTTCGATCTGGGCACCTCGGGCCCGGCCCGGTACCCCTTTGCCGTCCCAGCGTTCGAAGGCATGGAGCAGCGACGAACGGACCTGCGGCGGGAGGTCGAGCCGATCGGCGATATCGCTGGCCGTCTGGCAATGTGCGACAAAGGATTTCGGCATATCTGCGATACCTTGGGCGAAAAAACGGCCGACCATGGTGATGCGCTGTAACGCCGGTTGTCCCTGCGCGAGGTGTCCGAGCAGAAATCGCGCCATCCCGGGCCCGACCTTGTCCACCTGGTAGCTGTCGGCACGCAGCGCAAGATCGTCGCCGAACCAATGGGACAACTCGTGGGAGTCGGCGACGCACCCCATCCACGCGAGCAGCGACACATAGAACGCCGCAGCCTGATCCTCCGGCGTCATTCCGGCGGCCGCCGCCAGCCTCGTCGCAATCACGGTTTGCCGTAAGACATGCTCCTGAGGCTGGCCCAGGCCCAAGTCGGTGGCCAGCGACAACGACGCGATGAGCTCCGCCAGCCGCACATCGGGGTTGCCCGCCATTGATGCAGCGTAAGCGTGCGGTGCGGTCAGGAGCTCAAATCGGCGGAGTCGTCCGAGAGTGACCCCGAGTTCGCCAGCTCCCGAAGGTCCCGGGCAACGATGGCCTTCCTGAGCAGAAATCGGCCCTCGTCCAACTTCTTCCGGCGGAGCCAGCTCGTCACCTCGGTGTTGCACTTGCTGGCGTTGCAGGACCGGCAGGCGGGGACCACGTTGTCGAGTGTGTACCGCCCGCCGCGCGAGATGGGCTGGACGCAGTCTTTCTGCAGATCACCATCGTCCGCGCCGCAGTAGGCGCAGCCACCCCAGACCTGTTGCAGCACAGTCCATTGCTGTGGTGTCAGATCATTGTCGACTTTCGCCATCCGCCGTTTGCGACGTCGGGCGTAGACCGCGGCGCGACTGCGAGATGACATTCCGCGAGCCTACGACCGAATGTGGGGTCAGCGGCGGAGGCGGGCCCGCAACTGATCGGCGGTGTCGCGCAGCTTCTCCAGTTGGTCGGCGACCCGAACGGGTGAGGTACCACCCCGAGCGTCACGAGAATTCACCGATCCGGCGATCGTGAGCACGTCACGAACTTCCGCGGTGAGCCATTCTCGTCCCGCGGCCGCGAGGTCGTGGCCAGCAACGGTGCGATCCATCAGGCGATGCTCGACGTCATCGCAGGCCCCAGGACGATCCTCGGCCGCTGAGGCAGACCGCGCGCCGAGGCCGAGGATCTCGTGCAAGAGGCAGTGATGCGCGCGTGGGTCTTCTGGCACCGCTTCGAGCCGGGCACGAACGGGCGCGCCTCGGTGATCAGCGTCGTCATGACGATGCGCTCATGCAGGATGCGATTGTGGCGCATGTTGTGGAGCAGCGCGAAGGGCACGCGATCAAGCTGGGCGGTAAGGAACAGGCCCGTCCCCGGCACACGGCTCAGATGACGTTCGGAAAGGGCCCCCAGGAACTCTTCCTCGGTCAGCGAACCGGCGCCATGCCGCTTGGCAAGGAGCCCACGCCCGTCCATCCAGGTTGAGAGGATGAAGATGATGATGGCGCCGATCAGCAGCGGCTGGAACTTGAGCAGTATGCCCGACATATAGGTGGCGAAACCGGTAAGTATCAGGATAACCGGCACCGGAGAAATACCCGCGCTGCCCAGAATCGGAATTGCAAGCATCATGGAAATACCGTAACCCAGCCAAATCCTGCTATACCATTCACGGACGATGTTCTGTACTTTTTCATGCTTGTCGCGGCGCGCCTCCCGGATCAGCGAGACGGGTACGCCGATAAACATGCACAACCAGACCAGCGAATGCCGCTCATCCTGCAGGACCATCGCCACGTACCAATCCGCCGCGCTGGCGATGGCGACCAGCCAGCCCCAGAGCAGAAAATGAAATCCATCCTGCCTGAATCCGCTTTTGGCCAGGTCGATCGTTTCACGGATGACGCGCAGACTTTCCGGCACCGTCAGTCTTTCGTCGGTCACGGGCAGCGAAACTGAGGGTCGCCATGGCGCCGCGGGCTGCGCTGTGCTATCTCAGTCTGGCAGACTGACCCGTGTGAAGTATGGAGGAGCGGGCTCGCCATGGCTGAGGACAAGAAGATCCCCCAGAGTCGCCTCGGGCGCCTCGCGCGCTTGACGTCGCTGGGCGCGCGCACCGGCGCGTCCCTGCTGCTGTCGCGCGATGGTGGCTGGGCGGCCCAGCAGG
>ERZ650309.1260-NODE-1260-length-11886-cov-4.250782_pt1 | contig 11886 bp, 12 predicted proteins | sample MGYA00376245_ERZ650309 | MGnify/ENA primary metagenome ERZ650309 (study PRJEB26733, sample SAMN07839294) | wastewater metagenome | biome: urban; feature: wastewater treatment plant; material: waste water | place: USA: North Carolina | collected 2016-04-26 ...
TGGAGGACATCGGCATCGAATTCACCGGCCTGCGCGCGGGCGAGAAGCTGTACGAGGAGTTGCTGGCAGACGCCGACGACACGCTGCCGACGGGGGTGGCGCGCTTGCGGGTGGCGCGGCTGGCAGCGACGACCCCGCTAGCCTCGGCGGGCACCGCGCCACCCGAGGCGGGGCGCGTCGAGGCCTTGCTGGCCTGGGCCGCCTCGCCCGGGGCATCCGATCCGTCGAGCTTGCGCGACCGACTGTCGGCCGTGGTCCACGAGTTCCAGTGGCAGGCGCGTCGACCTGAGGACGCACCGGTCGTCCACAGCGCGCTGCGCTAGCATTCGCCGATGCGATTGAGCACGCCGCAGATCGAAGCGATCGTCAGCACCGCCCGCGCGGTGGCGGGCGCCGATGCGCAGGTGCGCCTGTTCGGCTCCCGCCTGCGCGACGACGTGCGCGGCGGCGACATCGACCTGCTGGTGGAATGCCCGCAGCCGGTGGACCGCCCGGTGTGGCTGGCGGCACAGCTGACCGCAAAGCTCCAGCGGGCGCTCGGAGAGCGCAGGATCGACGTGCTCGTCGTCGGGCCCGGCATGGCCTTGGAGCCGGTTCACCTGGCAGCCCGCGCCGAAGGGCGCTTGCTGACGGCATGACGGTCCGCCAGCACGCTCGACTGGCGTTCCTGCTGGAAACCGTCGAACTGGAGGCTGAGCACCTGGCGGCGACCGACCAGCGCCTGTTCGTCGAGCCTTTCGACGCTGGCCGGGCCGGCAGCTTGCGTACCGATGCGCTGCTGGCCGAACGGCTGGACGCCTTTTCAGCGCGCTTTGCTCGCCTGCAGGACACGGCAGGCGACAAGCTGCTGCCGGCACTGCTGGAGCGCCTTGGCGGATCCCACTAAGCCGCTGTCTGCCATGGTGCCGCCGCAACGGATTGCGCCCCAACTTGGCCCGCCCGATTCGCCGTTGCGGCTACCAGGCCTTATGGAATGGCCGTTGTAATCTTGAAGCTTCGCATAGGCCCTCAAGGCCGCTCTAACCGAGTACAAGTCAGCAATCTCCGCCGCTGGCGCGTGATCCGCCAACGCTCGAAACCAGAACCATGTTCAATCAACTCCTGTCTGCTTTGATCTCGCGGGTTCGCGGGGTCCCGTTTGTGCTTGACCCCGACATTCCTGGCGGGTATCTCCTGCGGATCGTTACCACCTACGCCACTCGTCGCTTGCGCGGTATGTTGCTCTTTCCAGGTCGCAGCGCGGGCGTCTTCGTGGGCGCGCGCTGCACTTTGCTTGGCCGCTCGCGAATCGTCACGCAGGGTGCCCTGAATGTTGGCGACGGGTGCATCTTGAACGCGGTGTCTCGTCACGGCATCCGATTCGGTGCCAATGTGTCGGTTCAGCGCGGAGTAGTCATCGAGTGCAGCGGATCATTGCAGCATCTGGGGCATGGTGTCCAGATTGGACGGAACGTCGGCATCGGGACGGGCTCCTTTCTGGGCGCCGCCGGTGGCATCGTGATCGGAGACGAGACGATCATCGGCAACTGCGTGAGTTTCCATTCCGAGAATCATCATTTTGCTGATCGAGAGGTCCCGATCCGGCTGCAGGGTACCCATTCGGAAGGAATCGAGGTGGGAGGCGACTGCTGGGTCGGCGCCAAGGCCATCATACTGGATGGCGCACGCATCGGGCGCGGCAGCGTCGTCGCTGCCGGCGCCGTGGTCCGATCTGGAATTTACCCAGAGTATTCAATTCTCGGTGGGGTGCCGGCACGGGTCATCGGCCAGCGAGGTAGCGGTGATTTGCCCTGAGTTCATGGCGGACCATTGAGCAACCTGTCGAGCGGCCGATCGACAGTTGTTCCGTCAAGTACACATCGCGTCGACATACAATTGAGCGATGTGGTCGCTGCTGTACTGCGTCCTTGCGGCGTCGCGTCCCACACTTTGGGTTATTGGCGCGGCCAGCAGCGCGGCCAGTTCCTTCGCATCTCGAAAGTAGCCAGCGCAGTCCCCGGCCGTTTCGCGGTGAAAAGGTACATCGTAGCAAAGGATCCGACCGTCATAAAAGAGCATCTCCACCAGCGAGGGATTGGTGCCGCCGACGGAGTGTCCGTGCAGATAGGTTTCGGAGCAGGTGCGCAGGTGGGCAAGTAGCTGCGGCTCGTAGATCGGGTCCAGAAGCGCCAATCGAGGATTGCCAGCATGACGTGCCCGAAGCGCCTTTCCGTACGCACTGTTGTTCCAGTTGCCCACGACTGTATAGCGGATCAAAGGAGAGTTAAGGGCCCCTTCGATCAGCATGTCGATGTTGTTCTCCGGCTCAATGCGGCAAACTGTGAGCGCTGTGCCAGGTTCAGGCTGCAGCTGAGGAAGTCGCAGTACGTGGTCGCCAGAATAAGCAATCAGTCTGCCCTTGGACGCGCCGATAGGTGTCAGGAAGCGTTGCAGCGCCGCGTTGTCATAGATGACCGTGTGAGAACAGCGCTGCGCCAACTGGTCGAACACTCGTAACAGCCAGCGCCGACTGCCAGAAAACTTTGACCGCTGCCATTCCACGCCATCAACATTGACCAGCAGGCGTTTTTCCGTCAGGGAGCAGAGCAGGCGGAAGAGCGGAAACCATGGCCCTCCTGACACCCCCAGTACGAGGATGTGACTGTTGGACGAAAAAACGCGCAGGAAAGCCAACAGGTCGTGCAGTACCGACCAGGTTCCATTGGCAGGAACGCCAACAAAGATCCTTCGCATACCCTGGAATATGGGTGTTTGGTCCCTGTACATGCGGGCGTCGCAGGTGACAGTCACCGATGAAACTCGGCGGGCGATCGCCGGGCCGCAATGCTCAAGAAAGGCTTCAAACCCGCCGTAACGGTTGGGTACGCCAGCACTGCCGATGAAGGCTACGTGCAGCGCGGTAAAGTCTTCTCGTTTCGTCAAGATACTGCGGAAAATACCGCCTCCAGCTTTTGGCGGAAATGGTCTGGCGAGAACCGTTGGGCAGCGATCAGCGCCTGTTGCCTCGCTACGACGTGCGCCTGCGGGTTGGTTGCCAAATGTTCGATCAATCGAACAAGGCTATCCATGTCGCGCGAAGCGATGCGCCAACCTCCATTGCCGGGTTCGAACAATTCTGTGCAACCGCCTACTGTGGGGCTAATCACAGGTACTGCGCAGGCCATGGCCTCCAGAAGCGTGAGCCCGAAGGTTTCGATCCAGCCTTCCGGATGGCTGAGGTTAAGCACCAGGTCGGCATGCCTGTAATGGCGGTAGACCGACGGAGGGTTGCGTACTGCAATAAGATTGGAGGGAAGATCCTGGCCGGTGCAGAATTCTTCGAATTCCGCCGGCGCGCAATTGAGCAGCAGTTCGAATCGAAAATCTGGGTTGCCCGACTCATTCTCAAGGCGTCGCGCCAACTCCACGAAGGAATCCAGTCCCTTGTACCAGCGCAGAGAGCAGGCCATCACGACTGTGAAGGGGCGTGCGTGCCGAAGCGGCGCCAATTGCTGTCGAGCGATTCCGACCGCCGCTTCCCAGTCCTTGGGGCTCAGCGCGTTGTAAACCACTACCGCCTTGTTTGCCGGCCAGGCCAGTTCACGAGCCACGTATTCCGACACACAAACGATAGTGTTGGCGTGTTTGGAAACGACGGCACGAAGCAATCGGAACAAGCCCCTGGACCCCAGGCCTACCTCATGGGCGTGAACTACGACTCGACGCCTACAGAGCGCACCCGCAAGGACGGCACCGACTGGCAACACCGTGTTCACATACACCATATCAGCGCGATGCCGCAGGCATAGGTGCAAGACCTTCCAGAAAATGAGGCTCTGCGTAAGCATGAAATTCAGCAGAAGGAGCCAACGATTCGCGCTCAGCCGGTAGTGGACGGAAGACACAGGATGCTGACTGCGGATAAATCCGCCCTCGCCCTCGGAGCCCACCACCACATCCAATTGGTGGCCGGCCTTTTTCAATACGTGCAGTGCCTGAGCAAACACGTTGGCCGACCCGCTGTGGTCATCGTACAGGTGAACACAGGCAATTCGTAACCGAGATTGCCCACGCATGGACATTAGGCGCGAGGAGTCGGTTGGCATCACATCGGCTTGACGCACTCTATGGACAGTTCTCGTTGGGTCGGGTGTCCTATGGGATGGCTCCAAAAGCGCTCCCTGTTCTCCACTTCCGCAAACTCCGCGGGTTGCGCGTCCCCAGGCTCGCAGCGCCGTACACCCGTGAAACCTGCTGCCTCGAGCGCATGTCGCATAGACGGATAGTCCCACATCCAAAGGTGCGATGAACCAGACACCATTGAACGCAATCGTCTCACCAGCGGCTGTCTGAACTCCTGGCCGAGGATCGCTGATCGCATAAAATTCGAACTCGCGTCGAAACTGTTCTGGTCCAGATCAGAAAGGTAAAGGCGCGCCCGCCATGCAAGGTCCGGTACGATGAGTCGAAAGACGCCGCCTGGCGCCAGCATTTCGAACACGTTGCGAATGGCCGCCAACGCATCTTCGCGAGTCAAATGCTCCAACACGTGCGACGCATACGCAGCATTCGCTGTGCCACGCTTGACTAAGGGTGCAGAGACGATGTTTCCAAACTGCACCCCCGGCAGAAAAGCGTAGTCGGCGCCGCCGATGAGGCGTTTGAGAAGCTTTCCAAATGGAAGTCGCTCAACAAACAGCATCGGCGACATGTCGAAGTTTTGCCAGCTGCGCCCCACCTGATCGCCGCAGCCATTGTGTATTAAATTCATCTTAATCCCCTTGTAAGTGCGACAGGCGTTCGGACCAGGCTGATGATGTAACTCGCCGGCGCCAGCAAGTAGCAGGCGAGACCGAAGAATATGAGATGGCTCCATTCGGTCAGTCCCTGCAGCGTGACGGCCTTACCCAGACAAAAGACTACGATCCAGCCACCGGCGAAGGCGAAGGGTGCAGTTTCCCTGGTATGTGTCCGCCTTGCCCATTCCTTGAACAGCTTGACGAGATAGACCAGCAGCAGCAACAAACCCACCGTCCCGAACTTTAATACAATCGTCAAAAAGCTGTTATGCAGTAAGGGAATGCTGTCGTTGCCATCGAAGTCTTCGACGCCCATCGGCAACGGTGTGCGCGCGCCCCATCCAAATCCGAGAATGGCTGCCTGCATGCCTTCCGATTCGATCTGATCGAGCAGCGCAATGTTTTCTATTAGGCGCCATCCGAGCGACGCGTCATCTTCGTCTACACCCGCTTCGACTCGCTGTTGCACGACGTCGAGTGTAGAGAAGAGCGGCATCAACAATGCGGTGATAGCGATGGACGCGAAGAGTACCCTGCGTTGGCGCCGATTCCCAAGCAAGGTCCGGCCATGAAGGAGCAGCATTGTCGCAGCGAATACGGCAAGCAAGAGGAGGTCCGTTCGCGACAGCGATGCGAATGTGCCAAGCACGCAGAGGGCGGCACGGCGCAGCGGTTTAGAGGACTGGTCTTTGTGCAGTTGAGCCAGTGCCAGATTGACCACCAAGCAGTAGGGCAGCCAGCCGTGCGCCATGAGTACGTAGTCGCCGCGCCAGTGGTACGCGCTTGCCCCCGCCATATATGCCAGACCAGCGCCCGCCAGCGTCGCTAGGCTCAGCGCCACGCCCGCATCGGAAAGGCCATTCATCAAACGCAAATGCGGCATCGGCCCCTGCCATTTTGGAAGGAGCACCCTGCCGATAGCGAAAGCCAGTACTGCTCCGAAATCGCGAAACAAGTCGCGCAGGGTTGGATGATGGTTTAGCGTGATGTAGACTGTTAGGAGCAGCCAAACAATGATCGCGGCCCGGGCATAGTTCATGTATACCCAACCCCAGCTGGGCCGTTCCGCGTAGATCAGCGTCAATACAGTCGCCGCGCCAAACGCCATGAGATATCCGTTGTACGCAGGGTCAAACAACTTTTGGCTCGCCGCGATGAACGCGAAGAACAAGAGCAGTTGAACGCGCCGTAAATCTTTCACGGAGAAGGGGCGTGATAGGATTGCTGCGAACGACGATCTAACTCGCGGACGATGAGTTTGGTGACGCTCGCAAATGCCTGCGGCTTGCCCAGTGACGCAAAAAAGTCAAAGCTCCCGGGCGCGCCGAATTCAACGTAGGCTGCAGTGGCTTCGAGAATATCTGAAGTGGAAATCGGAGTGTATTCGAGCGCCCAGCGGATCGCGTCGCTGAACCCTGAATAGTCGCGCACGGAGCGCACGTTGGGGAAGTAGTTATAAAAAATATTGCCCAGTGTGACGACGGGTTTGTTGAGAACTGCAGCTTCAAATCCTACAGTGCTGGTCAGGGTGATAACGCCACGACTCCGCCGGATGACATTCTTTGTCGCCAGTTCCGGCGCCAGAAGTCTTACATTGGGCATGGCATCGAGTTGCCTATAAAACGATATCGGTTGCAATGCCACTGCAGATGGATGTTCCTTGACGTAAAGTGTAATATTGCTTGGGAGCCGAAATGCAATAGCCTTTATCGTGCTCAGTTCATCCATGAAGTCCCCCGCCAAGACAGAGGTCGATGCTTCTGGATGGAAGTGCAGCGGGTAAAGCAAGAATGGCTCGTCTGACAGCGTTCTTTGATAGTACCTGTGTACGGTGTTTAAACGCAGGCGCCGCAGGACGGCGCGCTTGACGAATGCTACCGACAGTGCCAAGGGATCGCCATGCTGAAACGCAATTGCGCAGTCGTCGCGGTAGTGTCGTCTGTAGCGCAAGCCACGTGCAAAATGAGCTAATTTTGCCGGCTTGAGGTACTTGCTGGTCAGACTTGTTTGGTCAAGTCCATTGATTTTCATGTAATCGGGAACCTGCGTATCAATTGTCGAGATGTAGTCGGCGGCCAATGCCCTGGATTCGTTGCTGACAGCGCCAGCGTGTGCGCGGCCGAAGATGCTCCCGATCGTCACGTCGTCGCCCAGAGCACCCGACATGCTGAGCTCTATTCGGCCCGGGATTCTCGATGGACTGAGGCTGCAGAACGGAATACCGCTGGCCAATGCGGCGCGATAGGCGGCAATTGCAAACGCATTGCTCACGGGTTCATACAGAATGGCTGCTGGCCGAACAGCCTCGAATATGTTGTCGAAAAAACGGGCCAGGAGTGCGGGTATGTGTCGGTATTTCAGCTTGACGTTGGTACCTAAAGGCGGAGGGATTTCAAGTGTGAGAAACCGGTCGAAGTCTGGAAGCAGTGACGACCAAGTGTGACGCGCTAGTTCGTCGTCGGTCGGCAGGTATTTATAACTCTGCTTCAAAAAATCAGTAAAATACCAGGCGTCAGGGATTGCTTCTCCGTCTGCATACACAACATCAGAGAGATGCGAGTCCAATGCGAAGCGTACATCGTAGCCGCAAGACTTGAGGTGCGGCGCAAGTTCCACGAAATAGCTCCGCGAGTAAGCGGCGGAGTTGACGAGGCAGAGGATTGTTCCCCTTGGCTTGGCTTTATCGTTCATGAATCAATGACGTGGCAGCCGTCGCCTTGGCATTCAACGGACTGCTGACCATGAGCGGTGAGCGAAAGACCGTCTCAGTTATAGAATAGCGAAATTGAATAAGAAGACGCTTACCGGCAACAGGCAACTGCCCTTTATGGATGCCGTAGGTGTCCTCAAGAAATGCGTCGCCTGCGACTCCGGTCATTGTTCGAATCCTGTCGCGACCGAAAGCCTGCTCAACTTCGGCGTCAGAGAGGCGGCGCCTTTGCGTCAGTAAAGGCTCTGCATGCGAGCCAGCTACATATACGTGAGGGCCGTTGTCGGGGCCGACATCGGTGGCGTATAGAAATAGCTTCAAGAATCTAATGGAATCATTGTCGCGATGGAAGTTCTCTGCTTCTTCGGCTTCATTGTTTCCAGAAATTGACCACCAAGCCTGTATGCTATCGAGATATGGTCGACAGCCGAAATAGTTTTCAACAAGGCCAATGATACGACTGTCCAGCGCTATTTCATGCAGACGCTGAAGACGGGGTGCTTCGCGTATTTGCGCGACATGGGTGCCGGGCGGAATTTGGTCATGTGGAAATTCGACCGAGTCGGCATTCTTCCAAGGGTCGAAGCAGGGAAAGGCTGACAGGGCTTCGCGCAGTTCCGCAATCTCCTGCCCGCCGATCAGCCCTGGCAGCATGGTGACGCCATCGCGCTGCAGTTCAACGGCCGCCGGCGCGCGCTCGGACGCGGCACGGGTCGAAGAAGGCGCGGGACGGGCCAGTGCGATCAGCCGCGCAGCATGGCGACGAAGGTCCGGGTTACGGAGTCGTTCCTGCAACCTATGCCAGACGCGTGTGATGACCGTCGGCTTGACAAGCGATTGGGTGATTTCAAGCACTTCCATAGCTCTTGACTCCTTGTCTATGCAATTGGCGCGAGGTGCTTCCGACGATGATCGCGCCTGCCGGAACATCGCGGGCCACCACTGTGCCCGCTCCGATGACTGCGCCGTCACCGATCGTGACGCCACCAAGTACGATGGATTGCGTACCGAGCCACACACCACGACCAATGTGTATGGGTCTGGCGACGTGAGGATACGGGAGTTGGTGATCCAGATTCAGTGTTGCAGTCTCGATCGTGACGCCGCGTGAGATTCTGACGTAATCGCCGATGAAGATCGGTGCCAGCGCGCCAATCTGGCAATATGCGCCAATGATCACATGATCGCCCATCTGGATTCTTTCGGGGTATTTCACGTCTGCGCGAACGTCTATGCTCAGGTTGTGAGCTTGGGGGAATAGCGCTCGGCATTTTGCCAGTGAGCCGATGCGTAATAACTTGAGGAAGGTCGCAGACAGCAGGCGGTAGATGCCCGCGGCGATACTTGAGCCCGCAACGATGGCCAGAAACTGAGAGAGATAAGTCTTCATAGCGCGTCCGATGCACTGAGCTTGGTTCGCAGCGCCTGGCGCGCTGCGGCGATGCCAAGCGCGACCAGCACGGCCGCCAGCACAGCCCCTGATATGCCCATCAAGGAAACCAGCGCACCGTCCAGCAGCACTGATGCGACCACTGCCGCAGTCATCATGACGATCAACGGCCGATCGTAGTGAGCGGCGTACAAGGCAAGGTGAATCGGTTGCGTACCGGACAAGGCCATCTGTCCGAGCAGGAGCGCGGGCAACATCCACACGTTTGCAATGTAGTCCTGACGTGACACCAAAGTGGTGACCGGGATAACAATGATGCAGACGGACACCGATACCAGAAAGGATATGAGCAAGGAGCGTTTCACCAGATGCGAGAGATAGTCGTGGCGGTCGGAAGTCCGCTGCCCAAATCGTGTCAGCAGATTGGGCAATGCGACGTTCACGACGGATGTCTGAACGAGGGACGACACCGTGTTTGCCAGGGTCTGAAAGAAGTAGAAGACGCCGACCGCCGCTGGCCCCAGCAACAGTTGGAGCACGAAGCGCTCTATATTGCCCTGCACCACCGAAAGCGATGCGATGGCGTAATAGCCGCGAGCGCTGTACAGACCATGCAGCAGGTAGCCTCGGTGCGGTCGTACGCGGCAGGTCAGCAGGTGCCGCAATTGCCATGCTCCCCAGGCGCTGGCTACCGCGGAGGCAAGCGCCCAGAGGACTAGCATCCAGCGCAGGGCACGTGGATCTGGCGATAGCACCATGAGCGCTGCGGGTTGCCATGCCGCCGTGCGGAGGAATGCCAGGACGACCGAATGGACGGGCTTTCGCGCGAGTACCAAGTATCGTGAAAGCTCCTGGCCCAATGCACCAAAGATCAGCACGGCCAGCAGCGCCATGAGTGCGCCTGGATCGGACGAGAGGCCCATTCCCATGGCCGCTCCGACTCCCAGCAGTCCGGCAAGGGGTACGGTCATCAACGCCACTGAACGGTGCGCGCGCATCAGGATGCGTAACCTGTTTTCGCTCGTACGGCGCGCCAGACGTCGAGCAGTGAAGGTATGAAACTCCAGTCCTGCCAGATATACCGCTACCGACTCGACCGACGTGGCGAGTCCGAACAGCCCTACGATCACCGGGCTGCTGAACCGAACCAATGCGAGCACGAAGCCGAGTCGGATAGCCAGGCTCAGGCCATGTATCGCCATGGACAGGAGTCCCGACCGGAATGCAGTCATTGGTTACCAGCGGAGCACAGGATTCATGACGACCGGACGCCGATAGGAGGCCGTCCAGCCTTCGCGGTTTGGCTGTACGCCATCCCATCTGACAAGCTCCGCTCTCTATCGCAATCGGTGGTCACGGAGTTTGCCGGCGCTCAGGCAATCAGGTCCCACTGCACCGGCGTGCCGGCCGGCAGGTCGCGGTTGACGCGCTTGCCCAGCACGATGTCGTAGAACTTGGGCGCCAGCCCGAAGCCCGGGCGGACGATGCGCAGGTTGTCGGCCGACAGCGCCTCGCCGGCGCGCACGTCGCGGCTGATGTAGAGCGTGCGGCGGAAGGCCTTGGACTTGCTCTCGGCCTGCGTGCCGCCGTAGGTCACCTGCCCCATGGCCTGCCAGGCGCGTTCGCTCTCGACGCAGAGCGACTTCAGCTCGTCGGGTTCGAGCGAGAAGGTCGAGTCCACGCCGCCGTCGGCGCGGCGCAGCGTGAAGTGCTTCTCGATCACCGTCGCGCCCAGCGCCACGGCAGCCACTGCCACGCCCACGCCCATCGTGTGGTCCGACAGGCCGACCTCGCAGCCGAAGGTCTCGCGCAGGTTGGCGATGGTGCGCAGGTTGGTGTTCTCCGGCGTGGCCGGGTAGGTGCTGGTGCACTTGAGCAGCACCAGCTCGCGGCAACCCGCGCCGCGCGCGGCGCGCACCGCGTCGTCGATCTCGGCCAGCGTGGCCATGCCGGTGGAGATGATCATCGGCTTGCCGGTGGACGCCACCTTGCGGATCAGCGGCAGGTCGGTGTTCTCGAACGAGGCGATCTTGAAGGCCGGCACGTTCAGCGACTGCAGGAAGTCGACTGCCGTCTCGTCGAACGGCGAGCTGAAGCAGTGCATGCCGTGGCGCGCCGCGCGTTCCATGATCGGCGCATGCCATTCCCACGGCGTGTAGGCCTCCTTGTAGAGGTCGTACAGCTGGCGCCCGGCCCACAGGCTGTTGGCGTCCTCGATCACGAAGCCGGGGGCGCGCACGTCCAGCGTCATCGTGTCGGCGGTGTAGGTCTGCAGCTTGACCGCATCGGCGCCGGCCGCGGCGGCGGCGTCGACGATGGCCAGCGCGCGGTCCAGCGACTGGTTGTGGTTGCCCGACATCTCGGCGATCACATAGGGACGGGCACCGGGGCCCACGGCACGGCCGGCAATCTGGATCATGGTGAGCACTCCGGGGTGCGCGCGGGCGGGATGGCCGGCGCGGCAAGGGTTTTGGCAAAGACGTGTTCGGACGCGGCGGACGCGGACGACGCGGCACGGTAGCCGGCGGCGACGAACAGCTGGCGCGAGGCGGGATTGTCGGGCAGCACCTCGGCCACCACGGTGATGGGGCCGTGGCCCGCGCCGCCCGCCTCGGCGGTGGCCAGCGCCGCCTCGCCGGCGGCGAGCAGCGCCGAGCCCAGGCCGAGGCCGTGCAGGCCCGGGTCCAGGTAGAGCGAGACCTCGTGCCGGGCGTCGGACAGCGCGTCGAAACGGATCACGCCGACGGGCCGATCGCCCAGCTGCGCCAGCCACAGGCGCCGGGCCGGATCGGCCAGCGTGCGCTGGAGCCACTGCAGGTGGTCGGGCCAGGGAATCGGTTCGGCCTGCCGGGACACGGCCCGCGTGGCCGGATGGTTGCGCCATTGCCAGAGGCGCTGCGCGTCGTCCGGCGTGGCCGCGCGCAGCGCCAGCCGCGCACCGGCGCGCAGCAGCAGCGCCAGCGCCACGCGCTCGGCGCCGCGGCCGTCCACCAGCGCCTGCGCCGCGC
>ERZ650309.1261-NODE-1261-length-11881-cov-4.383393_pt1 | contig 11881 bp, 7 predicted proteins | sample MGYA00376245_ERZ650309 | MGnify/ENA primary metagenome ERZ650309 (study PRJEB26733, sample SAMN07839294) | wastewater metagenome | biome: urban; feature: wastewater treatment plant; material: waste water | place: USA: North Carolina | collected 2016-04-26 ...
CGTAACTTAAAATATTACACCCCAATTCATAATTTATCATTTATAATTTATAATTCCCCTCAGGCAATTCCAAAAACCGTAACTTAAAATATTACACCCCAATTCATAATTTATCATTTATAATTTATAATTTATAATTCCCCTCAGATGGCCGAAATCGTACTCATGCCAAAAATGTCCGACACTATGACTGAAGGAGTAGTGGCAAAATGGCACAAAAATGTTGGTGACCAGATAAAATCAGGTGAGTTGGTAGCTGAAATTGAAACCGACAAAGCCACCATGGAGTTTGAATCTTTTCAGGAAGGTGTGCTCCTTTACAAAGGTGTCGAAGAAGGAAAAGCTGCTCCTGTAAATGGTATTCTTGCCATCCTCGGTAAAGCGGGTGAAGATTATAAGCCGCTGCTTGAAAGTGTTAAAACCGAAAGTGCTCCGGCAGCACCTGCAGCTACGGCTAAAACCGAATCTAAAAACAACACACCTGCACCGGCTCCTGCAGCACCACCAACAGTACAAAAAACCGCCTCTCCTGCACCTTCCATATCAGCCCCTGCAAACACTACACCTCCGTCAGGTGAAAACCGCGTAAAGGCTTCCCCTCTGGCTAAAAAGCTGGCCTCCGATAAAGGCATCGACCTCACCCGAATTAATGGAAGTGGCGACGGGGGCCGTGTGGTAAAACGTGATGTGGAATGGTTCAAACCCGGAACAGTGGTCTCCTCCACTGCTTTTGCTCCAAATGCAATCACTAAAGAGAGCTTTGAAGAAGTACCTGTTTCTCAGATGCGCAAAACCATTGCCCGTCGGTTGGCAGAATCAAAATTCACTGCGCCTCACTTCTACCTCACCATGGAGATTAATATGGATCGTTGTGTAGATGCCCGTGAAAGTATCAATGCAGTTTCGGGAAGCAAAATATCATTCAATGACTTTGTATTAAAAGCATGTGCAGCTGCCCTGCGTCAACACCCGAAAGTCAATTCCTCATGGCTCGACGACCGAATCCGCATCAACCACCATGTTCATATAGGCGTGGCCGTTGCTGTAGAGGAAGGTTTGCTTGTTCCCGTTGTGCGCTTCGCCGATAGCAAATCGCTCACCCAAATAAATGCTGAAGTAAAAGATTATGCTCAAAAAGCAAAAGACAAAAAACTTCAGCCTTCCGATTGGGAAGGAAATACCTTTACCATCTCTAACCTCGGTATGTTTGGCATTGATGAATTCACTGCCATCATCAACCCTCCTGATGCCTGCATTCTTGCCGTTGGTGGAATTAAAGAAACTCCGGTGATTAAAAACGGACAGGTGGTTCCGTCACACATTATGAAAGTTACACTGAGCTGCGATCATCGTGTGGTGGACGGCGCAACCGGAGCTAAATTCCTTCAGACACTGAAAGGGTTCCTTGAAAATCCGGTGATCCTTCTTGGTCAGGGTGCTATCTGAAAAACTGTAGTAGAAAATTTTATTTACTCACCGGCCGACTGCTCAACTGCTACCGGGCAATAAGTCTATTTGAATTCGGTTGCCGGGAAAAAATGCAGTTAATTCAGAACAGCTATCAGCAGAAAAGAATACAATTATTTCTTCAGGTTTTCAGCATTGAACATCAAAGGCAATAGTGTTTTGGTGTTGGGAATTATCATCACCTTTCCATTTCCCGCTGTGATGATCAAACGAATGTTTGCACCATATCGATGTTCGTATTCGGCCATCACCTGACGGCAATCGCCACATGGACTTACTGAAAGAGGTTCATGTGAATCGTTGAACATTGCGGTAATGGCAATAGCTTTTATCTTGACACCCGGATAGTGCGAACCGGCGGCAAAGACTGCAACCCTTTCAGCACACAATCCCGAAGGGTATGCTGCATTTTCCTGATTACTTCCACGAACTACCTCACCGTTCTCCATGAGCACTGCAGCACCCACATGAAAATTAGAATAGGGAGCATAAGCTGTCTCAGTTGCTTCAATGGCTGCTTCCAGCAATGATCGATCTTCCTGTGAAAGTTCTTCAACGGATTCGTACAATTCATACCTGACCTCTGACAACACATTTTTCATGGCAACAGATTTAAAAGTTTAGTTCTTGTACAGCAAGGCCACTGCATAGGCAGTAATTCCTTCTTCACGACCAATATAACCCATTTTTTCATTGGTAGTTGCTTTGATGGAAATATCGTCAGTGTCCATTCCGGTGACTTTGGAAAGCACTTCCTTCATTGCAGTAACATGTGGATTGATTTTCGGTTGCTCAGCCACCAAAGTAGCATCAATGTTGCCGGGTTCAAAACCTTTATCACGAATCAATTCCATGACCCTTGCCAGTAACAGTTTGCTGTCGGCATTCTTAAACTCGGCAGAGGTATCAGGGAAATGGAAACCTATATCACGCAAACCTGCAGCTCCTAATAAAGCATCGCAAATGGCATGTATCAGCACATCCGCATCGGAATGGCCCAAAGGACCTTTGTGATGAGTTATCTCAACTCCTCCAAGTATGCAGGGCCGCCCTTCCCGTAGTTGGTGGACATCAAATCCAAAGCCAACGCGAACTTTCATTATTCTGCAGATTCAGCTTTCTTAAGGCTGTCGAAATCAAATACCAGAGAAAAGCGAAGTGTGTTCTCAAGTGGATTTCGCTGATCGGTAGGAATCAGATAGGCAAAATCAAGTCCGAATACATTGTATTTCAAACCTGCACCAAGAGTAAAATATTTTCTGTTTCCTTTGGTTTCGTGCTCGTAAAAATATCCGGCTCTGAAAGCAAACTGCTTATCATACCAGTATTCGAGTCCGCCGGCAATATTGATCTCACGCAACTCTTCTTTTCCACCACCCGGCGCATCGCTGAATGAATTGAAAATACCGGAAGCAACACTCACATCGGGATTTTTTCCGAATAAGATTTGTTGCTCACCATTTACAACTGAATCGGGATTGTAAATAGGAGGAGTAGGCACCAACAACTTATTGAAGTCGATCATGAATGATAAATCATTGTAATCATTCAACTTCAAGGTAAGAGAAGGTCCGAGACGAAGGTTGATTGGAATGAAGTCTTTCACTCCTGTTTCTGTATAAGAAATTTTAGTTCCGATATTGGAGATATTTACCCCTACAGCAAAAATGGCATCCTTATTACTCACTTCCATTTCGGTGCGATAGAATGCACTGATATCGGCAGCAACCGAGTTACCCGATTTAGTAGCATTGTTCTCTACCTGAAACCCTCCTGTAAGGTTGGAGTGGATGTAACGCAATGCAATACCACCACTGAATTTTTCGCTCAGCTGACGGGCATAGGCAATATCAAATGAAAATTCTGCCGGGTCCCACTGACCGATTTCAGCACCGGTACCATCGGTAAATGTGATGTTTCCTAATGAGAAATAACGTAAAGATGCACCAAGAGTTTGTTCGCCTTTCAGCTTATTGTAAAAGGAAACATAAGCAAGATTGATATCGGGCACCAGCTTACGCAACCAGGGCGTATAAGAAACTGAAAATCCAATTTTCTTATCGACAAAGGCAAGCTTTGCAGGATTCCAGTGTATGGAATTGGCATCTGGAGATGATGAAACCCCAAGGTCCCCCATTCCACCCGCGCGGGCATCGGGAGAAATAATCAGGAATGGAACTGCTGTGGTGATGGTGTTGATTTGCCCAAGCAGATTCGACTGGTCCTGAGCTTTAGTCATCCCCGGTAAAATAGCAAGCGACAAAACAGCTGCCATTAACGGGTTCATTTTGTGTTTCATCATGGAAATTTTAAAAGAAGTGCAAATATAACGAAATAGCGGTTCACAAGGTTCTATTTTAATACCACCAGTTTTTCATATTTTTCAGCCGACATGCCATCGGAATCTCTGATTTTCAGCCTGTAAACATAAACGCCCCGGCCAATAGCATCTCCGAAATCATCCTTACCATCCCACTCAAGATCATCTACGCGATACCCTTCACAGGTAACTGAGCGACTGAGGGTTTTAATAAGCTTTCCGGAAATCGTAAATATTTGAATTTGAACATCTAACGCATTACAGGGACGATTATGTTCAAATAAAAACGAGGTTTTGGTAGTGAAAGGATTCGGATAATTTAACACATGAGTCAACGCCAGGGTTGCCGATTCAGCCACAACAAATTCAGTATAAGCGTCGGAAGAATTGTTATAAATGTCCCACACTTTCAGTTTTAATGTATGTCGCCCATCGGCTAATCCCGATAGCGGGAACACAATTTTACCTGACTGATAGCTGTCGAGATCGGCCTCATAGTAATCGTTCAGCACATATATCTGTTCGGCACGACCATCAATTTGTGCAGTGATATCATGTCCTATGCCGTTTCCTACGGTATTTATACCATTTGTGTCTGCAAGAAGTGCATAAATTTTCGGGTTTTCGTCGGTAGTGCCTCCAAATACAAACTTCTCATCATTCATATACAATTTCACTACAGGACCTTCAACATCGGTAATGGCTGATGAAGATGAACCACCGATCATGAGGCTGTCGAAATACCCATTGGCATCGGTATCTCCATTATGAGCATAATAGCTGATTCTTCCGCGTCCGATTTCATAAGCAATATCTTTGGGCACTATGAAGGTGAAAGAGAATTCACCATTCTTTACACTGGCTTTCCCTTTGTAAAGAATATTTTTCTGCAGAGAAAATGTTCGCAATGGACTCGAAGGATCATTAGAAAGAGTGGCAACATTTTCTTCCTTGTCGTAAACAGTCGGATATATGATACCGTTGAAGGAGGTCAGCTTTTGTCCCCCGGAACGAATTTCACCACCAATGGTAACTTTACTGAATGCAGTAAGAGTATCGGCATCGGGAATGACAGGTGAGCCATCGATGGTGGTTGTTGCCACTTCAAAATCGGCGTAAGCAAGCATAGTAGCAGGATCACCCAGCAATGAAAAATTACGGGGGTTAATTCCACCACTTAAAACATTCGCGTCATTCTTTGTTGCAACATAAGCATCACCGAGACGCGGTTTTACTGAGCCTGTTGTTTCAAATAAGGAACGAACCATGGCACCATTAAGTACAGCGTTCTGATTTGCATAAACCAGACGTGTTGTAGTCATGAGTGCAATACCTCCGGCCTCACTGTTAATGAGCACCAGTTCACCTGATGAAGTACGGCCCGGGTCATCATAACGGCTGAATTCGCAGGTGGCTGTGATAAAGAGCGGTAGCTTACGAACATTGGACCATGACTGCACCATTGAATTGTCAAGAATGCGTTCTCCTGCCCAACCCGTTTCTCCACCATGGCCGGTATAATTCATGATGAGCGCACCTTTGTCGACACGTCGTGAAATGGCTTCGTTTACGGTCGGATAACGTTGTCCGCCCGGAGTCGACAACTGACTGTAGCTATCGATATAAATTTTATCAAGGTTGAAAACCGGCTGCACACTTTTAAGATAATTGGCGAGATTATTCGACTGATCGAGATGTAATGCAGAATCTTCATCATCGGCAACAAAACAAATCACATTGCGCCAGTCGCCTAAGCTGGAAGTATTTCCTTCGGAGCAAAGGGTAGCATCGGAAAAGTTTCCGGGCGAGGCATAATCAATAGTTTTGTTGACAACAGTTGTGGCTTCGGCGAGAGTTTTCACCGGAAACCTTCCGATACCTACGTCCAGCAAATCTGCCGGTCCGGCATCATCCCAGTCACCTTCATTGTCATCAAGGAAACCATAAAAATCGTCGGAGACATATGATCCAACCAATGAAATTGAATTCAGCGACTGATAGGTAGGAATAAAGTTGGTGTTGGTGGAAGAAGTTCCTTTATTATCATAGGAACCGTCACCAAACAGCAGCAAATATTTCGGAAGCTCTTCAGGAACTGTTGCCCTGTCATAAAACATTTTCAGGAAACCACGAATGCCTATGATGTCATGAGCACCTGATGAAAATTCATTGTACACCTGATCGGGAGTAACCACAACAACATCAAGGTTGCTTTTCGTACGATGGAACTCTGCCAGCCTGTTCGCTTCGCTGATGAATGCCGGATGTGATACGATTACCATATCCATTTGTCCGAGACCATGAAGATTCTGGTTGGCGATTAATCCCGCCGGAGCAGGGAAATAAAAACCGGTACCATCAAATGCAATGAACTCTTTCAGTTCATCTGTAGGAATCACAAATGAGGTGCCATTTCCATATTCCTGTTTTTTAATGTTAACCGGATCGGTAACATCCCATACCTGAACATTAGAGCCGGCAGTGAAATTAAAGAGCGATACATTTCCGGCCCCGACCGATAGTTTATCTCTGAAGTTCATCTGGTTACCTGCCATGATCAGATTTCTGCGTGCATTCAGTTCCAGATAATTCAGATATCCCACGGAAGTGGAAGTACTGGGACTGTAAGTGAGTGAAAGCACTATGTCGGAACCTGCGGCTGTGAATGTGGTGCTCGCAGTATTTTCAGCTGCGTAATCGCTGGTGTAGGAACTTCCTACAGCCGGAACGTTCTGTTGAAAAATGAGTGTATTGTTATGATTGAGGCGGAAGCTGCTTGGGCTGAATGACCGTGCGATAAGATTAGACTTCACATATACGGGAGCCGTTAGGTCAATATTGGGAAATGAAAAGGTAAAATTCTGCGTCAATTGTGTGTCGAATTCTTCTCCATACCATTGTCTGCCTGATTTAATAAAATTAGTTTGATCAACTTCATGAACTTTGTAATCGTCGAATGAAGAAGTGGTATAATTTGGAGACAAAGATGATGAAGGCTGCGACTGAATACGCTTTGGAGCGGAGCCACTATTCATCTCAGGAGTAAAAAAGTAATAGGTATAATCGCTGTAAAGATGTTGAGTGTGATGGAAGCGGGAATCGGATGTTTCAAAATCCCAAGATACAGGAGCTTCACCATAAAAAAGAACATAATCGCTGTTATCGAACACATTGGGTGTTCCGCCATCATATACATATATAGCGTTCTCGGCAAGGTCATCGTGACGAGGCACACTGTTCAGGAAGGGAAGCATTCCTCCGCCATTGCCAAATATTCTGAGTTTATTAGGATTCACAGCTGCCGGGTCGAAACCAACCTGACGCAAAAAATCGGCAGTGAGTTTATGAACACCGGTATTGGAAACTGCAATTTTATACCAAACACCTGATGCCAGCACAGAGGTGGTGGCAGAAGCGGTACTTTTTGCTGTTGAAGAGATTACTGAAAGAGCACCCTGAGTTACTTTCACCTCGAATGAAACCAGTCGTTCAAGTTGGCCGGTAGAAGGATTTTTTCTGACAGGCAGCACTGAGAGACCTAAAAGGCTGACTTTCTTTTCTGTAAGAACTTCAGCCTTTACCACCGGTTCTGCACCGATTGATGCTAAATCGAGTCTGGCGGAAGTAGTAAAAACCTCATAAACCGGGTTCACCAAAGTCACAATAGGCTCATAACCAGAATATTGGTAAGAATACAAACGCGTAAACCATGGCAAAGAATAACGACTGCCATCGTAATGAGCGCCTTCAAAGTTCAGCAACTTAACTACCTCAGAACCATCTTGTTGATTGATAATATCAGCTTTCCATTCCAGTTTTTCAGCACCGGGAACAGGCCTCTGATTGCCTGGCAACGCAGCACCAGCAGAGAATCCGGCGCTAATGAGGATAAAAAAAAGAAATGCCGGAAGTTTTAATTTGCTTATAAAAGACGTCATTGACTGGTTGTGTTAGGTTTACAAATTTAGAAATTGTCGATCAGGTTTGAATATAACCTGTAATGATTCAATTTATTTTGTTTGGAATTTAGATTTTTTATCAACTATATTTGTGATGATTATAACAATTTGGCCGCTCAATAGATTTTTGAGAGCGCAATATTAACGGGGGTATATTTCGTTTATTGCCGGCTAAGTTGAAACAAAATAAGGATTATTCGTATAAGTCAGGACTAAATTAGGTGAATATGTTAAAGCGGATAATTGTTTTTTGCCTCTGCCTGTCGGCACTTGCTCCTGACAAAATCGTAGCTCAGGATCCTGAGTTCACGCAGTTTTATGCAGCTCCATTGTATTTGAATCCTGCTTTTGCAGGATCAGCAAGGTGTCCGCGTATCGCATTGAATTACAGGAATCAATGGCCTGCCTTGTCAAAAACCTTCATCACTTATGCTGCTTCTTATGATCAGCATGTGGATGCGGTTGGCGGCGGACTTGGTCTTCTGATTATGAATGATAAAGCCGGAGAAGGCACTCTTAATACCACTAATATCAGCGGTATATATGCCTATCAGCTCAATTTGAGCCGTGATTTCTCGATCCGGCTTGGATTGCAGGGAACCTGGGTTCAGAAAAAACTGGACTGGGACAAGCTTTCTTTTGGTGATATGATTGATCCACGTTATGGTTATGTGTACGCAACACAGGAAACCCGGCCCGATCAAAATAAATCGTTTGCCGACTTCTCAGCAGGTATATTAGCCTATAGTTCAAAGGTTTATGGAGGTGTGGCCGTGAATCACATCACACAACCCGATGAAGCCTTTATAGTGGAAGGCAGTTCTGAACTTCCAATGAAAATTACGGCTCACGTAGGTGCCATGCTGCCTATCGGCGATACCAAAGTATATAAATATGCTGCCAGCCGTGATGATGGTACCTACATCTCTCCCAACCTGTTGTATCAGCAGCAAGCCAGCTTCAACCAGCTCAATGTGGGTGTTTATGTATTGAAATCGCCAATTATCGGAGGACTCTGGTACAGAGGCAATTTCGGTAAAGAATCTTTTATTTCCAGCGAATCTTTTATCGCTTTGATTGGAGTTCAAAAAGGATTGTTTAAATTTGGCTACTCATATGACGTCACCGTTTCCAAGTTGACCAATAATGCAACCGCAGGTTCGCATGAAATCAGCTTCGGAATGCAGTTTGAATGTCGTCCTAAAAAGAAGAGGTTCAGAACAATAAGCTGTCCCTCGTTCTAGTTTTATTTCCGAACAATAATCTAAACCCTAGATAAAACGGTCATGAAGAAAATTTCATTAGTAACACCGGTACTGGCAGTGATTGCAGGAGCCCTGGTATTTACTTCCTGTTCGAAGGAGAAATCAGCGGTTACCGGATGGGATTACAACAATGAAAAAAATGGTGGCTTTGAAAAAGTACCTTATGAAGAGCAGGAAACCGGTCCCGGTTTGATTCTCATTGAAGGTGGTACTTTCGCCATGGGACGTACTGAGCAGGACATTACCATTGACTGGGATAATATTCCAAGAAGAGTTACAGTTTCGTCCTTCTATATGGATGAGTCTGAAATTTCTAACCTTCACTACCGCGAGTACCTTTACTGGCTCGACCGTGTATTTGGCACCGACTACCCTGAAGTATACAAAAAAGCGCTTCCTGATACTTTGGTATGGCGTTCCAAACTTGGCTTCAATGAGCCTTATGTTGAGCTTTACCTGCGTCACCCTGCTTATAACGACTATCCGGTTGTTGGGGTAAACTGGTTGCAGGCAAATGACTTTTGCGCATGGAGAACAGATCGCGTAAACGAGCAAATTCTCATTCGTGAGGGTATTCTTCGTGTGAACCCTGCTCAAATCAATGAAGACAACTTCAATACCGACGCTTATTTGTCGAACCAATACGAAGGTCTGGTGAAAAGCCCTCTTAACGATCTCAATCCGAACCGCGATACCCGTAAAGTAATTATGGAAGATGGTATCCTGCTTCCCCGCTACAGACTCCCAACCGAAGCAGAATGGGAATATGCAGCACTGGGGCTGGTTGGAAATACCGTATTTGAGCGTGTTACCGATCGTAAACAATACCCATGGAGTGGTCACGTTGTACGTAACGCCGACGAAAAATACAAAGGAGAAATGCTCGCCAACTTTAAACGTGGACGAGGTGATAATATGGGGGTTGCAGGACACCTGAACGATAACGCCGACATCACGGCTCCTGTTATTTCTTATGTACCTAACGACTATGGTCTTTATAATATGGGTGGCAACGTTGCTGAATGGGTAGCCGATGTTTATCGTCCCCTTTCTCCTGAAGATAAAGATGATTTCAACCCATATCGTGGTAACGTCTTCAAAACTCAGCTTACCGACGAAGAAGGTCAGGTTGCTGAAAAAGATTCCTTGGGACGTATCATGTATCGCGACGTTTCTGAAGGCGAAAATGAAGGAAGAAGAAATTATACCAAAGCCGATAACAAAAATTACCTCGACGGTGATGAAGCTGAATACATCACCTACAATTATGGTGTAACCTCTATGGTTGACGACCAGGCAAGGGTGATTAAAGGTGGCAGCTGGAAAGACCGCGCTTACTGGATGTCTCCCGGAGCCCGTCGCTTCCTCGACCAGCGTCAGTCGACCGACTATATCGGTTTCCGTTGCGCAATGCACCGTGTAGGAAGTCCCGTTGGATTTTCTCAGAAAGGAAAAAGATCAAAGAAAAAATAAGTGCAATCCAATGCATTCAAAAACGTCCCGGAACACCGGGACGTTTTTTTTTGTTCTTTTGCATCGATTCTCATTTTCTGTTGCTATGAATACAATTGAACAATTACACCAGCTGTTTCTGAATGGTGCCCCAATTTGCACCGACACCAGAAGCATCACTTCAGGTTCGCTTTTCTTTGCTCTTAAAGGAGCTCAGTTTAATGGTAACACTTTTGCTGCCAAAGCTCTTGAAGCCGGTGCTGTAGCTGTGGTTGTTGACGAAGCAGGTTGGATACCTGAAGGTGACCATGTTTTTCTTGTTGATGACGCACTCAAATCATTACAGGACCTGGCACATCACCACAGGAAACAATTCAACATTCCCGTTATTGGTATAACAGGAAGCAATGGCAAAACAACCACCAAAGAATTGCTTAACAAAGTGCTCTCACAAAAGCTCAGAGTACTTTGCACGAAAGGCAACCTGAACAATCATATCGGTGTGCCACTTACTTTACTCGGATTGAATAACACGCATGAATTAGCAATCATTGAAATGGGTGCCAATCACCAGCGTGAAATCGAATTGCTGTGCAACATCGCTGCTCCTACTCATGTGCTGATTACTAATGTAGGCAAAGCACACCTTGAAGGCTTTGGAGGTTTTGAAGGCGTGAAGAAAGGCAAAGGAGAAATGTATGTGTATGCAAAAGAAAATCATAGTGTGGTTTTCATCAATCGTAATAACCCGCATTTGATCAGTATGCTGGGAAGTTATGACCATGTGGTAAGCTACGGAACAGATCCTTCCAACGAGGTGTGTGGAACTTTAATTGAAAATAATAGTCATGTGGCACTCGACTGGCGACATAAAGAACTGTCACAGAAACAACATATTCAAAGTCACATCACCGGAAACTATAATTTCGAAAACATTCTTTCTGCAATTGCTGCAGGTATGCACTTTGGAGTGAATCCTCAACAAATTAATGAGGCCATTGCTTCTTATATTCCCGACAACCAGCGTTCACAGGAAATCAGCAAAGGTTCTAACCATATTGTGCTCGATGCCTACAATGCCAATCCCACCAGTATGGAAGCAGCCATCAGGAATTTCGATAAAAATTTCAAAGGCCCCCGAGCAGTATTTCTGGGAGACATGTTCGAGCTTGGTGAATCGTCGGCAGCAGAACATAAGGCCGTGCTTGAGTTGGTGAAAAGTTGCCGGTTCGACAAAGTGGTACTTGTTGGACCAAGGTTCAAAGAGGCCGGTGCTTCGGCAACCGATGCATTATTTTTTGAAAATTCTGCAGCTGCATCAGATTGGCTGAGACAAAATCCTTTAAAGAATTATAATGTTCTCATAAAAGGATCCAGAAGCTCTAAAATGGAAGTAGTGCTCGAAGCTTTTGAGACCG
>ERZ650309.1262-NODE-1262-length-11876-cov-3.895440_pt1 | contig 11876 bp, 8 predicted proteins | sample MGYA00376245_ERZ650309 | MGnify/ENA primary metagenome ERZ650309 (study PRJEB26733, sample SAMN07839294) | wastewater metagenome | biome: urban; feature: wastewater treatment plant; material: waste water | place: USA: North Carolina | collected 2016-04-26 ...
AGTGACTGGAGTTCAGACGTGTGCTCTTCCGATCTGCCAACCATGCACTGCCGGCCTCCGACGTTCTGCCGAAGGCCCGGGACATCGCCCGCGATATCGCTGACAACGTCGCGCCGATGTCGGCGGCGCTGAGCAAGCGACTGCTGTGGGACACCGTGATGCACGGGTACGGCCCGCAGCGGGTGGCCGAGGCGGAGACCGATGCACATCTGCGGGTCATGGGGTCCGCCGACGCCGCCGAAGGTGTCGCGGCCATGCGTGAGAAGCGGGCTCCCCGCTGGAGTTGATCGGGTGAATTGCCAGCCTGCCCGATCGGGCTAGTATTTGCTGGTGAGTTCTGCTGGCCGGTTGAATGTTGACCCTGCGGTGCTGACAGCGGCATTCGAGTCGCTCTCTGCAGCGACAGAGCATTTGCTGCGGGAACTGAAGTCTCTCGACGGGGCGGTATCGGGGATGCTGTCGAACTGGCAGGGCAACGCGGGCGGCGCATACGGAGTGGCCTGGGGGCAGTGGCTGTCCGGGGCGCACGAGGTCGAGGACGCGTTGTCCACGATGGCGCGGCTGCTCGGCGACGCCAGGATCTTGTAGACCACCGCGCCCGAGAGCGACAGGATGACCACGAGCAGCGCCGGCATCAGGCCGGGGATGCTCTGCAGCTTGCCGAGCACGCCGGTCGCCGGAGGGCGCGACACCGCGGCCCCGGCCAGCGACGGCGTCGCCGAGGTCGGCGAGCGCATGCCCGATGTCGGGATGCCGGTGCTCGAGGTGCCGAGGCCGGGGTTGGTGACGATGCGCGGCCCGCCGGTCGTCGGCGCCGCCCCGGTCATCATCCCCATCCCCGGGCCCATCCCCATACCGGCGCCCGGTCCCGTCGCTGGCGGCGCGGTGCCCGGCTGCTGCTGCCACGCCGGGCCGCTCGGCACCGGCGCCGCGGACAGCGCCGGCCCCGACATCGTGCCGCGCGGGCCCTGCGGCGAGGTCGCCGGCGCCGCGGTCAGCCGCGCCAGCGTCTTGCGCAGCTCGTCGGAGATCTGCGGCGTCTGCAGCGTCTGCAGCCGGCTGAACCAGGTCTCGGAGACGACGCAGGTGACCGGCCCGCCGCACAGGCCGCACTTGATGCGCGGCACGCGCCCGGCGCGCAGCTCCTCGCCGTGCATCGCGTAGTCCACGAGCTTCTGCGTCGTGGCGCGGCAGCGCGAGCAGTTGTACGGCACCAGCAGCGACAGCACCTGCCCCTTGGGCGTCAGATCCTCGGGCTTGCCGAGGCGCTCCAAAAACGGCGCCGGCACCGCCAGGAAGTTGATGCGGTCGACCTGCTCGTCGGTGCCGGTCTTGGCGTTGAGCATCTGCATGAGCTTGCGCCACTGCGCCGTGCCCACGGGATCGATCGAGTAGATGCCGCCCAGGTCGATGACGACCTCGCCCTCCAGGCCGTCGGCGAGCTTCTGCGCGCGCAGATCGCTGTCGAGGTCTCCGGAGAGCTTGAGGTAGGTGGTGCGGCCCTCGATGCGCTTCTCGATGCGGAGCTTGCGCTGCCCGCCCTGACCGTAGTTCAGGTGGATGCGCAAGAAGTTCATCACCGGCGGCGGGATCGGCTGCACCGGCTGCTGCGCGACGAACGAGAAGTACTGCCCCGGATCCTCCTCGAAGTCCTCGGGGCTGTTGCAGGTCGGGCACATCGACGGCGGCGCCTGGCCGGCCCGCCACAGCGGCGTCTCTTCGTCGGTGCGGAAGAGCAGCCGGCGCTCCTGATCGCAGGTGTCGCAGCGATAGGGCGCCATGAACGAGACGATGTAGCCCGAGCCGCCGAAGTTGCCGACCATGTTGAACTGGTCCATCACCTTCGGCGAGCACTCGACGTAGTAGATGCCCGCGAGGCGCGGACCGATGGTCTCGAGCAGCTCGCGCCACTGGCGGATGCCGAACGACGAGATGCGATCGACGCCGCCGAGATCCAGGATGACGTAGCGCGAGGTGATGGTCTGCGAGAGCCCCGGGGCATCGAACTGCTCGTCGATGATGCCCGAGAGCCGTAGGCAGGTGACTTCACCGTCGGTCAGCCGCTCGATGAGAAGCTTCGGTGGGGGCTGTACGCCCCCCAGCATGCCTGAGCGTTCTTCGTAGGTCACGACGGTACCTGTTCAAGATCGCGCCGACCCGTGACCGCCGTCAAGGCGAGCCGCAAGGTCGGGAAAGATGAGGCTCCGCCCCGGGCGCGAGGACTCAGGAGAGGCCGCGGAGGCGGCGGGGCGGCTCGGATCCAGCTCGAGAACGGCGGTCACCCGGGTGCGCAGGCCGGGCTCGACGTCGACCTGCACCGTGCTGGCGCTGCGGCAGATCATCGACAGGCCGATGCCGGCGCCGCCCTCGCCGCGGTTGACCTGGCCGGTCTGGGCCCGGCGCAGGCTCTTGCCGAAGTCGAGGCGGCTCAGCCGGCCGAAGCGGTCAGAGGTCTCGACGACCAGGCGCAGACCGTCGGTGCCGTAGCGGAACGTGACGCGGTCCTCTTGCACGAGCTCGATCGGCGCGGTGCGGTCGTGCGCGTAGCGCGGGCGGCCGTACTCGTCGACCGGGGCGTCGTACATGGCGTTGGTTATGAGCTCGTGCACGACCTCGCCGATGGTGTCGGCGATGCGCCCCGAGCAGTTGAGGTTCTCGCGGCACAGCTTGACGATGCGCGCCTCGGCGGCGTCGCGGCCGCCGATGTTGGTGATGCTGGTGCTGAAGGCCTGCGAGCCCCACAACAGGTACGCCTGCATCGGCAGGAGCGGCTGGCCGCGCAGGTGGGCGGCGACCCCGAGCAGCTCGGACTCGAGCTCGGTGCGCCCGCTCGGGCCGCGCTGCCCGAGCAGGGCCACGAGGCCCGGCTGCTCGCACAGCGCCGCGACATCGAGCTCGTCGGCGCCGGCGTAGCAGACGCCGTAGACGCGCCGCCCCGGCGTCGCCGCGAGCGCCGTGGTGATCGCCCGGCTGGCCGCCGCCTCACCGAGGAGCAGCCACAGCCCGACCTCGGGATCGGACTGGACCACGTGGCCGAGCGGCGCCGCCTCGTCCTCGTAGGTCTTGACCGTGTAGCCCGCGCTCACCAGCACCCGCGCCAGGCGCTTGGCCATGTTGCGGTTGCGGTCGACGATCAGCGCTCCGGCCCGCTCCTTCGTGCCCGCCCCGGCCGCGACGCCGCCGGCGCCGCCTCCAGGCTGGGGACGCGCGCTTGCCCCTGGTTGTCCATGGCCCATTCGGTTCGCCCGCTCCGCGTGCGTGGTGTCGGTGCGTCGCTTGCGACTCGCCCGTCATGTACGCCGACCGGGTGCCAGCACCCTCGGGGGTCGGTCGCGTCGCCGCCTGCTTCGCGACTCACCTTCTGTGGAGCCGCAAGCATATCGCACCTGCCAAGAACCCAGCAACAAGCGCGACGGGCCCGGCCCGGAACAGCCCCTGGGCGCGCCCGGGGCGGCTGTAGGCCCCGGCCCCCCTCCCCTGCCCTGCGACCTCGCGCCGGCGCCGACAGGACCCGCTCCGTGACGCCCGAGGAAGCCGTCAGTTGATCAGCTTCTGCTCCCGCAGCGCCGCCAGAAATCGCGCCCCCACCGCCGAGCCCTCGCGGAAGAACAGCCCCGGCTGCCCGAGCGGCGCCGCGACCGCGACCTTGCGCCCGCCCGGCCCGGCGGCGTGGACCTCGCCGCTCCAGACGTGGACCCAGCGCCCCTCGGGCAGGAACACCGCGACCGTGCGCCGCCCCGGGTCGAGCACCGGCGCCACCAGGAGCTCGGTGCCGAGCAGGTACTGCTGGTACGACAGCTCGCGCACCGCCGGCTCCTTCGGGTAGTGCAGGAACAGGTGGCGGGCGACGGGCAGCCCGGTCTCGGCGGCCTCGCGCACGAGCTCCTTGCGGTACGGCGCCCAGGCCGCGTACAGGCGCGCGCAGCGGCTCAAATGCGCGAGCGTCTCGTCGTCGCTGTCAAACTGCACGCTCTCGGCCGGGCGGTTGCCCTCGTGGGTGCGGAACACCGGGCTCAGGGCGCCGAGCTCCATCCAGCGCAGGAGCAGCTCCTTGTCGCGCCGGTAGCTCATCAGCGGGTTCTTGATCATCGTGTAGCCGCCGACGTCGCCGTGGTTGAGCGTGAAGCCCGACAGGCCGCCGGACAGAAGGCCCACCACCGCGCTCTTGATGCCGTCGTGCTCGTCCCAGGTGACCAGCTGGTCGCCGAGCCAGAACAGCGTCGAGTAGCGCGGGCTGTGCGAGTAGCCCGAGCGGGTGAAGAAGACGCGCTCGGCCCCCAGCGAAGGACCCGGCGCCGCCGGCTGCGCGAGGGCCGGTGCCGGGGCACCCCCTGTCGGCGCGGGCGCGGGCTGCGGCTTGCCCTCGGGACGCTGGCCTTCCGGTCTGTCGATCGCCTCGCGGTTGAGGCGGGCCCAGGCCTCGGGGTACTGGTTGTGGAACTCGGCGCCGCGCTGGCCCGAAAAGAGGACCGCGTCGTAGGGCAGCGCCTCGCCGAAGTCCGCCATCCAGCCGCTGGCGCCGACGCCCAGGACGTGATCGCGCAGCACATCGAGGAACCAGCCGTAGGCCGCGGGGTTGGTGAGGTCGACGAGCCCGGCCGAGAAGTCGGTGTTGCGGATGAGGTACGGCTGGCCCGCGGGCGTGCGCACCAGGTAGCCGGCGTTCTTCGCCTCGAGGAACAGGTTGCGCCGCACGCCGCTCGCGCCGCGCTCGGTGACGTCGACGAGGAACGGGTTGACGTAGGTCAGCACGCGGATGCCGTCGCGGGCCAGGTCGGCGCGCAGCTCGGCCCAGCCCGGGTAGTGCTGCTCGTCGAGCTGCCAGCTCCACCACAGCTGCTTGCCGAAGCTCGTGGTGCGCTGCCCGACCCAGTCCTGCAGCCACACCGCGGCCACCGGCACGCCGGCTTCCTTCAGGTGCGCAAGGGCGCTGCGCACGCGCGCGGTGCCGCCCATAAGGCCGATGATCGCGCCCTTGTGGATCCAGTCGGGCAGCGGCCGCATGCGCCCGCTCCAGGCGGTGTATCCGCGGAGCAGCTCTGCGGGCGAGGCGCCGGAGAGGACGCGCGCGCGCAGGCGCGGTGACCAGACCTCGAGCTGGACGCGATCGGGCGCGCGCAGGTCGAAGACCTGATACTCGTAGTTTTCCGTGAACAGGCTGCGCAGCTCCGAGGTCAGGTAGTGCGGCACGGCGGCGTAGGTCGTGTGCCACGCGCCGCCCGCCCCGGCGACAAGATCGGCGCCGAGGGTGACCGGCTGGGCGCCGCGGCCGATGCCCTGCTCCTGCACCCAGATCGGCACGCGCCGGCCCTTGAGGTCAAAGTAGGTGAACTGCTCGCCGAAGCCGTAGAAGCGCTCGGACTCGGACGAGCGGTAGGTCAGGTACAGGCGGTTGTAGCTCGGGTCCGAGAGCGAGAGCTCCAGCGCCAGATCGCCGTCGCCGCGCGGGTGGATGCCGAGCGTGTAGCCGAGCTCGGGGCCGCTGTCGCAGCGCAGGCTGCCCGACACCTTCACGCCGTCGCCTTCGGGAGCGAGCGCGGCCAGCTTCTGATCGTCGCAGCGCGCCTTGAGGCTGTCGCGCAGGGTGAAGCTGCCGCGCGACTCGCGGACCTCCTCGTCGCCGCGGCCGGCGCTCACGAAGGCGCGGCCGGGCACGCTCTCCCAGACGGCGCGCGACGGGTCGCTCTTGTGCGTGATGACCAGGCGGCCGCCGTCCTTGTCCTGGAAGCTTATGAGGAAGGACCCCGCGGGCAGCGGCCCGGGCGGCAGGCTGGCGCCGTCGAGCAGCAGGTCACCGTCGAGCGCCGCGGCGCTGAAGAGGCGCTCGCTGAGCTCGGGCAGGTAGAGGGCGAGGACGCCGAGGGTCGCGAAGAGCAGGCCGAGCCCGAGCAGCCAGCGCACCCGACGGCGACGCCGGATGCGCGAGCGCTCGTCAACCAGGCTGCCTGGCAGGGTGCCGGGTGCGCCGTGATCGTCCGGCAGAGTCCGCCGAGGAGGCAAGGAAAGCAGCGGCATCGTCGGTCTTCATTCTCAGGTAGCGGCCGAGCGCCCACACAGGGAAATACGACTTGTAGAGCCGGTAGTCCAGCATGGCCGTCCCGAAGAACACGCCGTTCTGGGCCTGCTGCGGGAAGCCGCCGTCGGGTAGCTGCATAGAAGCGAGGAAGCGCGCGGCGCGCAAGAGCCGCGGGTCCGAGGCGTCCTGGCCGAGCAGGAGTGCGAGCAGCGCCCAGCTGGTCATCACCACCTGCGTCTCCGGGTGCTCGGCGTAGCGGCCGTCGAGGCAGCTCTTGTAGTGCTCGCCCCAGCCGCCGTCGGGCTTCTGCTTGCCGAGCAGCCACTTGGCGGCCCGCGCCACCGCCGGGTCCTGCGCGTTCACCCCGGTCTCGCGCAGCGCCTCGACGACGTGGAAGATGCCGTAGGTGAAGTTGATGCCCCAGAAGCCGGGGTAGCTGCCGTCGCCGAGCTGGCCGCGGCGCAGGCGCAGGCTGCCGCGCTCGATCGCGCCCTCCATCTGCCCGATGAGCCCCGCGTCGGCGCGGCCGCGCAGCGCGTCGCACAGGTGCACGAGCCCGCGGATGCACGAGGCGGTGCACTCCAGGTACGAGCGCTCGGTCATGCAGCTGCCGTACATCTCGGAGGGGTTGATGTGCTCGAGCAGGCCGCCGGCGCGCCGCGCCTCGTACGAGCCGAAGCCGCCGTCGTCGTTCTGGCGCAGGAGGATGAAGCGCGCGGCCTCGATCAGGCGCTGGTCCGCGATTCGCTCGTCGGGCGGCACCGCGCTGCCGTCGTAGTGCAGGGACACGAGCGCGATCACCGCCTCGGCCGTGCAGTCGCTGACCGCCCACTTGTGCACGCCGTCCGAGAAGCACCAGCCGCCGCGGATCGGCGCCCGCTTCTCGCGCGCGTAGTCAGGCAGCTCCTCGCGCATCTGCAGGCCGCACAGGTGGCGGTAGGCGCGGCGCAGCGCGGCGCGCACGTCCTGTTGCGCCAGCACCTCCTCGGGCGCGGCGCAGATCGCCTGCACCGCGAAGGCGGTGTCCCAGCTGTTCGAGCGCGCGCCGCAGTAGCGGATGCCCTCGGCCTCGTCCTGCCACTTCCACGCCTCCATGCCGTCGAGGCACCTGCCGAGCTCGGGGTGGCGCGGGTCGGCCGCGAACAGCGCCAGGCAGTTCAGCAGCCCGTTCACCGGCGAGACGCCCTGGTAGGCGCTGTTGCGCATCTCGTACAGGATGCGCTCCATGCAGAACTTGAGCGCGCGCTCGCGCAGGAAACCGATCGGCCGGCGCTCATAGCGGTGCAGCGCGTCGTAGGCCGCGCGCAGCGCCGCGCTCGGGCGGACGTAGACGTCGCTCGGCGCGATCTCGTGGCGGTAGCGGTGGAAGTCGATGCCGTCGTACGGCTCGGTGTAGAGCTCTTGTCGCAGCGCGTCGCGCAGCGGCCCCAGCTCGATGCGGAAGCGGCGCCCGTACAGCGTCGCGATGCCCAGGTAGATGTAGCGCGTGTGGTTGTAGTAGTTGAACGGCGAGATCGGCACCGCGCTCGGCAGCAGGAAGACCTCGGGCGGGAACGGGTTCACGCCCTCGTAGCCGTACAGGCCGCACATCGCCAGCCAGAACTTGCCCCAGTGCGGGATGCAAAGGACGCCGCCCGGCTGCCGGTGCAGGAACGCCCGCGCGTCGGCGCACAGCGGATCGTCCTTGTCGACGCCGAGCAGCCGCAGCGCGACGTACGCAAGCGCCGTGAAGAACACATACGCCGACGACTCGGCGTGCATGCCCCAGCCGCCGCCTTCGGGCCCGGGGGTGCGGTTCACGCGGTAGTGCTTGATCATCGCGGCCGTGTCCGCGGCGCTGATCCGGCGACCGACGGCGTGCTGCACGATGACGTACTGCGACAGGATCATCGTGTTCCACACCATCTCGCCCTCCCAGCCGCCGTCGGGCTTCTGCAGCGAGATCAGGTGCCGCACCGAGCGCTCGTGCGCGCGCAGGAGCTCGGCCACGTCCGCAGCGTCTGCGACGTCCGCAGCGTCTGCGACGTCCGCGGCGTCCGCGACTGCTGGCGCAGCCGCCGCCCCCGCGTCGGTGCCGGTCGGCGCGCCCGGGGCGTTGGAGCCCGGGCGCGCTCCGGACGGCGGTGCAGGCTCGCTCACGAGGCTCGGCTGCACCGCCGCGCTCACGACTGCACCCGCAGCTGCGCCGAGTGGATGCCGCGCTCGTGCCGCTCCGAGCGGTCGGAGCGCTCTGCGCCGTCGCCGGTCGCGCCGCTGCTGGCCCGCCCGCGCGCCTGCGCCAGGTACTCCTCCCACTTGCGGATGGTCAGCTGCTGGAACTGCGAGACCGCCGGGTTAAACTCCGCGATCGGCGACTCGTAGAACTGGTCGTAGCCCTCCTGCTCGGCGACCACCGCGTCGCCGTCCTCGCGCAAGAGCGGCTTGACCAGCACGCGCTTGGCGATCGGCATGATCAGGTTCATCACCTTCGTCGGGATCGTCAGCGGCACCACGGGCAGGCGCAGCGTCCGGAAGTAGAAGATGAAGAAGCTGCGCGTGTTCTTCTCGTCGAGCGGCAGGACGAAGCAGTGGTGCTTGATCTTGTCGTCGGTGTTCGACCACTGGAACGGGTACTCGTAGCAGAGATCCATGTGGTCGGTGTTGATGCGATCACGCGGCACGAACAGGCCCGAGATGCGGCCGGTGCCGACCTGCGTGTCGTAGCTGACGAAGACCTTGTCCTCGACCGACTCGAGCTTGGTCAGCTTGGCGTTGGCGAAGGGCCGCGAGCGGCGGTGCAGGTACTCGTGCGTGAAGTCGCTGACGTTGTCGATCACCATCGAGTGGTGGGCGCGCCAGGTGAAGTCGACGGGGATGCACGACCAGGCGTCCTTGCCCTCGAGCTCGGGGATCTCGGGCAGCGTGTGCTTGTCGGCCATCTCGGGATCGCCGGGGAAGATCCAGATCAGGCCGTAGCGCTCCTGCACCGGGTAGCTGCCGATCTTGATCTGCTGCGGGAACGGCTTGCCGAACAGATCGTGCGGGATGGCGGCGAGCTTGCCGTCGCCCGAGAAGGCCCAGCCGTGGTACATGCAGCGCAGGTTGCAGCCGTCGACCTGGCCGAGCGAGAGCTTGACCTGGCGGTGCGCGCAGCGGTCCTCGACCGCGTGCACCTGGTCGTTCTCGTCGCGGAACACGGCGATGGGGCGGCCCCAGAAGCGGGTGCCCATCGCCTTGCCGCGCTTCAGGTTGCGGCTCCACTCGACGGGGTACCAGTAGTCCGGGTGCATGCCGGCGGCGCGCGCCTTCTGGCGGCGGTTGCGCGCCTCGAGGAAGGACGGCGCGGAGGGGGCAGGGAGCGTGTCATAGCGGGTCATGAGGATCTCCTTCCGCGCGATCTCTAGAGAGCGGGAGCCGCGGCTTCGGGCTTGGCGACCGCCGCGCCGGCTGCAGCCGACGGGGCCGGTGCGGCGGAGGCCGCGGGCGACAGCGGGATCTGCGACGCGGGCTGGCGCCGCTTGTAGCGCACCAGGCACGGCTGGATCGGGCCGACCACGAACCCGGAGAAGTCCGGCACCGGCCGCTGGTCGACGAGCTCCATGTCGAAGTTGCGCATGATGTAGTTGATCACCGCGCGCACCTGCAGAAAGCCGAACGCCATGCCGACGCAGCGGTGCTTGCCGCCGCCGAAGGTGATCATCGAGTGGTTCTGCTTCTTGTGCTCCGCGCGCGGCGGCGCGAAGCGGCTCGGGTCGAAGCGCCAGGGCTCGGCGAACACCTCGGGCAGCATGTGCGACAGGCCCGGCGACACCATCGCCATCCAGCCCGCGGGCACCACGAAGTCCTTGTACTGGAAGTCGCGCAGCACCTTGCGCATCAGCATGATGAGCGGCGGGTGGTGGCGCTCGGTCTCGAGCGCCAGGTGCTCCAGGCGCGGCATCACGCGCAGGTCCTCGATCGTCACGTTCTTGCGCGTGCCCAGGACCGCGTCCTGCTCGGCGCGCAGCGGCGCGATGAGCTGCGGGTGGCGCAGCATCTCGATCACGCCCCAGGCCGAGAGCACGGCGCTGGTGTGCTGGCCGCCGAACAGCGCCGCGATGATGAGGCCCGCGATCTCGTGATCGGACAGCGCCCGGCCGTCCTTGTAGGCCGACTCCATCAGCGTCTGCGTGAAGTCCTCTTCGGTCTTGCCGCTCTGCCGGCGCTCCTGCATGACGCGGCTGACCAGGCGGACGATCTCCTCGCGCGCGGCGTCGCGCTTGCGGAACGCGGGGATCGGGATGTTCGGCGCGAAAAACGCGATGAGGTTAATGCCGAGCTGCAGGTCGTGGTACAGCGCCGCGAAGTGCGCCGACATGTTGTCGCGGAAGTCCTTGCCGAGCAGGCAGCGGCTGGCGATGAACACCGTCGCCTCGTTGGTCGAGGTGTAGATGTCGGCGGTGCCCTCGTTGCCCCAGCTGGCAAAGTAGCGCTCGAGCTCCTCGTTGAAGATGTTGACGTAGCTGCGCAGCCGCTGCTCGCGCAGCGCCGGGAACAGGAAGCCCAGCTGCTCGCCCATCATCTCGGTCGAGCAGTCGTAGACGACGCCCTTGCCGAAGACCGGCACCATCATCTGGTAGGCCTCTTTGGCGCTGAACTGATCGTCCGGCGCGCGGAAGTAGGCCTCGTTGGCGGCGGGGCCCGAGAAGACCGCGGTCTTCTGCCCGGCCAGGTTCAGGCTGAACAGCTCTCCGAACTGCTGGCGCCCGGCGGACAGGAGCTCGAGCGGCTTGCGCTTGAGCTGGACCGCGTGTCCGAGCAGCGGCAGGTATCCGCTGTCCTTCTTGAGCAGCGGCGGCAACTTCTTGCCGTTGTGGGTGGACTCTTGGCTCACGATCGACTCCTCTATGGAAAAGCCCGCGCCGGCGTGCTCGGAAAGGGGCGTGCGCGTGCGCACCACCCCTTCGGTCACGCGCCGGCTCGCTCTGTCAATCGAGCGCGGCGGCGGCGCAGGCGGGGCGAGTCAGTGCGCAACCGGACAGCCGCCCGACGGCATGTCCTTGTGCATGTGCCCGTTGCTCGAGCCCCCCTCGGCGCCGCCGCGAACATCGGAGTACAGCGCATCGGAGCCGCTCGCGCCGTGGCTGCCCGGCACGTCGCGGATGCGGCGCGGGTTGGGCGCCTTTATGGCACCGCGCCGCGCGTGGAAGTCATACGCCTCTTCGAAGGCGCTGCGGATCGAGGTCGGCTGGTACCCGAGCTCGGTCTTGGCCTTGGTGAGATCGGCGCGCCGCCGCAGCTGCAGGATGCGCACCGCACCCGGCGTCAGGCGCTGCGGGTCCGTCGTGAACAGCCAGGTCATCTGCACGAACTGACTTACGCCGTCCTGCACGCCGGGCGGCCGCGCCAGTTCGCGGCCGTTCGGCAGCCGGATGCGCGCCTCGTCGAGCTGGGTGACGTCCTGCATGGGCACCTACGTCGCGGAATCTCGGAGAGCGTGACTTTTGGTCGGCCACCCCCTGCGGCAGGGGACCCACGTTCAGGGCAGCTGCGTGGCTGTGGCCAGGAACCCGACCGAGAGGGCCGAACAGGTGCCCCCGAGTTGGGCGTCGTAGAGGTTTTCCAGGATGGGCTGGAGGTCCTCGAAATCGATGTCGTCGATCACCTCGACGATGTCCATGATGGTGGCTTCGAACGACTGGCTGGGGAGATATCCACCGAGGACCACGTTCGTAAGCGCATTTCCGGACCGAGTGGCCGTGAAGATCAGGTTCGAGATCGCGACGTTCACGTCCACCATCGCGTTGCCGTCTTGGTACGGGATCACGAAGTTGAACGACGAGGTCTGTCCCCGGAGATTCCCGCTCGCGTCCAAAGTCGCGATGAACGGGCCCGCCAAGAC
>ERZ650309.1263-NODE-1263-length-11866-cov-4.376767_pt1 | contig 11866 bp, 9 predicted proteins | sample MGYA00376245_ERZ650309 | MGnify/ENA primary metagenome ERZ650309 (study PRJEB26733, sample SAMN07839294) | wastewater metagenome | biome: urban; feature: wastewater treatment plant; material: waste water | place: USA: North Carolina | collected 2016-04-26 ...
TTCAATTCTTCGGCGGTATTGGCTCCGAAGACCTCGCGCGCAGTGCGTTCGTGGATGTCTTCATTCTTACTGAACGCATCCAGCATGACGGGGTCTTTGGTGATGTGCGCCAGCAGCCGCAATTCGATCTGCGAATAATCCGCCGACATCAGTACGCAGCCATCTGCGGGGATGAACGCTCGGCGAATGCGGCGACCCATTTCCGTCCGAATCGGAATGTTTTGCAGGTTGGGATCAGTCGAAGAGATACGGCCTGTCGCCGCAATGGTTTGATTCAGCGTTGTATGAATGCGTCCGTCATCTGGATTGATGAGCGAAGGGAAGGCGTCAACATAAGTGCTTTTCAGCTTTGACAGTTCGCGGTGGTCAATTACCAGCCGCGGCAGTTCGTATTTCAACGCCAATTCATCCAGCACATCGCGGCTGGTGGCAATTTGCCCTGTAGCCGTTCGCTTGGACACTTCATAGTTCAGTTCCTCAAACACTTCGCCAAGTTGTTGCGGGGAACCGATGTTGAATTCGCGGCCAGCCTGTTCGTAAATTTTCAGTGACAGCCGTTCGATTTCTTCGGCCATTTCGACTGACAGTTTCGCCAGTACGTCGGTGTCCACGCGAAACCCCGCATTTTCGATTTCGCAGAGCAGCGGAACCAGCGGCATTTCGATCTGCTGGTACACGTAATCCAGCGTCTGTTCCTGAAAGTCGAAGTGCAGCTTGTCATCAGCGATTTTTGAGTTCATCGCGTCAGCAAGCTGAAGGTTCAAATCAGCGGCTTGCGCGGTCAATTCGCTGTCTTTTGCCAAGCCATAACCGCCCAGATGTTCGTTCGCCAACTGAGTGATTTCGTATTTCGCCCGGTCGGAATCCAGCAAATACCCTTGCAGCAAAGTGTCGTCCGTCGCCGTTTCGATGCTGATGCCAAGCTGGCCGAGTTTATGGACCGCTCGTTTCAAATCGAAGGTGAGTTTTTCGATCAACCGATTGCCGAAGATTTCTTTCAGCAGCTTGATGGCTTGGTCGCGGTTGTCGGATTCAGCCAGATCAAAATGCGTTGCCGAATTGGCGTCGCTGGAAAATGCCACGCCGGTCAAGGTTCCATCCGCTGCCTCGCTCAACGCAAAGGCAAATCGCCCGACGTCAGCCAACGTTTGGGTGAGCTTGCCAAGGTCTGCGGCGGTAGAAATTCGGTCATATCGAGTGTCCGCTTGTTCGGCAGCTTTGGTTTCGACCTTTTCGCCTTCGGCTGAGCCTTTGGCGAATTCGCGCGTCAATGTTGCGAACTCCAATTCCGCAAACAAATCGTGCGCCAGCTTGTAATCCGGTTCTTCGTAAATCAGGCCCTTCAGGTCTAGCGTTACCGGCACATTGACGTCCACTGTCGCCAGTTCCCGCGACAGCCGAATTTGTTCGACGTTGTCTCGCAACGATTCGCGGTAAGTTTTACGCTTAACCTGCTCCCAACCAGCCAGCGCGCCTTCAATGTTGTCGAACTGTTCCAGCAACCCGACCGCGCCTTTTTCGCCAATGCCCGGAGCGCCCGGAATGCAATCCACCGCGTCGCCCATCAAGCCCAGCCAATCCGCGATTTGATCCGCACGCACGCCGAACTTGGCTTTGACGCCCGCTTCATCCAGAAAGGTTTCGCCCATGTTCTTTTCTACGCGCAACATAACAACGTCGGGATCGTGAACCAGTTGAGCCAGGTCTTTGTCATTGGTGACGATGACGGTCTGCAAACCTTCGGCAGAAGCTTGTTTGGCCAGCGTGCCCAGAATGTCGTCGGCTTCGTACTTGGGCATTTTGACGACCGGCACGCGCAACGCTGCGCATACGCGATCAATGTAAGGAAGCTGTTGCGCCAAATCTTCCGGCATTTCAGGACGGTTTGATTTGTAGGCTTCGAACTTATCGTGGCGCAAAGTTTTTTCTTTGGAATCCAGCACCACGCCCAGGTAATCGGGCTTGTGTTCGGCGATCATCTTCCGCAGTGTCATCGTAAAGCCGTACACGGCATTCGTCGCCAACCCCTTCGAGTTCGACAACCCACGAATCGCGTAATACGAGCGAAAGATGTTCGACATTCCATCAATCAGAAAAAGGCGTTTTTTGTTTGGCATAAACAGATTATCGGAGAGGCAGAAAGATATGGTCAACCGAATAGCGGCATTGCCAAAGAGTTTTGAACGTCTTACATTCCCTACGAGATTCGGAAAAGGAGAATTATTTATAATGCTTGTGCTTGAGGATAAAGACCTTGCCAAACTTCCAATCACAATTGATCCTGAGATTGTCAGCGGCACCCCGGTTTTTCGTGGCACACGGGTTCCAATTGATGCCTTGATCAACAACTTGGAGGCGGGCCTGACTCTGGATGAGTTTCTGGAAAACTTTCCAACCGTCACCCGTGAACAAGCCTCGCAGATTTTGGACTTCACCAATCAAGCATAAGACTTCATCGAACTTCCTTTTCCCTCGGATGTCTGACTTGCTTCCCGCCTAACGCCGAAATCGGCTATCTTGGCGATTCACTGATCCACGAAATTTCCAAACATTGAACAAGGAGAAACAGACGATGGCTGCAAAATGGCGCGTTGCCATTCTGGGGTTGGGACATTGGTATTCGGCGTATAACCTGGCGCGGGCGCTGCCGGAATACGCGAAGGCGGAGCTGGTTGCCGTGGCTTGGCACAATCGGACGCAACTGGATGAGTTCGCCAATACATTTCACATCGAAGCGTATGAAGATTACGAAAGCGTGCTACAGCGCAAAGACGTGGATATTGTTTTGATCGCTTCTCCGGTGGCGGAGATTCCGGAGTTGACGATTCGGGCCGCGCAATCCGGCAAGCATATTTTGCTGGGCAAGCCGATGGCGATGACCGTCGAACAGGCAGACCAAATGGTCGAAGCAGTAGAGTCGGCCAAGGTTCTGTGCATGCCGTTTCAGAGCCACAGGCGGTTGATTGCCAAGGATTGGAAAGCGCGGATTGCTCAAGGAGAGATTGGCGAAATCATTCTGCTGCATCAAACCTGCCGCTGGTCTATTGCCGAAGACTGGTTTCATTCCGGCCAACCCGGCTGGTTTGTTGATCCCAAACAAGTGCCGGGCGGCGCGTTCATTGACGAAGGCATTTACTGGATAGATTTTTTCCGCTGGATGACCGGCAGTGAAATTGTCCGTGTGGAAGCCAAAACGGCAAACCTGGTTCACAAGGACATTGAAGTCGAAGATTGGGGAATGGCGACGTTCACTTTTGCCAACGGCGTCATTGCTACGCTGGAAGGAGCCTGGACGATCAACTCGCCACAAAAGACGAAGCCTTCGCCGAAAAATAACGCCGTGCTTCGTACGGAAATCATCGGTACACAAGGTGAGATGATTCATACGTGGTTCCGCGAACCGGGCTTTGCGGTGCTGGCTGCGGGGGCAAAAGATTGGGTTTACGAACGCCAGTCGCAGGAAATCCTGGCGCCTGCTGTGCCGCAACCTCTTGGCCACGTGATTGACTGTCTGGAAAACGGCACGCAAACCGTGGCGGACATTCGCGAAGCTCGTAATTCCTTCGTCGTCGCAATGGCGGCTTATGAATCCGCGCGGACAGGGAAGCCAATTGATTTATCGTGGGCGTAATGATGAGCAACACCGATTTGTCCATTTACCATCAACCGATCAGCGAATTGTTTTTGCTGCCGGAAAGCGCCGAGGCTTGGGAGAAGTACAAGCTCAGCGAGGAACAAGTGCAGTTCTTTCACGAGAACGGCTATCTGGCGGGCATTCGCATTTTGAGCGACGAACAGATTGACGCCTTGCGTGAACAGTTGGCCGCTTTGATGATTCCAAATGGCGAAGGGCACGAACTGTTTTACGAATACCATTCCAATGAATCGCTGGATCCGGCGAAAGTCTTGTTTCACGCGTTGGGAGCGTGGCGCATCCAACCGGGATTTCATGACATTTTGTGGCATCCGGCGTTTGTGGTTCCGGCTTCGCAATTGCTGGGCGGAGCCGTGCGATTCTGGCACGATCAGCTTTTCTGCAAACCGGCTCGGCACGGCGGCGTAGTCGCTTGGCATCAGGATTATTCGTATTGGACGCGGACGACTCCGCTTAGGCATTTGACCTGCTGGATCGGGCTGGATGATTCGACGCGAGAAAATGGCTGCGTGAATTATGTGCCGGGCAGTCATCTATGGCCGGATTTGCCGATTACAGGATTAACCGGCGATATGGATTCAGTGCGCGATGTGCTACCGGATGATTTGAAAGCAAAGTTTCAACCTGTCGCCATCGAACTGAAAAAAGGCGAATGCTCATTCCATCACGCCCGGACAATGCACGGTTCTTATGCGAACACGACCGAACAGCCAAGGCGGGCTACGGTGATCAATGTGTTTCAGGATGGCGTAATGTCGAATTCCGATGAGGCCCCGTTGGCGGGCGTGCCGCCGATTCCAAAGGGGGAGAAAATGGGTGGGCAGTTCTTTCCCTTGTTGTTTGATCCCAATAGTAGTTCGCAGTTCACAGTTCGCAGTTCACAGTTTTGAAGCTGCGAACCGCGAACTGTGAACTCGCTACTTCATGCGCTGTAGCGTCATCTCGAAAAACTTGCGCCAGGTTTTGCCGTCCATCGAAAATTCGCCGACTTCATTCCACTGACCGGTGTCTGTAAGCTTGATGGTGTATTTGATCTCGACATTGCGTTGCGGTTCCCGAAATCCCCAGACCAACCCAGTTCCTTCCGGAGTCATCTCCGCGTCAATGAAGTTGCCGTCGGCGCGAAATGCTCGAAACTGAAATTTCTTTGCCCGCGAGTCGTACGAAATTACAGCCAGCGCATTATGAACGACACCTTCCTGGCCGGTGCTGGCAAGCTTTCCTTTGCCAACGCCTTCGATAAGGATGACGGTTCCGCTTAGCTTGCTCAGAACAGTTTCGGTTTGCTTGAAGGTGCTGCGCCCGTTGGGGCCCATTTCAATCCAGCCTTCGCCTTTCCAGTCGCCGGCCAGAAAATCCAGCTTCTTCATTTCCGTTGCCGATGATGTTCCCGCCGACTGAGCCGTCGCAACAATTGGCAACAACAGCCACAAAATCAAAATGAATTTTTTGCTCATTGTTTTCTCCAGGGGATTAGCTTCTGGCCTTCCAGGCTGAGATGAATGCGCTAATCACAAACGTGATTGCTAAAGTCACGATGCCGTAAATCAATCCGACGGAAATGATTGCAGTCGTCAGGCTGCCGTTGAAAAGCGCTGCGATGGATGAATAAATCACCAACGCGATTGCGCCAGCGGTCAGTCCGCTGACCAGGTTTTGTTTAACAGTTCTTGTACTCATGGTTGTTTTCTCCTTCATTGACCAATCAACAGTACTTCGTTTGTTTGCTGCTGATGGCAACTTACGCCGTTTGCTGATTGAGTGGGCGAAGCTTCTTCTGAACGGTAGTTTTTGTTGACTGAACGGTAACTTCGCCGAGCGCAGGGAATTGGCAGATGGCAACAGCTTTGCCACAATCGCGGCACGATGAATCCACACTGGCTTCGATTTCTGAAAGAGATGCGGCGTTATTCGCGCTACGTGTTTTTTGCGCCGTTAGTGGCGCTGATTCCGTTGCTGCTGAATTTGTCTTACTGGCGCGAGCGCGGGATTTGGCGCGGACTGGTTTCATCGCTCGCAGCCGGAACAGTCATCGGGCTGACAATCGCGCTGTTCTTTTTCAGTCTGTATGCCGCACTCACCTGGATCAAGATCAAGACGGGGAAGTTCTATCAATTGCCAGTTTTCATCCAAATCTTGGTTGGGAGTTTCAGCGCGATGACGGGATTATGGTTGATGTCCGGTGCTGAACAGTGGGTAGACGGAACATCCAATAGAGCCATGCCATTTTTATCCGTGTTGGTGTTCAGCGGAATGATTGCCACAGCCTTTTCGCTTTTCTTCGCTTATCAAAGAGCAAAGGAAGAAGCTCTGGCTTCACGTGCTGAAGTTGCCGAAGCTCGGTTTCACGTGCTGGAAAATCAAATGCGTCCGCATTTCCTGTTCAACGCGTTAAACAGCCTGGCCGAACTGATTGAATCCGGCCGCGAAGATGCGGCTGAAACGACTTACAAGCTGTCGAACCTTTATCGCCGAATCATGGCCAATTCCGGATTGAAGACGGCTTCGCTGGAATCGGAGTTGGAAATCGTTCGCGATTATCTGGAGTTGGAGCAGTTGCGGTTTGCTTCACGGCTGAATTTTGAATTCCGATTGCCGGAGAACTTCAGCCAGATTTTTCTGCCAAGTTTGATGTTGCAAACCCTGGTTGAAAACGCGATTAAACACGGTGTTGCTCCATCGGTTAACGGTGGAAATGTGCAGATCGAGATTCGGCGCGAAGCTGGCGGTTACCGGCTGAAAGTTGAAAACTCTGGCTCTGCGCTCAAAGAGCATTTCGAAAACGGAACCGGTTTAGTGAACACACGGGCGCGGTTGGATTTACTGTATGGCGATCAGCACAGATTTGAGCTTCGCGGCGAAAATGATCGAACCGTTGCCAGCTTTTATTTCACCGGAGAAAATCTTGGCTGAGCCAAAACAAACCCTGCCAAAAAGAGTTCTACCCAAAAGAATTCTGATTGCCGATGATGAGCCGCTGGCGCGGCATCGCGTAACTCGGTACGTGCGCCAATTCGGTCAGGAGTTTTTGATTGCAGAGGCCGAAAGCGGGCTTCGCGCCGTCGAATTGATTCAATCCTTTCAGCCTGAAATCGTCTTTCTGGACATTGAAATGCCAGGCTTGAACGGTCTGGAAGTGTTGCAGCAATTTGAGCGACGCCCTTTCCAAATCATTTTTCAAACGGCGTTTGACCAGTTTGCGATTCAAGCGTTTGAAGAAAACGCGTGTGATTATCTGTTGAAACCTTTTACCGCCGAGCGATTGCATCAGGCGTTGACTCGCGCCCTGAACCGCGTAGCCGACGAAGCGAAATTGCGCGCACTGGAAACCCGACTGGCCGAACGCAGCGGGTATCTGCGGCAGCTTGCGGTCAAGCAAGGCACTCGGTTGCGGCTGGTGGCAGAACAGGAAGTGCATTGTTTTGTCAGTCGAGATCATTACACCTGTGTTTATTTTGGTGAGCGCGAAAACTATGAAGGGATTTGTGATTTGTCACTGGCCAGATTGGCGGAAAGGCTTGACCCAAACAAGTTTCGCCAGATTCATCGAAACAGCATTGTCAGAGTCACATCAATTGTCGCGCTGGGAAAATCAAACGAAGGAGAGGTTTGCGTGGAGCTATCGAATGGAATGAAGTTGCCGGTTTCTCGCAGCAACCAACGTGCAGCCAGACAGTTGCTCGATTCCAACCGGAAAGTTTGATTTGTTATTCTGCCTGGGCAAGCAGCTTTTTTCGGACAACGACCGAAAGGATAAAAAAGGCTAGCGCGCCCAGGACTGCGAATCCCAAAGGAATAAGCCGAAACGCCATTGCGACCAGGCACAGGATGCCTACTCCTCTGATGACGTTGGCGACGGCGTTGGCATGTTCAGTTGCGGTTGGTTGGCTCATAAATTTGGTTTGGAAACGTAGCGCAGATCGTGAAAGACCTGCGCTACTGTTTTGTGCCTTACTTCTTTTTGTATTTTTCGATCAGCCCTTGCAGACCGTCGGTTTTGCCGTTGAAGCGGAACGAATAGTACTGCTTCAGGTTATCCATCAACTGATCTTGAGTCTGTTTCAACTGCGCGTTGCCTTCGCAAGCGGCGACTCCGCGAGCCAGCCAGTCAATTACTTCGTCCATCTTTTCCAGAGCTTTATCCAGAATTTCCTGTTTCTTTTCCGTCTGGTATTTTTGGGCGAGTGACTGGTATTCCTCGTTCGAAAGGCCGACCAGCATGATCAAAATGCCAAGGTCGTTGGGTTCCAGTCCGACGGCTTTTTCGACACTTTCTTTGGCTTCGGCTTTTTGACCGTTTTGATTCAGCACTACGGCGCGGGCGTAATAAAGTCGCCACAGCCATGAGTTGCGATATTCTTTCCATTTATCGTCAGCCATCCAGCTCGGTTTTTTGTCGGCTTCCATCAGTTCCGCGCCTTTGGCGGCGGATTCAACGGCGGCCTTCATCAACTTCGGTGTGGCGGCTTGTTTTTGAGTTTGCGTCGCACCTGCCCAGGTAATTTGCACGTGAATGGTCACGTCTTCCGGATTCTTTTCCAGGTACTTGGCGCTTTCGTCCAGGGCTTGATCGAACTTGTTGGTGGCGAAGTAGGCTTCGATCAGCGAAGGCCGAACCAGATCAGGTTCGCCCGGCTGATTGAAGATTTTGGCGAACTCTTCTGCGGCTTTGATCTTCTGGTTGTTGTCCTGGATTTTGTAAATTTCGTTGGCAATGGTTCCGGCTACGTCGGCGCGTTTGACGCCTTTGGGAAACTTTTTGGCGTATTCCGCGGCTGCTTTGGTTTTAGCTTCCAAGCCTTGAGCCTTGACCAGTTTTTCCAGGGCGGCGCGTTCATCGCCGGACACTGCCGGGCCTTGATCCTTCTTTTCCTGCGCCACGGCTATGACCGACAGACAAGCCAGCGTGAGCGCACATAAAAACATTCCCCGAAGAAAGGGAGCAAACTTTGATTCCATCTTTGACCTCATATTGTTTGATTTTGATTGGGAATGATGTGCGCGAATGTCACATCAATGGCAAGGATTATAGTTGAGAGGTCGAAGCAAAGAAAATGGGGCTGACGGCGTTCGCCGTAAAATTCCCGGACCCGATGAAAACGCTTTACGCCAAGCCGCAATGATAACCAACCCTCCCGGTTGTCTTTGCAGCCTGGCGTAAGGCTCGCTGGCGATTAAACGCCGCTTTGTTGAATCAGCTTGGCCACCAATCCAGTCCAGCCGGTTTGATGGCTGGCGCCGATGCCTGCGCCGTTGTCGCCGTGGAAGTATTCGTAAAACAACACGTGATCTCGCCAGTGTTCGTCGTTTTGGAATTTGTCCGATCCGCCGAAGACAGGGCGTTTGCCTTCTCCATCGCGCAGGAAGATGTGAGTCATTCGGCGCGAGATTTCTCCGGCAACCTGCCACAGGTTTTCGTGCTGGCCTGAACCGTGCGGGCATTCGACCGTGAATTCGTTGCCGAAAAAGAAATGGAATTTCTGCAACGATTCAATCAGCAGGAAGTTGACCGGGAACCAGACCGGGCCGCGCCAATTCGAGTTTCCGCCAAACAATCCGGTGGAAGATTCTGCCGGTTCGTAATCCACGCGATGTTCCAGGCCGTTGATGTGCAGCACGTACGGATTTTCCAGATGATGCCGTGACACAGCGCGAATGCCGTGGGGGCCCAAAAACTCGTCCTCATTGAGCATGTATCGAAGCACTTTCGGCAATCGTTCGCGGTTGACCAGTGACAGAAGCCATTGCTCTTTGCCGACGTCGCCGGTTTGCTTTTCAACGTGTTGGCCGAACTCTGGCCGGTTGGCAATGAACCACAGCATTCGTTTTTTGAAGCTCGGAAGTTTGTCTATCAGTTCGGACTTGAGCGTTTCGACGGCGAACAGCGGCGTCAGCCCAACCATCGAACGAATGCGCATTGGCAAATGATCGCCGTTTGGCAAATGCAGCACGTCATAATAAAACCCGCTTTCTTCATCCCATAATTCGACATCGCTGCACCCGGCGAAGTTCATCGCGTGGCAGATGTAGACGAAATGTTCGAAAAACTTTGATGCGACATCTTCATACGCCGGATTGTGTTGGGCGAGTTCCAGCGCGATGGTCAACAGGTTCAGACAATACATACCCATCCAACTGGTCGCGTCGGATTGGTGAATGTGGCCGCCCGTTGGCAGCGCCGAACTGCGATCGAATACGCCGATGTTATCCAGGCCCAGAAAACCGCCCTGGAAAATGTTCTTGCCTTCAGCGTCTTTGCGATTGACCCACCAATTAAAATTCAGCAGCAGCTTGTGAAAGACGCGCTCTAAAAATTGCGTGTCGCCTTTGCCGGTTCGCTTCTTCTCCACTTTGTAAACTCGCCAAGCCGCCCAGGCGTGAACCGGTGGATTTACGTCGCCGAATGCCCATTCATAAGCTGGAATCTGTCCATTTGGGTGCATGTACCATTCGCGCAGCATCAGTACGAGTTGTTCCTTGGCAAAGTCAGCATCCACCAGCGCCAGCGGTATGCAATGAAACGCCAAATCCCAGGCGGCGTACCACGGATATTCCCACTTGTCCGGCATGGAAATCACATCGGCGTTATACAGATGATTCCAGTCGCTGTTGCGGCCATTCTGTCGTTCGGTCGGTGGCTCTGGCTGTTGATAATCCCCGCGCAACCAACGATTCAGGTCGTAATGATAAAACTGTTTGCTCCACAACATTCCGGCAAAGGCTTGGCGCTGAACAGATTTTGCGTCGTCGGACACATCCGCCGGAGCCAATGTGTCGTAAAACTCGTCGGCTTCGTTGATTCGTTCGCCGAAGACTTTATCGAACTCTTTTCCAAAAGGTTTGGACAGGGAGTTGTTGTCTGTCAGCCGCAGTTTGATGGTTTTCGATTCGCCGGGCGCAAGGCTTAGCGTGTAATGTGCCGAAGCTTTCGTGCCGGCTTTTGCCGGATTAATTGCGTTGGTTTGGTTGTGAACGATGAAATCGTTAATGCCGTCTTTGACGAATGACGAACTATTTTCAGCGCCGAACAGCCGCAGCTTATTCGTTTCGTTTTCTGTGAACAGCAGTTCCGGCGAACCATCGCAAAACAATCGGCGCGGTGTCGGATAGTAACTGTGATTCAACTCAATGACGCTGGAACCGTTGACCGGCTGAACCTGTTTCAGTTCTGGTTTGGCCGCGTCAGCATCCCACGACCAAATATTGCGAAACCAAACGGTCGGCAACAGATGCAACTCGGCGGCTTCCGCGCTCCGATTGGCAACGGTGATTTTGATCAGAATGTCTTCGGCGTCGGCTTTGGCGTATTCGGCAAACACGTCGAAGTAGCGGTTGTCGTTGAAAATGCCCGTGTCCAGCAGTTCAAATTCCAGATCGCGTTTGCCTCTGCGTTGGTTTTCTGCGGCCAATTGCTGATACGGATATTCGGATTGCGGGTATTTGTACAGAAACTTCATGTACGAATGCGTCGGCGTCGAATCCAGATAGAAATAATACTCTTTCACATCTTCGCCGTGATTGCCTTGCGAGCCGGTCAAACCGAACAGCCGCTCTTTCAAAATCGGATCCCGGCCATTCCACAGCGCCAATGCGAAACAGATGTTTTGCTGGCGATCACTGATGCCGCCGAGTCCGTCTTCGCCCCAGCGATAGGCTTTTGACCGCGCGTGATCGTGCGGAAAGTAATCCCAGGCAGAACCGTGCGGCGAATAATCTTCGCGGACGGTTCCCCAGGCGCGTTCGCTCAGATACGGGCCCCAGCGTTTCCAGTGTTTGGTGCGGGCGCGAGATTCAGCCAGGCGTTGTTCTTCGGCAGCCAGACGTAGTTTCAGTTTTTGATTGGGTTCGTCAGATTGATGTTTCAAGGCATACTCCTCCCCTTCGAATCATTCAGTGGGTTTGCAATGGGAGTATCCCGGCGGCCGAGCGAAAAATTCCAGAGAAGAGGGGAGAAATTTGGTGCGGAACCCAGACCAGTGGTGACGGGGGATTCTTGCTGAAACCGATCCCGCCGCCACCGCTCCGGGTTCCGCAAAGGTTAACCTTTCACGACGCCGATGTAAGGCAGGTTTCGGTAACGTTCGGCGTAATCCAACCCGTATCCGACGACGAATTCATCCGGGATGTCGAAGCCAATGTAATCGGCATGGACTTCTACCTTGCGCCGTTCGGGTTTGTTGAGTAAGGTTGCAATCTTGATGGAAGTCGCCC
>ERZ650309.1264-NODE-1264-length-11860-cov-5.104278_pt1 | contig 11860 bp, 11 predicted proteins | sample MGYA00376245_ERZ650309 | MGnify/ENA primary metagenome ERZ650309 (study PRJEB26733, sample SAMN07839294) | wastewater metagenome | biome: urban; feature: wastewater treatment plant; material: waste water | place: USA: North Carolina | collected 2016-04-26 ...
GATCGCCTTTGAAGACAAACAAGATGTGACCATCGGGCGACAACCCCGCAGCAGCATCATGTGTCGGAGTATTCACCGTTGTACCCAGATTACGGGCCTGCGTCCATTGGTTGTTTACTTTCTGACTCACATAAATATCTTCAAAATATTCAAGATCCTCAGGGTCGGTTTCGCCACCAATGCTACCCGGCCGCCGTGAAGTAAAAAATAAATCTGCTTCATCAGCAGTAATCAGTGGATTGTATTCCGGGTTCTTGGTGTTAATAGCCAGCCCCAGATTTTCAATGTTAACTGATATGGGCGCCGCAACCAACACTTTCCCGTTTTTACATTCTTCAATTTTTCGCTCGTAATCATCGAGCGGCTCCGTTTTACCCAAATGCTCGCTATATTGCACATAGGCATTGATGGCTTCATCAAAACGAAGCATCTGTTGAAGTGTGAGCCCCAGATAATAATAGGCATCCGGATTTAATTCGGGATTGAGCTCAATAGCCTTTGTCAAAAATTCGTAAGCCTGCTGTTTCTTCCTTAAAGAAAAATAACAGGTGCCCAACTTGTAATGCAATTCAGCATTGGAATTGTTGAATGTATTGGCAGCCTCATAAAAGGAAATCGCATTTTTAAATAAAGCGGGTTTCCCTGTAAGGAAGAATTCATCACCACGTGCTAAATTCTGAATAGCAATTTTTAATTCATTGGATCTGCCCGGAAAAAATTTTTCAGAGAATGGAATGTCCTGGGATATTGCTGTCACCGGCCCTGTCAACAAAAGAACCAACAGGGGCAAACTGAATCGTATGTACTTCATTGTAATTGTATTCCGCCATGAAATTAGTGAATCGCTCACCATGACTCCAATGCCTTGCTCATGGGTTATCGACAATCAGACGTTCAAAACCGCCTTAGTGTTGTTCAGAGCCTTCGGAAATTAATCACCACTCGACATAATCATCTGTTAATCAATTATGTATAAGAGCGCTATTTTTTTTGCATGTTCAGTAGGGGTAATCCTCCCGACCGGTGTCTTAGGAGAAATGAAGCAATCCTTATTCAAAATTCATAACTTAAGGCGCTTAAAAACAGCGATATTTCGTGATTCCGGACGATCGAATTCTTATTACTGCTCTTCAACAAAACGATATAAAGATGTTTGAAAAAGTATTCCGACATTTTTATAATCCACTTTGCAGCTATGCGAATGGAATACTCAGTGACCCCGATGAAGCCGAGGATGTTGTTCAGCAAACTATGATGGTTGTGTGGGAGAAAAGAAATGAGTTGCAAATAAATACTTCGTTTAAGTCATATCTCTATCGTGCGGTGCACAATCAGTCGCTCAACAAATTAAGGCATTTGAAAGTACGTTCAGGTTACGAAACTGACCAGATGGCTTCTGGTGCTCAATTCTATGAAGCCGCATCTGCTACAGTAGCAAGAAAAGAACTCAAACAGCACATTGCCGATGCCATTGAAAAATTGCCTGAGCAATGCAGAATGGTTTTTAAGCTATCGAGATTCGAAGAAATGAAGTATGCCGAAATCGCAGGACATCTTGACATATCTGTAAAGACTGTCGAGAACCACATGGGGAAAGCACTCAAATTACTTCGCGAACATCTTAGTGAATTTATGATTTGGTTATTGGTCTGTTTTTCTTTTGTTATCATTTAACACCGTTTGTAAAAATTGAATACTCACGACTACATAGAAAGCCTTATAGCAAAAGTCCTTGCCGGCGAAGCTTCTCCTTCCGAAATCAAAGAAGTGGAAGCATGGAAGTCGTCTGACATTGCCAATCAGGAGTATTTCGAAATTCTGAAAAAGATTTTCGATGAGGCGCCTTTAGCTAAGAAAACTGAAAACTACAACACCGATAAAGCGTGGTCCTCGCTCTCTGACACAATTCATGGCGAAAACTCTCATAAGACGAAAGTAATTCAAATGTCACCAACAGCTTCTGCATGGTGGTGGAAAGTCGCAGCCATGATTGTTGTGGTAATTGGAATGGGTTGGCTCGTTGCTGGTTTATTTAACCGCGAACCTTCTTCGTACGTTGCGTTCAATTCGGGTTTCGCTACCCTCGATACTTTACTACCTGATAGTACTGTTATTTTTATGAACAGAAATGCTACTGTCACCTACCAAAATACCGATTTTAAAAGATCGGTTCAACTGAAAGGGGAGGCTTATTTCAAAATTGCTCCAAACGCTGAACTTCCTTTTGTTTTGACTGCCGGCACTCTTGAAATTACCGATATTGGCACTTCTTTTCATGTGAATGCTCCCATGAACGCCGATTCGGTTGTCGTGTATGTTGAATCAGGTGAGGTGCAACTGAAAACGACAAGTGGTAAATCGATTAACCTGTTGAAAGGTGAGGAGGGAGTTTACTTCGGGCAGAATGACATGCTTATGAAAAGTGCCAAGGCCGATACTAACCTTATTTCCTACAAAACAAAAATATTTGTATTCGAAAATGCAGCACTTGAGAATGTTGTAAGAAAACTAAACGATGTTTATGGCTCCTCTATCACCATTTCTGATGCCATCGAAAATTGTCACCTCACTGCTACCTTCAGGAATGAAAAAATTGAGAGCATAATTGCAATTATTGCAGAAACTTTAGGTCTGGAAATTAAAAAAGATGGTGACCTGATTTTTCTCGACGGAAAAAGTTGTGATCAATGATGAGGTATCTGATTATGAAGTGGACCATCTTTTTATTTCTTTGCCTTACAACTTTTGCAACTGTTAGTGCTCAACCTGCGCAGCCTTTGCTGGAAAAGCGCATCACCATAAAAGCCGATAACCAGGAATTGTCAGTAGTTCTTACCCGTATAGCACAACTTTCAGGATGCACCTTTTCATATAGCACCTCTGCTGCTGATTTTACCCGCAAAGTATCATTATCGGTGAACAATACTTCACTTCGGGAAGTGCTGTACAAGTTGTTCGATGGAACGCTCACTTTTCGTGAGAAGCAACAATACATCATTCTTAAAAAAGCAAAATCCAAACCCGGTAAAAATCCTGAAGAGGAGTATGCTGTCTTTAAGGGGTATGTCAGGAATCAGAAAGGTGAACCGGTTCCATGGGTAAGTATTTACGACAAGGCTTCACTCGAGTCAACTGTTTCAAATGATTACGGTTTCTATACCATTCGCTTTCATCCTAAACAGCTTCCTGTAAAGTTGTATTTCAGTAAGCAACATTTTATTGATACGGTCATTGCAATTAATGGACAACACCCCGATTTCTTCAATATCATACTACGAAACATTGAACGAACTGCTCCTCCTTCGGTGAGTATTAATGCTGACTCACTTGCACATTCGGCTGAAGAAACTACCCGATCGTTTTTCAAATCATATGAGAGAAATCCGAACCAGCAAAATATAAATGATACACTTTACCGGGAGTTTCAGGCATCTATTATTCCTTTTGTTGGTACCAATGGCGAGCTCAGCGGAAATGTGATCAACAAGTATTCATTGAATTTGTTTGGAGGTTACTCGCTGGGTACCGAAGCACTTGAGCTGGCCGGGTTCTTTAATCTGAATCGTGGTGATGTAAATGGTTTTCAGGCCGCTGGATTTTTAAATATGACAGGAGGAAAGGTGAAAGGCTTTCAGGCTGCAGGATTCACAAATCTCGTGCGAGGCAAGGTGGAAGGAATGCAGGCTGCAGGTTTTGTAAATGCAACATGGGGAAATCTTAAGGGTGCTCAGTTTGCCGGCTATGTGAATGTAGTGAAAGGAAAAGCTGAAGGAGCCCAGTTTGCAGGTTTCGTTAATGCAACTCTCGATAGTATGAAAGGATTTCAGGCTGCTGGCTTCTGCAATTTTGTTGGAGCAACTATGACCGGAACTCAGCTTTCAGGTGGAGTAAATATCACACGCGGTGAAGTAAAAGGTTCTCAATTGGGCTTTATGAATTTTGCAAGAGTTGTTACGGGAACACAAGTCGGTTTCATGAACTTTGCCGATTCCGTAAATGGAATTCCTGTAGGTTTTTTGAGTTTTGTCAATAAAGGGTATCACAAAATTGAAATTGGTACTGATGAATTATTGCCTTTGCATTTTGCTTTGCGTACCGGTGTCGGGACTTTTCACAATATCCTCAGTGCAGGAATAAATCCCGGATCGGGCGATACGCTACTCTGGAATTTCGGTTATGGTTTTGGTACGAGCCGTCAGATAACCAAAAAAACCGCTATTGATTTCGATATCACATCTTCGCAGATAGTTAAAGGGAAAAATTTTGATAAAATTAATCTCGTCAATCGGGCTGCTCTCGGTGCCGACTTTAAAGTTGCCAGGAATCTTTCGCTGGCATTAGCCCTCACTTTTAATGCACATGTTACAAATAGCAATTATGAAGACTATCCTAACCTCTTCACATGGACCCAACCCGATGTTTTCAACACTACTACCTATCCCGCAGCTCACCTCGATATCGGTTTCTGGTGGGGCTTTAAAGCCGGAATAAGATTTTTTTAACTCAGCACACCCTCAGCTAACAATAGCTCTTTCTAAAATTTCTATCTACAATTCCCCATTTATCATTTATCATTCCCCTTTTCTTCCCCTATTTATCATTTATCATTTAAAATTTATCATTCCCATAGCAGCCTCTATTTATAATTTATCATTTAAAATTTATCATTCCCTCATTAGGGGTATTTTACCGCTCACGTGTCATCTCTAAAATGAAATCCAAAAACTATGACGCGTTTATTAACAATTTCTTTCCTGCTGCTGGCTTTAACGTACGAAGTTTCCGCACAAACCCTTTCGCAAACGATTCGAGGGACTGTAATCGACAGAATTACACACGCTCCCCTGTTTGGTGCCAATATCATTATTGCTGAATCCAATCCTCTTTTAGGAGCTGCATCCGATCCTGATGGGATCTTTCGGATTGCAAAAGTTCCTGTAGGAAAGCACACCCTGAAAGTTACCTATCTTGGGTATAAAGAACGTTTGATACCCAATGTTGTAGTGAATTCCGGAAAAGAAGTAGTGCTGGTGATTGAACTGGAAGAAGATATTCTGATCAGCAAAGAGGTGGTAATTTCAGGTGAGTCGCATAAAGAAAGATCCATCAATGAAATGGCTACTGTAAGTACCCGAACCTTTTCGGTTGAAGAGACACAGAAATTCGCTGCAGCAGTCAACGACCCTGCCCGTATGGCTTCTTCATTTGCCGGCGTGACCAGTGCCGATGATGGCAACAATACAATCACCATCAGAGGTAATTCTCCTGCCGGATTACAGTGGAAAATGGAAGGCATCGAAATACCCAATCCAAACCATTTTGCTGCCCCCGGAGCTTCGGGAGGTGGTATTTCTATTCTCAGCGCTCAAACCATGTCAAATTCCGATTTCATGACAGGAGCCTTTGCTGCTGAATATGGAAATGCCCTGAGTGGTATTTTTGATATCCGTTTGCGAAAAGGAAATAATGAAAAGCCGGAATATACTCTGCAGGCGGGTTTGCTGGGATTAGAAGCAGCTGCCGAGGGGCCCATCGTTAAAGGATATCAGGGTTCTTACCTGGTGAATTATCGTTATTCTACGCTTTCTATTCTCGATAAAATCGGTGTTGAAGTTGGTGATGGAACGAATGATTTTCAGGATTTGAGTTACAATGTATTTCTTCCAACTAAGAAGGCAGGTAATTTCACTCTTTTTGGTTTCGGCGGACTCAGCACATCGCTTTTTGAAGCGGAAAGAGATTCTTCAAAATGGGAAGAAGGCTATCAGCGATACGACTCTGAATTTACTTCTAATACCGGTGTGGCTGGTGTCACACATTCGTTGATTCTTGGGAAAAATTCGTGGCTGAAATCAGCCGCTGCCTTTTCGGGAAATGAAATCGGATACAAGGAAGACCGACTCAACAATGAATATGTAGGCGAAGAGCGAAACAGACAAACTGCCGGAAATTATAAACTCACTGTTACGTCGGCTTTCAATCATAAATTGAGTTCGCGGCATAATATCAGAACCGGATTTATTATCAACCAGGTTGCTTATGATGTTGAATATAATGTTTATGATCAGGATTTGAATGCAATTACTCAAACGATTAATGACAAAGGCGATACGTATTCAATGCAGTTTTTCGCACAATCAAATTATTACATCACAAAAAAACTCACCTTCAATGGGGGACTTCACTATTTGATGTTGAATTTGAATAAATCATATAGCCTCGAACCCCGTCTTTCATTCAAATATGAAATAGATGCTCTTCAATCGGTTTCTGCAGGATATGGATTGCACAGTCAGATTCAGCCACTGGGTGTTTATTTTGCAAAAAATGAGTTTTCGGATAAGCTGAACAAAGATCTTGGAATGAGCAAGGCGCATCACCTGGTTTTGGGTTATGACAGGATGCTCGCTGAGAATTTAAGACTTAAGGCCGAAGCATACGCACAGTGGCTATTCGATATTCCTGTGCGGCGCGATACACTGAATTCGTTTTCAATGGTGAATGTAAGTGAAGACTATATTACAGATCCACTCAAGAATAGCGGCACCGGTACCAATTACGGATTGGAAGTAACAGTAGAACAATTCTTAAAACATGATTTTTATTTTTTATTAGCTACTTCACTTTATGATTCAAAATATAAGGGATCTGATAATGTGGAGCGAAATACACGATTCAATGGTCAGTATGGAATTACTTTTACAGGAGGTAAAGAAGTGCTTACCGGTAGCAAATGGAAAAACAGAGTACTCGGTTTTAATCTGAAAACAATTTATCGTGGTGGATTCCGTGGCACCCCTGTCGACCTCGAAGCATCACAAGCGCTGCCCGGACAGGGTGCTGTATATGTCGACAGCGAAGCGTTCAGTATTCAGTACCCCGACTATTTCCGCGCCGATATTCGTATCAGCCTGAAACGGAACCGAAAAGCTTCCACCCAAACACTGGCACTTGATATCCAGAATGTCACCAACCGAAAAAATATATATGGAAGATTCTATGATAGTGAATCGGGCCAGATCAAAACCTATTACCAGACTGCCTTGATTCCTATACTCAGCTATAAGATCGAATTTTAGTACAATTAGAGATTTTCTGATTTATTGTGATTTGATGTGAACTGTTTTATTCCTGATCTGTTACCTATATTTGCATCTTATTAAAAACGATACTATGGAATACAGGAAATTGGGATCTTCAGGAGTGCAGGTAAGTGCTCTCTCTTTAGGTAGTTGGCTCACATTTGGCAAGCAGATTACTGATCAGGTGGCCGAGGAACTGATGATTACAGCCTACGAAAATGGTGTTAACTTTTTCGATAACGCTGAAATATATGCCCGTGGACAATCTGAAATTGTAATGGGTAAAATTTTAAAGAAGCTGAATTGGGATCGTAGCTCCTACCTGGTTTCCAGTAAGGTATTTTTTGGACTGGGCGATGCCAAACCCAATCAACGCGGATTAAGTCGCAAGCATGTCGTGGAAGGATGTCATGCTGCATTGAAACGATTGCAGGTTGACTATATTGATTTGTTCTTTTGTCACCGTCCCGATAAATCTACTCCAATTGAGGAAACGGTGTGGACCATGCATAACCTCGTTCAGCAGGGAAAAATTCTGTACTGGGGAACATCTGAATGGGATGCCTCTGAAATTATGGAAGCACACCTCATTGCAAAACAACATCACCTCATAGGTCCCGTTATGGAACAACCCGAGTATAATATGTTCAGAAGAGAGAAGCTGGAGAAAGATTTTCTGCATCTCTTCAAGCATCATGGATTGGGAACAACGATTTGGTCACCACTGGCATCTGGTGTCTTGTCGGGAAAATACTTTGATGGTTTCCCTGAAAATACGCGCCTTGGAATGGAAGGTCTCGATTGGCTTAAGAACCGCGCCCTCGCCAATGACAGAATTGAAAAAGCAAGCAAGATCAAACATATTGCTGATCAACTGAATGTTTCAATGGTGAAATTATCACTTGCCTGGTGCCTTAAAAACCCTAATGTAAGTACCGTTATTCTTGGTGCCTCTAAAACCTCTCAACTCACAGAAAATTTTGAAGCACTCGATGTAGTTGCCCGCCTGACTCCCGATGTAATGGATGCCATTGATTCCGTTTTGGAGAATAAACCTCTTCTGCCTGAGTTTTAGGAGCTATTTGAATCGCACTCCCTTTTTACTACTTTTGCATGATGCAAAAGGTGTTTTTTCAGGATCTGGGGCAAATTGATTATAAAAAGGCCTGGGATTATCAGGAGCAGCTACTTGCCTCTATCGTTACTGAAAAGATGGCCAACCGCGACCTGTCTCCCACCGATCAGTACCCCCCGAAGCATTATCTCCTCTACTGCGAACACCCTCATGTTTATACACTTGGTAAAAGTGGTAAAGAAGATCATTTGTTGCTGAATGACCAGCAATTGCATGATAATCAAGCGGTTTTTTATAAGATTAACAGGGGAGGCGACATCACTTATCACGGTCCCGGACAAATTGTCGGGTATCCCATCCTGAATCTGGATTATTTTTTCAACGACATCCACCTTTACCTTCGCTACCTTGAAGAGGCAGTGATTCTCACACTTGCCGATTATGGAATTAGCGCCTCCAGAATTGATAAGCTTACCGGGGTGTGGATAGATGCAGATGATCCGGTCAAAGCCCGCAAAATCTGCGCTTTTGGCGTGAGATGCAGCCGGTGGGTTACCATGCATGGATTTGCATTCAATGTAAATACCGATCTTTCCTATTTCAATAATATTATACCCTGCGGTATCAGCGATAAAGCAGTTACTTCTCTCCATAAAGAGACAGGAAAATTAATGGATATTGAAGAAGTGAAATCTGTATTGCTGAAACATCTGTGTAAACTGTTTAATATGGAACTGATTCACGGAAAAGTTCCACAACCTGCATTGTGATGAATATGCTGAAACGCTCTTGGTGGAAAGTATTGTTGAGTATCGTTTTAGTTACCGTTCTGGTACTTTGGTATTCAGGTAAGATGTACTACATCAAAGCTCTCGTTTACAATTATGTGAATATCGACGACCTCGATCTGTTCTATGTCAGAACTGTTGCGGCAGGCAAACCACAGCCCTGGAACATCGCTTCCGATTACAACAAGAAGCAACTTACTCCTGAGCTGCGCAAAACACTTGAGGAGTATCAGTCTGTTGCCTTCCTGGTGGTACAAAATGATTCCATTCGGTATGAAGAATATTGGGACAATTACTCTGCGAATTCACTTTCGAATTCTTTTTCAATGGCGAAAAGTATTATCAGCATACTTATTGGTATAGCTCATGATGAAGGAAAAATAAAAAGTCTTGATCAAACAGCATGCGAGTTTCTTCCCGATTTCTGTAGTCCTGAAAATAAGTCGGTAACTATCCGCCAATTGCTGATGATGAGTTCCGGACTCAATTATGATGAAGGCTACAGCAGCCTTACCTCTCCGGTAACAAGATCTTATTACGATACCGATCTGCGAAAGCAAATGATGGAACTTAAAGTAATAACTCAACCAGGAGTATCGTTTAATTATATGAGTGCAAACACGCAGCTGCTTGGTTTTATCTTGGAAAAGGCAACCGGTATGACCATTAGTGAGTACGCCTCAGAGAAGCTCTGGAAGCCAATAGGTGCCGAACATGATGCCAAATGGAGCCTTGATCACAAAGATGGTTCTGAAAAAGCTTACTGCTGCTTCTATTCTAATGCACGCGATTTTGCCAGGATCGGAAAACTGTTTCTAAATAAAGGGAAGTGGAATGGTATTCAGGTGATTTCTGAAGATTATGTTAATGCCGCGGTTACACCCGCACCAATTGCCGACGGAGATGCACCCAATACCGTTTATGGCTACCAATGGTGGCTCACCTCACATGAAGGGATGAAGGTATTCTATGCCAGAGGAATTTTAGGGCAATATATTTTTGTGATTCCCGATAAGCAACTCATTTTTGTTCGGCTGGGACATAAACGCGGTGAGAAAGGTCCCGATGGTGGTCTTCTCGATGTGCCTGTTTATTTAAATGAAGTCATGAAACTTTATGATACCAACGCTATCACTGAAACAAATATTCGTTGAAAGCGTAAACTATTAATAAGCCCCTGATTATGCTCAGAGATATTCCTGAATTAAAAGTTGAAGACATCGCACTTGCTGTAGTCCCCGATGTGGCCGATGGCGAAAAACCAAATGAGTTTACTGTTTGGGATGTGTTTCTCATTAACCTTAAAAAACAAAGAATACACGGCGTTCTCGTAAGCTCAAAAGGGTACGGTTCGGTGGAAGGCAAAGATGTAGAAACCTCCGTATTGCGACATTTTATTGAAGAGCTTGAGCCTATGAGTGCAGCTGTGGTAGAGCCAATCGATAAAGAAGTATTTGGCTTGAATAATGAGTATTGGGTCAGTTTTTATATTGACCGCAACATCTATGATAAAAAGTATATCTTCCTTCCTGAAAGTATTCTGGAAGATAATTTTTCGCATATCCCGGTCATTAATAAAATAGGGGTGATGATACGATAAATACTTTCTTTTATTATTTTTGTGTTCTAAACCCTTTTCATATGAACAACATACTTTTTCTTGACATTGAAACCATTCCCCAGTTTCCTTCATTCGATGAATGCCCTGAACCCCTGAAGCACCTTTGGATTCGAAAGGCAGAGAATCTGCGTAGGTTGGAAAGCGAATCGGCATCAGACATTTACAACAGAGCAGGCATCTATGCTGAATTCGGTCGAATTATTTGTATTTCCACAGGCATTCTGACTACCGAAAATGGTGAACCGGTATTGCGTATCAAATCCTACTTCGGAGATGATGAATCGTTACTGCTTGAAGAATTTGCTCGACTCCTGAACCGCTATTTCTATAAAACCGATAGTAAACTTTGCGCACACAATGGGAAGGAATTCGATTTTCCATACATCGCCAGACGCATGGTGATCAATAGCATTAAACTGCCTGCACTGCTCGATATAGCAGGTAAAAAACCCTGGGAAATTAACCACCTCGACACTATGGAAATGTGGAAGTTCGGAGACTTTAAAAGTTATACTCCTTTGAATTTGCTGGCTCACGTGCTTGGCATTCCATCACCCAAAGATGACATCGATGGTAGTCAGGTTTGGTCGGTTTACTGGATCGAGAATGATTTACCACGGATTGTAACCTATTGTGAAAAGGATGTCCATGCGCTCGTAAACGTATACCTCAGAATGAAAGGATTCCCTGTCATTCCTAAAGAACAGGTTGTCAGAGTTGAGGGGTAAGCCATAGGCAATAAGGTTTGTTTGTCGATGAGAAGATCTATGGAATTCTCCAACAAAAAAGTCAATTACGGCATAGCTGCATCCTTGGAGCATTCGAAGCAAACCAAAGTCATGAAGTGCATTCATTAGATTTATGTTTCAAAAAAGGAATATCCAGCTCTACATGCTGTTTTAATTGAATATAAAATAACAAGAATTGAAAAGTATATAATGACATTTTTAGCCGAACAGAATCCATCTAAAAACTATCATTTTTAATTTACCGTAGTATCGAATTTTATTCTGAACAAAAGAAATTCAGGTTGTCCTCCAAACTACTTTTACAGCAAGGTTACTCCCTATAAACCACCACCTTCTTACTTCCTCTCTCACCACCACTCGTTATCATACAATTATAAACGCCGGCAGAAATACTTTTCGGCAGTTCCACCTCCTGCATGGTACTCCATGGCGGCAAATTCATTTCATATATGCGCCTACCGTTAATGTCAACTACTTCCAGTTTACCGGATTTGTTTTGAGGGAGTAGGTAAGTGATTTTGAAATTGCCGTTTGTAGGATTAGGT
>ERZ650309.1265-NODE-1265-length-11854-cov-4.299263_pt1 | contig 11854 bp, 5 predicted proteins | sample MGYA00376245_ERZ650309 | MGnify/ENA primary metagenome ERZ650309 (study PRJEB26733, sample SAMN07839294) | wastewater metagenome | biome: urban; feature: wastewater treatment plant; material: waste water | place: USA: North Carolina | collected 2016-04-26 ...
ACATTATCAAGATTGAAGAAACTGCAAATTACAGGTCCTAATACGAAATAAGGTGCGCCCTGAACATCGAGAGATCCGCAAATTGATCCGCCTCCCTGAACCAACAGCGCATTTACATTGAAGCCTGTAGTAACACCCGGCACAACAATTCCAAGGTTGAGAGTTGCAGGATCATATACTAAAGTATGAATGCGATAAATACCGATTTGGGAAACGGTGAAATCAGGAGTGGTATTTACCTGTTGAATAACGAGACCCTGACCTCTGGTCAGCACATAAATAACACTGAACCCTGCAGGTACAACTGCATTGCCGGCAGGTGTTGCATTCAACACTGCAGTGCCATTATTGAGACAACGGAAAAGACCATTGTTGCTGAGGTTTCCTGCCGAAGGATTACCAACATTAACAGGAGCACCGGCAACATCGAGTGAAGCACAGATATTTCCACCACCTTGTACGAGCAGTCCGTTGACATCAAATCCTGTAGTTACACCGGGAACAACAATGCTGAGATCGAGAGTTGCAGGATCGTACACCAAAGTGTGAATCGTATAAAGACCCTGAGCTGAAACTGTAAAATCGGGAGTGGTATTTACCTGCTCAATTACAAGTCCCAGGCCTGAAGTAAGAACATAAAGTGTCTGATATCCTGCAGGAACAAATGCATCTCCGTTGGGAGTAGCAGTGATCTGAGCTGTTCCGCCATTGAAGCATGCGTATGTTGCGGGAGCAGTGAGTGTTCCTGCATTCGGGTTGGCAATATTAAATTGCGCACCTGTTACATCCAATGCTGCACAAATACTTCCACCTCCCTGAACGAGCAATGAGTTCACATCAAAACCAGTGGTCACACCGGGAACAACAATACTGAGGTCAAGAGTAGTTGCATCATACACCAGAGTGTGAATAGTATAAATACCGTCTCCGGGAACAACAAAATTCGGAGTGGGACTAACCTGTTCTATTACCAAACCTGTTCCGCTGGTAAGCACATACAAGATCTGGTAGCCTGCAGGAACAAATGCATTTCCATCGGGAGTGGCTGCGATGATGCTGCTGCATGGCGCAACATTTACAGGGATGAGCGCACCTGCTGCCGGATTATTCACTGCCACCTGAGCACCTGCAACATCGAGTGAAGCACAAATGCTTCCACCACCCTGCACCAGCAAACCGTTTACATCAAATCCGGTTGTAACTCCAGGAACAACAATAGTGAGATCTAAAGTTGCAGGATCATAAACCAGAGTGTGAATGGTGTAATTTCCGGAGCTGGTAACAGTAAATGATGGTGACGTATTCACCTGTTCAATTACCAAACCGGGACCAGAGGTCAATACATACAGCGTTTGATATCCTGCAGGAACAATTGCATCGCCATTAGGAGATGCTGAAATATTTACTGAGCCTGATACAAAACAATTTGATGATGAAGTTGCAGTCAATGTGCCTGCATATGGATTTGCAATAGTGAATTGGGCACCTGCAACATCAAGTGATGCGCAAATACTTCCACCACCCTGAACCAGCAAACCGTTAACATCAAATCCTGTTGTCACACCGGGCACAACAATTGAAAGGTCGAGTGTAGCAGGATTATAAACCAGTGTATGAATGGTATACAATCCACTTCCAGTAACAGTAAATACAGGAGTGAAATTCACCTGTTCAATAACCAGTCCACTGCCGGAGGTAAGAACATAAATGGTGGAATAACCGGAAGGCACCACTGCAGTACCAGAAGCCAATGCTTCAAGTACCGAAGCATTTCCATTGGAACAAAAAGATGCTACTTTAGGAGTGAGTGTTCCTGCAAAAGGGGCGTCTACATTGAATGGAGCACCTGATACATCGAGAGCACCACAAATTGTTCCACCACCCTGTACTAACAATCCATTTACATCAAATCCTGTAGTTACTCCCGGAACGACAATGCTGAGGTCGAGTGTAAGAGGATTATAAACCAGTGTGTGGATTGTGAATAAACCACCTGAAGTTACATTGAAATCGGGTGTGGCATTTACCTGTTCGATGGTAAGACCAGTACCAGAAGTAAGCACATATATTGTCTGATATCCCGAAGGAACAACAGCATTCCCATCTGGTGTTGCCGACAATTGTGCAGTACCATTATTAAGACAAACTGTATTGTTGGATGCTGATAATGTTCCTGCGGAAGGAGCTTCCACATTGAATGTTGCTCCTGCCACATCCAATGCAGCGCAGATATTTCCACCACCCTGAACCAACAGGCCATTTACATCAAATCCTGTTGTTACACCCGGAACAACAATACTTAGATCGAGCGTTGCAGGATTGTAAACAAGAGTATGAATGGTGTATAATCCACCTGAAGTTACATTGAATGATGGAGCACCACTCACTTGCTCAATTACAAGTCCGGTGCCTGAAGTAAGCACATAAATTACCTGATAATTTGCAGGAACAACAGCAGTACCTGAAGGATTAGCAGTAAGTGTCGCACCTGAATTGGAGCTGCAAATCTGACTGTTCACAGCAGTAAGCGTTCCGGCATCAGGATTGGAAATATTGACAGGTGCACCTGCAACATCAAGAGATGCGCAAATAGTTCCTCCACCCTGCACGAGTAAATTATTCACATCAAAACCTGTAGTGGTTCCCGGAACAACAATTGAAAGATCAAGAGTGGCAGGATCGTATACCAATGAGTGAATGGTGTACAAGCCGGGAGCAGAAACAGTAAATGATGGTGTTGCATTCACTTGCTGAATAACCAAATTTGGTCCCTGTGTAAGCACAAACAACTGTTGATATCCCGGAGGAATAACTGCATTGCCGCCGGTTGTTGCTGAAATGGTTACTGCACTGCCATCAAAACAAAAGCCTGATACAACAGCTGTCATGGTACCAGCTTCAGGCTGGTTGACTGTGAAGGCTGCACCGGCAACATCAAGTGCAGCACATATGGATCCGCCACCTTGTATTAATAAGGCATTGACATCAAAACCTGTTGTAACACCTGGCACCACAATACTCAAATCGAGTGTTGCAGGATTGTATACCAATGTGTGAATAGTGTAAGTTCCTCCGGCATTTACAACAAAAAAAGGAGCAGTATTTACCTGTTGAATGATTAATCCGGGACCCTGTGTGAGCACATACAGTGCAGAATATCCCGGGGGAACTACCGGTTGTGTTGCGACAGTTGCTGAAAGTTCAGCTGAACCTGCTTTGATACATTCTGAACTGTTAAGTGCCTGCAAAGAACCTGCATCTGCATCACATGCTGAATTTACATTTACGCTGTAATCTTCTGTTTCACCCAGGAAATAATTTCCGCATGAAACAGGAGTGCCAAATCGCCTTACCTGAACACGTGCCGTGAAAGATGATGCAATAGTATTAGCAGGAATCTGAATGGAACCATTTACGGCACCATTGCCACTTCCTGAATATACCAATTCACCGGCATCGTTAAAATCTCCGTTGTTGTTAAGATCGAACCAAATGCGAGCATTGAAAAAAGAGAAAAATAAATTGTTGTCGGTTTCAATTGTAAATGGAACCGTTTGACCGGGCGTAACGCTTGCTGATTGCGATGTATAATCAGCATAGCCGTTGTTATTGCCACTTAAATTGTTGATGGTGGACATTTCGAATCGTTCGATCCAGACTCTGCGTCCGAAAATTGACTGACCCTGAGAATTACAGGTTGTTTGCGCCAGGGTGTTCAGAGATGCCAGGCAACAAAGTGCAAAGGCAAACGTGAACACTGTGCTTCGCAGCAACAGATTGTTTTTGTTTTTCATGATAGATTAGGTTTTAGGTTATTATTCAAGTTTCAACAACTCCGGATAGTTATTTGAAGTCCCAACGCATGGGCCATCCATTTTGTTTAATCTTTTATTTGTTTTATTAAACATAATTAATAAAATACAACAACTTCTCGGAAGTGTCACTAATTACAACTTTTGTAATGGCCTGAATTAACAATTTATATATTCCATTGTTAATTAACTTTTTATGTTTTATCCTCTACCCGATCACTTCTCTTTTAGCATTTATCCCAGTTCAAAATTGTCTGTCAAAGAATTGTAATAATTGTTTAACAATTGAAACATTAATCTTAAACATTTTAAAAGCAGTGAATTACCTGAAAAAGAGGTGAAAGGGTCCATTGATTCGCCTGCTTCTATACTCCGGTTCCTTATCTTTGCCGGGAAGTCATGAACCGCAACACAAACGATTTACTCAATCTGGGCACCCATCTCACTTTCAGGAGGGTATATAATTTCCTTTTGGTTGCCGGCTCATATCTTGCCTCTAAATGGCTGAAAAAAAATCTGCATCGTGGTAATCCCGTAGCATTGTCGTTCGAGCCCACAACATCGTGCAATCTACGTTGTCCGGAATGCCCAAGTGGTTTACGTTCATTCACCAGACCAACCGGAATGCTTGATCCCGGATTTTTTAAAAAGGTGATCGACGAGGTTGATCGTGACTTATTATATCTGATATTTTATTTTCAGGGAGAACCTTATTTGAATCCATCCTTTCTTGAATTGGTTCAATATGCAGTATCACGAAAAATATATACAGCTACATCAACCAATGCGCATTACCTGACTGATGAGAATGCGCGAAAAACTGTTGCATCGGGTCTCGATCGCCTCATCATTTCCATTGATGGCACCACACAGGAAACGTATGAGAGTTACCGTGTTGGTGGACAACTTGAAAAAGTTCTGGAAGGAACCCGCAATATCATCAGATGGAAAAAAGAATTAAAATCGCAAACACCACATGTGATATTTCAGTTTCTGGTGGTAAAACCAAATGAACATCAGATTGCAGAAGTTGAAAAACTTGCTCGTGAGATTGGTGTTGATGAAGTGGCATTTAAAACCGCACAGATTTACGATTATGAAAATGGCAGTGAGCTGATACCTGAAAATCAGAAATATTCTCGGTACCGTAAAATCAGCAACGGAAAATGGGAAATAAAAAACAATCTCCTCAACCATTGCTGGAAGCTATGGCATTCGTGTGTTATTACCTGGGATGGGAAAGTAGTACCATGTTGTTTCGACAAAGACGCTGAATACGTGATGGGGGAATTAAAAAATAATTCCTTCAAAGAAATATGGACAAACAAAAACTATTTTGAATTCAGGTCATCGGTACTGCGCTCACGACAGGAAATTGAAATGTGCAAAAATTGCACTGAAGGCACTCGGGTGTGGGCTTGATTAATGTGGGTGAGTGCTGAGCTGTCTGATCGAAATTGCTGTTTTTCTTATCTTCATCATGCCGCCTGTAATATTAATGACATTTCTGAAACCATTTCTTTTCAGCAATGATGCTGCGGTCATCGACCTGTAACCGGAAGCACAGTAAACAAAACAATCTTTATCGCGATCAATTTCACCAAGTCTTTTTTCAAGTTGAGGCAACTCTATGAGCTTTGCACCTGCAACAAAGCCGGGCACCCATTCATCGGGATTTCTGACATCGAGAACAGTTGCAGAAGTATACCTGAAATTTTCTTCGAACCATTCTGCTTCCACACAAGGAACAAAATCGGTTCTTAATCCTGCTTGTTTCCATGCATCAAATCCGCCATTCAGATAACCGGCAACATTTTCATAGGCGATCCTCGACAACCTGGTTACTGCTTCATTCTCCCTTCCGGGTTCACAAACCAGCAACAATTTCACTCCAGGACTGATCAAACTTCCGCAGGTAACTGCAAAGGGTCCGTCTAAACCCAAATGAACCGACCCCGGAATAAATCCGTTAGCAAAGTCCTTTCCACTTCGGCAATCCACCACGGTGACTTGTGCACTTTTAAGCAAAGTTCTTGTCTCCTCAATTGAAAGAGGTTTTAAATTCCGGTTCACAATTTCTGTTGTGCTCTGGTATCCTTTACGATTTACATCTGCATCATGAAAAAAATATGCCGGAGGCGGGGTGAGCCCTTCGGTGACCAATTTCACAAACTCCTCTTTTGAGGCTGCCTTCATAGCGTAGTTGGTAGCCTTTTGCACGCCAATGGTCGAAAACGACTCCTGACCAATAGCCTTACCACAAGCTGATCCGGCGCCGTGGCCCGGGTAAACCACCACATAATTAGGAAGGGGTTTCAGTTTGCTCTCGAGCGATTCGTACAACATTGCAGCAAGCTCAAACATATTCAGGTCATCTTTGGCAGCCAGATCGGGGCGACCCACATCACCAACAAAAAGGGTATCACCTGTAAAAACCGAATGTGGATTTTGCCTTTCATCGAGCAACAGATAGCAACAAGATTCCAGAGTGTGACCCGGAGTGTGCAGCACCTTCAGTGTTACCCTTCCAATCTTGAAATCTTCCCCATCAGCTGCACATGTAATTGGGTATGAAGCCATTGCCCCGGGACCATAAATTATCGATGCACCGGTTTGAGAGGCCAGCTCAATGTGACCACTGATGAAATCGGCATGGAAATGTGTTTCAAAAACGTACTTGATTACCGCACCCCGCTGAGTTGCAAGATCGATATAGCCTTTAACATCCCTCAAAGGGTCAATAATAGCAGCTTCGCCGTCCGACTCAATATAGTAGGCCGATTCCGAAAGGCATTTGGTATAGATTTGCTCAATAAACATCACAAATTTTCGAATTTGCTAAAATAGGGTCTACATAATGTGTGATTTATGACTTTTGTCATTGTCGCACCTGATTCTGCTCAACCTTAAGCCTGACAAATAGGAAAAAAATGGTGGTTTTGTTAAGTTTGCACCAAAGCAGCAAGCATGAAGGCAAGTAAATGGGCGCAGGGGGTGGTAGCCGGAACCGTAATCGCGGCATTCCTGATTTTTGTGGCTTTGCTTTCTGAAAAAGTACCCGACACCATTCAGGTATTATATGTACTTCCCGTATTAATTACCCTGTTTCACCCTTCACGGAAACTGACAATTTATGCGGCGGTGCTGACTGTCGTACTCATCTGGATTTCATTTTTCAGCATTCCTGCAGATATGTCACGCCTTTTTAATGCGGCAATCGCTACAGCGGGAATTGGATTTGCCTGGTATTTTATCTCTATATTCAAATCGAGAGCTATTGCCGACACCAAAAACAAGGAACGATTAAGAGCGCTTTTCGAATATGCCACCGAGGGAATGATCATTGCAAATAATCAGGGCGAAATAGTAATGATTAATCCCATTGCAGAAAAAACAATGGGATATGATCACGGTGAACTCACAGGTAAAAAGATAGAGGTTCTTATCCCTGAACGCATGAGTGAACGCCATGTGAAGCATCGCGAAAAGTATACTCATAATCCTCATCCAAGGCCAATGGGAAAAGGAATGCAGTTAAATGCCAGAAAAAAGGATGGCACTGAAATTCCTGTTGAAATAAGTCTGAGTAATTTTGAAACCAGCGAAGGTGCTTTTGTCATTGCTTTTATCATTGATATTTCAGAAAGGAAAAAATCGGAAGAGCTTTTTCACAAGGAAAAGGAGCTTGCGCAAATGTACCTTGATATTGCACCTGTAATTTTCGTGGTGATTGAAAAAAATCACTCCGTTACGCTCATCAACCAGAATGGCTGCCAGATCCTCGGCTATCCTGAACAGTTGATTCTTGAGGAAAACTGGTTTGAAAAATTCGTTGCTGAAGGATCACGTGAGTCATCCAAAAAAGTTTTTGCTGATATGATGGATGGCAAAATCAGTTCGGTAGTACCTTTCGAGAATGAGATTGTGACTTCCAAAGGAGAGCTCAGGGTGATCTCATGGAAGTACTCAATTATTAGGGACGAACGCGCAAGACCGGTAGCATTGTTGAGCTCGGGTGAAGATATAACCGAAAAGAAAGCACAGGAAGCTGCCATTGAAAAAGCAAATGCAGCACTGAAGAATTATTCAGATGAAATTCTGAAGATGAATGCTGAACTTGAATTGCGTGTAAAATCGCGAACTGAAGAACTTGCTTCCGTCATCACCAAACTGGAAGCAACAAACTCAGAACTGGCTATTGAAATCAAAGAAAGAAAACAGGCAGAATTGCTTCTTGAGAAAAATCGAGAGGAACTGCGTATGGCACTTGAAAAAGAAAAAGATCTAAGCGAACTGAAATCGAGATTTGTGACTATGGCATCACATGAATTCAGAACCCCACTGAGTACCATTCTTTCTTCCGCATCTCTTATCGGCAGGTACCAGGATCCTGAAAATTCTGATAAGAGAATCAAACACATTGATCGAATAAAATCATCGGTAAACAACCTCACTTCTATTCTTAATGATTTCCTTTCATTGGGAAAACTGGAGGAAGGAAAAGTTACGACCGCACCGGTTCTTTTTGATGTTAAGGAATTTGCTACAGAGTTGGTAAATGAAATGAAAGAAATGGCGCGCCCCGGACAACAAATTTCGTATACTCACAAAGGTACAACGGCCGCAGAGCTGGATAAAAATTTAACACGAAACATTTGCCTCAACCTCATTTCAAATGCCATTAAATATTCCGATGATGGTAAAAAGATTCACTTCACAACTTCAATTGAAAGCAACAGGCTCACCATTGTAGTTGCCGATGAAGGAATGGGCATTCCCAAGGAAGATCAGCAACATTTGTTCGAGCGCTTCTTCAGGGCCAATAATGTTTCCAATATTCAGGGAACCGGCCTCGGACTCAACATTGTAAAGAAATATGTTGACCTCATGCATGGCCAAATTGAATTTACAAGTGAATATGGAAAAGGAACCACCTTTACCGTACATTTGCCTGTACTTGAAAAAGATCCTGATAGCAACTAACACCATTTTGAAAATGAACGGGTTAGATGTTTCAGGAATTTTAATTATTTTAGCCTCAGACTAAATCACCTACCGGATGAAATCGATACTACTTATAGAAGATAACCTGGAAATGCGGGAAAACACCTCCGAGATTCTGGAACTGGCAGGATATCAGGTGATATCGGCAGAAAACGGAAAAACAGGTGTTGATATGGCAACCAGAAATCAACCCGATCTGATTGTTTGCGATGTAATGATGCCAGAACTGGATGGCTATGGTGTACTGCATATCCTTGGAAAAAATCCCAAAACAGCCGGCATCCCATTTATCTTTCTTACCGCTAAGGCGGAAAAGGAAGATTTCAGAAAAGGAATGAATTTGGGTGCCGATGATTACATCACGAAACCATTCAACGATGTTGAACTGCTCGATGCCATTGAAATGCGCTTCAGGAAAGCTGATCTGCTGAGGAAAGAATTTTCAAAAGATGTTGAAGGATTGAATGACTTCATGAACAAAGCGGAGTCGTTTGATGCTTTGATAAAACTTACCGGCGACCGAAAAGTAAAACATTATAAGAAAAAAGATCTCATTTTTTCAGAAGGCAACTATCCTCCCGGTGTGTATTTCATTAACAAAGGCAAAGTTAAGACCTTCAAGTCGAATGAAGATGGGAAAGAATACATCACAGGACTTTATAAGGAAGGTGACTTTATAGGTTATACTGCCCTGCTTGAAGATGGTAACTTTACCGAATCAGCAGCTGCCCTCGAAGATTCTGAAATCAGTTTGATTCAGAGACAGGATTTCCTTACCCTGCTGTACACTAATCGTGAAGTGGCCAACAAATTCATCAAGTTACTTTCCGATAATCTTATAGAAAAAGAAGAGAGACTTTTAAGTCTTGCTTATAACAGTGTGAGGAAAAGAGTTGCCGAAGCACTGCTTATGCTCCGTGATCGGTATAAAGAAGAAAATAAAGACGAATTCAGTATCCACATTTCTCGTGAGGACCTTTCCAATATCGTTGGGACTGCAACTGAATCACTGATCAGAACTTTGTCAGATTTTAAGGATGAAGGAATGATCGAACTTAAAGCCGGACTGGTTAAAATTGTTGATGCAAGAAAGCTTGAGCATATGAAATTCTGAGAAATTATTTCACACTTTTCTTAATCCGTATATAAATTGAACAGATTTATAAAATGTGATTTATTGCTATGCAACATTATTTTTATTGTTGCCATTTTCTCAGGTATAGAAGCAAATGCACAAACATCCTCTAACATAGGTTTTGAAAACGGAAATTTCCTGAACTGGCAGGGAGGAACCGGTCAGTGTTGCCCCATCACCACACCGTTATCAGGAATCGTTCCGGGGCGACAGGTTATCACCTCAGGAAGCGCCACCGATCCCATAACAGGTGGAATAGTGCTCGTATCACATCCTGAAAGCCAGTATTCATGTAAACTCGGAAATGAAACCGGAAACTCAGAATCGGAAAGTTTATACCGAACTTTTACGATCCCATCCGATTCACTTGCTTTGGTTCTGCGCTATGCTGTGGTATTGCAAAATGCGCAGCACCCGACATCAAAACAACCCCGCTTTTCTTATGAAATAAACACCACCGGAAGTGTACCTGAAGGGTGTTTGAAGCAAATCATTATTGCAGGTGATACTACGCTGCCATTCGAACATTATGTCGATTTAGATATCTTGAACTGGCAAACATCCGTTATCAATCTCACCGGAAAATCCGGCGATCAGCTATCGGTGAGATTTGAAACCGGCGACTGTGAGCCCGGAGGTCATTTTGGTTTTGCATATGTCGATCTTAACTTAGTACCCGTTCAGTTTCAACTCAATGGTTGTGATGCGAATGGTAACTGGATGGCTATTGCACCTGAAGGATTGCCCGGCATCTGGGAAAGTGGTTCTACAAATGATACGTTGATGTTTTCAGGTTCTTCAGGGACAAATTACATTGTGAATTCTGGCAGCACTTGTGAATTCGCAATTCCTGTTACACCTGAACACTTGTTTCCTGATGCAACATTCACAGTGGAAACACTTTGTGATTTGAACATTGCATTAACATCGGGTGGCGACTCAACTCTTTTTACAGAGTGGAGCACCGGAGATGGAACATTTATCAACGGTCCAATTGTAAGCCATCAATATTCGGCGCCGGGTCAATATGAAATATCGCTCACTGTTCATGGTAGCAATAACTGTGTTACTTCAGTTTCACAATCTACAATCATCGCACCATCACCGGAGGTAAGCTTTTATGCCGACACAGTTTGTGCCAATTTCCCTTTACAAATTTACCAGCAATCTGTAAACTGCGACTGGTTGAACTGGTATGCCGATGGAACATCCATTGGGTCGGGAACAACAGACCATCTTACATTTTATGGTGCAGGGCTACATGAAATCACATTAATTGGAGGCAGCACTCAAGGTTGTTCCGACAGCTTGACAAAATCCATCTTTTTCCCTTCAGAAGCAGATTGTTTCTTTGCTGACCCTTATTTGTTTGCACCCAATTCTTTTACTCCTAACGGAGATGGCATAAACGATTATTACACTTTGATCAACTATACTGTATTTTCAGTTTACAATAGAATGGGACAACTCATTTACCAGGGAAGCAGCTGGGACGGGAAATATAAAAATAAAAATGTGCAGGAAGGAGTTTATTTAGTAGTGGCAGATACATTTGGAGCTACCCATAAAAACAAACGCATTCCGGTTTCACTTATTCGTTAATCAGAAATCAATTCCTCGAGTTTCAGCTTATCGGAGATGATACGCAGCCTGCTTCCTTTTGGTGGTTTTTGAAATGAATGCAATGCCGAAGCCTTATCTGCTGACGTGTACCATGCTTTTCCATCCGGGGTGATCACATCGATTCTGAAATTCCCTTTGGGGGCACCTGAAATCTGAATGTCGCATTTATTATCGTGCTGCGAGAGTGTTGCAAAAAGAGTTTCCTGTTTCAATCTGGAAGGTTTGTATTCGGGGCGTTTTCCTTTTGCAAGCTTCGCTGAGCCTTTAGTATTCGGAGCAA
>ERZ650309.1266-NODE-1266-length-11850-cov-4.170072_pt1 | contig 11850 bp, 10 predicted proteins | sample MGYA00376245_ERZ650309 | MGnify/ENA primary metagenome ERZ650309 (study PRJEB26733, sample SAMN07839294) | wastewater metagenome | biome: urban; feature: wastewater treatment plant; material: waste water | place: USA: North Carolina | collected 2016-04-26 ...
CTGTTTGACCTGGGGCTGCAGGTGAAGCGCGGCGAAGTGGTGGCGCTGATGGGCCGCAATGGTGCGGGCAAGTCCACCACGCTGAAGGCGGTGATGGGCCTGCTGGACAAGCGCCGTGGCGCGGTGCACTTCATGGGCCAGGACATCGCTCGCCGCGAGCCGCACCACCCCACTTCAGGCGCAGTTCGCCACACGGCGGGCCACCGGCGTGCCCCTGGGCATCGGGCGCGCCCAGGTGCAGGCCGCCAACGCCCGCGTGCTGGCCGAGGTCAACCGCCAGTTCGGCGACCGGCCAGCTCGTCTTCATCCCGCTCTTCAATCACATCGCCGAAACCACCGGCTGGCGCTGGTCGATCGGCCGGGGGCGCCTCAGTCCGAGCTGCAGGTCGCCAACCTCATCCTCGGGCGCCGCGATCCCGAGCGCGTCCCGGCCGAGGTCGCCAACGCCCTGCTCGGCGGCATGTTCACGAGCCGGCTCAACCAGAACCTGCGCGAGCTGCACGGCTACACCTACGGCGCCCGCTCGCAGCTCGTGCGCCTGGCCGACACCGGCTGGTTCGTCGCCCAGGCCGCGGTGCGCACCGACGTGACCGCGGCGTCGCTCGGCGAGGTGCTCAAGGAGCTCGGGCGGCTGCGCGACGAGCCGGTCAGCGCCGAGGAGCTGCGCAAGGGCAAGAACGCCGCGGTGCAGCGCCTGGTCGCCGCCAGCGAGCGCACCGCGGGCCTGGCCCAGCTCTACGCCGGCCTGCTCCGCTACATGCTGCCGCTCGACGAGCTCGCGCGCTTCTGGCGCGACGTGCAGGCGGTGACGCCGGCGCGGCTGCAGGCCGTGGTGCGCGACCGCGTCCGCCCCGACGAGGCATCGATCATCGTCGTCGGGGACGCCCAGAAGGTCGCCGAGCCGCTGCAGAAGCTCATGGGCAGCGGGCGGCCGCTCAAGCGCCTCACCCTGCGGCCCTAGCCCGCGCCCCGGCATCCAAGGCTGAAGACCCGCGCTTTTCGGAGCTCCGTCGCGAAGCGCCGCAGCGACGAAAAAAACTACAAAAACGCGAGGTTGTGCCTTGACAGCCTCGGGCAAGAATTGCTACGGGAATCTAAGGCGGCTTGGTCCGCACATCTGCGTTCATGCCACAAAGCAACCAGCACACCTTCATCGAGCGCGAGCTGTCCGGCCGCTGGGTCGCGGTCCAGGCCGACGGCGAGGGCTTCCACCTGCCGACCGGCGAGGTCCTGGTGGACTTCGACTCCGAGCTCGATCAGCTCTGCCTGCGCGTCGCGGCCGCGGGACAGAGCGGCCTGACCATCTTCCGCTACCCCAGCCCGCCGCTGTCCCGCTCCGCCTCCCAGCGCGCCAACTGAGGCGCCCCGCCCGCTCTGCCGACTGGACCCCGACCGGGTCCGCCTCCGTCCGCTCAAAGACCCAGCAAGCAGGCCCGGCCGCAGAGCCCGGCGAGCCCCGAGCGCTCGGCGCGTGCGAGCGCCGCTAGTCGTCGAGGCGGAACTTGAGCTGCGTGCCGGTGCCGAAGCGGATCACGTCGCCGTCCTGCACCCGCGCCTGGCCGCTGACGCGCTGATCGTTCACGAAGCAGCCGCTCGGCGCGCCCAGGTCGATGAGGAGGAATCCCTGGGCATCGCGGCGCAGCTCGCCGTGCGTCGGCGCCAGGCTGGGATCGGCGGTGACCTGCAGCGTATTGGGACCCTGCACCGCCTTGCCGACGAACAGGTTGCCCTCGACCTTGACGCGGGTGCCGACCAGCGGGCCGATGCCGATGAGCGTGGCCGTGTACAGCCGGCCCGGTCGCTGCGGCAGCGACCCGACGACCGGGAGGCCGGCGGCCGGGTAGCCCCCGGTCGGCAGCACGCCGCTCGCCACCGGCGGCTGCGACGCGGGCACGCCGAGCCGGGCGGCCCGCCGCCGCAGCCCCCACAGCGCCCCCTGCGCCGCGCCCCACAGCCCGACCAGCAAAAGCACGATGCCGAGCAGCCACTTCCACCACCGCGACGTCTCCTCGGGCGGCAGCAGCGGCGCGGCGGCGGCGTTGGAGCGGATGTCGCCGCACTGCAGCGTCACCGTCGCCTTGCCGAGCTCCTTGGCGTCCAGCTTCTTGCCCGGGAAGGTCAGCACCGCCGACTGGCGCAGCTCCTCGGCCAGGTTGAGGAACTGCTCCTTGAGGTTCTCGGGCTTCTGCGCCCAGCGGAAGGTGCCGTGGCTGCGCTTGGCCAGCTCGCCCAGGTTGAGCAGCGGGCCGCGGTCGTCGCGCGGCGAGAAGGCGATCGGGAACAGCGGCACGCCGTTCTGCTTGAGCAGGTCGCCGACGCGCTTGAAGTTCTTGCGGTCCATGAGCTGGTTCAGCCCGTCGGAGAGCACGACCAGCACCTTGCGCGGCGGGGCCTGCGCCGGCTTCTTGTCCTTGTCTTTGTCCTTGGCCGCGCTCAGCCGGTTCAGCGAGGTCAGCCCGGCCGAGATCGCGTTGAGCAGCTGGACGTCGCCCTCCTCGTCGGGCGCGAGGTCATCGACGCTCTGCACCAGCGCCGGCGGCGCCAGGAACGCGGGCAGCTGCTGGATCTCGTAGCCGTAGGAGATCAGCTTGACCTTGCTGCGCGGCGGCAGCGCTCCGAGGAACTCGCGCACGGCCTCTTTGATCTGCTCGATCACGGGCGCGTACAGCGCCGAGACCTCGACGGCGAGGACGACGTAGAGCTCCTGCCCGGTCTTCTCGAAGTCCTCGAGCTTCTCGGCCTTGGCGACGGTCTTGCCGTTGACCTGCAGGCGGTACGAGGCGGCCGGGCGGTCGCGGTTGACCTGGCCCTCGAGCTCGACCACGCCGCCCACGACCTTGACGCGGCCGTCCTCGTCCAGCCGCGAGGCGTCCAGGCGCTCGAGGCGGCAGCGCGGCTTGGCCGCCTGCGCCGTCGAGCCCGCGGCGAGCAGCGCGCCCCCAAGGGCTGCGAGCGCGGCGAGCAGGACGAGCGCGGCCCGTCCGCCCCGCGGTCGCAGCGCCCCGCCTAAGGCGCGCTGATCGCTGCCGCTTTGCATCACAGTGCATGGTAGCCGATCAGCGCGGGCCGGCTCCACCCCTCGTCGGGGGCAGGGGAGGGCGGCGGCCGCGAGGCCCTCAGGGGAAGCGCTGCAGCAGCGACACCGGGTGCGAGCGGTCGTCGAGCACGTCGCCGAGCACGCGGCGGAAGGGCAGCGTCGGCCGCAGCGACGCCAGCACCGCGAAGACGCCGAGTCGCTGCCGCCACAGGAGCAGCGCCTCGGGCAGCAGCGACAGCACCTGGGTGTGCGCCAGCTGCCAGGTCAGGGACGCCAGCTCGCGCACGTAGTCGGGGGTCAGCGGGCGCGGCTCGCGGGCCAGGAAGGGCTCGCTGAGCTGGCGCTCCCAGCGCCGGTAGACCGCGGCGTCGAAGGACTTGGCGGCCGGGATCAGGCCGGCGCGGTGGGCGGCGTGCCGCAGCGCCTCGCCGTCGCGGCGGATCATGGCCATCCACAGATCGTGGTCGGCCTGGCGCAGCTCCTCGGGCAGCTCGGCGACGCAGCCGAAGTCGATGAAGCCGACGCGCGCCAGCGGGCCCGGGGCCCGGTCGTCGGGCGCACCCGCACCTCCCGCGCCGCCCGCCTGCTCGGGGTCGATCACCAGGTAGTTGCCGGGGTTGGGGTCGACGTTGATCAGCCCGTGCTTGATCGGCCCGACCAGCGCGAAGCGCAGGATGGTGTGCGCGACCGCGCTGCGCTCGGCCGCCGGCCGGGTCTGGGCCAGCTCGGGCAGCGAGCGCCCGTGCAGCCGCTCCATGCTCAGCACACGCCCGCTCGACCGCTCCGGCACGACCTTGGGGATGACCACGCTCGCCTCGTCCGAGAACGCCGAGCGGAAGCGGCGCAGGCTGCGCAGCTCCTCGGCGTAGTCCAGCTCGCGCAGCAGGCGGTCGCGCAGCGTCGCAATCGCCTCGTCGGAGACCGCGCCGCCGAGGTCGGCCCCGACCAGCTCGCGCAGGACGCCGCGCGAGTCGAGGTCGTCGCGCAGCGCCGCCGCCACGCCCGGGTACTGGACCTTGACCGCGAGCAGGCTGCCGTCGTGCGCGCGGGCGGCGTGGACCTGCCCGAGCGACGCCGCGGCCATGGGCCGATCCGCCCACTCGGCGAAGAGCTCCTCGGGCGGCGCGCCCAGGTCCTCCTCGATGACGCGGCGGATCGCCTGCGGCTCGTCGCCGGGCACGTGATCGAAGAGCCGGCTCAGCGCCTTCTGCGCCTCGGGACCGACGGCGCCCGCGCCCTGCAGGTAGGCGCGCAGCTGGCCGATCTTGGCGACGCCGCCGCGCAGGCCCGCGGCCCGCCGCGTCAGCTCCTCGGCCTCGGCGAGCTGGGCCTCGCGGCGCTCGGCGTCGTCGTCGATGTCCGGGCTGAGCAGCCGGCCGAGCTGCACCCGGAAGCGCTTGAGCCGCGCGGTCGCGAACGCGAGCAGCCGCTCCTGCGAACGGTTCATCGTCTCCTCCCTGGGGTCGCGGTAGACGGGGTCCCTGCCGCGCTGTCGATCTGGGTCCGCGGGCCGCGCCGTGCACGGCCGCTGTGGTGGCGTTTCAACACGGGTCGGCTGCTGACTCTATCGCAGGCCGCGGGCCGGCAGGCGGGTTCCTGTCGGCTGGCAGGGGGCCTGGCGCCTGCCCTGGATCCCTGGCGGGCCGGCCGCTCGGCGCCATTTTCTTTTGATCTCGCGAGAGAGCGCGTGCTACAAGCGACACCACTATGGCAAATCGTTGCGAACTCTGTGACAAGGGCCGGCTCGTCGGGCACAAGGTGAGCCACTCGAACATCAAGACCAAGAAGGTGCAGCGCCCGAACCTGCAGCGCGTGCACGCCAAGATCGGCGGCATCAGCCAGAGCCTGCGCGTCTGCACCCGCTGCATCCGCAGCGGCAAGGTTGAGAAGGCCTAGGCTGCTGCCTCGGCCCGCTCCCTCGCCGACCGCGCTCGCCCCAGCCAAATCAGAGACAACCAGGTGGCCCACGGGACCTCAAGCGGTCCGTGGGCGCTCGTCTATTTGTCCGTCCAAAGATCCGTGACTCGGCTCCGGCTGCCCTGCAGCCTCGGGGCGCGGTTCGCCCAGCGGCGCCCGCCCAGCGGCGCCCGGACGCGGCGCCCGACTCCGCGGTCAGAACGCGACGTCGCTGCTGGCGCCCGTCTTCCGGTCGACGAGGCACAGCGCGCGGCCCTCGCGGCGCGCGCGCACGGCCAGCTCGAGCAGGCCGAGCGCCCGGCTGATCACGCCGCCGCCGTCCTCGGTGCCGAGCTGCTCCATGAGGCGCAGCAGCAGCAGCGCGGCGGTGCCGTTGATCTGAACGGTGACGGGCTGGGGTCGGTCGGTCAGGTCCATGGGCTCCGGCTCCGCTCGCTCGGTTAGAACACCTCGGCGAACCACGAGCGCATGCGTCGCCAGACGCCGCGGCGCTCGCCGGCGCCGTGCGCTAGGTGCAGGCCCTCGTGCTGGCGGGCGCCGTACAGCACCAGGCCGACCGCGGTGGCGTAGATCGGCGACCGCACCACCTCGACCAGGCCGCCGATGCCCTGCGGCATGGCGCGGCGCACCGGCATGCCCAGGATCTCCTCGGCCAGCTCGGGCAGCCCCTGGAGCAGCGTCGAGCCGCCGGTGACCACCAGCCCCGAGGCCAGCGTATCGGCCAGGCCGCAGCGCGAGAGCTCGTCGCGCACCAGCGAGAAGATCTCGTCGACACGCGGCTGCAGGATGTCAGCCAGCACCGTGCGCTGCAGGATGCGCGGCGGCCGCCCGCCCACCGACGGGACCTCGACAGTCTCGCCCTCGCTGAGCAGGCTGGTCAGGGCGCAGCCGTGGCGGTGCTTGAGCCGCTCGGCGTCGGTCATCGGCGTGCGCAGCCCCACCGCCAGGTCGTTGGTGAGCTGGTGCCCGCCGATCGGCAGCACCATGGTGTGCACCAGCGCGCCGTCGTTGTAGACCACCAGGTCCGAGGTGCCGCCGCCGATGTCGAGCAGCGCCACGCCGAGCTCCTTCTCGTCGCTGTGCAGCACCGCCTCGGCGGTCGCCAGCGGCTCCAGCACCAGGTCCTGCACCTGCAGGCCGCAGCGCGTGCAGCACTTCACGATGTTCTGGGCCGAGGCCGAGGCCGCGGTGACGATGTGCACGCGCGCCTCCAGGCGCACGCCGGACATGCCGAGCGGCTCGCGGATGCCGTCCTGGTGATCGATCGAGAACTCCTGCGGCACGACGTGCAGGATCTCGCGATCCTGGGGGATGCTCACCGCCTTGGCGGCTTCGATGACGCGCTCGATGTCGCCGGGGCGCACCTCGCGATCGCGGATGGCGACGACGCCCTCGGAGTGGAAGGCCTTGATGTGGGCCCCGGCGATGCCGGCGTAGACCTGGGTGATCTCGACCCCGGCCATGTGCTCGGCCTCTTCGACCGCCTTCTGGATCGCCGACACGGTGGCATCGATGTTCACCACCACGCCCTTCTTCAGCCCGGCGCAGGGCTGGGTACCGACGCCGATGATGTCGATCCCCTCGTCGGTGAGTTCGCCCACCAGGCAGGCCACCTTGGTGGTGCCGATGTCCAGACCAACGATCAGCTCCTCTCGTTTCGCCATGGTCGCTGTGTTTCCGCTCTTGTCGGGCCGCGCAGGCGGCGTTCCTCGGGGGGTTACTGCCAGAGTCCGACTGTCGAGCTGCCGGAGCGATCGCGCCGCCCGGCTGCTGTTCCCGCTGTGGGGCGGCCGGCGATCCCGGCGATCTCAGTCGCTTGCTCTGCTTCGTACGGAAGGGAGGCTAGGAGCCCCGCTTGGTCCTAGAGTGCCGAACCTTGCGGATGACCGCTAATTTTTTGCCGGCGGACCCTGAAGTAGAGCCTGGCAGCGACGGGCCCGGGGTGCGCGCGGCGAAAGTAGGAATCGCAGTTTTCGCGGGTTGTAAAAAGACCAGAGCGAGGGCGCTCGCGAGCGGTTCGCGAGCTCGGCTGGCGGCGCCTACAGTTGTTCGAGGCGAGCGAGCACGCAGGTGATGTTGTCGACGCCGCCGGCTTCGTTGGCGGCGGCTATCAGGCGCTCGCAGGCGGAGTCGAGGTCGGACTCCTGGCTCATGATCTCGGCGATCTGGGCGTCGGTCACCATGCCGGTGAGGCCGTCGGAGCACAGCATATAGATGTCGTGCAGCTGCGGGATGTCGACCAGGGTGTCGACCTGCACCGACTCCTTCATGCCGAGGGCGCGCACGATGACGTTCTTCTGGGTGAAGCGGCCGGCCTCTTCGCCCGACAGGCGCTTCATCTTCAGGTAGTCGTTGAGCAGCGAGTGATCTTCGGTGAGCTGGAGCAGGTGCTGGCGGCGCAGGCGGTAGCAGCGGCTGTCGCCGACGTGGGCGACGATCACCCGATCGTCGGCGAACAGCGCGGCGACGATCGTGGTGCCCATGCCGTGCTGGTCGTCGTTGCGCTGCGCGGTCTCGTAGATGCGCTGGTTGGCGTGCTTGATGCCGACGACCAGGCGGTTGGTCTCGTAGCGCACTCCCTGATCGAGCTTGAACGGCCAGGTGATCGTCGACTGATCGAGCGTCGCCTTGAGGTAGGCGGCGACGCTCTCGACCGCCATGCCCGAGGCGACCTCGCCGCTGGCGTGGCCGCCCATGCCGTCGGCGACCACCGCCACGCGCTCGAAGTCGGGGAGGATGAAGCTGTCCTCGTTGTGCTTGCGCTTCATCCCGATGTTGGTCTCGCCAGAGAAGCGGACCCGCATATTACGCATGGGAAAAGAGGAGGACATGCGGGCTCAGGATATCACGGGTAGGATGGCGGCGAACACAGGCACCATCATTATATAGCGGGCCTTACAGAATTTCCGTCGCTGAGCCGCTGAAATCGGCAGCTTGGCCGGGGTCATTCGCCTAAAGTTAATGGAGTTTCCAAAGCCGCTTGCCCGGGGGCCGAGCGGAGATCGGCGCTGGGCGCTTACGCGGGGCGGGCGCGTGTTAGTGTTGCCCTTATGGACGAGGCCCCAAGTTATCCGCTGCCCGAGGGGGACAGCCGGATCCTGAGCTGCCAGAAGTGCCAAGGCAAAAACCGCGTGCTGCTCATGCGCGCCCTGGAGCAGCCGGAGAAGCTGCGCTGCGGCCACTGCCAGGCGGCGCTCCTGTGCGCGCGCGACACGCCGCTCAACGACGTCGCCGGCCTCTATCAGCACCCGCTCGATCAGAAGTCGCAGAAGGCGCTGGAGGCGATCCCCGGGGTGCACACGCTGCTGCGCAAGCTCGTCGAGATGACCGTCGAGCGCTACGACCGGCTGTTCAACCAGAGCAGCTATGTGCGCGTCGGCGGCTCGCAGCTGCCCTCGCTGGAGCGGCTGTTCGAGCGCGCCGCCGCGGGCCTCGGCCTGTCCGAGATCCCCGAGCTCTACGTCTACCAGGGGGCGGACGTGAACGCCCACACCGGCGGCGTCGAGAACCACTTCGTCGCCATCTCGAGCAGCCTGTGCGACGTGATGTCCGACGACGAGCTGGTGGCGGTCCTGGCGCACGAGCTGGCGCACGTCCAGTCGCAGCACGTGCTCTACAAGACCGCGGTGCGGCTGTTCAGCCTGGCGGCGTCGGAGCTCGCGCGGGCGACGCTGGGCATCGGCAACCTGCTGCTCGTGCCGCTGCAGCTGGCGCTGCTCAAGTGGGATCGCTGCTCGGAGCTTACCGCCGATCGCGGCATGCTGCTGGCGACGCGCGACCCGCAGATGGTGCTGCGGGTGCTGATGAAGATGGCCGGCGGCAACCGGCGGCTGCGCGACGAATTGTCCCTGGAGCGCTTCATGGAGCAGGCCCTGCGCGCCCGCCAGGCCCCCGAAGAGGGCGTGCTCGATCGCGTCTACACCCTGCTGCAGACCGCCTCGCGCACCCACCCCTTCCCGCTGTGGCGGGCGGCCGAGCTGTGGCAGTGGGCCTGCCGCGGCGAGTACCTGGACATCCTGCAGCAGCACTCGCGCGCGGTTTAACTGAGACTGGCTGGGGCTGGTCGAGCCTAGCCGGGGGCAAACTCTTCGGCGAAGTAGGTCGGTGGGCACAGGGGGGACGGCGCGCCGGCGGCGATGAGCCACAGCTGGTGGGCGCAGCGGGTGATCGCGATGTGCAGCAGGTGCCGGGCCTCGGTGGTGTCGGGGTAGGCGGCGGCGGTGGCGTCCAGGATGACCACGTAGTCGAACTCCAGGCCCTTGACCTGGGTGACATCGGTGACATCGACGCCGGCGCTGAACGTGAACTCGTGGCGGGCGACCCGGCGCAGCGACGGGACATCGGCGCGCGACAGGCCGGCGTAGAAGGCGTCGGCGGTGCCGATGTGGCGGGCGAGCAGCGCCACCGAGGCCGTCGGCTCGCGCAGGAGCAGCGAGCGCAGCGCCTCGGCAAGGAACGCCACCGCCTCCCCGATCTCGCCGAACGAGAACGCCCGCACCGGCGCCCCGTGGCGGGTCGCGCTCTGGACGCTGTCGTCGGTGAGCAGCGGCCCGAGGACATCGTGGGCAAGCGCCAGCACCTCGGCCGTCGAGCGGTACATGATGCGCAGGCGCTGGATCTGCACCCCGCGCAGCCCGCACATCGGTAAAAGGTCCTCCCAGCGCGAGAAGCCGTTGTCGAACACCAGGCGCTGGGCGACGTCGCCGGCCAGGGTTAGCGACTGCGCGTGCGGCCGGTGCGGCAGGCTCTTTTTCTTGTCGTCCTCTTCCTTGCTGACGCAGCTTATAAGGACCTTGATCTCGATCACCGACAGGTCCTGCACCTCGTCGAGGACCATGTGCTCGTAGCTCACCTGGCCCTTGCCGCTTGAGTGATCGAGCCCGCCCATCTTCTGCTGGTAGAGGTACAAAAGCAGCGGATCGTCCTCGACATCGAGCTGCCCCGCCGGGCTGTCGTCCTCCAGCGGCTGGCCGTCGACGGCCTGGTAGCGCTCGGGGTCGACGTCCTCGGGCAGCTCCTCGACCTCTTCCTGCTGCGCCTGGCAGTAGGCGACGAGCTCGGCGAGGTCGGCGCGCGTCACCGGGGCGCCCGGGTTGTGCGCCGCGCTCTCCGCGCCCAGGCCGCGCCACAGCCGCTCGCCGTCGGTGAGGAGCTCGGCCCAGTCGCGGCCGACGTCGCCCGCGCGGCGCGACAGGCGGCGCAGCAGCTCGTCCATGCGCACCGCCAGCCCCGGCTCGAGGTGGCCGGAGATGGCGTGGCGCACCCCGCGGCAGCGTAGGCGCAGCGGCCGCTCGGCGCGCGCGTCCCACTGGCCGAGCACGCGCTCGCGCGCTGCCGCCGGCGCCTCGGCCAGCGCCTCGACCAGCTTCTGGCGCAGCTGATCTGCCTGATCGCTTATGTACTTCTCGATCACCTGCAGCATGCCGGGGTGCTTCTTGCAGCGGGCGACGGTGGGCGGCGTCTCGCTGCTCTGCCGCTTGGGCAGGTGGGGCAAAAGGCGCTTGCGGTGGTGGCTCATCCAGCCGGCGCTGGTCTGCACCGGCACCCCCGGCACGCCCAGCGCCGGCAGCACGCCGCTCACGTAGCGCACGAGCGCCTCCGACGGGACGATGATCATCACCTTGCTGCCGCGGAAGCGCTCCGGCTTCTGGAACGCGAGGTAGGCGACGCGGTGCAGCGCCACCGTCGTCTTGCCGCTGCCCGCCCCGCCCTGGATGACCACGACTCCGCTGTCCGGCTCGGTGATGAGGTCGAACTGGTGGCGATCGATGAGCGCCGCGATCTCCGGCAGGTGCTTATCGACGCGCGTGGCAAAGTCGGGCGGGCCGCTTGGAACCGGCGGCCGCGCCGGACCGCTCGGCTGGGTCGCCGCCGCGCCGGGAGGATGTCCGGCGGCCGGCAGACCGGCCGGACGGGCGCCCTTGGCGGGCAGGGACTTGGGCGCCGGAGCCGACGGCCGCGGGGCGCGCGCCGCCAGGCCCTGACCGCCCTGCAGCGTCGGCGACATCAGCGCATCGGCCTCCCACCACTGGCCGCTCGCGTCGCTGAAGAACGAGCCCTGGGGGCAGCCGATGCGGCGCAGCGTGCCGTTCTGGATCGTGATGTTGCGGCGGACCTCGATGATCCCCTGAAACAGGCTGCCGGCGATCGTCTCGTCGTAGTCGTCGCCCTCGTCGTAGCGGTAGTAGATCTGCGAGACCGGGGCGTCGCGCCAGTCGACGATCTGGATGCCGGCGGCGCGATCGATGAGGCCGCGGCGGCCGATCAGCACGTCGCGCGGCTGCGCCTTGGGCGGGGCGCTCGGGCGCAGCCGCAGGTGGGCGAAGTAGGGGGCCTGGATGTCGATCGGCGCCACCAGCTTGCCGCGGCGGCCGGCGGCAACGGCGCTCACTCGCGCCATCTGCTCGATGAGGGGGGCCAGGTCTTCCGGCTTGGCTTCGGCGATCGCGTCGCGCAGCTCCAGGAGATCGGCGTCGTGCATGCCGCCCTGCTTCTCGGTCGCGGCGGCCGCCGGGGTGGTCGGCGGCGCGGCAAGCTCCAGGAGAAAGGCGGTCACGCGCTGCCAGAGGGCGAGCTCCTCAGCTACGATGGCGGCGGCCGGCGATGATGGTTCGACGGGCTTGGGCATGGGCCGGCGAGTATAGGACGATTCCGCTTCTGTGGTAGCTTCAGCGAACTAGTGAACTTACGATGCGCATCGCCAACCTCGTCGTCGATACCGAAGTCCTCCTCGCGCCGATGGCGGCGGTCACCGATCTGCCGTTTCGCACCATCTGCGAAGAGCACGGGGTCGGGCTGACCATCACCGAGTTCCTCTCGGCCAGCGCCCTGTGCGCCGGCGCGCAGAAGACCGTCGACAAGCTGACACCGTCGCTGTTCGGGCGCCGCTTCGGGGT
>ERZ650309.1267-NODE-1267-length-11847-cov-5.215231_pt1 | contig 11847 bp, 9 predicted proteins | sample MGYA00376245_ERZ650309 | MGnify/ENA primary metagenome ERZ650309 (study PRJEB26733, sample SAMN07839294) | wastewater metagenome | biome: urban; feature: wastewater treatment plant; material: waste water | place: USA: North Carolina | collected 2016-04-26 ...
AACTGTCACCGATGTCCTGATGCAGAACTGTCACCGATGTCCTGAGACATCACACCGCTCGAAATGGGACGCCAGTGCCACAAGTGACCAAAGTTGTTTCAGACCCTCACCACGCCCGAAAGGGCACTGCCGTGACATCGGCATCGCGCGGGCCGAACTGCACGGTCAGTTGCAACGTCCACAGTCCTGGGCGGGGAGCGGTCGCGTACGTACTGTGCCAGCGGCCGTCGGCTGCCGCGGCGAAATGCACCGGTAGCGCCGCGATCTCGGAGCTCGACAGCACGCCGCTGACAGCGGTGGCCCCGGGTGCTGTCACGCCGATCGGGATGGCGCCGTGCCGAGTGGTAGCCAGATTCACCTGTGCCGACCTTCCGGCGGTCAGCGGTGCCGTCACGTCCAAAGGGGGACCGAATGCGGTGCGCGCCGGTGGCTCTCCGGTGAGGACGGTGGACGCAATGAGCACGACGATGCCCAACGCGGCCTCGACGGGAACTGTCCGGCGCAAACGATCCTGACTCAAGCGCCGGCGTCCGAAGTAGGCCAGCCCCAGTATCAGAACCACCACGAACAGCTTGACGCACAACGTGATTCCGTAGCTGGTGTGCCACAGGGCCTCGGCTGGAGAGATCTGTCGCCATGCCTGGTATTCGCCGGTGAGGATCACAATGGTGATGCAGCCGAACGCAATACGCGACCACCGCTCCAGTCCTTCGGACGTGCGTAACGTGATCAATGCCAGCGCGATCAATCCGCCCAGCCACACCGCCATGGCAAGCAGATGCGCCGTCGTGGCCACGACGGCCGGCACGGAACCCGTTGCGTGACCACCGGCAGCGACGCCGGCGGCCAAAGCGACGGCAGTGACCGCAAACACCGCCGTGCCAAAGGGCTTGCCACGCATCAGGATCACACCGGCGATAGCGAGTAATACGACAAGTCCGAGTTGGACGCGCAGCACCGTGTCGGCGCCGGTACACGCGTAATCGAGCACCGTTGAAGCGATCAGGAGCAACCAGCCGACAACGGCAAGTATCTTGGTGCGCCGCAATGCAAGTGCCCATCGCCACACCAGCCCGCACGCGGTGAGTACGCCGACGCTCAACACCAGGCCCGCATACCGCGCTCCGCGTGCGATGTCGGCGCCGACGGTCACCGAACGCTCAACTGTCGTAGGGGGAGGTGCGGTAGGGCTTTGTCCCACACCGAAACTCACCGAGCCGGAGATCTCGTGCCCGTCGGCGGACATCAACCGCCACATCGCGGTGTAGCCGTCGTGAGGGAGGTAGGCGGGCATGGCGAATTCGACGACCGTATTGCCGGGCGCCAACTGCGCTCCGAGGTCGACTCGGGTTCCGTTCGATGAAATAACCTGCAGCGCACCAGAAACCATGCGCACGGGCTCATCGAACGTGAGGCTGACCCGCGGCGGTGCGGCGCTCAGTATAGAACCGTCGACGGGGTCGCTGGCGACCAGCACCGCGTGAGCATGAGCGGACGGCGCGGTCGCAAACGGCAGCACCAGGGCCAGAAACAGCCCGCACAGTGCTGCGAGGGATTTCAATTCTTTCGTCGTAACAGAGCCAGGTTAGCGACGCCCAGCAGCAATGCGACAACCGACACGACCAGCGCCACAACGCCCTGCCACGAGGGCGCGGGGGCAGCCGCAGCAGGAGCAACGGCGCCAGCGTCGGCGGCCTTCAGCTTCACCATGGGTGCCGGGTGCTCGGGCTCTGCCTGACCGGCCGCGGCCTTCTCATTCCAGTTCACGACCTTGCCGTCGCTGTAGGTCTGGACTGCGGGCAGCGACAGCGAGTCACCCTTGGGCAGCGGGCCGGCCGAGATGCCGAACGTGTCGAACTGTCCCGGCGGGATCGGCGCCTGCGGCCCGGTGGCCTTCCACTCGATGCTGGACACGTACTCGGTGACCTCGTTGCCGTCGTCGTCCTTCTGCGGCGTCGCGAGCTTCTTCTTGGTGACCGTCGCGGTCCAGCCCGGCTTCTGCTGGGTGCGCACCGAGATGATGGGCTGATCGTCGGGCAGAGTGACCAGCAGGTCGACGGTCGATGCGGTCTCCGATTCGGTCGGGACGCGGAAGGTCAACGCGCCCCAGCCACCGGCCGTGGCGTCGCCGGAAACGTTGATATGGGCGGCGGCAGGCGCAGCGAGTGCCACGGCGCAGCCCGCAGCCGCGGTCAAAGTGGCAGCAATCCGAAACACGGTAGGCATTGATGTCCTCAACAGGAGTCAGGCCGCCATGGCGGCAAAGGAGACGCTCATCCCGAGCGCCATCAACACATCGGCGAATGGGCGCTGCGGCCCTTTCACCAGCAGGTAGAACCACCAGAGCGTGGCGACCCCGAACCCGGCGGCCAGGACCACGCACGCCACGGTGAACCATCCCGGGGTCTGTGCGGTGGCGCCGGCAGCTTGAGCCAGATGGTGATGACCTGATGCTGCGACGTGAGCACTTGCTGCCGGCGTCGCAGCGTTGGGGGTCATGAGCAACCCCATCGCGGCCATCGCCCCCATCATCGTGACGTGGTACACGGGGTGGGGTAGTCCGCCGTGATACATCGCCAGATACGCGAAGTACAGCGCGCAGGCCGTGAACACCAACACGTACAGCACCGGCGGAATCTGCATGCCGACCGGCCAGACCATGGCGATCATGGCAACTGATGCCAACCCGTGCAGCGCCCAGACCCCATGGCCTTCGGCGCGCCGCCCGGCGATGACGAACAGCACGGCAGCGATCGCAAATACTGCGGTCAGCGCCCAGCGCATCGTCGATTGATCGATCACAACAGAGTTAGTCGCGCAGGTTCCGCGATTAGTTCCCGGAAGTTTTAGCCGGTGCCCTGGTCGTGGTTGCCGGCGCGGAGCAGGTCGTCGCGCGCGCGAGCCACCCGCGACCGGATGGTCCCGACGGGACAGCCGCACACCTCGGCGGCCTCGGCATAGGACAGCCCCAAGATCTGGGTCAGCAGGAGTGCGTCGCGACGGTCGGCGTCCAGGCCGTCCAGCAGCATCCGGATCTCGACGATGTCCTCGAACTGCCTCGTCGGTTGCTGCATCTCGACGACGGGTTCCACGAGAGCGACGGTGCGCGGGCGGGCCTGCTTGCGACGGATCTGGTCGACCACCGCGCGCCGCGCGATCGACAACAACCAGGTCCGGGCCGTCGAACGGCCGGTGAAACGCGGCAGAGAACCCAGCGCCCGCAGGTAGGTTTCCTGGGTCAGATCATCAGCGCTGCCTGGGTCGGCCAAGTAGGCGACGGTGCGCCACACATCGCGCTGGGTAGCCTTGATGAACTGGTCCAACGCGGCGCGATCACCACGCCCGGCAGCCAACGCCAGCCGGGTGACCTGATCGTCGTCGCCGCGGAAACTCACGGCCTGACCCTAGCGGACGGCCGAGTCGGGAACTTTTGCCCGGTGCTGCGCGACCATATGACCAGCAGCATCGACGTTAAGGAGAAGCATGACGGCCCCTGTGGTTGACGGGACCGCGCGGCGCGTCCAACTCGACGTCACCGGCATGACGTGTGGCGCGTGCGCCGCGCGAGTGCAGAAGACGCTGAACAAGTTGCCGGGTGTCTCGGCATCGGTGAACTACGCGACGCGGGTCGCGACCATCGATGCGCCGGCCGACGTCGACGACAGCCAGTTGTGTCAGGCCGTCGACAAGATCGGTTACCAGGGGAAACTCCGGGCAGACAAAGCCCAACAGGATCAACCCGACGAGGACCTCAAGCACGCCCGCGATCTGCTCCGCCGACTGGCCGTGGCCGCGGTGCTGTTCGTCCCGCTGGCCGATTTGTCGGTGATGTTCGCCGTGGTGCCCAGCACCCGTTTCGCCGGTTGGCAGTGGCTGCTGACGGCCCTGGCTGCGCCCGTCGTGACGTGGGCGGCGTGGCCGTTCCATCGGGTGGCGCTGCGCAACGCGCGCCACGGCGCGGCATCCATGGAGACCTTGATCTCGGTAGGCATCACCGCAGCCACGATCTGGTCGATGTACACCGTGTTCTCCGGCCACCGGGCGCGTGAGGTGCACGGGGTCTGGCAGGCGCTCACCAGCAGTGACTCGATCTATCTCGAGGTCGCCGCCGGAGTGACGGTGTTCGTGTTGGCGGGCCGGTACTTCGAGGCCCGGGCAAAATCCAAGGCGGGCAGTGCACTGCGGGCATTGGCTGCGCTGAGTGCGAAGAACGTCTCGATCCTGCTGCCCGACGGTTCGGAAATGGTCATCCCGGCCGAGGAACTCGGCGAGCAGCAGAAGTTCGTGGTGCGACCGGGACAGATCATCGCCGCCGACGGCCTGGTGGTCGAGGGCGGGGCCGCGGTCGACATGAGTGCGATGACCGGCGAGGCCAAGCCAGTGCGCGCCGAAGCAGGCAGCAGCGTCATCGGCGGCACGGTCGTCCTGGACGGCCGGTTGATCGTCGAAGCCGCTGCCGTCGGTGCCGACACGCAGTTCGCGGGCATGGTCCGGCTGGTGGAAGAGGCCCAGGCGCAGAAGGCCCAGGCACAGCGGCTGGCCGACCGTATTTCAGCGGTGTTCGTGCCGTGCGTCTTCGGCATCGCGGCACTGACCGCACTCGGTTGGGCGCTGTCCGGCGCTGGAGCGGACAAGGCGTTCGCGGCGGCGTTGGCGGTGCTGGTGATCGCCTGCCCGTGTGCGCTGGGACTGGCGACCCCGACCGCGATGATGGTGGCTTCCGGCCGCGGTGCCCAGCTCGGCATATTTCTCAAGGGATACCGCTCGCTGGAAGCCATTCGTGCGGTGGACACCGTGGTGTTCGACAAGACGGGGACGCTGACCACCGGACGGCTCGCGGTCACCGAGGTCACGGCAGTGGCCGGGTGGGACGCGGACGACGTGCTCGGTTTGGCCGCGGCCGTTGAGTCGGCTGCCGAACATGCTGTGGCGGTGGCGATTACGACCGCGGTGCCGTCTCACGAAATCGTGACTGATTTTCACGCCACCGCAGGCTGCGGTGTGGTCGGCACCGTGGGTGCGCGGAAGGTTCAGATCGGTAAGCCGTCGTGGGTCACTCGGGCGGCCCCCGCGGAATTGGTGGCTGCGCGGCGGGCGGCCGAATCACGCGGCGAGACAGTGGTTTTTGTCGCAGTCGACGGTCAGCCGTGCGGCGCCGTCGCGGTGTCCGATGCCGTGCGGGCGTCGGCCGCCGGTGCTGTCGCGGCCCTGCATGAACGTGGACTGAATACCGTTCTGCTGACGGGCGACAACGCTGCCGCGGCCGCTGCTGTGGCGGCCCAGGTGGGTATCGACGACGTCATCGCCGACGTGCTGCCCGAGGGCAAAGTCGAGGTCATCCAACAGTTGCGGGACGGCGGCCGGATGGTCGCGATGGTCGGCGACGGGATCAACGACGGACCCGCATTGGCCTGTGCAGACCTGGGATTGGCGATCGGCCGGGGGACCGACGTGGCGATCGGCGCCGCGGACATCATCCTGGTGCGGGACAGTCTGAACTCTGTTCCGCAGGCATTGGATCTGGCGAAGGCGACGATGCGCACGATCAGGATGAACCTGGTGTGGGCGTTCGGCTACAACGTCGCAGCCATTCCGATCGCGGCGGCCGGTCTGCTCAATCCGCTGATCGCCGGTGGGGCGATGGCGTTTTCGTCGTTCTTCGTGGTGTCGAACAGCTTGCGGCTGCGGAACTTCGGCTGAACCCAGAATCAGAGACGGTGAGTAGCTAGGGCTGCTGTCCGCGACCCTGGGCCAGTTCGCGCAACATCGCGTTGTAGGCGTCGAGATCGTCGTCGCCGTAATCGGCGTCGGCATGGCGGTCTGAACGGGTGGCGGCCCGCCGGTCCTGCCGCGCCCACTGCGCAACCAGCGCGATGACCACCACGATCACGGGCAATTCGCTGGAACCCCAAGCGATTGCGCCACCGAGGTGCTGGTCGCCGTTGATGCTCGGCAACCACGGCAGCCCGACGAACTTGTAGAACGAGCCGCCGATGGTCTCGGTCATGGTCATGGTGGCGATGCCGAAGAACGCGTGAAAAGGCATGACCGCGAACAACAATCCGAGTCGGCCGAGGAATGGCAGCCGCTTGGGCCCGGGGTCGATGCCGATGATGCCCCAGTAGAAGAGGTAACCGACCAACAGGAAGTGCACGCTCATCAGTTCATGGCCCCAGTGGTAGCGCACGAGGGTGTTGAAGATGGGCGTGAAGTACACGGCATACAGCGACGCTACGAACAGGACGAACGCCACCACGGGGTGCGAGATGAACGCCGTCACCTTCGAATGCACCAGCCACAGCAGCCATTCCCGGGGCCCCGGAGGCGCGTCGGAGCCCGCCGACGGCAGGGCACGCAGCGCCAGGGTCACCGGCCCACCGAGCACCAGTAGCACCGGGATGAACATGTTGAGTGTCATGTGCTCGCCCATGTGCACGCTGAACATCGCCGAGCCGTAGGCCTTGACACCGGAACTGCTGGTGAAAAGCAGTGCAGCGCAACCGATCAACCAGGCCAGCGACCGGCCGACCGGCCAGTGGTCACCACGCCGACGTAACCGGATGACGGCATGTACGTAAGTGCCGGCGAGGACGAACGCACCGATTCCGATGAACGAGTCGAATCGCCAGAACGTCAGAATCCGAACCACATTCGGTGGGTCGGGCAGCTCGTATCCCAGGAAGATGTCCCAGGTGGTGAACTTGTGCTCGAGCAGTCGCGGCGCGGTCTGGACGGCCATCGCCGACACCGCCGCCAGCGCGGTGATCGCGGGCAGAACCGTCGAGACCCGCGACGCCGTGGGACGCCACAGTGCAGCAACATCGGTGACCAACGATGCACACAGGGCGACGATCGCGATGACCGCCCACCGGCCGTAACCGCCGCTCAATCCAGCTGACCCGAGTAGTTCGGCCAACAGCAGTGCGCCGTAGATGACGGCCCCGGCCCCGCACACGGCCTGGATGAGCAGCACCCGTCGGGCCAGATCAGCTGCCGGCGGGCTGATGGCGGCGGCCACCTTGGAGCCGGTCAACACGGCTAACATCACCGCGAAGACGATGGCGGCACTGGTTGCGTAGTCGTGGTCGGGACCCTCTCCGGCGCTGCCGGTCACCGGGAGCGCCAGAACCCCGATCAGGCTGGGCAGGATCAGCACGCACATGGTCACCCAGCGCAGCGTCACCCGTAGCGACACCGTCACCACCGCCGCGCACAGGGTCGTGACGATCCAGGCCCGCGACATCTCCGATGCGCCGATGGCGTCGCCCAGTGCTCCGCTGGACACCAGTCGCAGTGCCGGGGCGCCCGAATTGGTGGCGGCCTGGACCACCACCATGACCGCCGACGTCACCAGCCAGATCAGCGAGATGCGTTCCAGCACCCGGTGTACGCGGAAAGCGGGCGCGTCGATCACCCCGCGGGAATCCGGCCGCGCGGTGGTCACGACGTAGAGCAGACCACCCAGGCAGATCGCACCGGCCAGCGCGGCGGTGAAGTAGCCGACGGGTTCGGCGCAGGCGGTCACTGCGCCGGGATAGCTGTCGCCGACCGCGGTGAAGCGACGGTCGCCGGTCACGAGTGCATACGCCAGCAGCGCGACCGCGGCGATCAGGTATCCGATGAGCGGCAACAGGGCTGATCTGCCCCGGTCGGTTGAGGGCGTGGGGGTCGTGCCCATCGAGTGTTACCGGCCTTCCGCCTGAGCAGCAATTTCGGCCAGTTTACGACGGGCGGGTGTGGCCAGCGAAAACGCCGCAGGTCGGGAACTTCTCGGCAGCACCAGCCGACCAATCCGCTGTGAGCATGCTGCAAGAGCCCGATCCGTCTGTCGTGACGGAACCCAGTGCCGTCGACCCATCGATCTGGCAGCGGTTCCGACCACTGATGATGCGTCTGCATTTCTATGCCGGGTTGTTCGTCGCACCGTTCATCCTGATCGCGGCCTTCACGGGTCTGCTCTACGCACTGGTCCCACAGATCGACGCCGCGGTGTATCGCCATGAGCTGACTGTCGACACAGTCGGTGAACGCCGATTGCCACTGGCCGAGCAGCTGACCGCGGCACGCACTGCGCACCCGGAGGGTTCCGTCGTCAGCATCAGACCGCCCACGACGCCGACCGAAACCACCCAGATCAACCTGGCGGTCGACGACGTCCCGCCGGATTACGGGCGCACTGTGTTCGTCGATCCGTACACCGGCCAGGTGCGCGGTGCGCTGACCACCTACGGCCAGTGGTTGCCGGTGCGGGCCTGGTTCGACGAACTGCACCGCAACCTGCACTTGGGCTCGGTGGGCCGCAATTACAGCGAGCTGGCGGCCAGCTGGGTGTGGGTGATCGCGGGCGCGGGGTTGCTGCTGTGGCTGGGTCAGCGCGGCGGTCGACGTCTGGTCGTCCCGGAGACAGGTGCCACCGGGCGCCGCCGGTTGCTGTCCTGGCACGGCACCCTCGGCGTGTGGACGGTGGCGGCCGTTGCGCTGCTTGCCGTTTCGGGTATGACGTGGTCACGGTTCACGGGGGAGAAGGTCAGTGAGCTGCGATCAGCGCTGAGTTGGACGACACCCGAGATCGACAGCGCCTTGCCCGGCACCGGCAACCCCGACCTGCTGTATGGCGCGGACGCCGCGCTGACGGCCGCGCATGACGCGCACCTGAGCAATCCGATCTGGATGTATCCGCCTGCCGAACCCGGCCACGGTTGGCGCGTCGTGGAGAACAAGCGCGACTGGCCGACCCGGTACGACGCCATCGTGGTGGATCCGGATTCGGGCGCGGTGACTTCGCGGTTGAACTTCGCCGACTGGCCGATCATGGCCAAGCTGGCCGACTGGATCGTCAATGCCCACATGGGTGTGCTGTTCGGGGTCATCAACCAGGTGGCGCTGATCCTGGTTGCGCTGGCGATGATCGCCGGGATTCTGCTGGGCTACCGCATGTGGTGGCGCCGCAGGCCGACGGGACGGTTGCCCAAGGCCCCGCGAGTTGATGCGCTTCGTGCCCTACTTCCGCGGGACGCCGCCGTGGTGATCGTTGCGGTGGTCGGATTCGGGTACTTCGCACCGCTTTTCGGGGTATCGCTGGTGGCGTTCGTGGCTGTCGATCTGTCGCTCAGATGGTGGCGGACCCGCAAGCGTCAGGCGGCGCCGTCGGTCGGCCAGAGGTGACCGCGGCGACGTCCGCGTGAGGCGTTGTCCGGCAGGGTGATGTCGTCCACCTCGACCGTCGGGTGGTCGGGGCCGCCCGCGGCGGCGGTCCGCCACACCAGCAGCGCCAGCACGGTGCCGACCAGTGCCGGTAGATGGCTCACCATGCGTACGGCGCCGACCGCACCGGCCATCCCGTCTGCGATCACGTAGCCGGCCAGCACTGCGGTGAACACCGCACCCACCACCGCGACGCCCGCTGCGATGGCCGGACGGACAGCAGCGACCAGCAGACCGACCCCGAGCGCGACAGACCACGCAGTGGATTCGTTGACCACATGCGCGAGGTGAGCAGAGTGGGTACCGATGTCGGCTCCGAGGGCCTGAGCCGCCGCGAGGTAGATCTGGGCGATCCCGGCGCCGGCCAATGCGATGCGCGGCCACATCCGAGGCCGGGGCAGCGCCGTCGGTGCCACTGCCACCTCGTCACTCACCGCCGTCATCCGGGTGCGGTCACCTGTGGCCAGCCCGCGGAGCAGCAGCATCTGGCCGTCCATTTCGGCCTGCCAGTGCTGGCAGGCGGCGCAGCCGGCAAGGTGTTCGTCGACCCGCAGTGCAGGCACCGGCTCGCGCTCACCGTCCATCCGCGCCGACAGTGCCTCACGGGCGACCTCACACTCCACATCATCAATAGTCGCGTACGACGCCGGTTTTCTCCCAGCGGCATCCTGCTGGACTGCCCACCTGGTAAAACGCGCTGGTCGGCGCGGTTACCATGGACGGGTGAACTGGACTGTCGACGTACCCATCGACCAGCTGCCCGAGCTGCCCCCACTGCCCGAAGACCTGCGTGCGCGCCTGGCTGCCGCCCTTGATCGTCCGTCCGTGCAGCAGCCGAGTTGGCCGGCCGACCAGGCTGCCGCCATGCGCAAGGTGCTGGAGAGCGTCCCGCCGATCACCGTGCCGTCGGAGATCGAGAAGCTGAAGGCCCAGCTTGCCGACGTCGCGTTGGGTAAGGCATTCCTGCTGCAGGGCGGCGACTGCGCCGAGACGTTCGTCGACAACACCGAGCCTCACATCCGTGCCAACATCCGCACGTTGTTGCAGATGGCCGTGGTGCTGACCTACGGCGCCAGCATGCCGGTGGTCAAGGTGGCCCGCGCCGCAGGGCAGTACGCGAAGCCGCGCTCGTCGGACATCGACTCGCTGGGCCTGACGTCCTACCGCGGTGACATGGTCAACGGTTTCGACCCCGATCCCGCGATTCGCGTGCACGACGCGTCCCGGCTGGTGCGCGCGTACGCCAACGCCAGTGCAGCGATGAATCTGGTGCGGGCATTGACGTCGTCGGGTCTGGCGTCCCTGCAGCAGGTGCACGAGTGGAACCGCGAATTCGTCCGGACGTCCCCGGCGGGTGCCCGGTACGAGGCATTGGCCGCCGAGATCGACCGGGCGCTCAACTTCATGACGGCCTGCGGCGTCAACGATCGCAACCTGCAGACCGCGGAGATCTACGCCAGCCATGAGGCCCTGGTACTCGATTACGAGCGGGCCATGCTGCGCCTGTCGACCGAATTCCCGATCGACGCCCCCGAGCCTCGTTTATACGACCTGTCCGCGCACTACGTGTGGATCGGCGAGCGCACCCGTCAGCTCGATCATGCGCACATCGCGTTCGTGGAGACCATCGCCAACCCCATCGGCATCAAGATCGGGCCGACGACGACTCCTGAGATGGCCGTCGAGTACGTGGAACGTCTTGACCCCCACAACATTCCGGGTCGGCTCACATTGGTCAGTCGGATGGGCAACGGCAAGGTGCGCGACGTTCTGCCCGCCATCATCCAGAAGGTCGAGGCCTCGGGGCACCGCGTCATCTGGCAGTGCGACCCCATGCACGGCAACACCCATGAGTCCTCGACCGGTTACAAGACCCGGCACTTCGACCGCATCGTCGACGAGGTGCAGGGCTTCTTCGAGGTGCATCGCGCGCTCGGCACGCACCCGGGCGGCATCCATGTCGAGATCACCGGCGAGAACGTCACCGAATGCCTTGGCGGAGCCCAGGATATCTCCGACGACGACCTTGCCGGCCGCTACGAGACGGCATGCGACCCGCGCCTGAATACCCAGCAGAGCCTGGAACTGGCGTTCCTCGTCGCGGAGATGTTGCGAGACTAGAACAACCCCTGCAGGTGGCTGCCGAGCGTCCAGGCGCCGGCCGCCACCAGCGCGGTGAACGTGATGACCACGATCACCCAGATCAGCAGCATCCGCCGCGCGCGGTGCTGCGCCCATTCGAAGTCCGCGAAGTCGATGCCCGCGAATTGCTTTGCGGCAGGTGTGGATTCGGATACCTCGGGGGCATCTGGAAAATCCTCACGGGCGAACTGGCGCGTGTGCGCGGGGGCAGGCTTGGGTGCTGCGGCGCGATCGGTGGTCACCGTCGTGCGCTCGGCGGCGGGCTGGCGAGTTCTCGCGGTGACGCGGGTAGAGCGCTGGGCCGAGTTCGTCGGTGCGGGGACCCGGAAGGGCGGTAGGTGCAGCTGCTCGACAATCGCCGCCAGTTCGTCGCCCATGTCGCGTGCGTCGGTGTACCGATCGGCCGGATCGCGGGCCGTGGCGCACGCCACCAGGTCGTCGAATTGCTGTGGGACACCGGCGATTACCGTGCTCGGCGGGGGAACGTCGGCATCCAGGCGC
>ERZ650309.1268-NODE-1268-length-11846-cov-3.837334_pt1 | contig 11846 bp, 13 predicted proteins | sample MGYA00376245_ERZ650309 | MGnify/ENA primary metagenome ERZ650309 (study PRJEB26733, sample SAMN07839294) | wastewater metagenome | biome: urban; feature: wastewater treatment plant; material: waste water | place: USA: North Carolina | collected 2016-04-26 ...
CCGATCTCAGCAAAACGACGTGCTTTGCGTTTCGCTGCATAAGCGGCCTGAAGTGTTTGCGACATGCTTTAAATTGCCTTTAATAAGTTAACCATTTCGATTGCAGTCAATGCAGCTTCGCTACCTTTATTGCCTGCTTTCGTACCTGAACGTTCGATTGCTTGTTCAATGCTGTCCGTTGTTAAGACACCATTGATGACAGGCATAGTGCTGTCAAGTGCAACCACACCTAAGCCTTTGGCACATTCACCTGCAACAAAGTCAAAATGTGGTGTGCTACCACGAATCACTGCACCTAAGGCAATGATGGCATCAAACTGATTTGAAGCCGCTAATTTTTTTGCAACGATAGGAAGTTCCCATGCACCTGGTGCATGAATAACAGTAATCGCTTCTTCTGAAACGCCATGACGTTTTAAAGTATCGATCGCACCTTCAAGTAAATGTTCAACCACGAAACTGTTGAAACGTCCTACTAAGATCGCATAACGACCTTCGCTTGCGAGATGTAATAAACCTTCAATTCGGCGAATTGCCATAGCAACCTCGATTATTTTGCTGTGATTTGATCGGCAGTGATGTATTCCACTACCTCTAAATGGAAACCTGACAAAGCATTGAAACGAAGTGGAGAGCTCAACAACTTCATTTTTTCAACACCTAGATCACGTAAAATCTGTGCGCCGACACCAATTGTTTGGTACTGATGTGACAATGCTGCATTTGATTTGAGTGGTTTCGGTTGATTTAACTGATCCAAGGCATGCCCTAAATCTTCTAAATGATCCTGACCGATCCAAACTAAAACGCCACGTTCACTTGCAGCAATCGTTTTCATTGCAAGGTCTAAATTCCAAGCAGCTGAACCATCGGCTTTATTTAGTTTTAATAAGTCACGAACAGGGTTGAAGCCATGCACACGAACAGTGGTGATGCCTTGTTTTGGCTCGCCTTTCACTAAAGCTAAATGAATATCTGGGTTACCGATTTCACGGTATTTGTATAAATCAAATTCACCATATTCGGTTTGAATCGTCTCTTGAGACAAACGCTCAACAGTTTGTTCATTGGTCATACGATAGTGAATCAGATCCGCAATTGTACCAATTTTCAGACCATGTTTTTCTGCAAAAACTTCTAAGTCTGGACGGCGTGCCATTGTACCGTCTTCATTAATAATTTCACAAATCACAGAGGCAGGCTCAAGACCCGCTAAACGTGTGAGATCACAACCTGCTTCGGTATGACCTGCACGATGGAGTACACCACCTGGTTGAGCCATCAATGGGAAAATATGCCCAGGTTGTACAATGTCACTTGGTTTTGCATGTGCCGCCACAGCCGTACGAATCGTATGCGCACGCTCAGCTGCGGAAATACCCGTACTGATCCCTTCTGCTGCCTCAATCGAGAGCGTGAAGTTAGTGGCATGTTGTGCGCCGTTTTGATCAACCATCAAGGGTAGGTTGAGCTGTTTACAACGCTCACGACTCAGTGTTAGGCAAACCAAACCACGTGCATGTGTAATCATGAAGTTAATATCTTCAGGGCGAACATGCGTTGCAGCGATGACTAAGTCACCTTCATTTTCACGATCTTCATCATCCATTAGGATGACCATTTTGCCTGCACGAATATCTGCGACAAGCTCTTCAACACGACTCAGCGGCATTCGCTTTCACCTTTTATGCTGCCTTTTAGGGCACTAGTATTCGATAAATCTAGTGTAGTTTACCGTATTTTAATAAATTTCGCCTGTGCTTCTTTATCAATTAAAAAAGTGAACACAGCAAATAATAAAGCAACGCTTTGTCCTGAGGGGCATTTATAGCCTTGTAAGGGAGCGTTGCATTTTAAATTAGAGCCAATCTAGCCGATTAGCCTAGGATTCAGTCGAAGCTTTTACTTTTTTGCCCATTAGAATTTCAGTGCGAAGATCTTGAGCTAAAGTTGCGCACTGCTCATTCATACCATTAATCATAAAGGCATGACGAGTCATGATGTTGCTTGGATTTGGCATGATGACCAACTCATAACTGTTCTGAACTGTTTTCAACTGCTCATGATTAAGATGTAATGCAGCTTCTTTAGCATGTAAATGCTGTGTTAAGCGTTTAGCCGCTTCAATTGCATCTAACTGCATAGCATCTACAGCACTGGCAACCGCACCACGTGTTTGTAGCGCAAAGCGTTTATCTTCACGATAACGTTTATAGAGGACATCCGCTAATAATTGGAAAACAGCACCAACCATCATCAGACATTCTAAGGCATGGGCGTGTTCTGAGGTCGTTGATAAGGTTGCACCCTCAGCATTAAACTCTTGGATTACGCGAATTTGTGCGACATCGAGCTGATAATGTTTAGCGCAGAGATCAATGCTCTTATCTAAGAACAATTGGCAGAGTTTAAAGTAAGGCACAGAAACCGACTGATTGACACTGCTCAAGAGTTGCTTTGGATCGTAAAACTGGATGTTGAGTGCTACGGTTTGATGATCGAGCTGAGCTTGATCTGTTGAACTTTTTTCAATTCGTGATTTTGGTTGTGTTTTTGCTTGTTGTTGCGCTTGTGCAACCAAGGTCACGGTATTTTGTTTTTCGAGTACAAGTGCCTGAGTTAAACGTTGAATCTCATGCTTGAGATGATTTTCTTGGTTAATACGGGCTAAATATTCACTGCGTGTTGGTCGAGCAATGGCACGGTACGCTAACCAAATCAACCCATGAATAAATAAAGATGCCAAAATCGCTAGCCATTGCGTGCGTAAGATTTCACCAATACTCGGTTGGATGAGCGTAATTTCAACCGTTCCAACTTTCTTCTCATTTTGTAACGCATCACGGACAAAGACCTCACCTTGACGCGTCTTTGCCATACCACTGGTCGCAAGGACTTGTTTATTGGCATCTAAAATACGAATTGAAGCAATACTCGGATTGGTTGCATAGCGATTGGCAACCAATGCTAATGAGACGGTATTGGCAGGTTCCAACTCTGAAATAGTATCCGCCACTAACTGACTGGTCATCAGTTGTCCTTGGCTGGCGCGATTTTCATTGAGTTGATGTGTCGTTGCAATCACCAATAAAAAGGTATGCAATGCAAAACTTACGATCAGTAGGCTAGCAAATAGCCCTTGGCGAGGCGCATTCAAGTTAAACTTCCAAGGCAAATAGATTTAGGTTGGGTTATGTTATGATTCTTACATACAATAGTTGTCGCTCAAACACGAGTCAATTCATGCGTGAAATCATTCTTATATCCTTTTTAGGACCAGATCAACCGAATCAGTTTACTCGATTAATGCAGGTACTTTCCGTGCATTCTTTGCAAATACTCGATGTGGGTCAGGCTGTTATCCATAATCAACTTACTTTGGGAATTGTTGTTGCTTCGGATAATGAGACTGCAACGGCATTGGCAATGAAAGAGATTTTGATTTTAGCACATGATATTGGCTTAACTGTGCGATTTAAACCAATCTCTAACGCAGAATATGATCAATGGGTGAGTGAAGGTGGGCGAACTCGCTATATCGTAACGGCACTTGCACCAGAACTCACCGCTGAACATTTGCAAGCGGTCACAAAAATTGTGTCTAGCCAAGGTTTTAATATTGAAACCGTGACACGTTTATCTGGACGCTTAGAGTTAGCAACAGATGCTCATTTCCCACGCCGTGCCTGCGTTCAGTTTGGTTTAAGTGGGCAAATGCTTGATGCGCAAGCGATGCGTGCGGCATGTTTGAGTTTGTCGGGTGAACTGAATATTGATGTGGCAGTGCAAGAAGACAATGCTTATCGTCGTAATCGCCGTTTGGTTTGTTTCGATATGGATTCAACCCTGATTGAACAAGAAGTGATTGATGAATTGGCGCTAGAGGCAGGTGTTGGTGAACAGGTCGCAGAGATTACTGAGCGCGCTATGTTGGGTGAGCTTGATTTCCAACAAAGTTTTCGTGCCCGTGTGGCGTTGTTAAAAGGTTTAGATGCTTCTGTATTACCGAAAATTGCCGAACGCTTGACCGTGACTGAAGGGGCGGAGCGTTTAATTTCAACGCTTAAAGCATTAGGATATAAAACCGCAATTTTATCAGGCGGTTTCCAGTATTTTGCAGAGTATTTACAAGCAAAATTGGGGATTGATGAAGTACATGCCAATATTCTAGATGTTCAAGATGGCTTGGTGACAGGTGAAGTCAAAGGCGCAATCGTTGATGGCGCACGTAAAGCTGAATTATTGCGTCAATTGGCAGATAAAATGGGAATTTCACTAGAGCAGGCGATGGCTGTGGGCGATGGTGCTAATGACTTACCTATGCTTGCTATCGCAGGGCTTGGTGTTGCATTCCGTGCTAAGCCCTTGGTTCGCCAAAATGCCAATCAAGCGATTTCAAGCGTCGGTTTAGATGGCGTCTTGTACTTATTAGGTATGCACGATAAAGATTTGAATCGTGCCTAAAACTGCATGGTTTCCCTTAAATAAAGCCGCTGTCTAAGCGGCTTTGTTGATTTTAGACTCGTCATTAATTCGTCATATTTATGTCTGAATGTATAGAAAAACAACAATAAAGAAATTCTGAAAAAAGTTTTTTAATGCTGAAAAAGCCCGATATTTTTTTGTAATGACACGCAGTAATTGATGCCATATAGACATTCATAGATTTTGTAATTTTAAAAAATGTAATGACAAAAGCATATTGCGACATCTTGTGTCGTATGGTTAATTTCAGACTCTTTTTTTCTATAAAAAACCCTCCATAATGCTTAAAGACGTTAATGCAACACCAAATACTGTTTAGAGATTACAGAACAAATATGAGGTTTGGGCATGATCCAAACCACCTTTTAAAGACGGAGGTTTCTATGGAAGCAGCGAATTTCACCATGTGGGTTGGATTTGGCTTAATCGCTGTCGCAGTTATTACTGTTTTCTTTTCTCCGTATCGTCGTTGGTTAGGTTTTATGCTAGCAGGTATGCTGAGTTGGGGACTGTTAGAAGTGGTGCGCTTTGGTATGCAAACCATGTTCGAAATGTCAGTTGCCTATAGTTATCTGACAGCACTAAGCCTTGCGATGGTCACGGTTACATTCATTCTTTTACGCGAAGATCAACAAACTAGGAGACGATTGGAAAAGCGTCAATATATTGAACACACACCAGTCTACAAGGATGATCAGCAACAATGTTCTAGCCGATAATTTATAATAATTTGGACAACCAAAGAGGCATGCTAAGCATGCCTTTTTTGTATTCATTTTCTGCAACAAAGCTTTTACAGACTGATCTACAATTGTGCTAGGATACGGTTGTCTTAATTTTCATCATTATACTGTGGGCATATGTCATGAAGCTTTCTTCTCTACCTGTCGTTAAGTTACCGATCGTTGATCTAAGCACTGATCCACTTGATTTGTTGGTGGCAGGTTTGGCGTTACGTATGAAGCAATTGGCACGTACTAGCCCAAAGTTTATTGAGTTGGTTCATGACCGTGAATTCCGTATTCAAATTGGTACAGATTTAGGCTTGGCACGTCAGATTATTGTCAACCGTGGCAAGATTGATACTGTTGCGGGTAGCCCTGAAAAAGCTGATTTTATTTTGCAATTTGCTTCAAGTGAGCAAGGTGTGAAAACTTTAGTGAAAGGTGATCCAACGGCATTCATGACAGGCATGCAAGATGGCAGTATTAAAATGGAAGGCGATTTTAGCTTGTTGGTTTGGTTCAACCAAGCAGCGAAATTGATTCCACCAAAATTGCCAAAGCCAGTAAAAGAAAAAATCCGTCAAGCACGCGCATTTATCAAACAAAAAACAGGTAAATAAACCAACCTGAAAGAAAACTCCCTGAATGGGAGTTTTTTTATGTCTTACTTATTCAATCTCTAAATTAAAAGTCACAGGTCCGTCATTGATTAAATGGACTTTCATATCAGCAGCAAAAATACCTGTTTGGACATTTTCAAACTGCTGTTGTGCATATTCAACCAATTGTTCATACAGTGCTTTCGCTTCTGAAGGTGGCATTGCAGGTCCAAAGTCTGGACGCAAACCTTTTTGAGTCTGAGCCATCAAGGTAAATTGCGAAACCAATAATAGTCCACCTTTGGCTTGACTAACATTCCAACCCATTTTGCCTTGTTCATCATCGAAAATCCGATATTTTAAAATTTTATCAATCAGTTTTTGCCCTTTCTCTAGCGTATCTTCTTTGCCTAGACCTAAAAAGACCAGTAAGCCGTGTTGAATCTCCCCCGTAGTTTGACCCTCAACCACCACTTTCGCTTCGAGAACTCGTTGAATTAATGCACGCATAAGATTGAAAAAACAGAAAAATGAAGTGGGTAAGTTTAGCAGAGACACGCTATAAAAATGAGTTGTGCAGCAAAAGTCTACTATTCAACAAGCCCAATTTGATTGTATAACAACAATTATCATGCAAAAGAATTGGTTATAACCATCCGCTATGTCTGCCATTATTCGATCTTTATTGGACACTGACCTCTATAAATTCACGATGTTACAAGTGGTGCTGCATCAATTTCCACAGACACATAGTGTGTATTTATTTCGTTGTCGAAACCTAAAAGATACAGTTTATCCTTTAGTTGAGATTCTAGAAGACCTGAATCATCAGCTTGATTTACTCTGTGAATTACGTTTTGCCGAAGATGAATTGCAATATCTTCGTTCTTTACGTTTTATCAAAAGTGATTTTGTTGATTATTTAGAATTATTTCAGCTTAAACGTCGATTTATTCAAGCCAATATTGATCAGGCAGGTCGTTTGGACATTCGTATCGAAGGGCCGATGGTTCAAGCGATGATGTTTGAGATTTTTGTGTTGGCGATCGTCAATGAATTGTATTTCCGCCGTATCCGTAGCGATGATGTATTGGCAGAAGGCGAGCATCGTTTGCAGCAGAAATTGATGCAATTAGAAAAATATTCGCAAGAACAACGGGATAGTGAGCCACCATTTTTAGTTTCAGATTTTGGTACTCGTCGTCGTTATAGCTTTGAATGGCAGAAACATGTGGTAAAGGCATTCCATGCCGCTGCACCCAAGGTATTTCGTGGAACCAGTAATGTCCTACTCGCCAAAGAATTAGGCATCAGCCCAATCGGTACAATGGCACATGAGTTTTTGCAAGCTTTTCAGGCTTTGGATGTGCGATTGCGTAATTTTCAAAAGGCAGCGCTAGAAGCTTGGGTACAAGAATATCGGGGGGATTTAGGCATTGCCTTGACTGATGTAGTGGGAATAGATGCTTTCTTACGTGATTTTGATTTGTATTTTGCCAAACTGTTTGATGGCTTACGCCATGATAGTGGTGATCCGTACGAATGGGGCGATAAAGCCTATGCACACTATCGTAAATTAAAGATTGATACCAAAACCAAGATGCTGACTTTTAGTGATGGTTTGAATTTAGAAAAAGCATGGTTATTACATCAATATTTTAAAGATCGTTTCCAAGTGAGTTTTGGTATCGGGACGAATCTAACCAATGATATGGGACAGACGCCATTGAATATTGTGTTGAAATTGGTGGAGTGTAATGGTCAGTCAGTGGCAAAGATTTCGGATAGTTCAGGCAAGACTATGACCGATAATGAGACTTTCTTGGCGTATTTAAGACAGGTTTTTGAGATTGAAGAAGCCTAGCTATTCTTTCACACTCAAAATCTAGTACGGTCGTGAAATAGCTCAAACGTTATGAGAGATTTGTATAAGCACTCTTTACTTTTGAAAGATCAAAAGTAACAAAAATCTTGTGTTGAACTGACGGCACATCCTTGATGCCGCAGTTCAACGGGCGGCATCCATGCCGCCTCCGCACCAGTAAATTGTCTCGATAGATTTATATGGCTTAACTTTCGCAATGGTCAGCAAATTTTATACTTTTAATCCATAATCGTTGGGCTTTTTGCTATATCTACTTTTCTGCTAAATGAATGCAAAAAATCAGACAAAGATAAAAAGTCGGCTATGTTAAAATCAACCTAATGCGGATGACAAAACAGCATAAAAATGACTGATGTAGATTTTAAACTAGGTTTACTGATTGAGCCTGAAGAACTTGTACCTTATCTAGGGCATGAATTGATTCGTGTGGTTGATTTAAGCCGAGCATCGGTTTATGAACAATTACACATTCCCCATGCGATTCATTTGCAGCCAAAATATTTGGTTGCACAGCAAGAACAAGCCAATGGGGTATTACCTGATTTAGCGGGTTTGCAGGCTTTAATTGAGAAATTGAATATTACCCCTCAGCACCATGTCGTGGTCTATGACGATGAAGGTGGGGCATGGGCAGGGCGTTTAATCTGGAATTTACATTGCTTAGGTTTTGAGCGTACCAGTTTAATCAATGGTGGAATTCATGCTTGGTTAGGTGCAGCTTTGCCAACAACCGCAGATGTTGAAAAAGTCATACCAGTCGCTGATCTTCTACACGTTGATTTAGAGACGGTGCAACAACATCGTATTGAATACAACGAATTACTTCAGCAAGTGCAAGAACAGAATATTCAGCTATGGGACTGCCGTACCAATGAAGAATATACGGGACTACGTTTAGCTGCACGACGTGGTGGTCATATTCCAAATGCACTGCATTTTGAATGGAGTACTGCCCTTAATCGTGAAAATCATCTAAAATTACACTCGCTTGAACGCACACAACAACGTTTAGAACAATTAGGCTTTAATTTACAACAACCTGTCGTGGTGTATTGTCAGTCTCACCATCGTTCGGGCTTGGCGTATATCTTGGCAAGATTGCTCAATTGGCAAGTTAGAGCTTATGACGGTGCGTGGAGTGAATGGGGCAATCGCCTCGATAGTCCTATTATTTCAGGGGAGTCACCATCTTGAGTTTTTCAGCAGATTTAAAAAAACAACTTTTTATCCAAGCACAAAATTTAGTACCGCAACATCAACTCAGCCGTGTGATTGGTAAAGTTGCCGCAAGTGAAAATGTTTTGGTGAAAACTGCTGTAATTCAAGCATTCAAAGCAAAATACGGCATTGATATGAGCATTGCCAAGCAAACCAATCCGAATCAATATAAGTCATTTAATGAATTTTTTACTCGTGCGCTTAAAGATGGCGTGCGTGGTGTAGATGAACAAGCGGATAGTATTGTGTGTCCTGCTGATGGTGCAATTTCACAGCTTGGTAAAATTGAAGCGGGTGATATTTTTCAAGCCAAAGGTCAAAGTTTTTCTGTTGATAAATTGATTGGCGATCCGCAATTGGCGAAACCATTTATTGATGGTCAGTTTGCAACGGTTTACTTATCACCGAAAGATTATCATCGTGTACACATGCCATTGGCGGGCACGTTGACCGAAACTTTATATATTCCAGGTGAGCTGTTCTCAGTCAACCAAACCACGGCTGAAAATGTACCGGGTTTGTTTGCACGTAATGAACGTATGGTATGTTTGTTTGATACAGAACTTGGTCGTATGGCGGTGGTTTTAGTCGGTGCAATGATTGTTGCGGGTATTGAAACTGTTGCGACAGGTAAAGTAAAACCAACAGGTCGTGTTGAATTACAACATCATCAAATGCAATTGGATAAAGGGGCTGAGTTAGGTCGTTTCTATTTAGGTTCAACTGCTGTGGTTTTATTTGAAAAAGATAAAATGGTGTGGGAAGAGCAGTTTAAAGCGAACTCGATTGTGGTAATGGGTGAACGTTTAGGTCATTCGGTTTAATTTAGAGTTGAGTTTAAAAAGCCCTTTAAAACTTTAAAGGGCTTTTTTATTGTTACGTATTTCGCATAAGGCGTATTATGTTAATTTTAGAAAAATTAAATTCTAGTTCCTTTAGAGACCATTGATCCAATGTTCAAATTTATTATTCCTGTCCTTTTAATGATTAGTCCAATTACCTATGCTGGCTATAATGTGTATATAACAAAAAAAGAGTTTTATCTTAATGATGGAGAATGTATTACTAAACAAGAATGGAGCACATATTTAGAAACAGACCCAACAATAACGGTAGATATTCAAAATTCAGAAGAAGACTTTCTTGTATCCATTGATGAACAAGAGTTTTCTCTATGGTATGACCGTAACTCTTGTGACTTACTAACGAAAAATCCAACACCTGAAGCTATTGGTAAAATGATTGATATATCAAAAAAATTAAAAGCTACTGTACAAGGTGAAGAATCAGAAATTTATCTCACTCCTAATGATGTGATTAAACGATAAATGAATACCTATTTAACATAATGGGCGTTATCCGAAATAAATCTTAATTATTTTAATTAAATCAATTTCTTATAAATTTAACATAACCTAAAAAAACACCTAAAAGCCGACACAGAAACAAGTTGGCTTCTTTTTGAGCAGTTCTGATATTTCTTGCCAAGTATAAAACTAACCATGTACGCTTTTTCTTACACCAATTCCAGTCAATGACCCATATTCGTACCGATCCAAATCACCTAATATCAACTCATCAGGGAACAGGAAGTTCCAAAACATAAAACAAAAATGATAAGTTCATGCATCAGGACGTGAGGTAGGACAGGAGTTATACCTAAAGTGCGAAATACGAAAAAGCCCGACAGGATGTTGGGCTTTTTTATTTCTTCATCGTTTATTGTTCTTTAGTAAGTCAAATGAGGTTTAATGAAAATTAAAAATATTTAAGCTACTCTGTAACTTAATTTGAATAAGCGATTTAAAGCGGTATAAAAAGTACGACCATCTAGATTTAAGTCAACTTCAGCACCTGATTGAAGTAATACTCGCTTACCTACCTCAATTGATTTAAACCCATCACGCGTACTTTGCATTCTATTTAAAGGAACAAGAGAAACTAAAATTTCAGTACCATCTATGGACTTTGCAATAAGATTATTAATTTGATTCAATTTATACCAACTTATATATTTATTAGATTAAAGCTAAAAAATGAACAGAGCCAATCAATTCTACACGTAAAAAAAGCACTATATAGTGCTTTTTTTACACATATTCTTTATTACAAAGGAACAATATTCACAGCATTTGGACCTTTTTGTCCTTGAGCGATGCTGAAAGAAACTTGTTGACCTTCATGTAGCGTTTTAAAGCCAGAGTTAGCTATTTCGCTAAAGTGAGCAAACACATCAGGACCTGATTGTTGCTGGATAAAACCAAAACCTTTAGTTTCGTTAAACCACTTTACTGTACCAGTAACTGTATTAGACATAATATATCCTACTAAATTTTAATAATTTTCAGTCTTTCGAAGACTGTACATAACTTTGAAAAAAGATAAAGAATTGAGCTTAATATCTAAAAAACGAAGGATTATGGCTAAAACTGCGATACTTAAAGAAGATTTACTAAACAATACTTTTTCTAGTTAGCCTAATCATACATGAAATTTATTAATATTCAAGTTTTGTATATATATTATTTATTTTCCTTATATTTTTGAATATAAAAAAGCTATTCTCTTTATCTAATTTATTGATAGTAAATGAGTTTAAATTTTCTAATGATGTACGTCTTTGCTTACAGCAATTCCAGCCAATGACCCATATTCAGTCTCGATTGAATCACTTAATATCAACTTATCAGGAACAGGAAGTTCCAAAACATAAAACAAGAATGATAAGTTTAGGCATCAGGAAGTGAGATATGACAGGAGTTGTATCTAGTGAAAGGAATACGAAAAAGCCCGACAGGATGTCGGGCTTTTTTACTTTTGCTTTGATAGCGTTAACCACAATCTAGCGCAATCACTTTACAATCGAATCCATGTCATATTTCGGAAAGTATTATTGCTAGGATTTTTTGTATTGATGTTTAACATTTTACCTGT
>ERZ650309.1269-NODE-1269-length-11842-cov-3.892763_pt1 | contig 11842 bp, 20 predicted proteins | sample MGYA00376245_ERZ650309 | MGnify/ENA primary metagenome ERZ650309 (study PRJEB26733, sample SAMN07839294) | wastewater metagenome | biome: urban; feature: wastewater treatment plant; material: waste water | place: USA: North Carolina | collected 2016-04-26 ...
CCTTAGAAAATTCCATAAGATCACCTTCCTTAATTTTATCTTTAACATAATTAAATGTTATTACACCAAAACCGATAAGAAAAAAGACCAAAGCAGCAAAACCTAAAATATCACCAGTAGACATAATCAAACCTCTTTAAAACCAAACAAACGAGCTAAAGCGCCCGGAGTGCGATCAGAAGCATCTTTAATAATACGCTCAAGGGTTTGTCGCATTGTTTCATTTTCAAGCCTAGAAATCTCTTTAAGCGCTAAATAACAATCTAAATCAATAATAGTATCAAGGCGTTTGGTATCACCTATTTCTCGATTGCGCTCTCTATATTCAAGCTGTCTTTCGGCAGATGTCTTAGGTAAAGGCTTGAATGCATCTATTGTTTTATTGTCATGCTGATCTTTCATTTTGCGTTACCGTGTAACTAATAAGACTAAAATTATTATGCATTATGTTACCGTGTAACACAAATAATAATTGAATTATTTATTCAAATCAAAGACCTTTCGAGCAACTAAATCAGCAAAAGCTTCATTTAAAACCTGAGATTGAGAAGAATTATTCAATAATGCCTTATCAATCAATTCTAATATTGCGGAGTTAATGGATAAATTATTCGAATCCGCATAAGCCAAAACAGCTTCATAATGTGAAGAAGGCAAACGTAACTGGGTACGCTTCCAATCTTTCTGAACCACCCTACTTACCATTTTTCAAAGCCCTATGTTGTTCAATAGCCTGTTTCATTAAATTTTGACGTTCAGCCAATGGAACGTACTTATTTCTGAATCTATATAAATAACCGTTGTTTGTTCTGATGCGTGTTGGTTGATCGAAATGGTAGAAAACAAGGTTTTTAAGCGTAGTCAGGAATCCTGTGCAAATTGCGCCAACGAATACACCAACAGCAAATACAAAAAAAATAAGCTGCTGTAATTGAACAGTATCCGCTAGTGAAAGTGTAGTCATAGTGATGTAACCCCATTGATTTTTGATTGAGTTATGTTTGTTTCTTGATTGTTTTGCTGATGTGAGTAGTCAAATGGTCGATAACCATTCATATACTTACGACAATCAGCTTCAGTAATGTTCTGCATGTAGTTGCCTTGCTGATCTATACCAATCAACTTGCCACTGGAGAGAGTCATACAGCCCGACAGACGTGGATAGTCATTAACCTGAATCATGTAATTATCTGGAAGTTTTGTGTCATAAGGCTTGTTAGGGTTATATGCAATTTGAAGCTTATCTGAGCCTACAGAACCGCCATTTTTAGTGAGCTTATTAAACCATTCAACACATTCAGGTTTTTCTACGTTTTGACCTTTACGACACTCAACTTCTAAATTCAATATTTTATCCGAGGTAACAGATGCAGCTTGTGAAGACACAACTGTATGCTGCTCTTTTTTTCCTGTTGAAGCGTCAATATTGTCTTTGATCTTATGAGCAGAAAGGAAAGGATTGTCTGATCCAAAAACCATATATGAAATGAGAATAACAACAAATACTAAAAAACCACCTAATTTCCAAAATATCGGAGGTACACGGAGCTTATGGGTATCTAATGTTGTTGACTTATATTGTTCAAAGATTTTTGAATCAGGCTTAAATTTTTCGTGTGATTCAGCTTTGTTTTTTGCACCCGTTGAATCGGGCATAGTTACTGCATAACGCCATAAAAAAACATCAGCAAAGCCACGTCCATAGGCACGATGCAAATGATAGTGTGAACCCACAAGGCTTAAAACATGATTATGTATAAAGCTTGGAGACTGAGTCACAAGAATAATATCATGACCAGAATGTCGATGTGTTTCTAATTCTTTGACACGACCATCACTGGAGAGTTTTTCACGACCCTTATATTGAAAAAATTCAAACTGCTGAGCTTCATCATAAATCACGACTGAGCCGTCAGGTGTATCACGCCAATCAGCATTTTCAGGTAACTTTTGAACACCGTCATAATCAAATTGATCAATATTGGTATATACAGATCGCCCCTCTTTTAAGTAAGCAATTGCAAGTGTAGCAGTCTTTGCTGTCTTAAATGATCCAGGCTTTCCAGTTATAAGTATAAGCATAATCAATACCTGTTGCAGGCGCGCCCCGTACTACGCGTAGCGAGGTGCAACGCTGTGCACATAGCGCGCCCGCTCATGTTAATTTCTTAAATGACATTTCTGCTGCGACAATTGTGGCCCTAGCAATAAGTGCACCAATAACAATGGAAATTGCCTGATCTAGTCCTGAAATAGCTAGCAAACCTAGATATGTATGATCGATAGATGAGGATGCACCAATAGCTTTATTGATAAATGAGGTTAGAACAGTCTGAATAATCGCAGATGAAACGATTGCAACGCCCGCGCCAAGCAAAACCTTTTTAGCGAAGTTGCTTAACAACCAAGAACCAAGCATAAAAAGATATTTAAGCATCAACGCATCCCTAAAATAATGTATGCCGCAGCAAAATATGAACAAGCAATGATTGCCCAACGAAGCTTAGATAGAAGCATGCACCACGGTTGCCAAGACAATATAAGCGTTGTTGATTGACGCATTAAATTAATGTGAACACTTTGATCAGGCGGGCACTGAGCAGACCAAGAAACGTAATTAGATTCATAATCACCCAAATTATGCTCAACAATTTCAGGATGCTCATCAGTGGGAAGTTCATGATCGTCAGTCAAAAAATCTTTCATTTCTTTAAGCACATCACATACCGCTTTACCACCTTTTTCGCAGAACTCCCCACCTAAGCCGTTGCCACCGTCTGGATTCGGATTAGGGTTCGGATTTGGATTTGGATTAGGGTTAGCGTTTGGATTCGTATTTGGATCGTTTGGATTAGGATTATTTGGGTCAGGATTATTCTTTACACATATTTCTTGACCTTTATAAAACGTACGGTAATAACCAGTTGGACAAGCTTTTTCGTTCGGGGGATTATCACAATACTGTGCGCCATTAGCACAACCGCTCGGAGGTTGAGTCGGTGGATTAGGATTCGGGGGATTCGGCTGATTATTCGGATCATTGGGATTCGGTGTATTTGATGAATCTTTAACGCAAACTTGCTGATTGTTAAACATTGCTTGTTTATAGCCCGAAGGACATGCTTGATCGTCAGGTTTTTTACAATAACCATCCTGACCAGAAGAATTTTTACATTTTGAGGGATCCATGGGAGGCTTTGGCGGTTTTGGTTGTGATTTTGGGTCAGGATCAGGTAGATTGCATTCAGCTCCAGTCGAAACGTATTTTCCACATGATTCAATGCCTGGGGGAACACCTGAAATTGGATCAGGTTTATCCAAACCTACACAACCGACACCCTCATCAGTCGGACGTATATAATTACATTTACTTATACAAACAGAACCAGGTAAAGAACGATCAGCCCACCAATCGAATGACTCCCTTCTACCAGTCGGACAAGCAATTTTGGTACATGAAACAGGAACAGTTGCAGTACCAGCACCAGCCGAATTTTTTAATGAACATTCGCCCGAAGTCTCAGTTTTTACAACTGATTTATCGAAAGCCCAACTCGAATTTACTTTATTAACACTAGCAGCAAGAGAAGAACACGCACCGCCGATTGATGATGCAACACCCTTGGAAGACCCCCAAGACGTTGTACATTCCATATCAGCAAGCACAGGAAATGAGAGAAGTGTTAAAAAAACAAAGACTAAGTAATTTATTAATCTCATTTCACAAGTACCGTAATAGCAATAATCATAACTACTGGAATTAACCAATATGCAATTGAAGCTTGTTCCATAATGATCCCCTGTGAAATGAGAAAGGGCTGAAAACAGCCCCGTGTTACTTACTTAGCAGCAGCACGCAAATTACGCCAAATCGCAATACCCGCTGTAAAACCTAGCCAAGTGACACCGATAGAAGCAGCAGCAACAACAGCCAAACCAAGCATGGTTAAAATTTCAGCAACATCAAAAGTCACAGCAGCATTAGCTGATGCACCAGTTAAGGCGAGAGTTAAAACAACAGCACCACGATTTAAGATTGTTTGAACGCGATTAGGTGGAGAACCGCATTGTAATTGAATGAGATTTAATTGATTTTCTTGATCTTTAGTCATGAGATTTTTCCCCTATGTGACTAAGTTTGTTAAATACAGCAGCGACAACAATGACAAGACATGCAGCCATACCAATGTCAGCAGCTTGCTGAGGTGTAATGGCTAAGAAGTCATTTAATGTGACTTGCTCAACCCACAAGACACACGTAACGACACCATCATTGTTTTGAAGTTGATCACAAACGTATGCCATGTCTTTAAATCCTTAAAATGCAGGTTTTGGCTTTGGTTTACCAAAGATTTCAGGATGCATAATGTTGCTTGCACCATCCTCATCTAAAACATCTATGTTCATTTTGTACGACCCATAAAAGTTGTTTTATGTCGTTAATCTTGTCATTGTGATCAGTAGATAAAGTCTGCAAATGTTGCAAATATTCCTCTAAATACTGATCAATTCGTTCAAGTCTTTTCTGATCTAAAGAGCCTATATTTCGGTTATAAACTACAGTTCCATAGCCAAAAGCAGACCTACGCCTTGTCATTTAGGTTGTGGAACAGGTGTAAGTTCTTTCAGGATCGTTACAGTAGTTTTGCCGTTTGATACTTGTTCTAAAGTGCAATCAGCCATGAAAGGGAACTTTTGATTTTTAATTTTTTCGAAATTGTCAGAAGTACCCCACTTATATTCAGAGCCAACTTGACCCGCGAAGTTTTCACCTTCCTGTAATTGAGCTTGGTAAAAAACAGTGGTTGAATTGAATGGACGACCGTTGTATTCGCCCTTACTAGACTTTGCACCCAGTACGACAAGTTGTGTTTTAAATTGCATGGATAAATTCCTTATATGAAGATTGATTAACTAGAGGAACACCAACAAACAAAGGGAGTTCATCTAAATGCGTTTCAATTGGTTGTTGTGAGCGTATCGACTGGATCACAGCGACATGAGAAAATTTGAGACGTTTTGGAACTTCATCCTTATCAGATGAAAGAACTTGTATTAGTTCATCAGGTTCATAGAACTTAGCGAATTGACGTATGTATTTTCCAAACTGGATTTTGGTAATTTCTAAAGCCTTATTCCAACTGATTTCTGATTGTTTTTTAATAACTTCTGTCTTTTCAGGTGTAATGAAGTCATTGCCTAATTGGACATAAAGCCATTCAAAACAAGGATAAGCACCAAGGAAATAACGGGAAGGACGAAGAAGAACATCAAACGGGATATAACGGTCATTAGATTTGAATTCGACTTCAGCTCTAGTCCAAAGTGATAAAGGATTCCCCTCTTTTTTACCTTTTTCATAAATACGACAATATTTTCCACTGGTACGATTGCCAATTGATAGGGTTCTACCCTTGCCATTGATTCTTTTCCAAGAGCCGAAATGCTGAACTTCGGGTTCACGACCACCACACCAAAAACCATAAATGTTGTCCCATTGGTTAGCGACATCAACATTTAAAAATTGACCATCGAAATCATCATGGGCAAGGTCAACACGGGTAATTTTAGGACGACGAGCAGTATTATTTAAAAACTCATGTAGGCGTTTTTCCCAACCTTTTCGAGCATTGGCACAGCCTGTACCATTGATTTGTATAGTAATTCTCTTAGAAACAGTACCATACAAGACAAGACCAAAATCATTTTGTAAGACATAGCCATATTTATGACGATGCATACCCTTTTCACGTTTAAGACCTAAACCAAAGCCAAAAATTTCATATAAATGCTGATCTAAAAAAGTTTCAATGGCATAAGTAAGAATGCTTTCAGCTTCATCAGGATCAATAGAAAAGTATTCATCTCCAAGCGTTTCTTGACCAATACCAATAGAGACCCAGTCTATAGATGCAAAGCCTTCACGATCACAAGGAACAGAATGAATAATTGGAACTGAACCACGTTCAGTCACAATAATTTGTGAATTATCTAACTTACGTGGAAAGGTATATTGATCGGTTTGAAGGCGAATGTCGGCAAGTGATGGTATTTCAGTGGTCTCATCCAATACCGTTACCCCCATATTATAAATGGGGGTTGCTCGATCTGATTTTTGAGAGCTTCCTGTTGTGTTTTCTTTGTTTTTGGCTAGTTTTTGATCAGGATTTGTTCTGTAGTGTTTATAAGCAGCTTCAACACGATTTGAATAATTCTCACGAACTTCATGCGTAATTAAATCTAATTCAAAATAAGACTTAACAAAGCGATTCATACGGTTGTAATCATCATCAAGCAGAGATTGTGAAACTGGAGACTTGTTCTCGAATTTAGAAACACGTTGCTCTAATGAATCTATTAACTTTTGGATGTGTTCTTGATTCATTAGCACTCACCTTCCAAATATTCAGAAATTTCAGCATTAGATTTTTTATAGGTATCTAAATAGGCATCAATCACTGAATAGTCATATGACCAGTCAGAAGCAACCACAGCCAATTGTTCTAAACATCGTTCTGTAGGAATTGCAGGAACACATGCTTCTAGACAGGCATTTCCGTGTTCTGAAACGATTCTTGCAACCTCATTAAAGGCAGCCTGTATAAAGGACTGTCTATCCAAGAAAACAATCTTATCCATAAAAGTTACTTTTTAACTTTGTTTAAAAACATTAGATATTTTTAAAATTAACTTGTCAACCTTTTAACTTTGTTAAGATGAAAAAAATTAACTTGGTAACTTGGTTATGAGTAAAGTCTATAAATTAAGATCAGAAGAAGTCGAAGATGTGAAAGAAACTTTGATGAAATTTGTTGTTGAAAAAAAATCAATGATGAAAGAAACAGATGTAATTCACGCTCTAATTAAATACCATTTGAAGAATTTAAAAGCAGATGAAGTAATCAAATACAGACAAGAAGTTCTTGGAAAAGACGATTAATGATAAAAATAATTACAGGTGTATTGTTAGCAATAACATGCACCTATGCTCTAGCTGAAGAAAAATCAACATACAAAATATTGTTAAATAAAAATACAAAAGAAATCAAAATATTAAAAAGAATAAATCATAAAGAATGGTGTGAAAATGCGCTAAAAAAGGATAAAAGTGCTATGGAATATATTATTGAAAGATCTAAAAACAGAAAAGAAACATGGGTGAAAGCAACATATTCTTGCAGGTATTAATTAAGTCACTGAAATCGCATAATATTCCTATTATGTTAAATAAAATATTATGTAAGTTGCCTACTCACATGTTGTTTGCAATGACGACCTATAAATTCCAATCCTCTCATTTTTCAACTAGCTCAGGTTATAATGATGGCCTCCCAAAATATGGTTGATCTATTATGAACACCTCCAATGACCCTCTACACGGCAAAAAACTTGCTGACATTTTGGATGAATTATTGGATTACTACGGTGGCTTTGAAGGTTTAAGTCGTAAAATTGAAATTAGATGTTTTTGCATAGACCCAAGTGTTAAATCATCATTGCGATTCTTGCGTACCACACCATGGGCACGTGAAAAAGTAGAAAACTTATATTTGTATGTCTTACGCCAAAAAGCCAAACAGAAATCGTAGCTATCAAAACCTAGCCTCAGCAGAAATCAGACCGCTACATGCCTAAGGCTAAGTGTTATGATTAAACCCTGTTTATGATCTAATTCTCATATGAAAAATACATTTCCTGACAACAACCAAATTAAAGTCGTTTCTACTTTTTCTGAACTTGTAAATTTCAATTTTCAAGGAACAGTAAATGCTATGTGTTGGCATAGAGATTTGGTTGGTGATTTTAAAGAAATTGTGACTAAACTTGAGTTAAAAGAAAATATTACAGAAGTTTCTATTGATGACCTATTGGCATTGCAACTTTCAGAAAACGGTCATTCTGCACGGGAAATTATCTTAAAGGATATACAACTATTAAGTAATTTCGGGGCTTCACCTTCGCTTAATTTACTGAAATGTTACGAGCGTGATAACGAACTAGACTTCATTTCAACGGATGTATATTCATATCATATTGATCGCTCACCCATCGAAACAGATACTTTTTTATGTACTTATCATGGTGCTGCAAGTGATATCGCACCCAATGATCAGGTTGAGCAAAAGATTTTAATCCCAGAAATTAGGGAAAAACTCAAAAAATTACATGATGGTCAAGATACTGAGTTTGAAACGTTTTTAGAAGAATATTTCTTTGATCTACATTATCAACCTAAACTCGATATAGAACCTATAAATTTAGGTTTAGGGCATCTTTGGCGACTGGCAGTAGATCACCCAACACAACAAGTTTTGCCCTGTGTGCATAGAGCACCTACTGAAAATGATGGTGAGTATAGACTTTTATTAATTTGTTAGATGGCCTTTTGTCTCTCATTAAAATGTAAAAGCCCATATTTAATGAGCTTTTATCACAGGAATCAACCCTATTATATTTCAACGTATTCCTTTAAAAAGGAAAAAACATCCGACAATAAGTAACAATACAGCAAAGCATTTTTTCAACATTTGTGGCGATAATGCATGTGCCACTTTAGCACCCAACTTCGCTGTAAAAAAACTCATTGAGCTGATGCCAATAAAGGCATAAATATGCACATAGCCAATGCTATTAGGAACATGTACCTGCTCTTTCATACCAAAAAGCATAAAGCCCAACGCACCTGCAATCGCAATCGGTAAACCACATGCCGCTGATGTTCCCACCGCTCTTTGCATGACCACACCATAATGATTGAGATAAGGTACAGTTAAGCTCCCTCCTCCAATCCCAAAAATTGCTGATGCAACGCCGATTCCAGTACCTGCAAATACTTGTTTAGCTGCTGAAGGAAGTGCTTTATTCTGATCAACGACCTTTTTTGCACCAGTAAACATCTGATATGCAACCCAAAGTACAAAAACACCAATAATCAGTTGTAAATGTGCCCCTGAAAGTAATCCTGCAATACCTGCACCAAAAAAAGACCCAACAACCAGCCCAGGACTTAGATTTTTGAATACAGGCCAAATCACAGCACTATTTTTATTATGAGCCATTAATGAACTGATAGATGTCACGATAATGGTCGCCAAAGATGTCCCTAGAGCCATATGCATGATCACTTCAGATCCGTACCCCATTTGCGTAAAGACCACATATAAAAGTGGTACAATGATGAGTCCACCGCCAACACCAAAGAGCCCAGCAGCGAATCCTGCTGACGCACCTATTGCTAAAAAAATAATTAATTCCACGACATACTTACTTACTTGAGAGTTAATATTAAATATAAAGTTACTTTACGCGATTTCTGCTTCGCCGACATGATGATAAGCACGATTGAAATAAACCAAACTATGTTCATTTTGACCTTGTTGAATCGCTACAGTACGACAAATAAAAATTGTATGTGTTCCAACTTCTTGAATTTGTTCAATCTGACAATCAAAACTCACCAAAGCATCATCTAAAACAGGCGCACCTGTTTCTAATTCAGTCCAAGTTCCATATTTAAAGCGCTCTTCTGAACTCATCTTGGATGAAAATACGTTGGAAATATGTTGATGATGTGCGCCCAAAACATTTACGGTTAAAATTTCATTTTCTATAAAATGTGCATGTGACCGAGAAGTTTTGTTCATACAGACCAATAATGTCGGCGGTGTATCAGTGACGCTACACACCGCCGATGCAGTAAATCCATGACGACCAGAAGCCCCTGAAGTAGTCACTACATTCACTGCACTTGTCAATAAAGACATTGCATTTCTAAAGTCTGTTGCTTCAATCATCATTTTATTCCTAAATTGAACCTTAGATTTTCTTTAGATTTCGCTCTACCACTCGATCGCGACATTGGCACATCATCTAAATGAGTTCTGAGTAGAACTGATACTTGCTCTGAATCTAACTAAGGGTTACTCGTTTGATCTGGAATTTTAGCTAAACCAAATGAATACCCTTTACATATCATTATATCGCTGAGTAAGTACTAAGCAGAAAGTTCTTTTCGAACAATTTCTGCACCTGCACTCAAAGCATTGAGTTTGCCTCTTGCCACTTCACGAGCCAAAGGCGCCATACCACAGTTAGTCGAAGGATAAAGTTTATCTGCATCAACAAACTGAAGTGCTTTGCGTAGCGTATCCGCGACTTCTTCGGGTGTTTCAATCGTATTGGTTGCCACATCAATCGCACCAACCATGACTTTTTTACCGCGAATCAGTTCAATTAGATCCATCGGCACACGAGAATTTTGACATTCCAATGAGATGATATCGAGCTTAGATTTTTGTAGCTTAGGAAAAGCTTCTTCGTATTGACGCCACTCTGAACCCAGAGTCTTTTTCCAATCGGTATTGGCTTTGATGCCATAGCCATAGCAAATATGAACCGCAGTCTCACATTTAAGACCTTCAAGCGCTCTTTCTAAGGTTGCAACACCCCAATCATTCACTTCATCAAAGAACACATTAAATGCAGGCTCATCAAACTGAATGATGTCGACACCCGCAGCTTCTAATTCAAGTGCTTCTTGGTTCAAAATTTTGGCAAATTCCCAAGCCAGTCTTTCACGGCTTTTATAGTGACCATCATACAATGTATCAATCATGGTCATTGGGCCAGGGAGCGCCCACTTGATTGGCTGTGTGGTTTGGCTACGTAAAAACTTCGCATCTTCTACAAATACTGGCTTTTGACGAGAGACTGCACCTACTACAGATGGAACACTTGCATCATAACGATTACGGATACGCACCGTTTCACGCTTCTCAAAATCCACGCCATCAAGGTGTTCAATAAATGTTGTGACAAAATGTTGGCGTGTTTGCTCACCATCGCTGACAATATCAATCCCTGCATGGATCTGTTCTTGCAGAGATAAACGCAAGGCATCTTGCTTCGCTTCGATTAATGCCTCACCCTCTAATTTCCAAGGTGACCAAAGTTTTTCAGGTTCTGCAAGCCAAGATGGTTTCGGTAAACTGCCAGCCGTTGATGTTGGTAATAAAATTGCCATTGTAAATCTTCTATCTCTATTTCAGGTAAATTAAGCAGCGTTACTGTCTACGGTGTAATTCGCAGCCCATTGCTCAAGGATGTTTTGATAAGGCTTGATAAAGTTTTCTTCCGTCCATTTACCTTGTTTTACCGCGAGCTGACCACGTTCAACACGGTCATAGACGATTCGTGTTAATGAATAATCTGGGTATTCTAGACTTGCTTGATAGACCTGTGCCGCTGATGAGTTTGCATTGTAAATTTCAGGGCGATAAATTTTTTGGAAAGTTTCCATGGTGCTAATTGCACTGATCAGCTCGAAGTCAGTGTAATCACGTAATAAATCGCCTGCAAAATAGAATGCTAAAGGTGCAACGCTACCTTTTGGCATGAAGAAGCGAACCTGTAAGCCCATTTTATGGAAATATTCATCAGTACGTGAATATTGATCTTGTTTATATTCAACACCCAAAATAGGATGCTCATTGGTGGTACGCTGATAAGTTCGTGCTGTTGAAACACTCAAACAAATGACAGGTTGTTGATTAAATTCAGCCTTAAACGTATCTGAATTCACTAAATATTGATAAAGCTTCCCGTGCAGATCACCGAAACCTTCAGGCGCATACGAAGTTGAGTTCTCTTTATTATGTTCTTTCAGCACCACGCTAAAATCGTAGTCACGCACATAAGATGAGAAACTATTACCAATCATCCCCTCAATACGTTGATTGGTATGGTGATCGGTAATCGTGCTTTTTAGCATTTCAATAATCGGGAATGCTTTACCATTACCTTCAGATCGGAAGAGCACACGTCTGAACTCCAGTCACTTAGG
>ERZ650309.1270-NODE-1270-length-11836-cov-4.667431_pt1 | contig 11836 bp, 15 predicted proteins | sample MGYA00376245_ERZ650309 | MGnify/ENA primary metagenome ERZ650309 (study PRJEB26733, sample SAMN07839294) | wastewater metagenome | biome: urban; feature: wastewater treatment plant; material: waste water | place: USA: North Carolina | collected 2016-04-26 ...
CTCGCCGATCAGGCGAGGGGCAGCCACTGAGGGCGTTCGGGCGGGCTTTGCGCGAGGGTGCGCACGATGCCTTCGACAGGCGTCACGGGGTGTGACGCCAGGGCCAGCGGCGACGTGTCGCCCAAGGGCGATCCACGCGGCTTCGTGCACGTGCTCGACGACACCACGATCGTCGTCCCGGAGCGCCCGGGCAATCGCCGCGCGGGAGACCGGATCGTCACGTCCGGGCGTATCGATCACGATGAAATCCGCGCCGCTGCCGATCCGGGCCATTTCCTGGTCCAGGCCCGCCGCTGTCATCAGGCCGAGCGCGACATGCCGCGGCGAGGGCAGATCAATCTGCCGCCGGCGTGCCGTGGCTTCGCGATTGTCGAGATAGCGTGTCATGGTCTTCTGGCGGGTATCAAGGTCAATCGCTGCAACGCTGTGGCCGGTGCTCTGCAGCGCAACCGCAGTATGCACCGCCGTCGTCGACTTTCCCGTGCCGCCCTTTTCATTGGCGAAGACAATTACGTGCGTGTTCTGCGCCATCGGTGTTAAGGTCCAGCCTCTTGATTCATTGGTTCCCGCCCGCCAAGGAGCGCGCGACCGTCCATATCTGAGCAGGCCTGCCCGTGCAAATCATCCGTCAGCTTTCCGCCTTGCGCGAACGCACCAAATTGATACGCGAGAGCGGGCGGACCCTTGCGCTTGTGCCGACAATGGGCGCTTTGCATGCCGGACACATGTCCCTGGTCGAGCTGGCGAGGCGGCAGGCCGACGATGTGATTGTGTCGATTTTCGTGAACCCCAAACAGTTCGGGCCCAATGAGGACCTGGACATATATCCGCGATCGGAAGAGGCCGATGCCGCGCACCTTGCCGAAGCAGGCGTGACGGCACTTTGGATGCCGTCGGTGTCGGAAGTCTACCCAGATGGTTTTGCAACGAGCGTCAAGGTCGCGAACCTTGGCGAACTCTGGTGCGGGGCTGCCCGGCCGGGCCATTTCGAAGGCGTGGCGACAGTCGTTGCCAAATTGTTCAATCAGGTCCGTCCCGACATTGCCGTCTTTGGCGAAAAGGATTGGCAACAACTGGCCATCATTCGCCGCATGGCACGCGATCTTGATCTGGATGTGGAAATCATCGGCATGCCGATCGTGCGGGATACGGATGGTCTCGCCCTGTCATCGCGCAATGCCTATCTTTCCGCAGCGGACCGCCAGGCGGCTCTGACATTGCCACGGGCGCTGAACGATGCAGCCCGCGACATCGGCAATGGTGCGGATGTCGAGGCGACCCTTGCCGATGCCAAGGCGCGGCTGCTTGCGGCTGGTTTCACGCAGGTCGATTATTTTGCCCTGGTCGATGCAGCGACGCTCGAGCCCCTTGCCACGCTTGATCGCACCGGCCGATTGCTGGCTGCCGCACGGATTGGCGCGACACGGCTGATCGACAATATCGCGCTCTGACCGAGAGCGTCTTCAAAAAGCACAATCCGCGTTAACCATTTGTTGACCATCTTTGGCCGACAACCTCCCCAACATGATTTGGTGAAGGGGGTTTACCATGGCAAGCAGCTACAACAGCGCCAATTTCCTGATCGAAAGTCGCCTTGCAGAGGCCGCACGCGGCGACGCACGGGCCTTCTACGAACTGGGCATTGCCTATTCAGCCGGGGGATGCGGAGTCGAAGTCGATCTCGTCCAGGCGCATAAATGGTTCAACCTTGCTGCCCTGAATGGCAGCGAACGGGGCCAGCAATGCCGGGCAGAAATTGCCGAAGACATGACCGCGCGCGAAATTGCCGAGGCCCAGCGCCAGGCGCGCGCCTGGCTCACCGAAACCATGCGCAGGGCTGCCTAGCCGCCCTTCCTGAACGGCGTCAGTTCGTCGAGGAACGCGATTTCCCGTTCCACCGCCCGACGCTCGCGCTCCACAAAGTCGGCAACCGCCGCCCTGAATCCCGGATCGGCGATAAAGTGCGCCGACCATGTCGGGACCGGACCATAGCCACGGGCAAGCTTGTGTTCGCCCTGTGCCCCGGCCTCTACCTTGCCCAGGCCACGCGCAATTGCGAAATCGATGGCCTGATAATAGCAAAGCTCGAAATGGAGGAAGGGCACATCCTCGCAGCATCCCCAATAGCGGCCATATAATGTGTCTTCGCCGATCAGGTTGAGCGCACCGGCAATCGGGCGACCGTCCCGCACGGCGTAAATCAGCAGGACCTTGTCGGCCATGCATTCTCCCAGCAGGCTGAAGAACCGGCGCGTCAGATAGGGCCTGCCCCATTTTCGCGATCCCGTGTCCTGATAGAAGTCCCAGAAGACATCCCAATGCGCTTCGGTGATTGCCTTGCCTGTCAGCTGAACAATCTCCAATCCGGCTTGGGCATGGGCCCGTTCCTTGCGAATGGCCTTGCGCTTGCGCGATGAAAGTCCGGCCAGAAAATCGTCGAACGACCCATAGGCCTGATTGACCCAATGGAATTGCGACCCTCCGCGGATCAGCCAGCCGGCCGCGCGAAACCGCTCGACATCCCTTGTGTCGAGAAAATTTGCATGGGCAGACGACAGGCCATTCTGGGTGACAATCGCTTCTGCAGCGGCAATCAGGCCGCGCGCCACTTCGTCGTCTTGGGTAAGCAGCCGCGGTCCGGGCACGGGCGAGAAGGGCGCGGCGATGACCAGCTTGGGATAATATTGGCCGCCTGCCCGGTGCCAGGCATCGGCCCAGCCGTGATCGAACACATATTCGCCCTGGCTGTGGCTCTTGACATAGGCAGGGGCAACGCCGGCGAGACCATCTCCGGGTCCGTCAATCGCTATGGGCAGCGGCTGCCATCCTGCTTCCACCGTGGCGCTGCCGGATCGTTCGAGGATCGAGAGGAAAGCGTGACTGACAAAGGGATTGCCGGTGCCCGCGCATCGGTCCCAGGCGTCAGCTTCAAAATCGCTTACGCCTTGCGCAAGCCGCGCGACAGCCAAATCAGGCCGGCCTGACTGCGACAATCGCATCCACCTCGACGGCGGCGCCCATGGGCAAGGTTGGCACACCGACGGCAGCCCGCGCATGCTTTCCGGCGTCGCCGAACACATCGACCATCAGTTCCGACGCGCCATTGCCGACCTTGGGCTGATCGGTGAAGCGGGGATCCGAATTGACGAAGATATTGAGCTTGACCACCCGTTCGACGCGATCGAGCGAGCCCAGTGCGGCCTTGATCTGGGCGAGCACCATCAGTCCGCAGGCGCGTGCCGCTTGCACACCATAGGCAAGATCACGGTCGTCACCGAGCCGTCCGACCATCAACTGGTTGTTCTGGAAGGACACCTGCCCCGAAACATAGAGCATCCCGTTCGCTTCGACCGTGGGCACATAGGCTGCAACGGGGGCTGCCGGCTTGGGCAGCGTCAAACCAAGGGCCAGGAGCCGGTCTTCGGGACCCGGTTCAAGGGCGGGCGGGTTCATCTTGAGCGGTTTCGGTTTGGAATCGGTCACAACGGAACTCCCTTGAAGCGATCAATAATCCAGCCAGTCGCATTCTGCCAGTCATCGATGCGATGATGCGCGGCGGCAGGCGTCTTGATGAATGGCTGGAGCCTCGGCTCACCGACCATATGGAGCCTCCAGACATCCGGTGCATGTTCAGCAACAGAGATATGCTGGTGCGCCAGATCGTCGACAAAGACAGTCACGCTCGGCGCATAGTCCGCGACAATGCGCGAAAGCGGCTGTCCCTTGCCGCCCTGATTGGTGAAGACCGGGAACTCGATCCCGACCGCACGCAGTTGTTCGGTGCGGGCCGCCTGGAAATCATCGGTCAGATTGGTCAGAATCACGACATCGGCATGGGCTGCGATCGCGTTGATGCCGTCAACGGCACCATCGATGGCCTTTTGCCGGGGCATTTCCGTGCGAAAAAAGTCCTGCAGCAGGGACCATATATTGGGTCCGGGCACCAGCTCTCCGGTTGCCTTGTGGCGCAAGGCATTGGCAAAGTCGCCAAGGTCGAGGTCGAAATGGATGTGATGCACTTCATCAAGCCATTCGGCGAACGGCACGACCATATGGAGGAGCACTTCGTCGCAATCGGTGATCAGCAGTGGACGGCTCATCGCTGCAGCTCCGGCCGGGCAAGCTGTGCAGGCGGTACGCCCAGCGATTCGGCGCAGGCCATCAGGTCTGGCTGGTGGGCTTCGAGAAAGGCGAAGATCGCATCATGCAGTGCAGGATCGCCGACCCGGGCGCGCAGGTCTGCACCGTCGAGCCCGGTGAGCGCAAGGAGCCGCCCTGCCCTGGCATCGTCCGAAAGAATCCATGCCAGCGCCGACAATGCGAGCGCCATCGTGTCATGGGGGTTTGTCTCAGCCTTGAGCATCGCCTAGAGATCGTTTCCGGGAAAATCAGTGGGAAAGCTGGCGTGGCAAAAAGGGTGCTCGTTGTCGAGGACAATGAACTCAATCTGAAACTCTTTTGCGATCTGTTGCGCGTTCACGAGTTTGAAGCGGAAGGCGTTCGCGATGCGCGCGAAGCGATCAATCGCGCAACCCTGTTCGCACCGGACATCATCATCATGGACATCCAGATGCCGCACATCAGTGGTCTGGAGCTGATCGAAGCGATTCGCCGCGACGTGATCCTCAGGCGAATCCCGGTCATGGCGGTGACGGCCTATGCCGGAAAAGGGGATGAGGAGCGCATTCGCGAGGCCGGCGCCGACGCCTATGTTGCCAAGCCGATTTCGCTCATGAAGTTTATTGGCGTGGTCCGGGAACTGGCAGATCTGGCCGATTCGCGGGCGCTGGTCTGACCGGCCATGTCGCAGCCCCTGCCTTCGCAGGGGCGACGCATTACTTGATCTTGGTTTCCTTGAACTCGACATGCTTGCGCACGACGGGATCATATTTCTTGAACGAGAGCTTCTCGGTCTTGGTGCGCGGATTCTTCTTGGTGACATAGAAGAAGCCGGTATCCGCCGTGCTGGCGAGCTTGATCTTGACGGTGGTTGGCTTGGCCATGACCTGAAAACCCTTGTGATATGATGCTGGTCGCACGCGAGGCGCGGAAAGCGGGCGCATTAGATTCGCCAGCCGAAATGTCAAGGGTTCAGGTCGAACCAACTCGTTACACTTGCGCAGGAGCGACGATTCGGAGCGGAAAGGTCGGGGGTTTCTGTTGCCCGGCACCCCCGGGGCCGCTGGTGTCTGATTCTGTTGCCCGGTTCAGCCCGACCGCGTTATGTTGGTTAACCTTGGACCGTTAGGCCCTGGGGTTAAGCAGCAATAGCAAGTGCTTCGTTATCGTTGGCACTTATGAGATTGAACCATTTCACGGCTTATTCATGCCGGGCAAAAATACCGCTTTTCAACACACGTCGATCCTAGTTCGGCCCCGTCATGGCCCCCGCTTTCGCGAGGGTTATGGTGGAGCCGCCGGGTACCGCCCCCGGGTCCGCTGCATCTATTGCACGGCATCATTTATCGCCATAGCCGGGCGAACCCGGCACGTGCCAATATAGGCGTGAATTCCTGAATGTTAAGTGCATGATGCGCCGCGCATCAGGGTTGTTTTAATCTCTACTCGTTGCTAGGGTGATTAACATGCTGACACAGCGCTCGCGTTACGGCCTGCGGGCCATGCTCCTGCTCGCGCGGGAGCCGAAGGACCACCATCCGGTGCCCATGAGCCGGATTGCCGCCGAAGCAAGTGTGCCGCGCAAATTCCTCGAAATCATCCTGACCGAGCTCAAGGCGGCGAACCTTGTCGTTTCGACGCGCGGGAAGCAGGGCGGATTTGCCCTGGCCAGACCGGCGCATCTGATATCGCTTGGGGATATCATTCGCGTCATCGAAGGGCCGCTCGCGCTTGTGCCCTGTGTCAGCCGGACCGCCTACAAGAAGTGCAAGGACTGTCGCGACGAGGAAAAGTGCGAAATCCGGCGCGCCATGATGATCGTGCGCGATGATACAGCGCGCATTCTTGACGGCACAAGCCTTGCGGCCGCCGTGTCCGAGGACAAGGAAGCGGCCTGAGGCCTGTTACTTCTTGAGCGAATCCCGGATTTCCCTGAGAAGGAGCACATCTTCGGGCGTTCCGGCCGTCTCGGCACGCTTCATCATCCTGTTGGCACCGCGCACGATCATGAAGATCACGAAGGCCAGGATCACGAAGTTGATCAGCGCCGTGATGAAATTGCCATAGGCGAACACACCGATGTTGGCCGCCTTTGCCTCGGCCAATGTCGTGATCACCTTGTCTCCCGGATCTCCCAACAGGATGAACCGGTTTGAAAAATCGACCCCCCCGCCTGTCAGAAGGCCAATCAGCGGCATCAGAATATCGTCGGTGAAGGACGAAATGATCTTTCCGAAGGCGGCTCCGATCAGGACACCGACGGCCAGATCGAGAACATTGCCCTTGTTGACGAAAGCCTTGAATTCACCCCACATCACGCCATCTCCCAATGTGCCAAAGCCAGCCCTGCAAGACTGGCACAACTAAAAGCGATTGCAAGCATATTGCGGGGAGGCACGGGGCGTCCTATCTTCGTCATACACCTTGTCAATGGGAGTTGATCGTGACCAAGTTCAAACGTCGTAAACTGGCCTTACTGGCTGCGCCCGCGCTGGCCCTGTCGCTGAGCGGATGCGGCATCAACAGCGTGCCGACGGCCGAAGAAAATGCCAAGGCGAAATGGTCGAACGTGCAGGCCGACTATCAGCGCCGCGCGGACCTGATCCCGAATCTCGTCGAAACCGTGAAAGGCTATGCCAAGCAGGAATCGACAGTGCTGACGCAAGTGACGGAAGCGCGCGCCAAGGCGACGTCCATTCAGGTCAACGCGTCCGACCTTTCCGATCCGGCAAAGGTCAAGCAATTCCAGGAAGCGCAGACGGCACTGTCCGGCTCGCTCGGTCGCTTGCTGGCCAGTGTCGAAGCCTATCCCGATCTCAAATCGAACCAGAATTTCCTCGCGCTCCAGTCTCAGCTTGAGGGGACAGAGAACCGGATCAACGTCTCGATCAAGGATTATAATACGGCGGTCCAGGCCTACAACACGACGATCCGGACCTTTCCCGACGCCATTGGCGCGAAGATCTTCTACGGCGCAAAGCCCATGACGACCTATGAGGCCACTGCGCCGAACGCGGACCGGGCCCCCACGGTCAAGTTCTGATCGACGCCGTCCTCCAGAGGGAGACAGGATGATGAGGTGGCTCGCCTGCCTCTTGCTGATGATCGCCGGTGTCGCGCATGCGCAGACCTTCCCGCCCCTTACCGGGCGGGTGGTCGATGCGGCCAACATCATTCCCGATGATCAGGAGGCCGCATTGACGGCCAAGCTTGATGCGCTCGAGAAGGAAAGTTCGCGCCAGCTGGTTGTCGCAACGGTGCCCAGCCTCGAAGGCTATGATATCGCCGATTATGGCTATCGGCTCGGGCGAAGCTGGGGCATCGGGCAAAAGGACCAGAACAACGGTGCGATCCTTCTGGTCGCGCCCAACGACCGAAAGGTCCGCATCGAGGTTGGCTATGGTCTTGAACCGATCCTGACCGACGCCTTTTCGAGCGTCATCATCAACACACAGATCATCCCGGCGTTCAAGGCGGGGGATTTCCCCGGCGGCATCATGGCCGGAACCGATGCCATTATCGCCCAGCTGCGCCTGCCGCCGGAAGAAGCGGCGAAATATGCGGCACAGCTGGCCACGCAAGCAGCAGACGCCAAACGGGGCGATTCGGTCAGCAACGCTCTGTTCTGGCTGTTCATTTTCTTCTTCTTCATCCTGCCGCTGTTCCGCTCGATCTTTGGCCGTGGCCGGGGGCGCCGCTATGGCAGCGGGCCCGTGATCATCTGGGGCGGCGGTTCGGGCGGCGGCTGGGGCGGGGGGAGTTCAGGCGGCTTCGGCGGAGGTGGCGGCTTTTCGGGCGGCGGCGGTTCTTTCGGGGGCGGTGGCGCCTCCGGGGGGTGGTAATGGCGAAGCTCATGATGATGACCGAAGCCGAACACCAGCGCGTCAGCGATGCCGTGCGGGATGCAGAGGCATCAACGGCTGGAGAGATTGTCACAATCATTGCCGATACATCGGACCGCTATCTTGATGTCGCGCTCTGGTGGTCGATCGGCATTGCTGTTCTGGCGCTCACCGCCTTGGCGGCGTTTCCCGAGTTCTACACGGGGCTGGTCGCGACGTTTACCGGTGGCTGGATTGTCGAATGGACGCTGGCGGAAGCCTTCGAGCTCGCGCTTGCGGTTGCGGTCATCAAGTTTGTTGCCATGCGGCTGCTCCTGTCCTGGATGCCCCTCCGGCTTTTCCTGACGCCCGGCATCGTCAAGGCCGAGCGGGTGCGCAGGCGCGCGATCCGCTATTTCAAGGTCGGCGCAGAGCGGCGCACATCGGGGCGGACCGGTGTGCTCATCTATCTTTCCATGGCCGAACACCGTGCCGAAATTGTTGCCGACGAAGCAATCCATTCCAAGGTCACGGCCGAAACCTGGGGCGAAGCGATGGCCAAGCTTGTTGCCGAAGTGCGCGAAGGTCGACTGGCCGACGGGATGGTGGCGGCGATTGGTGACGTCGGCAAGGTTCTCTCCGCGCATTTTCCGCGCGCTGCAGACGATGTGAACGAGCTTCCCGATCGGCTCATCGAGCTATGAGCGAGTCCGAGGACGAACAGATTGTCTGGCAAGGCCGTTTCATCACCGCAAAGACCCGCGGCAAATGGGAATATGTCTCGCGCGCCAGGGGCATAAAGGCTGCCGTGATCCTTGCGATCGACGCGGGCGATGTGTTGCTTGTCGAACAGTTTCGGGTGCCCCTGGGCGTCAATTGCCTTGAACTCCCGGCCGGCCTTGTGGGTGATGAAACCGAGAATGAACCGGTCGAGCACGCGGCGGCGCGCGAACTTGAGGAAGAAACCGGCTATCGTCCCCGCCATATCGAGCGGATCGGCGAATTTCATTCGTCGCCCGGCATGGTCAGCGAAAGCTTCTACTTCGTTCGGGCGGTCGGGCTGGAAAAGATCGGCGAGGGCGGCGGCACCGACGGGGAGAACATCACCGTCCACCGCGTGCCACTTTCTGAAATCGCAGGCTTCATTGCTGCAAAACGCGCGTCAGGCTGTGCTATGGACGCGAAACTGCTGATGCTACTTGGCAGTCAGCTTATCTGAAATTGTCAGCATAGGCCTGAAGCTTCAGGATCTTTTTCGGTGCTGGCACAATGGTCGCGACCAGGCCCTTGCCGTCGGCATAGGCCTTCGCAGCTTCGAGTGTGGGGAACTTCAGGACGAGCTGGCGCCGCGTGTCCCCACTTCCCGCCCAACCCATCAGAGGGTCGGCGCGCTGCGCGTCCGCAGGCTCAAATTCCAATATCCATCTGTCGGTGCCATAGCGGCCAGACTGCATGGCGTTCTTGGGCTTCTGATAGATGCGTACATGGCTCATGCGCTGCTCTTTCCCCGATTCATCCCCGCCGATCAAGGGCCTTCTTGGTCTTGAGACTCGCAACAGCCTGTGTCGGGTCGTCGGGCCAGTTGTGCCGCGGGTAACGCCCGCGCATGTCCTTTGCGACATCTGCCCAGCTGCCCCGCCAGAAGCCGGGCAGGTCTCGCGTTGTCTGGATCGGCCGACCGGCTGGCGACGTCAGCGAGAGCACCAGGGGTGTCCGTTCGGGCCCGATCACGGGATGTTCGGAGAGGCCAAACAAAGCCTGCACGCGCAGGGTGACGGTCGGGCCGGCATTGGCGGCATAGTCGATCTCGTGCGCTGTCCCGGCCGGCGAGGTGAACTGCGCGGGAGCAAGCTTGGCCAGCTGCTGTTGCCCGTCCCAGCCCAGCAGTGCCCATAAGGCTGAATGAAGGGCATCGGCTGCAATGTCCGACAGCCGTCTTTTGCCCACAAGCAAGGGGCCGAGCCAGTCGTCGAGTGTAGACAGCAGAGTGTCATCCGACAGCGCCTCAAGACCGGCCCAGGCCGCGCGTTGCCGCAATGCCAATACGGACTGTGGCCAGTCGATAACCGCAAGCCCATGCTCGCGCACGCCCTGAAGCAGCACGGCAGCAATGTCTTCAGCACGCGCCTCCGCATTCTCGGCCCGCGACAGCATGATCGCACCGAGGTGGCGGCCGGACATGGTGCGCACGCTGCCGGTCTCGGGATCGAAGCGAAGCTGGATTCCGGTCTCGATCCGGTCGGCAAACAGCGTTTCCACCTCGCCCGAATCAATCGCGACGGCGGAAAGAATTCGTGCACCTGAAGCCGCGCCTTGTATGTCGGCAACAGCAAGCCATTCGCTGCGCGCGAGGGCGCTTGCCGGATCGAGCCGGAAGCCCCTGCCCCCGCTACTGATCCAATATTCCCCGCTCGCGTCGCGCCGTCGGGCGATTCGGTCCGGAAAGGCGAGAGCCACGCATCGGGCAGGATTGCCGGTGGCTGGACCGCTTGACCGCACCATCCCCGCCCAGCGTCGCGCCAGCCCCCGGGCTGCGTCAGCGCGCCTGCCCCGATCGCGCCGCCAGCGGTCCAGCCTTGCGGACAGGTCCGGATCGTTTCCGCCCAGCCCGCGTTCGGAAAGCAGGACGGCGACCTCTGCGGCCAGAACGCCCTCACCCTGCTCCGCCGCATTTACAAGCATATGGGCAAGCCGGGGGGGCAGGGGCAATCTGGCAATGTCTCGACCATGCACTGTCGGCCGACCGCCCTCATCCAGCGCACCGAGCGTGGAAAGCCGCTTTCCTGCTTCGGCAAGGGCGGCTGGCGGAGGTGGATCCAGCCAACGCAGCGTTCCCGGATCCGCGACGCCCCAAAGCGCGCAATCGAGCAGCAGGGGAGAGAGATCGGCCTCCAGTATCTCGGGCGGGTCAAACCGGAGCAGGCCGGCCGTCGCTCCCTCTTCCCACAGCCTGTAGGCTACACCCGCGCCTTGGCGCGCCGCGCGACCGGCGCGCTGTGTGGCAGCCGCCTGGCTGACCCGTTCGGTGACCAGACGGGTCACACCTGCGCTCCGGTCATAGCGGGCGCGGCGCGCGAGTCCGCTGTCGACCACAATGCGCACACCGTCGATCGTCAGGCTTGTTTCGGCAATGCTGGTCGCAAGAATGACCTTGCGCCCTGCACCTTTGCGAATGGCTGCCCGCTGTTCGGCAGGATCAAGGCTGCCGTGCAGGCGGTGAATCTCTGCGGCAATGCCTGCAAGTTTCTCGGCGGTCCGCTCGATTTCGCCAACGCCGGGCAGGAAGGCGAGGATGTCGCCCTCTTCCTCGGCCATCGCGCGGCGAATCGCAACTGCCATTTCATTCTCGATCCGGGCTTCTGCCCGGCGCCCGATATGCCGGATGGCGAGAGGATGGCTGCGGCCTTCGCTGGTTATCACGTCGGCGGCCATCAGGGCGGCAAACCGTTCCCCGTCCAGTGTTGCAGACATGGCGACGAGTTTCAGGTCGGGCCGGAGCGCCCCTTGCGCATCGAGCGCAAGCGCCAGGCCGAAATCGCTGTCGAGGCTGCGTTCGTGCACTTCATCGAACAGCACGGCGGAAACGCCCGAGAGTTCGGGATCGGCCTGAATGCGGTTGCGGAAGATGCCCTCGGTCAGGACCAGGATTCGCGTTGCCCCGGACTGCTTCGAATCGAGCCGCGTGGCATATCCGATCGTCTGCCCGACGGGTTCGCCGGCCAGTTCGGCCATGCGCTCGGCTGCCGCACGTGCGGCAATCCGCCTTGGAGAAAGGAGCAGAATTTGCCCCGTGCACCAATCCGCGCGAAGCAGGGCCGGGGCGACGGCTGTCGTCTTGCCGGCGCCCGGGGGCGCAATCAGGACAGCGTTGGGCCGATCCTGCAGGCAGGCGAGCA
>ERZ650309.1272-NODE-1272-length-11830-cov-3.818599_pt1 | contig 11830 bp, 9 predicted proteins | sample MGYA00376245_ERZ650309 | MGnify/ENA primary metagenome ERZ650309 (study PRJEB26733, sample SAMN07839294) | wastewater metagenome | biome: urban; feature: wastewater treatment plant; material: waste water | place: USA: North Carolina | collected 2016-04-26 ...
TTCTTCCATCTTCTTGACGAGTGAGGCCTCTGAATAGCGAGGCGGCGGCTCGGTGTGGTGCTGGTCGGCGCGGGCGGCGGCGACCTTGGCGGCCGCGCCTTCGGTCACGGGGGGCGTCGGGTCGACGCAGATCACCCGGAACCCGGCCGATCCCAGCGCGCAGGCGGCGGTCAGGCCCGCGACCCCGGGGCTCGCCCCGGCCGTGCGCCCGAAGAGGTGGAGGCCGGCGACCGTGAGGCCCGTGTACGAGGCGATGCCGAGAAACTTGCGACGATCCATGGTGCGGTCCTCCGGGGTCAGATGGTCTTGAAGCCGTTGAGTTTGCTGAGCGGCAGCGCCGGGCTCAGCAGCTTGTAGGTGCCGTTCGGGCTGGTGTGCCGGCGGTCGAGCTGGAAGTAGCGCTTGGTCCCGAGGCCGTTGATCACGCTGCCCTCCTTGCCGTTGGCGTTCCAGCTCAGCCCCTGCGCCAGCTCGAAGGTGCGGGGGTCGCTTTCGATCTGCTCGTAGGTGAGCACCATGTCGAGATGGAAGATGTTGCGCAGCCGGGCGACCGCCGGCAGGCCCGCCTCGTTCGCCGCTTCGATGAGCTGCTGGTGCTGCTTTTCGCCGTGCTCCTCGGCGATCGCGAGGGCGATATCGATCTTTCCGGGGAAATAGCGATAGAGATTGCCCGGACTCATCTGGAGATCGGCGGCGATCTCGGCCATCAGCGTGCTGGAGATCACCGTCGGACGGTCGACATTGCGCACGGCCTGTTCGTGCAGACGGTCGAACGCGCTGAACTGCCAGAGCGTCGATGCGTGTTCATCGTTGGCCATTCGTCCCCCCCCTCGAACTTCTCTCACGCGGGGCGCCGAGCTTAGCCGCGGCCAGTGCGAAGTCCGTCACGAATAATCGTAAGCGGGTGCAAACATCGGGCTTTCAGCCGCCGGTGCGCTTGGCCGCGTGTCCTTCCTGCAACAGCAGCGCGAGCACGCGCTCGACGTGGTCGCCCTGGATCTCGAGCACGCCGTCCTTGGCCGCGCCGCCGGCACCGCAGGCGGCGCGCAGACGCTTGCCGAGTGCGGCCAGCGCGTCGGCATCGAGCGCGAGGCCGCGCACCAGGGTCACCGTCTTGCCGCCGCGGCCGGCACGTTCGCGGCTCACGCGCACCTTGCCGTCGCCGCGCACGGCCTGCCGCGCCGCCTCGGCGCAGCGGCAGGCCGCCAGCGGCTGGCGGCATTGCGGGCACATGCGCCCGCCGTCGGTGGAGTACACGAGAGTCATCGCGGGCGGATTCTGCCACTGGATGCGTATACAGTCCGCCTCTACAGTCTCCCGTCAGCATGAGCGCCCTCGCCACAGACCCCTTCGCCACGCTCAACGAGGAGCAGCGCGCCGCCGTCGAGCACCGCGGCGAGCCGCTGCTGGTGATCGCCGGCGCGGGCACCGGCAAGACCATGACGCTGGCCGCGCGCGTGGCGCGCCTGGTGCTCGACGGCGCCGATCCTCAGCGCCTGCTGCTGCTGACCTTCTCGCGCCGCGCCGCGCAGGAGATGGAGCGCCGCGCCGGCCGCATGCTGCACACGGCGCTGGGGCTGCGCGCCACGCAAGGCGCGCCGGTGCTGCCCTGGGCCGGCACCTTCCACGCCATCGGCGCACGCCTGCTGCGCGAGTACGCCCAGGCCGTGGGTCTGCCAGCCACCTTCAGCATCCTGGACCGCGGCGACGCCGAAGACCTGATGGGCCTGGCGCGCCAGGCGCAGGGGCTGGCGGCCAGCAAGAGCCGCTTTCCGCTCAAAGGCACCTGCCTGGGCATCTACTCGCGCTGCGTCAATGCACAAGCCCCGTTGGACGAGGTGCTGCGCGATCAATTCCCTTGGTGCGCCAGCTGGCAGGTCGAATTGAAAGCCCTGTTCCGCGCCTATGTGGCCGACAAGCAGGCCCAGCATTCGCTGGACTACGACGACCTGCTGCTGGCCTGGGCCCAGATGCTGGGCAACGCCGAGCTCGCTGCCCACATCGGCGCGCGCTTCGACCACATCCTGGTGGACGAGTACCAGGACACCAACCGCCTGCAAGCGCGCGTGTTGCACGCGCTCAAGCCCGATGGGCGCGGCCTCACCGTGGTGGGTGACGACGCGCAATCGATCTACGGCTTCCGCGCCGCCTGCGTGCGCAACATCCTCGACTTCCCGTCGCAGTTCCAGCCCGCCGCGCAGGTGCTCACGCTGGAGCGCAACTACCGTTCCACGCAAGCCATCCTGGACGCCAGCAATGCGCTGATCGCCCGCGCCGCCGAGCGCCACCCCAAGGCGCTGTGGACCGACCTGGCCAGCAGCGCCCGCCCGCGCCTGGTGAGCGTGGCCGACGAGATGGCCCAGGCGCGCTGGGTGGCCGATAGCTCCCGAGAGTTTTTGTTTGTTCCAGGCTCAAGCGATCTGCTGGTGAAGGTGGTGATCGGACAGACGGGCTGGGACATTCGCCGGGTTCCGATCGCTCCGAAGTAGCGGGTGCGGACGCAAGAGGACGTCGAGTCCGGGTTACGGATGCTGAAGCTGCGTGCGCAGCGCGGCTGGATCGACGATCGGTGCGCTACAGCGCTCGCCTCGGCAGACATAGGCCGTCGGCGCACCGTTACGACTGGACTTTCCTTCGCACAGCGTCGCGATCGGCTCGGGCAGCGCTTGTCCTTCCTGCGCGATCCACACGAAGTGATCGGGCACAAAGGTCGTCGTCGCAGCTGTGACGAGCGGATGACTGCGCTCACCACCCGGCGGCAGCACCACGATCGTCACGACCAGCCCGTGCTGAAGCAGATCGAGCGCGCGAAGCGTCCCGCCAAACCCGATCGGACTGCGCTGGGCTCGTTCCGCCAGTCGTAGCAGCGTCGATTCAGCGATCGCCAGGTAGCGATCTCGCGCGTGAGGCAGCAGCGCCGACAGCTTCAGCAAGTTCTGACACATCACCGACATGCCCGACGGAATCGCGCTGTCATGCAGGCTCACCGGACGCGCAGGCAGCACGACGCCATCGGTTTGCACTGGACCGACAAAGAACGCGTGACGATCTGGATCGTACAGGTCACGCAGCGCCGATTCCGTCAGCGACTCAGCGGCATGGAGATACCGAACATCTTGGGTCGCTTGGGTCAGCTGAATCAGCGCATCGGTCAAAAACGCATGATCGTCGAGCGTCGCAGCCAGCTTCGCTTCGCCGTTTTTGAACGTTCGCAGCAGCCGTCCATCGCTTGTTCGCAGCTTCTGGAGCACAAAGTCGGCGGTCTGGCGTCCAAGCTCCGTCAGATCCGGTCGTGACAGCAGCGATCCGCAGGTGGCCAGCGCCGAGATCAACAGCGCGTTCCATCCAGTCAGGATCTTGTCGTCGGTACTCGGCGGGATCCGGCGATCTCTGGCTGACAGCAGCGTCGCTTTCGCTTCGTGCAGCAGCCGATCTTCGTCCTCGTCGTGCGGCTGATCGATCAGATGCAAGATCGATGCATCGTGCGGTCCGTGTCCGTGCGGATCGTTCCAGTTTCCACCGGGAATCACGTCGTAGCAGCGTGTGACGAGCGCCGCTTGTTCTGCTCCGACGAGCGCCGCGACCTCCGCCGGGTTCCAGACGTAGTACTTGCCTTCGATGCCTTCGCTGTCAGCGTCGAGCGCAGCAAAAAAGCCACCGCTCGGTGCGTGCATCTGTCGCTTGAGCCAGCCCACCGTTTCGTCGATGACTTGCTGATAGCGCTGCGCCAGCACCTCTTGTCCGATCGCCATCAGCACCGCGTGGGCTTGACCGTACAGCAGCAGCAGCAGCGCGTTATCGTAGAGCATCTTTTCAAAGTGCGGCACCAGCCACTTGTCGTCGGTGGAATAGCGCGCAAAGCCGCCGCCCAAGTGATCGTAAATTCCGCCGCTCGCCATCTTGGTCAGCGTCAGCAGCGCGGGCCGGACATCGTCGAGATCTCCGCTGCGAAAGTACGACCGCAGCAAAAGAGACAGCGCGGTCGGATTGGGAAACTTGGGTGCGCTTCCGAAACCGCCTTCTCGACGATCGATGCTTTCCGCGAGACGAACGCCAATCCGCTGAATCAGATCGCTCGGCAGGTGCGCGCCTGTCTCGACGCCGCTCGCCTGCTGCTGCACATCGATCAGCGCTTCTTTGAGCTTGCTGCCATGCTCGCGGACCTTGTTCGGCTCTTGACGATACGCGAGGAGCAGCGCCGACAGCACGCGACGAAACGACGGTCGTCCATAGCGATCCTGCGGCGGAAAGTAGGTGCCACCGAAAAATGGCTCTCCCGTCGGAAGCAGAAACATCGACAGCGGCCAGCCGCCGCCTTCGTCGAACAGCTGAAGCGCTTGCTGATACAGGTGATCGACGTCGGGATGCTCTTCGCGATCGACCTTGATGCAGACAAAGTCTTGGTTTAGCTGCGCAGCGGTCTCGGGATCGTCGAAGGACTCGTGCGCCATGACATGGCACCAGTGACACGCGGAGTAGCCGATCGACAAAAACACTGGCTTGTCTTCTCGACGGGCACGAGCAAACGCTTCGTCTCCCCACGGATACCAGTCTACGGGTTGCTCAGCATGCTGACGGAGATACGGACTCGACGAATGGGCAAGACGGTTTGACACGGGCTCTTCCTCGGATGATCGCGACAGAGGCTACCCTAGCTTCGATGCCGTGCGACACAAGAAGCGTTGACAGTGTGTGCCTCGGTGGATGACGCGACATCAGCCGGTGTGAAGAAGCGAGCGAGGAAGAAGCGAGGAGACGAGGGGAGCGGAGAGCTGGCGACAGAGCGACAGGGCCGATCGTAGGATCGTGTCAGTACCCGGCTTCGGGAACGGCAGCGACTTCGGACGCTGGCACGACGTTGCTTTTCGGTTCTTCGGGCGGACCTTCATGCGGCATGGCGGCCTTGAGCCGACGATACTGCGACACCAGCAGCACGGCTGCGATCAGCGAAGTCGCGACGAGCAGCGCAAAGAAGTCCGAGTGCTTCCACGGCTTCCAGAACCGACCAAGGAAGCCCGACAGATAGTTGCCAACCGCCGTCGAGATAAACCAAACGCCCATCAGCATCGCGGTCATCCGCCTTGGCGCCAGCTTGGTCACCATCGACAGGCCCATCGGCGACAGGTGAAGCTCTGCGACGGTGACGACGAAGTAGCTCGCGATGAGCCACAGCATGCTGACCTTGCCGCTGTTACCGCCCGCCCACGACGCCAGGACCATGATTCCGTACGCCGCGCCGGTGAGCAGCATGCCGATGCCCAGCTTGGCGGGCGTGCTCGGCTCCATGTTCTTCGAACGCAGCCACGTCATAAACCGCACCAGCACCGGCGTCAGCACAATCACAAACACCGAGTTAAACGCTTGGAACACACCGGGCGGGATTTCCCACGACCACGAGCCGACGCGCAGCATTCGATCCGTGTTGTCGCGCGCCCAGAAGGTCAGCGTCGTGCCGTTTTGATGAAACGCCATCCAGAAGAACATCACGACGAAGCACATGATCACCAGCGACGTGATGCGCTGACGCTCGATCTCGGGTGGATCGGGACGGTCTTCGTATTCGGCGGGAAGCGGCACATCCAGCACGGCGGCCACCGACGAGCGTGCATCTCCGACCGTGACGTGCTTGCGCAGCGCCGCAAAGATCACGAACGAAAACGCCATGCAGAAGCCAGCCGTCGCAAACGCCAGCGACCAGCCGAAGGTCATGCGCATGAACTCTCCGACGGGACCGCCAAACAGCGCGCCGAGGTTAATGCCCATATAAAACACGGAAAACGCAGCATCGCGACGGGCATCACCTTGCGGATACAAGTTGCCGACCAGCGTCGAGATGTTGGGCTTAAACAGGCCGTTTCCGAGCACCAGCAGAAACAGCGCGGAATAGAACGCGATGGGGTTCTGAATCGAAAAGACCAGATAGCCCGCACCGAGGAGCAGCGCGCCGGCCAAGATCGCTTTCGAGTATCCAAACACTCGATCTGCGAGGATTCCACCGAAGAACGGCGTCAGATACACGAAGAACATGTACCAGCCGTAAACGTTCGAGGCTTCTGCCTCGGTCATTTTTTTATGTTCGGTGAGGTAGAGCGTGAGGAGCGCCAGCATCAGGTAGAAGCCGAAGCGTTCCCACATCTCCGTCAAGAAAAGTACGTAAAGGCCGCGAGGATGCTTGCTTGCCATACAGTTACGTCTAGTTTCGCATTAGACGGGGATCGCTTGTAAAGGGTTAAGTTCGTGTAAACCCTCTCGGTTTTGGCAAACCATGTGGGCGCTGCTGCGAGGGCGCGCGCAGTCGGCACATGGAGCGATGTTCTGCCACATGCTGGCTTCGCTGTGACGGATGCTCGACGAGGAATCCTTGCCGAGTTGAGCGCTGCTTCAGTGTTCCGACGATGTGTCGACGAGAAAATCCTCGATCAGCGCTTCGGTCTTGACAAGCGAGCGTTTCAAACCTAGATGAAATGGGATTTCAATTTCAAAAAGGAGAAACCATGAGTCGCTACACAGGTCCACGTCTGCGCGTGATGCGATCGTTGGGTGTTGAGCTGCCCGGTCTGTCGCGCAAGAGCATCGAGCGTCGTCCGCATCCGCCCGGTCAGCATGGTCAGCGTCGACGCAAGCGCAGTGACTACGGCAACCAGCTCATCGAAAAGCAGAAGCTGCGCTATCACTACGGGCTGACGGAACGCCAGCTGCGGACGGTGGTTCGTACGGCGATGGAAAGCTCCGGGGTGACGGGTGCCAAGCTGGTCGAGCTGCTCGAGCGACGGCTGGACAACTTGGTGTTTCGCGCGGGGCTGGCTCCGACGATTGTGGCGGCGCGACAGCTGGTGCGACACGGTCACATCGGTGTCAACGGTCGGCGCGTCGACATTCCGTCCGCACGGCTGCGCGTGGGCGATCGGTTTGCGCTGATCTCGAAGATGGCGAAGTCGCCGCTTGTGACGGACTCGCTTGGGCGCTTTGGTTCGCAGCGTCCTGTGTGGCTTCAGCTTTCTGATTCGGATCAGAGCGTGCAACTGACCGCGCTGCCCGACGAGACTTCCGTGCCATTTCCCATCGAGCTGCGGCAGGTGATCGAGTATTACTCGCGCTAGCTGCAGACGAAGACTAGGCAGGGCGCTTGGCGGCTGCGACGGCGCTTGCGACCTTGCTGGCGGAAGTCGGGGCTCCGTCAGGGAACGGCTCACCGGCGACAGGAACTTTCGCAAAGTAGATCAGACCGTAGGCGGGCATGTCGCGCTCAAAGCGCCAGCTTTCGAAAAGGCCGCCGGTATCGACCGCGTCGTAGCCAATTGCATCGAGGAACGCCTTCACCGTCGCTTTGGCTGCTTCGTCGTCGCCCGCAATCGGCAGCGCGGTGCGATCGGCAGCTTGAGCGGGCCGAGCCAGCGTCTCCAGGTGCTTGAAGTAGATGTTGTTAAAGGCTTTGACGACCTTGGCCGTGCCCAGGTGTTGCTGAAGTAGGCCGCTCACCGTCGCGGTGCCGTTGTCTAGCTCTGCGAAGCGACCGTCGCGATCGGGATAGTAGTTGTTGGTGTCGATGACGACCTTGCCCGCGAGCGGCTCCACCGGGACGCTGCGATAGGCGCGGAGAGGAACGGTCACGACGACCACGTCTCCGGCGGCGGCGGCTTCCACCGGCGTTGCTGCGCGCGCTTTCGGTCCCAGCTCTTGAACAAGCTCTGTCAGTGTCTCGGGTCCGCGCGAGTTGCTGAGCACAACATCAAAGCCCGCTGCGACGGCAAGCTTGGCCACCGTACTGCCGATGTGACCGCTGCCAATGAGCCCAATCGTCTTTACGTCCTGCTGGATGCGCATGATGTCTCCTGGATTGATGAGTCGGCGCATTCACTATGGGAACCGCTTCCGACGTGCGCAAGCGGCGAACCCTGGACAAGCTGCCGCGTTGTCGAGTTGCGATTGCGTAAGGCTTTGTCGGTGGTGTGGAGCTACGTGGAGCCGCAGGGAAGAACGAGCCGTGTGAGAGACGCGAGGAAGGATGCGAGCGACGAAGCTGTGCTGGCTATTCGTGGCCTTGCTGCTTGCCGCCGTCGTCTTGCTTGCCCAGCTTGTCGTCTTGGGGCTTTTCACCATCGTCGAGACCGCCTTTGCTTCGCTTGCGCGCCCGGTCGGCCACCGTCATCGTATCGATCGGCGGCTTGTCGCTCGCCCAGTGAGACATCACCGACGCTGCGGACTGCGCTGCTTTGTCCGACACCTTGGCTGAAGAGTCCCCGCCCAGATGAATCGGAGCCGCCGCGATGTTGAGCTGATCGTCGTCGGAGCCGCGCTTCTTTTTGCCCAGCTCGGCGCTCTTGAAAGCCGCCAGAAACGGGTTTTCCTTTGGGTCCTTTTTCTGCTCAAAGTCGTGGGACATCGGCGCTTCACCTTGGCATCGGCAAACGATGCTCAGTCAAAGTTATCGGTCCTTTTGCAAAAAGGGTGCGGTCTGGGGCATAACGCTCGGACTCACGATGTCCCACCCCGATTCGCTCAACCCTGCGCAGCGAGACGCCGTGCTTCATGAAGACGGACCGCTGCTCATCTTGGCGGGCGCGGGCTCGGGCAAGACACGCGTCATTACGTATCGGCTGACCGAGCTTCTGCGGCGCGGCGTGCCAGCACAGCGGCTGCTGGTTGTGACGTTTACCAACAAAGCGGCGGCGGAGCTTCGTCATCGCGTTGAGCAGCTTCTGCTGGCCGATCGTCTGCCTGGCTCGCCGTATCCCGAGCTTCCGCGCTGGATTGGGACGTTTCACTCGATCGGGGCGCGGCTTCTGCGTGCGCTCGCGTCGTACGCCAAGCTGCCGCAGAGCTTTGTCATCCTCGACGAAGACGATCAGCTCAAGATCTGCAAAGAGCTGCTGGCCGAAGCGCAGATCGACGAGCGCATGCTGCCGCCGCGCGCGCTGCGAGCCCACATCGATCGCGCCAAAAACCAGGGCCTGCTCGCCGACGAGTTTACTGGCACCGACTACTTCTCGGATCTGGTGCGCAAGCTCTACAAGCGCTACGAGGAGCGGCTGCTGCACATCGGCGCGGCGGACTTTGGCGATCTGCTGCTTCTGCCGGTGCGAATTGCCGAGCGAGAAGAGCTTGTGCGGGTCCAGCTGGCCCATCGCTTTGCGCATGTGCTCGTCGATGAGTTTCAAGACGTCAACGCAGTGCAGTATCGGCTGCTGAAGATCCTGGCAGGACGATCGCGCAACTTGGCAGTGGTCGGCGACGACGATCAAGCGATCTATGGCTGGCGCGGCGCCGATGTTCGGCTGCTGCTCGACTTTCAAAGCGACTGGCCCGATGCGCGCATCGTCAAGCTGGAAGAAAACTATCGCTCGTCGCAGGTCATCTTGGATGCGGCTCACGCGGTGGTGTCTCGCAACGAAGATCGCCACGACAAGCGGCTGTACACAAGGCGCGACGGCGGCGATCCGATCGTGTTCTTTCGGGCGCGTGACGATCGGGCCGAAGCGCGCTACGTGGCCGAGACGATCTTGCGCATGCAGGCCGAAGAGGGCTTCTTTCCCGAAGACTTCGCGGTGATCTATCGCACCAACGCGCAGTCGCTGCGGTTTGAGGAAGCGCTCCAGACGCTCGGGCTGCCGTTTTCGCTGCTCGGTGGCATGCGCTTTTTCGAGCGGGCCGAGATCAAGGACGTGCTGGCCTATCTGCGGCTGTGTCAAAACCCCGAAGACGAGCTGGCGCTGCGACGGGTCATCAACGTTCCAGCGCGTCAGATCGGGCAGACCACGGTGGACAAGCTGCTGGCGCAGGCGCGGGCAGGTGGGCTTTCGCTGTGGCAGGTGGTGGTGACGACGGCGCGAGGCGGGGGCCTGCTGACCAAGAAGAAGCAAAAAGACCTGCTCGGGTTTGTGACGCTCATTGAGGATCTGTCGGCGCGGGCTCAAGACCTGACGGTGTCGACGCTGACGGCAGAAGTGCTCGATCGGACGGGCTATCGGCTGATGCTGAGCACCAGCAACCCCGAAGATGAGACGCGGATCGAAAACCTGGATGCGCTGCTCGGGTCGATTGCCGAAGAAGAGCGGCTGGCGCTTGAAGCGGTGGCGCAGCAGAGCGCGCACAAGCCCGACGAAGATGACGCAGGGCTGCTTTTGTGGGAAGCGCCCAAGCCGCTGACGCTCGGGGACTATCTGTCGCGGGTGGCGCTGGCCACCGATGAAGAGTCGAACCAGCGCGGCAAGGGCGTGCAGCTGATGACCGCGCACGTCGCCAAAGGGCTGGAGTTTCAGGTGGTGTTTGTGACCGGGCTCGAAGAGAGCCTGTTTCCGTCCCTGCGCGCAGGAAGTCCGTCTCTACGCGACAATGAAGACACGCGCATTGTCGAAGAGCGGCGGCTGGCCTACGTGGCGCTGACGCGGGCGCGGTCTCGGCTGTATCTAACCTGTGCGCGACAACGGCGGCTGTGGGGACCGGAGATTCGCCCGATGGAGGTGAGCCGCTTTGTCCACGCGATTCCACGCGGGCTGCTGGTGGGCTCGTTAGACGGAGAGCCGAGCGATCGTGGCTACCACGGCGGCTGGCAGCCTGCGCCTTCACTTCACAAAAGCGAGCGAGCACCCGAGCCCGATGACGGCTCTTTGCGGATTGTGCGTGATGAAGAAGAAGCCGGACCTCGGCCTAGGCGCGCTCCGAGTGCGACTTCCGATGGGATTCGCCAGCGAGCAAGCGACCACGACGGCAGCCCGGAAGTCTCGCGGGTCCGGGCGCAGCTTGCGGATCGTTTCTCCGATCTGAATCGGAAGGACGACTCGGGGCCCCTTCGCACGCACCGTGAAGTGGAAGTGGAGTACGACAGCGACATTCCCCCACGACCCGGTCAGCCAGTGCGTCATGCCAGCTTGGGACGCGGGCGGCTGGTTGCGGTCTCGCTGGGGGGACGAGAGCCGATCGCCACGGTGCGCTTTGACAGCGGCGCGCTCAAGCAGATCGCCATGCGCTTTTTGACAATGCTTGGTCGCGACGACGCAGGCGACCCAGAAGGAGCCTGACGTGGCCGGTCTTCGATCTCGGATTCACGATCTGGGCCGACTGATCCTCTCGCAGCACCGCAGCCCCGGACGGGTGGCTTGGGCGCTCTGGCTGGGCGTTGTGGTCGGCTGTACCCCAACGTTTGGCGTGCAGATCCTGATCTGTGTGCTCCTCGCGACGCTGCTGCGGCTGAACCTGCCGATCATGTACGCGGCGGCCAATGTCTCCATTCCGCCGATGGTGCCGCTGATTGGCTTTGCGGCGGTTCAGCTGGGAGAACTGGTGCGTCACGGCCACTTTGCATCGCTGACACGGTCGGACTTTGCGGCGGATCGGCTGCACGACACGGTGGTGCGCTTCTTTTGGGCGTGGCTGCGGGGCGGCGTGGTGCTCGGTGGCGCGATCGGGGCGGTGGTCGGTGGGCTCGCCTACCTGTATCTGCGACGCAGGCCGCCCAGTGTGGATTCCCCAGCGAGCGAATCGACTGAGCCAGATGCCTTGACCCTGGTCATCGAGCGAGCGACCCAGCGGTTTGCGCAGGCGCACCCTCGCTACAAGTACTACGCCCGCTACAAGTATCGGCTGGACCCGGTCTATCGCGCGCTGTGTGAGCGGGTGCCGCCCGATGCCGAGCTGGTTGATCTGGGCTGTGGGCTCGGGATGCTGCCGATTGCGCTCGGTGAGGCGGGGCGTGGACGGCGGCTGCTCGGGCTCGACTGGGATGCAGCCAAGATTGCGGTCGGAAAGCAGGCGGCGGCCTCGCTGAAGCAGGTGGAGCTGGTCCAAAACGACATCCACCAAAGTGGCGTGCCGGCTGCCGATGTGGTGACGC
>ERZ650309.1273-NODE-1273-length-11829-cov-4.441651_pt1 | contig 11829 bp, 9 predicted proteins | sample MGYA00376245_ERZ650309 | MGnify/ENA primary metagenome ERZ650309 (study PRJEB26733, sample SAMN07839294) | wastewater metagenome | biome: urban; feature: wastewater treatment plant; material: waste water | place: USA: North Carolina | collected 2016-04-26 ...
CACGTCCAGCGCCCAGCGCCAGCCGAATCGCCAATTCCCCCTGCCGTGCCGCAGCCCGCGACAGCAACAGATTCGAAGCGTTGGCACAGGCCAGCAGCAACACAAATGCGACCGCGCCCAACAACATCCATAAGGCGCGGCGCGGCCCCGAATTGACGCGATTGCCGCCCAGCGGATTCAATTTCACGTTCCAGCCTTCTTTGGCGGGTTGTGCGATGGCCAGTTGTCCGGCGACAACATCAGACCGGCTTTGCGCCGCCGTCAGCGCAAGGTCGCGGCGCAAACGGGCCACGGTGCAAAAGCGGCTGGGCTGTTTCGGGTCGCTCGACGCCGCCATCGCCAGCGGCGTCCAGAGCTGAAATTTGCCGTAGGGGAATTTGAATTTCGGCGGCATTACGCCGACGACTGTGTAGGGTTGATCGTCGAGCATTAACGTTTTGCCGAGCGCGTCCGGTTGGCCGCCAAAATGCTTTTGCCAGAATTCGTGACCAATCAACACCACTCGCCCGTTGTTGGGTTCCGCTTCTTCGGAAACAAACAGCCGTCCCAGTTGCGGCTGTACGCCAAGCATGGCAAACAATCCCGGACTGACAGCGGGTGCGCCGACGCTTTCCGGTTCGCGCACATTCGTCAACGTCAGATTACGCGGGTCATAGGCTTCGACTTGTTCAAAAACTTCGCTTTGCCCGCGCCATTGCTGAAACGATTCCCAGCGCAGACCGGGATAGCTGAATTGGCTGGAGGAAACTTGATAGATTTCAACCAGTCTCTGCGGTTCGGCAAACGGCAGCGGACGGAACAACACCGCATCTGCCACGCTGAACACAGCCGTGTTCAGACCAATGCCAAGTGCCAGTGTCAAGACAACCGCTGCCGCAAAGCCAGGCTGCTTAAAGAACATTCGCGCACCATAACGCACATCCTGTTTCAGGCGCTCCAGCCAACCCCAGCCCCACATCTCGCGCGTGACTTCCTTGACCAAGACCACATTGCCGAATTCACGTTGCGCATTGACACGGGCTTGTTCGGGCGTTTCGCCGCGTGCAATGCGGTCACGGATGGCTTCGTCGAAATGACTGTGGATTTCAGCGTCCAGTTCTTCGTCTTTGCGGTGTCGCCAGAATTTCATTTGCCACGCTCCTTATGCTTCTTCGGCTGGATTCAAGATGCCTGCCATTGCTGCCGTTAGCCGCTCCCAGTTGGAGCGTTCGGCGGCAAGGTGTTTCTTGCCCGCAGCAGTCAGTTGATAACTTTTGACCTTCTGATTGTTTTCCGACACCGTCCATTCGGCCTTGATCCATTTCTTGCGTTCCAGCCGATGCAGCGCCGGATAAAGCGATCCGGTATCCACTTGCAGCACTTCGCCGGAGCCAGTGCGAATGGCCTGACTGATGCCATAGCCGTGGCGCGGCCCCCATTGCAGCGTTTGTAAAATCAGCAAATCGAGTGTGCCTTGCAGCAACTCGATGCGGTTTTCATATCCTTGTTTCATTGTGGTGCGTCTCTCCGAATTTTTCGTAGGATGTACCCATCCTACATCCCTGCCTGTAGATTGTCTACAGCCAAACCATGAACGACCGGCCCAGGCAATCAAAAAAATTTGCCCTGTCGCCACCGCCTGACGCCTATCAGCAACAGTGAGAATGATGGCCTTGGGAAGTTAGAAATGGGATCGTCAGTGAGCCGTTTATTTTTAGAACGAAAGCTGCAACGGCAAAGGAAGCCTGCTTGACCGCCTGTTTGTGGCTGCAAAGCAGTATGGCGATTGGCTTTGATTGCGGAGAGGGTTAGCTGAAGCGATTGCGGTGCCAGCCGGAACACTCGCTTTTCTTCAAGCAGGTAAGCGCACCAAAAAGTCTTTATCCGCTATGGTCAAATGCGTTGGGCTGACTGGCTGCCCATTCCGGGCGCTGCCAGTAACGCTTGAGCGATGTTGAGTTGTTTTCCATCGCCCACCAATCCGATCAGATCGCTGGTTCGTAAAATCGCTTGTGGTTCCGGGTTCGTGATCATTTCCCGATCTCGCATGATGGCAACTACCGAGGTGCCGGTTTTGGCGCGCAAGTTTGCTTCGGCCAGCGTGTGGCCCACAAGCGTGTTGCCCTCCTCCAACCTGACCCAGACAATGCCGATGTTATCGCTGGCGCTCAGCAGATCGTTCAACAATTGCCGCTCCTGCTCTGTATTGATGCTCAAATCGTAATGATCGCTCCGCACTGTGTCGGAATATTCCTGCACTTTGCTCAATGGGTAGCCCAGTTGTAACAGCGTCCGGCGCACAATCTGCAATCCGCCCTCCAATTCTGGATGAATGACCTGTTGTGCGCCAAGTTCGTTTAGACGTTTGATGCCCGGCGCCGTAATTGCTCGAACAATCATCGGCAGATTTGGAGCTTGCTCCCGCGCGGAGCAGACAATTACTTCAGTGGCCGCTTCTTCTGGAATCGTGATGACGAGCAACCGGGCGTGTCTTAGCCCAGCATGATTCAAGACCTCTGCATTTGCGGCATCGCCATAAAGCGTTGGCACGCCCTGCTTATTCAGAGCCTCAACTCGCCCCGCGTCCGAATCTATGACCAGGCGCGGCAGGTTGAGTTCGCCCAGTACGTTGACAATATGCTCGCCCACTCGCCCATAGCCGATGACGACGACGTGATCCGACACATGCTCAATTTCAAGGGCAGGCGAAGGCCCGTGGTGATCCAGCCATTTCCAGACCAAAGGAAATTTGCGCAACCACGTTTCCGTCGGGTTAATCAAGCGAAACATCACTGGATTAACCGTGATGGATACCAATGCGCCAGCCAGAATCAACGAGTATTGATCCTGACTGAGCAATCCCATAGACAGTCCCGCCTGGCCCAGGATAAAGGAAAATTCGCCGATTTGACTGAGTCCCGCCGCCACAACCAAAAAGGTGTGAACCGGACGGCGAATAAAGAAGCCCAACATCACGGTGATGACATATTTGCCGATGATGATCAGTCCCGACAACGCCAGCACCGCGCCGAGATTGCTTGCCAAATAACCCAGATTCACCAGCATCCCGATGGAGACAAAGAAGATGACGGAAAACGCTTCGCGAAAGGGCAATAAATCCGCCCCCACCTGATGGCTCAGCGGAGATTCGCTGACGACGACGCCTGCAATGAACGCTCCCAACGCCAATGAAACGCCAAAGATTTCCGCTGCGCCTAACGCCGTTCCCAGCGAAATCGCCAGGACGGCGAGAACAAACAATTCGCGCGAGCCGCTACGCGCGGAATTGAGCAACACCCAGGGCATCAGTTTTTTGCCCACAAATAGCAGAATTACGACGAACGCCAGCGCCTTGAGCAGGGTCAGTCCAAGCGTAAGCCAATCAATGTTTCCAGTTCCTGAAGCCAGCCCCGGCATGACAATCAGGATTAAGATGGTCGCCAAATCCTCGAACACCAGCCATCCGATGGCCGCCTGCCCATGCGGCGTGTTAAGCAAACCGTGACTCATCAATCCGCGAATCAGAACGACCGTGCTGGCGACCGAAATTGCCAGTCCCACCACCAGGCTAGCGGATTTTGACCAGCCCCACCATTGGGCCAGCCCATACCCCAGCAGCGTAGCAATCACCGTCTGGCCGATGGCGCCCGGAATCGCAATATCCCGCACTTTCCAAAGATCGCTGAGCGAAAAGTGCAAGCCGACACCAAACATCAGAAAAATCACGCCCAATTCAGCCAATTGGCTGATGGTTCCAACATCGCCCACAAACCCGGGCGTGAAAGGACCAATGGCGATCCCGGCCAGCATATAGCCCACGATGGTCGGCAATCCGATCCGCCGAGCGGCCATGCCGCCGAAAAAACCGGCGACAAGCGCTACGGCGATATTGATGAGTAATGGCAATTCATGCATAAAACGTTTTTGACCCCAACACAGCGGCACTGACCAGATCAGCGCACAACCTCGACCGAACAACACGCATTGGCGACGACGGCTGTCGAAACACTGCCGAGGAAAAATCGCATGACGGCGCTGTGAAGCCCACGCGATCCAACAAAAATGCAATCCGCATCCCAGGCTTGCGCTTCCGCAACCAGCACACGTTTCGCCTCGCCCTGCTTGATGACAGAAGACACTTTCAACCCTGACTCCAAAAGGATTGTTTCTACATGTTGCTGCATTTCAGCGGCATGGTTGTATTGCTCATACGGCGCAGCCCCATACAAACCAAAAGGCTTCGTTGCAGTCACCAGCCGCACTTCGCTATTCAAAGGCCAAACACGATTGGCAATTGTCCGGGCAGCTTTTTCGGCGAAAGGCGATCCGTCCAACCCGACCAGCAAGCGTACAGGAGCGATGCTTTCCAAGGAATGGATTCCGACAACGCGAACGGAACAATTGGCTTTGTCGGCGACTTTCCGGGAAACACTGCCCTGAGCGCCGTCTTCAAGACCAGAACGTCCTTGCCTTCCAACCAGGATCAAATCTGCGCCCCAGTCCCCGGCTTTTTTGATTATCGCTGAGGCTGGAGAATCTGCATAGGCTTCGGCGCTTACCCGCCAGGCAGGAAAAGCCGCTTTGATCTGCTCGCTGGCTTGCAGCGCCAATTGCCGGGCGTCACTGACAGCTAAAAACGCCTTGTTCCTTTCTCTCAGAACAACGTCGTAAAAGGCCTGCTCGCGCGCTCGTAAAACGGTGTTTAACCGGTCATTCGCGGATGTCATTGAGACGGCATAATCCGGCACGGTCGGCATCTCTACATCCGCCACCGATAACACCACCGCTTCGGCGGTGTCTGGTAAACCCGCCCGCCGCAACTCCGTCAGTACCAATTGCGCATTGTCTGAACCGTCATACGCGATCAAAACTTTCATCCGCTCGTTCATTTTGACTCCTTTCGCCGTTTGTCTGTTGTGGTTAAGCGTTCATAGTAAGAAATCGGCGATGAACAAACATCCGTGACTTCACCTGTTCGACACAGGTGTTTTCACCTGCTTCCCTTTCAGGAAAAAATCATTTGCCGGACAGCGAAGATGGCGTGGACAGTTCAAGAAATAGGCAGGACGGACAGAGGAAAATGCTGTGTGATTGAGTCGGCGGTTTATTCGGCATCGCCGCGTCCAAGCACATGACGGGCGATCTCAACTCGATTGTTCCACCCTTTTTTTGCCAGAATGTTGCTGATGTGGCCTTCAACAGTGCGCACGCTGATGCCAAGTTCGGCGGCGATTTCCTTATTGGTTAAGCCGCTGGCAACAAGGCGCGCAACTCGTGCTTCGGCTTCCGTAAAATCGCCATCAGCAAGCAATTTCACGGATGTCGCCTCGTCGCCTTTGGCGGTGCTGACAAGGCGCAACAATTCGGCGCTGGTTCGTTCGACGCGGTTGAGAATATTGGCGATGACCGCAATCAGTTCTTCAGGGTCGAAAGGCTTGGTCAGGTAAGCGTCAACGCCTGTCCGCAGCCCGGCAAGACGGTCTTTGCGGTCGTCTTTCGCGGTCAGAAAGATGATCGGGATAAGCGCTGTGCGCGCATGCGACCGCAATGCGCGCGCCAATTTATAGCCGTCCAACCCCGGCATACGAATGTCGCTGACAATCAGATCAGGAATCGCTTCGTTAATACAAACAAGCGCATCCGCACCGCTGCGCGCGGTCGTCACGTGGTATCCCTCTTCGCGCAGCGTGACAGCGACGGCTCGCAGCAGCTTCGGTTCATCGTCCACGACCAAAATCCGTTTATTCATGATGGCCTTTCCGCGCTCACGCTCCTCAATAATGCCTCGCCTTCTTCGACAGTTTCGGCGCGCCGCGCGGGAAGGTGCAAGGTAAATGTGCTGCCCAGACCAAGTGTGCTTTGCACTTTAATCAAACCGCCCATCGCCTCTACCAGCACACGCGCCAGATAAAGTCCCAGCCCGACGCCGGGGAGTTTCCACTCTGCCCTGGCGGCCTCTTCCGTGCCGCCGCGGGTGGTTCGCCCGCGATAGAAGCGTTCGAAAATATGCGGCAAGTCTTCCGAATGAATGCCAGGGCCGTTATCTTCCACTTCAAGCGCCACCAAATCCTCGCCATCAGGACGGGCGCGCAATTGAATCAGTCCGCCGTCGGGAGTGTATTTGATGGCGTTCTCAATAACGGTGTAAAGCGCGCGGCGCAAAGCATCACGGTCGGCAACAATCAGCGGCAAATTGGGTGCGATTTTGACGGACAATTCGTGATGATGCTCGGCGGCTTCCACACGCTCCATTTTTTCGCATGCCAGAAGCACTTCTTCGGCATTCACGGGCTGTAGGTGCAGACGCACGCCGCCTGCCTTGATCCGGGACAAATCAAGCAGGTTATGCACAAGATCAATCTGCCGGTCGCATTCCGACGCAATGTCTTCCAGGTATTCCAGCCGTTCGCTTTCGCTTGGATTCTTGCGCAGCAACACGCGCGTCAACGCTTTAATTGTCGTCAACGGCGTTCGCAATTCGTGCGAGACAGCGGCGAGAAATTCGTCTTTCACCGCGTTGGCCTGCTCTGCTTCGATCCGCGCAGCCTGCTCTCGCAGCAACAGGCTTTCGCGTTCCCGTTCGGCCCTTCGGCGCGCGGAACTTAATGTCCCGATAATTACGGCGGCAACTGTAAAGACCAGCAAACTCAGAGCATGTTCCGGGTCAACAGAGAACGAAAAATGTGGCGGTAAAATCGCGTATGCTTTGACCAGCGTCGCCAGCACGGTGGCAAACAACCCAACTCCCAACCCGCCACGCCACGCGCTCACCATCACCGCCAGTAAAAAGAGAGGTGAAAGTCCGGGCGTGATGAACGACGCCAGCAGATACGTTCCGGCAAACGCAAGCCCGACGGTCCATACTGCAATAAAGTATCGCCGCAAAACTCTGCCAAGCCTTGAGCTATGCATTTGCCGCATCGTAACGCCCCTTGATTAGGCTATGCCGGACGTCAGCGAAATCAAACCAGACAACATTGAGACACTCTTTTTCGACAGGACTTACAGGATGATTCAGGATTGGCCTGAAAGCAAACTCACAATTTTCATCTTGAAAAATCCTATTCATCCTGTCTAAAAAGTTTTGTGTTCTGATTTAGCTGATGCGCTCGACCAGCGTGGCTTCGTCGCGCCCGGGAGAATTTACAGATTTGGAAACCGGATAAATTTCCAGTTCATCGGCGGGATAAGGCCCAAGCAATTGAACCAGGTCCGGAACGCGCGCGGTGGCCTCCAGCCACAGTTTTTCGTCCGACCGTTTCAAAATGGCGGGCATTCGATGGTGATAGTTTGCGGTCAATTCATTTGGTTCGGTTGTAATAATCGTGCAGGTGTTGATGGTTTCGGCCTCCGGCGAACGCCACGTCTCCCACAATCCGGCAAAGGAAAACAGGGCGTCATCGCGGCGGTGAAAATAATATGGCTGTTTGCCATCGGCGGCTTTTTTCCATTCGTACCAGCCGTCGGCGGGAATCAGGCAGCGGCGTTTGGCCAGCGCCGTGCGAAACGAAGGTTTTTCCTGCAACGTTTCCGCGCGGGCATTGATTAAATTGTTGGCGATTTTAGGGTCTTTTGCCCAGGAAGGAATCAGCCCCCATTTCAAACGAATCAGGCGTTTATCAGCGGTGACCGCTTGTACCAGTTGCTGCGGCGCGATGTTGTACCGCGGTTCCGCTTCCTGTTCAGTTTCTTCGTCATCAATGCCGTAATACTCAACAAGAATCGCTTCTTCTTTTCGCAGCGTAAAACGTCCGCACATAAATCTCCTCCTCCGGTATAGGTTCTGTTCCCACTGGAAATCCGATCATTCGGCGAAGCGAAAATACCATGATTCTGGCCGAAAAGTTTTTGCTCTGTAGCGGCAAAACGGCTGACAGAAATTCAATCTGCGCATACACTTTGCGCGAATTCTCCCGTTGCGGCCTTGCGCTGAACTTGTCTCTCTCGAAGGAAATGTTGCTATGAAACTTATCTCTCGGACTTTGCTTCTGGTGGTTTGTTGCGGCTTGTTGTTGACCGGAATCGTCTCTTCGCAAACCAGCCAGCCTACATACAAATATGGTTTATTTGAAGATAGCCGCGACATTGGCTCGGTCAAAATGCCCGGCTCGGTTGTCTATGATGATGCGAAGAAAACCTACACCGTTGCGGGCGGCGGCGAAAACATGTGGGCGACGGCGGATGCGTTTCATTACGTCTGGCGGCGGATTTCCGGCGACTTTTCCATTGCGGCGGACGCGCAGATTCTGGGAACTGGCGGCAATGCGCATCGCAAAGCCGTATTGGTGATCCGCCAAAATCTGGACGCGGATTCTGCCTATGCCGACGCGGCGCTCCATGGCGACGGACTGACTTCATTGCAATACCGCGAAACCAAAGGCGGCCCAACACGCGAAATTCAATCGAACGTCAAAGGCCCACGCCGGTTACAGATCGAAAAGCGCGGCGATTACGTTTGGATGTCTCTTTCCAGCCTCAATGCCAAGGAAGGCGAACCGCTGCAATCCGCCGGAGGTTCGTTTCGCATCAATTTGACCGGTACGTTTTACGTCGGATTGGGCGTGTGCGCCCACGACAACAACGCACTGGAAAAAGCAGTCTTTTCCAACGTCGAAATCAAACAGCGTCCCGCGCCGATTGTCGAAAGCACGCTCGAAACCATCGCGATCTCTTCCAAAGACCGAAAGGTCATTTACACCAAACGGACGCATTTTGAAGCGCCGAACTGGTCGCGCGACGGCAAATACTTTTTGTTCAACCAAGCCGGACGAATCATGAAACTGCCTGTCACAGGCGGCGAGCCGGAAGCGCTGGATACGGGCTTTGCCACGCGCAACAACAACGACCACGGAATTTCTTTCGATGGAAACTGGCTGGCCATCAGCGACCAATCGCAGGAACAGCGCCGTTCGCTGATTTACGTTGTGCCGATTACGGGCGGAACGCCGCGCCGTATCACACAGCTTGCGCCGTCGTACTGGCACGGATGGTCGCCAGACGGCAAAACGCTGGTGTATTGCGCAGATCGCAACGGCAATTTCGATGTGTACGCGATTCCGTTTGAAGGCGGCGAAGAAAAGCGGCTGACGACTGCCAATGGGCTGGACGACGGGCCGGAGTATTCTCCTGACGGCCAATACATCTACTTCAATTCTGTTCGCACCGGCCTGATGCAAATCTGGCGCATGAAACCCGATGGCAGCGAACAAACGCAGATTACCAAAGACGGATACAATAACTGGTTTGCGCACCCTTCGCCGGATGGAAAATGGCTGGCGTTTCTGACCTTCGAGCCGAACGTCGAAGGCCATCCCGCGAACAAAGACGTCACGTTGCGCCTGATGCCAGTTGGCGGCGGCGAAATTCAAGTGCTGGCCAAACTCTTCGGCGGCCAAGGCACGATCAACGTGCCTTCGTGGTCGCCGGACAGTAAACAACTGGCTTTTGTCAGCTACAGGCTGATCGAACAATAACCAACCCTTTTTGGAGGAACGACGATGAAACCTTTCCGCAAAATTTTGATGCTGGCCTGCTTCGTTTTCACCTGTGGACTAGCAGTTTCCGCCGCTGGCGTGGACGGAAAATGGAAAACTGAATTCGACACACAAATCGGCGTGCAAAAATATACCTTCACCTTTAAGGCCGAAGGCGAGAAGCTGACGGGCAAAGCTTCGTTCGAGCGAATGGAGCAAAAAGGCGAAGTAGATTTGCTGGAAGGAAAGGTAAACGGTAGCGACATTTCCTTTGTCGAAAAGCTGAGTTTTGACGGCAACGACATTCGTATCGAATACAAAGGCAAAATCAACGGCGATGAAATCAGCTTTACGCGGCAGGTCGGCGAATTTGCAACCGAACAGTTCGTTGCCAAACGCGTGAAGGAGTGAACCGGCGTTGTTGGTGTAAATTGAATCGTCCTGTTGATACTTTGAAGATGGAAATTAAAGTTGACGACTTGCGCGGCGCGGAAATCGCGCTGCGCGACGCCATGTATGGCGAGCGTGCCGCGCAAGAGCGCGTGCAGGATCTGTCGCGCCGCATCGCGGCCAACCAGCAACAGATCAAGGAGCTCGACGCTGACGTCGCGCGACTCTTGACTGAGCAGAGCAGCATCCTGCTGACGCCGCTGGAAGAAGGCTTGCAATCGCAACTGAATGTTCGCGTCGAACGCGAAGCCACACTGAAAGCGGCGCGCGAGGCGGTGGATGCCGCCAACGCGGCGCTGCGCGAAGCCGACGAGCAACGCCTGAAGCTCGAGCAGGAGCTGGAGCCGATCCGCAAGAAGATTGAGGATGCACGCCTGCGGCAGAACTCCGCCGAGGTCAATCTCGCGCAGTTCGAGGAGCAGTTGGCCACGCTCAAGGTGGATGCCGAATGGCTCACCCAGGCGCTGGAAAAGGCGCCGCGTGCAGCCGAGCTGCAGCGCACGGTGGCGCGGGTTGACGGCGAGATCGCCCAGCTGGGTGCCGTGAACCTGGCTGCGCTCGAAGAGTTGCAGCAGGCCTCCGAGCGCAAGCTTTACCTCGACGCGCAGGCAGGCGATCTGGCCGAGGCGGTGCAGACGCTGGAAGACGCGATCCGTCGCATCGACCGCGAAACCCGCGCGCAGTTGCAGGACACCTACAACAAGGTCAACGAGCAATTCGGCCGCCTGTTCCCGACGCTGTTCGGCGGTGGTCACGCCAAACTGGTGCTGACTGGTGAGGAAATCCTCGACGCCGGTATCCAGGTCGTCGCGCAGCCGCCCGGCAAACGCAATGCGTCGATCCATCTGCTGTCCGGCGGCGAAAAGGCGCTGACCGCGACGGCGCTCGTGTTCGCGCTGTTCCAGTTGAATCCGGCACCGTTCTGCCTGCTCGATGAGGTTGACGCGCCGCTGGATGACCCGAACACCGAGCGCTTCTGCCGTCTTGTGCGCGAGATGTCGGCTGCGACACAATTCCTCTTCATTTCGCACAACCGCATTGCTATGGAGATGGCGGAGCAATTGATTGGTGTCACGATGAATGAACCGGGGGTTTCACGCATCGTCGGAGTTGACGTGTCGCAGGCCATGCGCATGGCGGAGGCCGCCTAAGTGCCGCTGCGATACCTGCTCACGTCGAACCGCTGCAGTCAGGGAGCGCGACGTTGAATTCGCTGCAAATCGGTCTGATCGCCATCGGCGCTTTTGTCGTGGCATTGTTGTTCGTCTGGCACTGGTGGCAGACCAGACGGCTCGGGCGTCGTGACCAGAGCGCAAAACCTGATCTGTCAAGTTCGCGCGGCACGAGAGAGGACGATGGAGCCCCGCTCTTGACTGACGTCGAGGAGCCGGCAATTACTGCCCCACGCGCCACGCTGCCTGGACGAGCGGAGCCGACGCTGGATCCGGCGGTTGCGCAGGCATGGGAGCCTCGCGTCCGCCTGGAACCGGATGATCCGCCGACCGCGATCGAGCCAGAGGAGCTGCCGCCGGATACGGGGGTAGCTGCAGACACGCCGCCTCCCGCAAGTTCCGGGGTTACCCAGCACAGTGGAGAGGCAGAACCCGCCGCTGCGCCGCGTACGCGTCTGCAATCCGAGTGGCCGTTCGACGAGCGCCTGCACGTACACGCCTCGGTCGTCAATCTGACCGGCGGCCCGTTTGATGCCGCTCCCTTCGTGGCGGCAGCAGGTCGCGCAACGGCGTGCGGATCAGGTACTCGCGCTCGGCCGTCTGGACGCAGGTGTATTTCTCGTCGGCGCGGAAGAACAGCACCTCGTCCACCGCGATCTGCTGGGTCCAGTCGCCCTGGCTGGCGCGCACCCAGCGCAGCGGCGCGGTGGGCACGGCCGGGGCCTGCAGTCGGCCCAGCGCCTGGGCCAGCCGCG
>ERZ650309.1274-NODE-1274-length-11823-cov-6.621261_pt1 | contig 11823 bp, 10 predicted proteins | sample MGYA00376245_ERZ650309 | MGnify/ENA primary metagenome ERZ650309 (study PRJEB26733, sample SAMN07839294) | wastewater metagenome | biome: urban; feature: wastewater treatment plant; material: waste water | place: USA: North Carolina | collected 2016-04-26 ...
GCCTGGCCTTGTTCGCCCGCGACCGCGGCTGCACCCACCCGCACTGCACCCAACCGGCCGCGCACTGCCAAGCCCACCACGCGGTCACCGACTGGCAACACGGCGGTAGTACCGACATCACCGACCTCACCTTGGCCTGCGGACCCCACAACCGCCTCGTCGACACCGGTGGTTGGACCACCACCATGACAAACGGCCAAGCCCACTGGAAACCATCACCACTGCTCGACGTCGGCCAACCCCGCACCAACAGCTACCACCACCCCACCCTCTACCCACCCGAAAACGACGGGGATGACGATGGTGATGGTGAGACAGACAGCGCCGCAAGCTAACCGGGCGTCAGCGCGGCCGCGACGCGACACCACGCGACACATCGGCACATCCCGATTCGCGGTGTCGCAGCGCGCCAGAAATCTGGGTCGTATCCGGAAGGCCGGAGCCCGCGCGATCTGGGTACGACGGCGCGACCACGGTCTCACCCTGGCGGAATGCGGTCCTGACGAAGGCTCATCTTTGCTTGCAGGACAGGCACTTTCGCCTGCCTACATCCAGACACACGTGGCATTCACGAAGAATCCAGACTAGAAGTCCCAGTCCTCATCCTCGGTGACGACGGCCTTGCCGATCACGTACGAGCTACCCGAACCCGAGAAGAAGTCGTGGTTCTCGTCGGCGTTCGGGGACAGCGCCGACAGGATCGCCGGGTTCACATCGGTCTCGTCACGCGGGAACAGCGCTTCGTAGCCGAGGTTCATCAGCGCCTTGTTGGCGTTGTAGCGCAGGAACTTCTTGACGTCCTCGGTCAGCCCGACGCCGTCGTACAGGTCCTGCGTGTACTCCACCTCGTTGTCGTACAGCTCGAACAGCAACTCGTAGGTGTAGTCCTTGAGCTCGTCGCGCTTGGCCTGGTCGACGAGCGCCAGCCCGCGCTGGTACTTGTAGCCGATGTAGTAACCGTGGACGGCTTCGTCGCGGATGATCAGCCGGATCATGTCGGCAGTGTTGGTGAGTTTGGCCCGCGAGGACCAGTACATCGGCAGGTAGAAGCCGGAGTAGAACAGGAAGCTCTCCAACAGGGTCGAGGCCACCTTGCGCTTGAGCGGCTCGTCACCCTTGTAGTACTTCATCACGATCTCGGCCTTGCGCTGCAGGTTCGGGTTCTCCTCCGACCAGCGGAAAGCCTCGTCGATCTCGACGGTGGAACACAGCGTCGAGAAGATGTTGCTGTAACTCTTGGCGTGCACCGACTCCATGAAGGCGATGTTGGTGTAGACGGCCTGCTCGTGCGGCGTCAGCGAGTCGGGGATCAGCGAGACGGCGCCGACGGTGCCCTGGATGGTGTCCAGCAGCGTCAGGCCGGTGAATACCCGCATCGTGAGCTGCTTTTCGTGGGCGGTCAGGGTGCCCCACGACGGGATGTCGTTGGACACCGGCACCTTCTCCGGCAGCCAGAAGTTGCCTGTCAGGCGGTCCCAGACCTCGGCGTCTTTGTCGTCCTGGACCCGGTTCCAGTTGATCGCCGATGCCCGATCGATCAGCTTCATACCATCACTCACCAGAACCCCATTTCACCCGCGGAGATGTGTTTGCCACACCGGTGTCACGACACTACCCCTGGGATACCGATACAGATGCATACACCACATGTCGTGTCGCAACTCGAATGCGCTCAGCGCGTGAACTCGTATTCGGAGGCCTGGAATCGCCGGGTCGCCAACCAGTATTGCCAGGTCATGCCACTCCAGAGGGTGCGGTTCACGCCATGGTCGTCCATGTACCAGCTCCGGCACCCGCCGGTGCTCCAAACCGTGCCGTTCAGGTTCTGCTGCAGCTCGGCGTTGTAGTCGTCCTGCGCTTTGTGCCGAGGCATCAATGCGGCGGCGCCGGCCTTGTCTGCTGCAGCGATCGCCTGGGCGACGTACTTGATCTGCGACTCGATCATGAACACCACCGAGTTGTGCCCCAGCGCGGTGTTCGGTCCGAGCAAGAAGAACAGATTCGGCATGCCGGCGACGGTGATACCGCGGTGCGCTGCCATGCCTTCGGCGTTCCAGCGGTCGACCAGGTCTTCTCCCCCGAGCCCCTTGATGTCGACGTAGGTGTACGAGTCCGTGACGTGAAACCCGGTACACCACAACACCACATCGACGGGGTGCAGGTCGCCGTCGCGGGTGACGATTCCGTCGGCGGTCATACGTTCGATGCCTTCGGTGATTACCTGCGCCTTGGGGTTGGCGATTCCGCGATAGTAGGTGTCGGAGTTCAGGATTCGCTTGCAGCCTGCCACGTAGTCCGGGGTCAGCTTGCGACGTAACTCGGGGTCTTTGATGCTGCGGTTGATGTTCCATTTGCCAAGCAGCTCAACGATTTTCAGCAATCGAGGCTGTTGTGTCATCGCGAACCCGACGCCTTCGTGAATCCAGTAGATCCCGGCCCGCATCAGCGCCCGTGCGCCGGGCACCGTGCTGAACATGGTGCGCATCCACTGCGGAAAACCGTTGTTGGGCCGGGGCATCACCCACGCCGGGGTGCGCTGGTACAGCTGCAACTGGGCGACCTGGTCGATGATCGCCGGCACGATCTGGATGGCGCTGGCACCGGTGCCGATGATCGCGACGCGCTTGCCCGTGATGTCGACGCTGTGGTCCCACTGCGCGGAATGGAATGTGGCACCGGCGAATTGGTCGGAACCCGGTACATCGGGAATGGACGGGATGTGCAGCCCGCCGGCGCCCGACACCAGGAACTGCGCGATGTACTCCTGCCCATCGGTGTCGAAGATGTGCCAGCGGCGTTCGGTTTCGTCCCAGTGCGCGCGGTCGACCTGGGTCCCGAACCGGACGTTGCGGCGCAACTGGTGCTTGTCGGCGACACCCTTGAGGTAATCGAAGATCTCCGGCTGAAACGACCACATGTGGGTCCAGTCGGCCTTGGGCTCGAACGAGAACGAGTACATGTGCGATGGGATGTCGCACGCGCAACCCGGATAAGTGTTGTCGCGCCACGTGCCGCCGATCTCGTCGGCCTTCTCCAGGATCAGGAAGTCCACTGCCTGTTTCTTCAAGGCAATTCCCATGCCCATACCGGAGAACCCGGACCCGACGATCAGGACGCGGGTCGTGATCGGGGTGGTGGGGCGCTCAAGGTCAGCCGACTGCTCGGAAACCGTCATGAATGTGCTCTTTCCTGGGAACGGCGGTACCGGATACTGCCCAGTCTCAGCGCAGCCCTACCGGGGTGTCAACGTCCCAGGTCAGCGCCCTCAGAGTCGACGCGCCGTACCGCGTCGTGCACCGGCAGGTCGGTGTCGAAGGTGATGCCCACCAGGTTCGCGGTGCCGTTGAGCGCGCCCATCATGATCGTGGTCATGTGTGAGACGAAGACTTCAGGCGGCAGCCGGCGGGGCGTGTCATCGTTGGCACCCAGCCACCAATCGGTCGCCGACGCCGCGGTACCGAACAGCGCGAACGCCGCCAGTTCGAAGACGCTGTTGTCCAACTCCATGTCAGAGAGCTCACCGCTGACCATCGCGGCTATCGCCAGGGTGATGTCCCGGCCACGGTTGACGGTGGTCATCGCCGCCGCCGACTGATCTGCGAACCGGCCTTGCAGCAGGAAGCGGACCACGTTGGGGTGCTGATCGACCAATTCGACGTAGTGCTCGACGCCACGGCCGATGATGTCGCCGACCGAGTCTTTCTCCATATCGATCGACGGAATGATGGCCGCCCACAACATGTCTCGAAAGCGCTCGCCGATCTGGTCGAACATGTCGGACTTGTCCGCGAAGTGCCGGTAGATCTTCGGCTTGGCGGTGCCGGCCTCTTCGGCGATCTCCCGCACGCTCACATTGGGGCCGAGTCGGTCGATGGCCCGGAACGCGGCGTCCACGATCTCTTCACGGACCTTCTTGCGGTGCTCGCGCCAACGCTCGCTACGCGCATCCACCTTTTCGACTTTGTCGGTGGAAACCTTCACCTGCACCGTGACGGATGGCACTTTCACGCTCGGCACACCAGGAACCTTCACCCCAGCCTGAATGCCGGAACGTGGAATCGATGGCCTGCGCACGAGGTCACTGTACCGGTCGAGCCGGTTCTGACCTGCCCAGACCACGCCCCCGACGACTTGCGGACCTATTCGGCCAACAGGATCGGGACGGCCTATGCGCGTAGCATCAGCCACCAGAACGCCTGTCTGACAAGGATTTGGACATGACAATGCGCTACGACATCGTCATCGCCGGCGGTGGCCCATCCGGGTCCGCAGCGGCGTGGCAGGCCGCGCGTACCGGCGCCAAGGTGATGGTGCTGGACAAGGCCCAGTTCCCACGCGACAAACCTTGCGGCGACGGACTCACCGCGCGCGGCGTCAGCTACCTGCAGAAGATGGGCCTGACCGACGAGGTCAACACGTTCCACCGGATCAACAAGGTCACGGTCTACAGCCCGAGCGAATGGGAACTGCGGTTCCCCCGTCGCCCCGGCATGCCCGACCACGGCCGCACCGTCAGCCGAACCAAACTCGACGCCCTGCTGCTCGACCATGCCGCAGCAGCAGGCGCAGAGGTCCGCCAGGGTGCCGAAGTCGCCGGACCCGAGGTTGATGCCACCGGCCGGGTCGTCGGCGTGGTGCTCAAGAGCGGCGAGAAGGTGCTCGGCGACGCAGTCATCGCCGCCGATGGTGCGTACTCCCCGATCAAGCGGGCGCTCGGGTTCGACTCGGAGCGCAACGGCTATTCGGCGATCGCGATCCGCGCCGAAATGCCTGCCGACAGGCCAGATTCGGACAGTTTCGAGATCTATCTCAAGCTGCTGTTCGAAGGTGACCAACTGCCCGGTTACGGCTGGATCTTCCCGATGGGCGACGGGCGGTTCAACATCGGCCTGGGCTACATCAACAGCTACCGGCGGTGGCAGTCCATCAACGCCACCCAGTTCCTGTCGGACTTCATGGCGACGCTGCCTGCCGACTGGAACCTACCGTCGGTCAACGAACTTCGAGCCGGCAAGAGCGTCCGGGCCTGGCGTCTCCCCATGGGTTTCACGGCCTGGCCACCGTGGCGTCCGGGTGTGCTGTTCGTCGGCGATGCACTCGGCGCCGGTAAACCCGTGTCGGGCGCGGGCATCTCGAAGGCCCTCGAATCCGGGCTGACGGCCGGCGAGTGCGCGGTGGCGGCACTGACCAACGGCGGGCCCGACAATTTCGGCAATTACCAGCAGCGACTCGAGGCGGCCTGGGGCCGCGAGTACCGGCGCGGCCGATTCTTCAACAAGCTCGCCGGAGTTCCGTGGGTCGCGTCAGCGGGGCTGACGGCGCTCGACAACCACACGTTCCGCGACCTGCTGCTCAAGTCGCTGTACAAGAAAGCGCAGAGCCCGACACATACCTGAGTCGCCCTGAGCACCGCGCCGACTTCTCGTCCGGCAGTGGCTAGGAAGCCCGGCGTGACTCTGTGCGATCGCGCTTCGTCACCGTCGGAGACCCGGATTTCGTTGCGGCCTTGGCAGATTCGTGGCTGCGGCCGTCAACTGCAGCGGTTGACTGGTTGGTGCCAGGAGTTGCATGACCGGGGTCAGCGGACTTTGGCGGCTGCGGGCGGGTCGCCCGAACAGGCTTGGCGGGGCCCACCGTTGACCGCCGCGGTTGCGCGGACGCCGGCAGATTCCCGGGCACGGTCACCGACGCTGACGGCGCGGCTGCTGTCAACGTCGCCCGAGGGGTTGCTGCCGGTAACGCAGAAGCGGGCACGGTGCTGGGCGGCGTCACCGACGCCGGCTTCTGACCCCCGATCACTTGCAACAGCTTGGCCAGCGGACGGCTGATTTTCGTCAGCGTCGCCGACAGGTTCACCACCGTTTGCCGGATCGCCTGCGCCAGAGGTGACATGTCCACCGGGTGCGCGGGGTGATTGGTGGTGGGCGTCACCGGTTCGGTGGCATCGACGGTAGGTTGCGGCAGCGTCGGGGTGAACTTGCCCGTGCGCAGGATCTCCAAGGACTGTCGAAGTGCGCCAGGGAGTTCCCTGAAGACGGCGCTGATGTTGGCACCCGGTGTCATCCAGCTGAATTCCTTGACCTGACTGGGGTCAGCGGTGCGGTCGTAGGCGCTCTCGATGAATACTCGCAGGATCGGATCGATCGCATCGATGATTCGTTGGGCCCCGATCAGGGACGCCGCAAGACGCAGCGGCGCGAGCAGCGGCAGACGTTGTGGAAAGGTCACATAGGTGGTCTTGCCCACGGTCGTTGTGACCGTGTTGGAGCTGGACTTCGATTCGGCCACATAACCCGGCAAGACGTGTTCGAACACGATCCCCATCACGGCGTTGACGATGGCCAGCGGATTGAAATAGGCCGGGAAATCGGCGAATCCGTCGTATTGATTCTGGTAGACGGTGGTCTGGAATGGACTGTCGGACGGCCCGGGCCGTCCGAGCGGAAACAGATCACCCAGGATCGGCACACGGTTCCATGCAGTGAAACGCGACAGAATCCCGCCGTTGGGTTGATAGGGATCGCCGATCAGGGTGAATGCGTAGTCATCGGCGTGTTCGGTATAGGTGGGGTTCTTGGCCATGTCGGCGCGCGCAAGCTCGGCCACCTGGGCGCCTTGGGACATTCCGAGGATGGTGATCTTCTGTCCGGGCGCTTGTTTGGCGATGTCCTGCTCGAGATATCCGGCGCCGATGCGTTCGGACTGTTTGAGCGAGTGCGGCCAGTAGGGGATGTCGGATATCCCCGGCAGTGCGGAGATGATCGGCCAGTCGAGGTTGATCTGCGCAGGGTATGGGACGACGTGGAATGAATCCCCTTGCGGGACAGCCGTTCCATAGAAAAATAGCGGGATACTCACCCCGAAGCCGTCGAATGACCCGCCGATACCGATCGTGGTGTCAACAAGACGCATCGCCACATGTGAGACGACCGGGGTACTCGATATCGACAGACCAACCACCGTCACTGCGGTAGCAGTGACCACAGCACCCCTCGACGAGACCCTTGCGATCCATCGCGACTGTTGCGTTGTGTCGACCCACATAACCGCAGGACGCTATCGCAGCCGCGAACTTGAAACAAGCATTCTTATTAAAAACAAGAGCTCTTGTTTTTATCTGGCCGCCGCGGCGCTCGGTCAGCGCAACAGCGCAGCAATGCCGGCTCTGACCACTTCCAGGTAGCTCGTCAGGTTGGCGATCAACGCTTCGATACTCCGCTCGGAACCGGAATCGACCTCGTGGTCGTGCAGCCAGTCGGCTACCGCTTCGAACAGCCCTCCGACGGTCAAGACCGCCAGCGGACCGAAGTCGACCGCGGCACTGTCCGCGGCCTGCGGGAATTCGCGATGTCGCCAAAATTCTTCGAGAAACGTTGCAGTCCAACGTCGATTCTCGCGTCGTTCGCGCTCCACCCGCGACGAGATACCCGCGCATTCCCCGAAGGCCACCACCGCGACACGTGGATCATCAACCAACGCGTGCGCGAATGCCGACAGCAAACATCGGACTGTCTCGTCGTTGTCGTCGGTAGCGTTGCCCAGAATCTCGACAACCTGATGTTCGATCCGCTCAGCGATCTGACGCAGCAGTTCGATGTAGCAGTCTTCTTTACTGTCGAAAGTCTCGTAGAACGCCTTGTTCCCGACGAACGCGTTCTGGCATATCTGTTCGATCGAGGTATTTGCGTACCCGTCGCGGGCGATCAGCTCGAATGCCGACGCAAGGAGCTGTTCCCGGCGATGGATCCGACGCTGTTCAGCGTCAAGTCCGCGGATGGTGCGGGGGCCTCGCGACGGCGCGGTTGACGGCGCAGCGGGGCGTTTGCCGGCATCCGCCGTCGATCTGCCCATGGCCTCGAAGTGTAGTGGCGCGGCGCCGACGCCACCGACTACACCGCCTTCAGCGTCGGCCGCGCTGCGGTTTCCCCGGATTGCGGGCGGTCTTGCCGGCGGCAGCACGGGCTGCCTGCTTGGCCAAGGTCTTCTCCCGCGCAGTTCGTTTCGGTGTCTGCTCAGCCTGACCGCGCGACGAGCCGACCTTGCGGCCCCGGACGATCCCGATGAACTCTTCCACCAGTTCCGGCTGTGGACCATCCGGAAAAGCAAGTGCCACAGGACAAGTCGGTGCCGCGACGATCGGGCGGTACGTGAGATCCTTGCGGTGGTACAGACGGGCCAACGACTGCGGAACAATCAGTGCACCGAGTCCAGCGGCGACCAGTTCTATTGCATCCTGGGTGGTTTCGGGCCGATGGTCGATCGGGGTGCCGGGAGCATCCACCCAGCCGACGACGTCGTCGAGCGGCAGCAGCGTCGGCTCGCCGTCCAGGTCCGTGGCGCTGATCTCGTCGACGGCGCTGAGAAGGTGATCGGTCGGTACCACGGCGACCGTCGCCTCCTCGTAGAGGGGAATCACCGCCAGCCCGGACGTGTCGACCGGCAGCCGGAGCAGCGCGACGTCCACTGTGCCGTCGCGCAGTGCGTCGGCTGCGTCCGCCGCCGCCACCGCATGCAACTGCAGTGGGACATCTGGCCGGCGTTGCGCCCAGATCCGCGCCCACTTGGCGGGCGTCCCACCGGGGACGTACCCGAGGGTCAGCGAGGACGAAGTCACCGCATCACGCTACCCACTGATTGCGCGGTGACCATCAAACTGTCGGCTACCGATACGCTGGGCCCATGAGCAGGCCGAGCGCACAGTCCATGAAACCCGCCACCGCGGCCAAGAAGCTGGACGTCTACTTGCCCGCCACACCTGCCGAGTTTCAGGAGAACGCGATCACCCGCGCCGAGCTCGCCGCCCTGCAAGCCGACCCGCCGCAGTGGCTCAAGGACCTCCGCAAGAACGGGCCGCATCCGAAGAACCTCGTGGCAGCCAAGCTCGGCATCTCGATCGCCGGCCTCGGGCGCAGTGGAGTCGCTGACGCGCTGACCACTGAGCAGATCGACGCGCTGCTCGAGGAGAAGCCGGACTGGTTGATCATCGAGCGCGAGAGCTACCAGCAGGTGTTGCGCGACGAACGGCGCCTCAAGGCGCTGCGCGCCGATCAGGCTCGCGAAGGCCGATCTGCTGCGCGATGAGTTCCGGCGCGGCCGACGGTCTGTCTGTGTGACGGCACTCGCTCCCTGGTGCCGCGGACCACAGGAGCTCGCCCGATGCACACCACCATCTTCGTGAACATGCCCGTCGCCGATGTCGCGCGATCGCGAAAGTTCTTCTCCGAGTTGGGTTACCCCATCAATGAGGATTTCAGCGGCGACACCGCACTGACGCTCGTGCTCGGCGAGAGCCAGTACGCGATGCTGTTGCAGCGCAATACCTTTGACGCTTTACATCCCATCGAGACCGCGGATGCCTTTGTCGTCAAGGAATGTGTGGTCTGTTTGGGCGTCGACAGCCGTGACGCGGTGGACACGCTGGTGGATCGCGCCATCGCTGCGGGTGCCACGGTCGGCGATACCGACGACGAGGGCCACATGTATGGCCGCAGCTACCACGATCTCGATGGGCACAGCTGGCAGATCTTCTGGTTCCAGCCCGCCACCTAGACGCCGAATGGCCATTTATCGCAGGCAATTTCGCGATTTGCGTGCAATAACTAGCCAGTCGGCGTGGGGACCGCCGCGCAGCGTCACCATGCCATCTGCTTCGGTAGACCCGATGTCTGATACTCCAAACTCGCCGCTGAGCATCGCCACGTTCAACGTGAACGGGATCCGGGCGGCACGACGTCGCGGCTTCGACGCCTGGCTCGCCGGGCGGGGGCTCGACGTGGTGGCCATGCAGGAGTTGCGCTGCCCACCCGAGCAGGTCGGCGCGTTCGACGGTTATCGCGCGGCCATCGACTGCGGCTCGATCCCGGGCCGCAACGGCGTTGCGATCCTGACGCGCGAAGCGCCGTCGGCCGTGCGGACCTGGGTCTCACATCCGCCGCGCACCCGGGGCCTCGGGGCCTATGCGCACGAGGGCCGGTACCTCGAGGTCGACCTCGCGGACACTCGCCTCACGGTGGCGTGCCTCTACCTGCCGAAGGGTGGCCTGCCTGCGCACCTGCAGCGGCCCGGCAATATGCGCGACGCGCCTGACGGCGGCGCCAAGTACGACCGCAAGATGCGCTTTCTCGGGGCGTTCGCGCGTGAGCTGAGCCGGAACCGTCGGGCGGCGCTCGCGGCGGGCCGCGAGTTCCTGCTGCTCGGCGACCTGAACCTGGCCCATCTTCCGCATGACGTGACCAATTGGCGGCCCGCACAGAAGATGGAGGGCTTCCTCCCCGAGGAACGCGCCTGGCTGGGCGCACAGATGGGGCCGCGCACGCTCATCGATGTGGTGCGGACGGTGCACGGCGACCGCCCTGGGCCGTTGTCCTGGTGGAGTTGGGCCGGCGAGTCATTCGTCAAGGACGTGGGCTGGCGGGTCGATCACCAGCTGGCGACGCCGCGGCTCGCGCGGACCGCCGTGTCGGTGACCGTCGACAAGGAACCCGCGCCCAGCATGCGACTGTCCGACCACGCTCCCGTGGTCGTGCAGTACGCCTTTCCTTGAACGGTCGGTTCGGTGTCGTCACACCGTCGTGAGCAGGTGGCCGGCTTTCAGCCCTGACCCGGTCAGGACGGCGACGATCGTGTCGGTAGCGCCGACCTTCCCGGCTGCCCGTAGTCGACGCACACGCCGAGTTTCCAACGTGATCGCCTCAAAAAATGCGGGCCAGGGAATTTCCCTGGCCCGCATTTTAATTTGCCGTGCTCACAACATGCAGCTGACGCAACCCTCGACCTCGGTGCCTTCCAGAGCCATCTGGCGCAGGCGGATGTAGTACAGCGTCTTGATGCCCTTACGCCAGGCGTAGATCTGGGCCTTGTTGACCTCGCGGGTGTCGGCGGTGTCCTTGAAGAACAGTGTCAGCGAAAGCCCTTGGTCCACATGCTGAGTCGCTGCGGCATAGGTGTCGATGATCTTCTCGTAACCGATCTCGTACGCGTCCTGGTAGTACTCCAGGTTGTCGTTCGTCAGGAACGGCGCCGGGTAGTAGACGCGACCGATCTTGCCTTCCTTGCGGATCTCGATCTTGGACGCCACCGGGTGGATCGAGCTGGTGGAGTGGTTGATGTAGGAGATCGACCCGGTCGGCGGGACGGCCTGCAGGTTCTGGTTGTAGATGCCGTGTGCCTGCACCGACTCCTTGAGCGAACGCCAATCTGACTGCGTCGGAATGGCGATGCCGGCGTCGGCGAAGATCTGCCGGACCTTGTCGGTGGCCGGCTCCCACAACTGATCGGTGTACTTGTCGAAGAACTCGCCCGAGGCGTACTTCGACTTGTCGAACCCACCGAAGCGCGTACCACGTTCGATCGCAATGAGATTGCTGGCCCGCAGCGCGTGGAACAGCACGGTGTAGAAGTAGATGTTGGTGAAATCGACACCCTCTTCGGATCCGTAGTGGATCCGCTCACGGGCCAGGTAGCCGTGCAGATTCATCTGCCCCAGGCCGATGGCGTGAGAGTCGTTGTTGCCCTGCTCGATTGACGGAACCGACCAGATGTGGGTCTGATCCGACACCGCGGTCAACGCCCGGATCGACACCTCGATGGTCTGCGCGAAGTCCGGCGAGTCCATGGTCTTGGCGATGTTCAGCGAGCCCAGGTTGCACGAGATGTCCTTGCCCACCTTGGCGTAGGACAGGTCGTCATTGAACACCGACGGCGTCGACACCTGAAGGATCTCCGAGCACAGGTTCGAATGCGTGATCTTGCCCTCGATGGGGTTGGCCCGGTTCACCGTGTCCTCGAACATGATGTACGGGTAGCCCGACTCGAACTGCAGCT
>ERZ650309.1276-NODE-1276-length-11821-cov-4.283189_pt1 | contig 11821 bp, 10 predicted proteins | sample MGYA00376245_ERZ650309 | MGnify/ENA primary metagenome ERZ650309 (study PRJEB26733, sample SAMN07839294) | wastewater metagenome | biome: urban; feature: wastewater treatment plant; material: waste water | place: USA: North Carolina | collected 2016-04-26 ...
CGCCAAACACATCCGCTTCGGCCCGGAGGCGACCGCCACAACCGAAAAACCGGCAACCGGTCAGCCTCATCCCTAACGCCTCGCATTAGCAGGCGCGCGAATGGCAATAATGCTGCGATAAGACCTGCGCTCCGCTGAATGCGATTGTTAAACTGCGACCTGCGGCAGTGTCCGCTTATTCCCAGTCTTTCTTTAAAAGCAATTCTTCAATTCTGTAAGCATGCAACATCTCGTGATTAAGCAGATGCCGGAACATGATCCAGACCGAATACTGACGGAACGCCTCGTGCTCAGCCGTTCGCTGCCAGTCCTCCGCCGATAGTTCCTTCAGCCTCTTTACCAGACTGGCTCGCTCTTTCACATACCGATCGAGTGATTCGTCCAAATCTACATTCAGGAGCGCCCCCGCTTCTTCCTCTGCCGTAGGAACGATGGAACTTATAAAAGGCGCGGGAGTTGATAACATCAAGTCGAGGCGTGCGCGGAATGCTGCATCAGTGCCGGAGAGGTGACAGGCGTGCTCATAAGCCGACCATTTCGTCGGGCTGGGCCGACGCTTCAAGTACTGCGGCGGCACCTCACGAATCAAGGGAATGATAACGCCAGGGGCATTTTCTAAGGCTGCTATTAAAGTGGTTGTATCTTTCATCAACTTTCCTACGTTCGTTTAAGCTTGTAAGCGGCCTAAACCGGTTCTGTCGCGAGTTTGGTGATCAGTTTTCGCCGAAATGATAGTCCCGCAAAGTTTTAGAGAAAATTGGATCGTATTGACGCCTGCTCGTAACTCTATATTTATCCTTGGCTTGCCGATAGATTCACCAAACTTGCGTCAGAGCCGATCCGCCGGAATTACCGTTCACCATCATTGGAATACACAGATCCGCGTTACCAACCAAGGATGTGATAATAGAAGACGTAATTCGTCGTCGCTTCGAGTGCTTTGCTACTGCTTTTGACCATCCAAGTATTGCCAGTAAGATCAGTGCGAGAGACAAACAAGCTGCCGTCAGCTAAGGCCGCCGCAGCAGCAGCATTCCCAGGTTGCAAAATCACAATTGGATAATGAGAGAAACTGGCAGCCAATCGGACTTCCCAAATTTTGGCGTTTGTCGCCGGGTTTGATCCAGTGTTGATCAGAATGGCTCCGGCGGCCTGCGTACCGTCAATTCTAAGACTCGGTGAAGTGCCTGCGCCTGTCCCGGTTGTTCCTGTTGGCGTTGCGCTTAACGAAGCTCCACCATCGCTGTCCAAGCCGGGCTTTATGGTTGAACTGCTATTGTGTACAGTGCTCGCCCCACCAGTTAACAGCTCGTATTCTTTTCCATTAGACAGTTTCACGAAAGGCTTTGCCACGCCATTCAATGTTTTGGCAAACAAGTCAAAAGACCCGGGCAATGGTGTAGATGGCGAAGACTGCGAAACCATCCGCAATTCCTTGCGCAATGTGCCACCAGCGTATTCGGTTACCGGTTGATCGTGTGACCACACCACATGCTGCCCGCGTTGTAGCCGAAGATTTGCAACACGAACACGAGGCGTATTTGGCCCGCGTGACGTAAACATCCGCAACGTAAACGATCTCGATGTGCCACCGCCGAGGTAAAGCGAATACTGCACGCGTTGCCATTTCCCTAAAAGCAGGTTGGAAGAGTTGAAACTTGGAATCTTGAAGTTCCCGTAGCCCTGCGCGCCATTCTGCCCCAACACCTCAAAACTCAGCTCTCTTCCCGGCGCTCCTTTTGCGCCAAACGACTCAATCAAATAATCAAAGCCGAAGACGAATGGCCCTGCTGGCTCGGCGTCCTCTATGTTGACGGTCTGGGTAAACGCCAGACCAACCACGTCGTCAGAAAGAGACTGGGTGTTGACAAGTGCATAGGTGTCATAACGCCCAAGGCCTGATGTGACGACTGACCACCATGCAGGCTGGGAATCGGTGTAGCCGGTTTTTCCCTCCATGAATCGCGGATTGGTGAGCAATTGTGCCCCGTACCAATCATCAAGCATTTGGCCAGTGCCGCGATACATTCCGGTATTACCCGACGCGACATCACCTTCAAACACTACATTGTTATCCAGAGTTAGGCCATTGGGGGACGAATCGAAGGAATTGAAGACGTTTTCCGGCACGCTCAGCCGACTTGCGCTCACCCGATTCCCAAAACTATTGGAATCCAGTTTGAAATGAAGCGTCGGCGATTTTGAAATCATGCCGACGATTTCCGTGGCGCGCGCGCTGATAAATTCAATATTGCCGCCGGGGAAATCATTCGCCGTGACTGGCGCGGCGTTGGAGTGATAGCCGTTGATAGAGGTGCCGTTCGTGTTACGAAGCGAAATGTCGAAACCGGCTGACCCACCGCTGTTTTCAATCCACAAATTGCTAAGCACTAAGCCATCCGAATTTTCAGCCCTTATCCCATTCACATTCTGCGGTGAAGAGGCCCAATTCCCCTGAATAATGCACGACGAAATAGATGTGTGGTGCGCTTTCTGCAAAAAGATATTCGCAACGTTCAATTTGAGAATCGTAAACGTCTTCCCCGTCATCGCCGAACCCGTCACATTGCCAGTAGAAAGAATGACTGAAGTTGGCGAATTGACCTGCTTGATGGTCGCGTATAAATCGCCGCCGGTTGGGCCAGCGCCGACCACCTTGACGATTCTGCCTTCGTGTTCGTTAGTGAAATTGGCGGTCGCACTGGTCAGAGTCTTACTGTTCGCACCAATCGCCCCATCAGTACGGGTTGCATCAGGCGTATTCACGTAGGCAGCCTGATCAAACTGGCTGTCTCGAATCGAACAGACATTCGGTTCTTTGCTGGCTGGCCAGATCGTGTCTTCCGCCATCAACGCGATCTGTCCGCTGTTGCAGGCGCGAATGATGCAGTTCTGAATCCAGCCGCCTTGCATGTTGTCGGCAATGATGCCCCAGCGTCCCCAGCCCGAAATCAGTACGTTTTGAAACGTGGCGGCATTGACGGCGAGCGCGCCACCCGTGAAGTCGAACGCCGAACCACGATTCACGGACGGCCGAACCTTGAAGGGGTCGCCGGGCGTCGAGGTCGTGACGGAAAAGTTCTTAAACGTCCAGTGATCACAAGTTCCGGACGCGGGCTGCACGAAGCAACTGCCCAGGCCTTGATAGAGGATGGTTGTCAGGCCCGTTCCCGCGCCCTCAATCGTCAGCGAGTCGCCGCCAGTGGTGTTTGGTAAGGTGATCGGCGAAGTGATGACATAAAACCCGGCTGGCAAATAAACGTGCCCCTTGGCTTTTACAGCGGCTTGCAGATTGGCAGTGTCATCATGTCTGAGTACTGCGCCACGAACGTTCGTTGTGGCATTCGCAGCGGTCGTCAAAACGCCGGTCGTTTCGTTCTTGGCCGCAATTGTGGTGATCAAGTCTGTGCCAGATGGGCCTGCGCCAACCAGACGAATTCCTGCGCCTGGAAAGAAATGCCAGGGTTCGGGTGTTGTGAGCTGATTGCTCCCCGCGCTGATTGAGCCGGTCGTTTCCCCGGCGTAATTAACTGCGCCAAAATCCGTCACCAAATTCTTAATCGAAGTTGGCACGCCAACCGTCTTGAGGCGCGTAAAGCTGTTCAACGAATCGTCTTCTGCTTTCAGCGAGTAGCGAGTAAAAAGCTTCTCTCGTTGGGCCAGTAGCGATCCATCAGAGTTGACCTGCATACCCACCTGTCGAACTGACTGTCCCTGCGGCGATGAAACCGCGCCTGCTGAAACTCCATCCGGCATGGCGGATAGATTTTGCAACAAGCTTTGCGCCTCAGTATCGGCCACCTGCCCGCTGCGAATGTGAATCAGCACTGGCGCATAAAACGACAGACTGCGGTTATTGGTGACCAGTAGATCGAAAGAAAGCCTGCCCTGATTTCCTGCGGGAGCATCCGTTATTTTTGCTGCCACTGAAACCCACTCCCATTCCGTATCGGCTTTGGCAGACGCTTTTAGACCTCGATTGTTGAGCGCATCAACATCGAACTTGTAGCCGACGGTGTCATCGTCAACTCTAATTGTCGCAACGGCCACGCCGTTAAGCGCAGACGCAGCCGAATTGGCCTTTACCCAGGTACCGGCAATGATCCAGTCACCCACAGTAATGGTTCTGGTGGAGTCGTGAAAGCGTTTGCCTCCTTCCAGTGGCGAGGAGGTCGAGAGTTTGGCGGCTCCAGTGGTTCCGTCCGGAGCTAGCGCACCTGTAACCACTGTTGCCAAACCGGGCAACGTTGACCAGATTGTCGCATCCTGCGAAGCAAGGTTCGGAAAACGCACGACTGCTGGCGCAAATTCAGTTCTTTTTGAATCAAGTGCTTTGTTTTGACTTTTGCGTGTTTGATCCTGGGCAGTTATGGGGGCTACCAATAGGGCGCATAAAAAGATTGATAAAACTTTCTTCCATTTCATTGCCGTGGTTCTCCAAAATTGATCTCACTGAGTTACTTGTCTCAGCGCTGAAAATGGTCTGATCCTGATTCCTGTTCAGGCATTCGCGATCGTACATCGGCGGTAAAGAGCGATGGTGTCAATGCCCTCAATCAGTGTATATGCTCCCGCATATTGAGCATGGGGAGTTGTTGTCGCAAGGGGAGGTTTTCGGCTGTCAGTTCAAGGCGAAGTGCGAAAAAGAGGTTTGTGCGGCAAACGTGGCGAGATGTAATTCTTGGACTCGTTTCAGAAAGGATGCTGGCAAATGTTCTCTACTGTGCCGACGCCAGGGCGGTTTTCAGCGGTACAGAATGGAACGCAGAAAAATCGCGAACGAAATAGAGCGTCGCGCCGTCCGGTGAAAAGAACGGGAACACATCGAAGCCAGCCGTATTAACCAACGGTCCAAGCGCCTTTGGCTCCGTCCAGTTGTTGCCGCGTTTGAAGGAAACCCAAATGTCAGAAGCGCCGCGCCCGGTTTGCGGATTCCTTGCCGCCACATCAAAAAAGATTACATTTCCATCCGGGCTAAACGAACCACCGGCAATTCGCACATCCGCATTCCATTTTTTCCAGCGTTCGACGGCCGTAACCAATTCTGACGCAGCGTATTCCTTGCCATTCCAGCGCGTCACCAGAGTCTCGCTGGCGCTCCAATCCGGCATTGTTCTGCGAAAATAAACGCCTCCGTCAAAACCGAATTCGACCCAGGAATGGTAATGGCCGAGTTTGCTGGCCGCAGCCATAAAAACGGGATCGCCCCAGCTTTCGCCTTTGCGATCAACATACCAAAGATGCGCGTTCGGCTTTTTCAAGGCATCTCCGGGCACTGGACGATAGGAAGCAAAAACCATTCGTTGACCGTCTTTGGACAAGGCTGGATAGGTGTCGGAAAAATCGCCGCCGAGATTGACGCGCTGAGGCTCTGACCATTTGCCCTTGTCCAGACGCGAAACAAAAATGCGGTAGTCTTCTCGATCCGCCGTGACCTTCTTGAAGAAATAGAACGTGCGTCCATCCGGCGCGAAACATCCACGGTAAACCTGACCGGTGGACAACACGCCCGGCCCGAACACTTTCGCCTGGGCGGCGCTTTGAACCGCAGGCCTGGTTTGAGGGAACACAGCCGTTGCCGCCAGGGTAACGGCTGCCAAAACGCTTATTGCGAATGTTATTACCTTCATGTTTTCTCCCACAGAGATCGCGCACGCCACCATAATGCCGGTTATTTTAGCAGCGAACGCAGCAACCCCTCTGCTTTCTGGTGCAAATCTTCAGGCGCTCCGTAAAAGACTCGCGCGGTTTTGCCCTGACGGTCGAAAACGAACATCGTTGGCACGCTGGTAATTCCGCCGAAGTCTGCCGCCAGACCTTCAGTTCCCAGCACAACGCGCAAAGGATTCTTGAGCGTCGTAAGCTGCTTTCGGATTTCCGCCTCTTCCGATTCAACCGCCACGGTTACGACTTCCACCTGCTGCCCGTAACGTTGTTTGATCTCGCCCAGCCAGCCCAGCGTTGATCGGCATGGCCCGCACCACGTCGCCCAGAACTCCACGATTACCACGCGGCCTGCCAGCGCGGCAGATTCCACCGGTTGTCCGCTCAAATCGGTTGCCGCCAACGTTGGCAGCACAGCAATTTCACCGGTGATTTCCGGTTGGGCTTGTTTGCCAGCCAGTGAGCGGCCACGCAGCGTCAGGTCAATCATCCGTTTCAAGTCTTGTTTGAAGCGCATGTGATTCGCAGGATCTCTCCACGGGTGATATTTGCCCGAACCTTTGCCCCATCCGCCGAAATCTTCCGGACGCGCGACCAGCACTTCATCCACGAAAAGCACCGGGTACCGTTTAATGCCGTAACGTTCTGCCAGTCGTGAATTGCCATAATTCTCACTGACGAAGCGTGCCCGACCGTTGTAACTTTCCACCACATCTTTGGCCAGCAAACTTGCCGGATCGGACAGGTTTCAGGTGTACGGCCAGCGCACAAGGGTGACGGTGACTGGTTTGTCGCTCGGTTTGGCCGCCCGATGCTTGGGCTTGGTCTGCGGCAACGCAGTCAGGCCGAACGCTGCCAGCAATATAAAGCTGAAGAAAATAATCCTTCGATTCATTGTTTGTTCCTTGTCAGGGATTGGAAATAAAGCGGCAGGACGTGGTGCAACACCACATTCGCCTGTTTCAGATCGTCCGTGGCCAACGCCGCATCGGACATCTGCCAATACAACCAGCCGATGCTGTGATCGGTTCGTGGATTCGATAATTGCGCGCGAAAGGTTTCGCTTTGCGCGCGCAGCGCAGCGGCAGTGTGGTTTTCGGCTGAACTTACGCTCAAGGCAGTCAGCGCGCGCCGCGCTTCCAGCCCTTGCAGCCAAGCTCCGCTGTAGCGCCGCTCGCGTTCCAAATCCTGCGCCACCTTGAGCAAAGAATTGACGCGAATGAACGCGCTGTGCTGTTCCGGCGTGTCGAACTGCCGGTAGGCGGCCAGAACTTCTTTTTCCAACGTAGCCAGTTCCGGCGCGAACGAGCGCAAAGGCTTCGCAACGGCTGGCGCATCGAATTTAAGACCGCGGCAGAAGGCCACGAAATCCAGTTGGCCTTTCACCAGGCCGAGGTAATACAAGCCGTTCTCGACCGAAGTTTCTGCGGCGTACAACCGGCTTGCCTGATAATTCGGTTGCACTTGCGTCAACGAACGCTCAATGACGGCTTGCACAGCCAAAGGCAAGCGTTGCGCAACGAGCAGCTTGCGCTGCCGTGCCGCCAGTTCCGTGCCGAATCGTCGCCATTCCTGGTCAAAAGCCGTTTGCCCGCCTTTCGCAATTTCCGCTTTCGATTTCACGTATTCAGAACCCGCGATTGACGGCGCGGCATATTGCAGAATGTGAAGGCTCAGGAAGACGTGGCCGGATTGAGCAGCCCGCTCGCTACGGCTGAGCAGGGAAGTGAAACTTTCTGCTTCCGCAGCGGGAAGCTTCAGCGCGGCCAGCGCGTCTTTCAACCGGCTGACTTCCGCCGAAATCGCGTTTGCTGCTGCATCTTTGGTGCGCCGCGCTGGTTGTGCCATTTCCGTTGGCGCAAGGCTGAGACAAAGAAGGATCAACGCCAACACTTTCCAACCGCATAAGGTTTGTATTTTGTTTGTTTCCATTTCTTTCTATTCGACCCACGGGTTTCTTAGGCAAAAAGCTGGGCGGCTACACTTTTCCTTCCAGATTCAGCAGGTTCTGCCGCGACCGGGCAGCAAATAAACCGGCGGCCTGGAAGCTCACTCATCAATAAATCTCCTGGTTTGTTCTGAAATGAATACTTACTGCGGGAATGGATACCAGGCTGGCTTAACGTATCTACGCTGGCGGCAGTTCATCATAAGATTTGGAGCGCAATTCTCATGCAATGGATTTCTTTGGCTGGAAGATTCTTCACCTTAACCAATGGCTGCGGCTCTTTTTGTCCGCCGATGATTCAGGCAACTTACCCGGTGATCAAGTTTGCAGCACTCAAGACTTACGAATCGCAGGCGTTGCCCTGGCGGTTGGCGCAATAGTAATCACTTGCAATCAAAATAATTTTAGGCAGATTGGTGGCTTGGTGTTGGAAGATTGGACAAGATAATCGTTAGCCCGCTTTGGCAATCAAGGCTCGGTACCATTTATCTTTCCAAGTTGCGATGAAATGTGCTCTCAACTCCGTCTTTTCACTTGTTGATAAACAACCTGAAAGCATTGCGAAGGCCAAAACGACTTTAGAAAAAATAACCGCGCCATCTTTGGCTTTGGTGTCAAATAAGTATGGACGAAGTTGGCGATCAAAACTTGTCATCTGTTGCAAACTGGCCAAGCTTTCCCAAACCTGTAGTCCTTGTAACAAGCCATTTTTCTGCAAGGCAGCTAATATATTTTGCCTACTTGAATCTGGAAGTAGCGGAGAAACTGCCGCGACTTGCCTTGAAGCCCAAGCTGAGCGTTCCCAAATTCTGTGATTCTCATCAATGTAATTCAGTAAAGCTTCTCTGGGGGCATACTTGGCCATCAGCAAAAGAGCTGCACCGAAAGGAAACGAGAGAGTCTCATCATGTTTCTCAGCGACAATCGCTGCAAGAGTTAGAATCCGGCCAACGATGCGATCCTTCAAAGGCATATCCCACGAAATTAGACACTTCACGGCTTCAAATAATGAACCGGCGCAAACACAATTTCCGGAGGCAAGAAAATTTTCAACAATTCGAAACCTTGGCTCACTGTATCCCAAGTCAATCAAATACCTAAAAATGGCCCCTCTCGTAGAAGGAAATTCACTTAATAATGTTGGCAAATCTCTAATAGCCCTGGGGTCTTTGAGCTTCCCAAAAAGGTTTAAATAACGCTTTTGTACTTTGTCCCAATTTCCGGTGAGCTTTGAGCTTCTAAATTTTGAATACGAAGCTCGTAGAGAACGTCCAAGCTGGGCAATGCTTTTGGGCGTCTTAGCCCCGTTCTCAATTGAGTTTTGAATAATCGTCAGTGCCCTATTGTGGCGTATACAAAAATGTTCTACAGCTTCTTTTGCAAATAAAATTTTGCTTTTGTTTGAATTTAATTGTAGCCCTTGACTATTAAGAACTGACTGAATGCTTTGAAGCAACTTTTTACCTTCTTCACGCGAGTTCACTCCCGCATCAATGTCATCCATCCATCTAACAAATGAGCCAGAAGTGTGCTCAAGCTCTTGATCCAACTTGAATAAATAAGCATTTGCCAGTAACCGCGGGGCATCAAAGTCAATCTGTGGAAGGCCAACCCCTGAATGAGGCATAAAATAAGGGCGCCAGGTCAAAGCTTCCAATGCAAAAAACAGCAAGTTGAGAACGTTCTCACTGATCTTCGCAATGCTAGCAAGAGTGTTTCGAAGCGTGTGTAGTGGAATGGTATCAAAAAAATTAGCAATATCAGTCACTACAACAAACTCATGCGTACTAGTGAACTCCCATATCCTTTCCTGAAATTCTGGCCATAATTGCATCCAAGGATATGCAAAGGTACTGTCTACGCTTGCTTCTGACGGAGGCATGTGGCTTCGCGCATAGAAAGCCCTGTTTGTCGGTTGAGCCTCGCCTATATGAGGCTCTATCGTGTCAACAATGCATTGAAGCACTAGAGCGTCTGCAGGATCCGGCACTGCTAAGCGGCGCGTAATTCCATCTCTCTTTTCGAGAGTAACAAATTCAGGAGCGGAAGTTCGATAATGTCCCCTAACGACATCTGAACTAACGCGAGCCGCAATCCCACTGAGATTTCGGTGAAAGTCCAAATAATCATGTAAGTCAGAAATGAGCTGTCTCCTGAGACCATTACGAATCGAGTTTTTCCAAGCACGCTCAATATTTCTCTGACTCACGACTTCACTGAGGTCTTGAGCAAGAGTAGTTGCCCGATGTGTCATGACATTCCAATGTAATTAAATGTTGGCTGCTCGATTCCTTTTCTTACTCAACTATACGACTATTCATCCGGCCACAGTCAGCGTGTCCTTCAAGTTCAACTCTCTCGCGGCGTCAGACAACAACACACGCAAAAAGCTGCTCGGCTGGTTGTGGCGGAAGAATTCGGCGGAAACGGCCGGTAGGAAGCATTCGTCTTCCAGGAAGTGCCAGATTTCGTCGTTGCCGTTTTCGCCTCGGCGGACGGTTTCGGAAATCCACAGGCCGAGCATCGTTCCCAAGGCGGCGCGGACGGAGACTTCGGCTTCTCCGGCTTTGAAGTTTCGTTCGGTTTGGGCGATCAGGTTGACGGCGTCCGGTTCCAGACGCATGACCCAGATGCGCAGCCAGGCGTAATCGTAATCAGTGATGTTCAGATCGCTGAGCGACCAGGAAATACCGCCAAGGCCAAGTTTGTCGGCTCGCTCCAGAATCGCGCAGGTGGCGCGGATGATGGTTTTGATGCCGCCGTAAGGCATGAAGGCTCCGAAAGTGTCTTCGGGTTCGCTGGGAATTTGAACCAACGGGCCGGTGGAAGCGGACTTGACGGCGGGTTCGGGTTCGGCGGGTTCCTGACGAAGCGGTTTCAGCGTGGCAACAATCGTATTGACCCAGGCAGGCAAAATCCAAACGCTGGTTTCCAGCGTTTCACGCAAATCGGCTTCGTTGAGATACCCTTGCAGAAAATCGTTACAACTGTGCCAAAGGTGCAGAAAACTGTCGCTGCCATTAACCGGGTCCAGTAACGCTTGAATGTGTTCCGGCACATCGCGGGTTTTCAGCCATTCGGGAAACTTCGTCGTCAGGTCAGGTTCCGTCAATCCGATTTGCAGCAAAACGCTTTCTCGCTGGGCGGCAAAGGTGTCCCAGCCCTGATTGGCGCGCAGCCGCAACCGAAGCGTGGCTTCTTTCATGGAACCAATCAGCGGCGGCGCAAGGCTGCCTTCCTTAAACAGCAACACGCGGGTTTGGTCATTGAACAGCGAAGACAGAACAACGATCCAGTCGGTATCGGTCACCAAGCCTCGGCGTTTTTGTTCGGCAGCCAGCAACATCACCAGCACGCCAATGCCTGCACGACGGGTTTGGGGATTTCCCCAAAAGGCTGCCGTTTGGCCCGGCAACAGCCATCGGCTGGCGGTTTCTTCGTCCAATGCCTTGGCCCAGGTTTGCAGCCATTCAAAATCGCTGTCGTTGGTTCTCAGTTCGGCCAATGACCAGCCATCGGCGGTCAGGTGATTGGCGTTGGCGCGCGCAATGATTTCACGTTGTGCGGCGCGAATGGTGTCGCCAGCTCCGGTAACAGGGATGTCTTGAAAAATAGCCATGATGTTTGGTGATCTCCCACTTGAATAAATGTCAGCAGACGGCTCGAACCTGGTAAGTCTTGGTCGGAATTGAGGATTCGAGCGGGGTACGAGATCAAGGCGGGTTGCTGATTCAACCGTGCGGGCCTTGAGAGGCGATTCGGAGTTTAATCTGAGTCGGCTGAGACGGGCAATGAAAATTTTAGTGAAGTGTCGGTACCGCGCGCGGTAGCAAGCGGGTCTTGTACAATTTTTTAGATTGTTGGGACCCGCTCCCTACCGGTCGCGGTACCGAATGATTGGTTGGCTGTTACTTGACCTTGATTTGGACTGTGTTTGTAGTCTTACCGTCAACGGTCAACGACACGTTGATCAGCCCGGCTCCAACCAGTGTTCGCGGCAACAGCACGTTGGCCTGGTCAAGCCCCACGAACCCTGCGACGGCAAAAGCGTCTTCGAAGTTCGCGGGATTCAACGGCCTTGCTGCAAGCGATCCCAAACTGACGGAAATGTTTCCGGCAGAGGTGCGGTTGCGCAACCCGGTTCCATTCAGCAACAGATAAACGATGTCTGTGGCAGGTCCCAGATCGGAAGAGCACACGTCTGAACTC
>ERZ650309.1278-NODE-1278-length-11813-cov-5.381783_pt1 | contig 11813 bp, 3 predicted proteins | sample MGYA00376245_ERZ650309 | MGnify/ENA primary metagenome ERZ650309 (study PRJEB26733, sample SAMN07839294) | wastewater metagenome | biome: urban; feature: wastewater treatment plant; material: waste water | place: USA: North Carolina | collected 2016-04-26 ...
CGTCAGGCAGGCTGTCGCCGACCTTGGCCTGGGAGTATCCCACCATCGACGGCTTGGCTCGCCACCTGGCAGGGGAAGTTCCTATTGGCGCCCGCTTTGCCGCGATTCCGGCGCCGCCCGCAGCGCAGCAGGAGCCGCTGGCAATCATCGGTATGGCCTGCCGGCTCCCTGGAGGGATCGAGTCGCCCGATGAGTTGTGGGAATCGCTGTTGCGCGGTGACGATCAAGTCACCGTCGTCCCGCGAGATCGCTGGGATGCGGAGGAGTACTACGACCCCGAGCCCGGCGTGCCCGGCCGGTCTGTCTCCAAGTGGGGCGCGTTCCTCGATGACGTAGCGGGCTTCGATGCCGACTTCTTCGGCATCAGCGACCGCGAGGCCACCGCCATCGACCCGCAGCACCGGCTGATGCTCGAAACCTCTTGGGAGGCCATCGAGCACGCCGGTATCGATCCCAAGAACCTCTTCGGCTCGCTGACCGGTGTCTTCCTCGGTATGACGCACGGCGACTACCAGCTGCTCGCCGCCGACGCCCACGCCATCGAAGGCCCGTACGGCTTCACCGGCAACAACTACTCGATGGCATCAGGCCGCGTCGCGTACCACCTCGGTGTGCACGGTCCGGCCTTGACCGTCGACTCCGCCTGCTCGTCGAGCCTGGCCGCGGTCCACATGGCGTGCCGCAGCCTGCATGAAGGTGAGAGCGACGCAGCGCTCGCCGGTGGCGTGAGCATCATGCTCGAACCCCGCAAGATGTCGTCCGGCTCGGCGCAGGGCATGCTCTCGCCGACCGGCCGCTGCCATGCCTTCGACGTCGACGCCGACGGCTTCGTGTCCGCTGAGGCGTCCGTCGTCCTGATGATGAAGCGCCTCGAGGACGCGGAGCGCGACGGCGACCGCATCCTCGCGGTCATCCGGGGCACGGCAAGCAACCAGGACGGCCATACGGTCAACATCGCCACCCCGGGTGAAGAGGCCCAGATCGCGGTGTACCGCCGGGCGTTGGAGGTCGGCGGCGTGGATCCGACGACCGTCGGATTCATCGAGGCCCACGGCACCGGTACGCCTGTCGGCGACCCGATCGAATACGCCAGCCTGGCAGCGGTCTACGGCACCGCCGGACCTTGTGTGCTCGGCTCGATCAAGTCGAACATGGGCCACGCCCAGTCGGCGTCGGGTGCGCTGAGCCTGGTGAAGGCAGTCCTGGCGCTGCAGCACGGCGTGGTGCCCAAGAACCTGCACTACAACCAGATGCCGCCGGAGATGGCCCGGATCAAGACCGAGCTGTTCGTGCCGCAGACGACGACACCGTGGCCGGACACCGCCGATCATCCGCGGCGTGCTGCCGTGTCGGCCTACGGACTTTCGGGCACCAATGTGCACGCCGTGCTGGAGCAGGCTCCCGCGGCACCGCGCTTGGTCGACACCGAACAGTCCGGCGCACGGGCTCCCTACATCTTCCCGCTGTCGTCGACTTCGGCCGACCAGCTCCGGCGCACCGCAGGCCGGCTCGCCGACTGGGTGACCGAGCAGGCCGAGCCGGTCGACGTGGCCGATGTCGCGTACACCCTGGCCCGCCGTCGTGCCCATCGTCCGGTGCGTACCGCGGTGGTGGCCGAGGATGCACGTGGTCTGGTCGACTCCCTGCGGGAGATCGCCGGCGGCGAGACCCCGTACGAGCGCACCGCGGGCGATGACGTCCACGGTCCGGTGTGGGTGTTCTCGGGCCAGGGCTCGCAGTGGGCCGCGATGGGTGCTGCGTTGCTGGCAACGGAACCCGTATTTGCCGCGACGATCGCCGAGATCGAGCCGCTGATCGCCCGGGAGTCGGGCTTCTCGGTCACCGATGTCATCTCGGCTGCCGAGATCGTCACCGGCATCGACCGCATCCAGCCTGCGGTCTTCGCCATGCAGGTCGCACTCGCCGCGACGCTGAAGTCCTACGGTGTCGTGCCCGGCGCCGTGATCGGACACTCGATGGGTGAATCGGCCGCTTCGGTGGTGGCCGGCGCCCTCTCGCTCGAAGACGGCGTGAAGGTCATCTGCCGGCGGTCGAACCTGATGCTGAAGGTGGCCGGCAACGGCGCCATGGCGTCGGTGGAACTGCCCGCCCAGCAGGTGCTGTCCGAACTGGGCGCACGTGGCGTGGGTGACGTCGTGCTGGCCGTGGTCGCCTCGCCGCAGTCCACGGTCGTCGGCGGCGACAAAGAAGCCATCCGTGCCCTGATCAAGGAATGGGACGCCCGCGGCGTCATGGCCCGCGAAGTGGCCGTCGACGTGGCCTCCCACACGCCTCAGGTCGACCCGATCCTCGACGAGCTCGCTGACGCGCTCGAGGACCTGGAGCCGGGTGAGCCGACGGTGGCCTACTACTCGGCAACCCTCTACGACCCGCGCGACCCGGCAGATTTCGACGCCGACTACTGGCTCGAGAATCTGCGTCACACCGTTCGCTTCGGTGCCGCCGTGACGGCCGCGCTGGAAGACGGTTTCCGCGTCTTCATGGAGTTGGCTCCGCACCCGCTGGTGGTGCACGCGGTCAACCAGAACGCGAGCCATCAGGACATCACCATCGCCGCGCTGGCCTCGATGCGTCGCGAGCAGGTGCTGCCCAACGGGCTTCGTGACGCCGTGGTCGACCTGCACAACGCCGGTGCGGCCGTCGACTTCGCCGCGCAGTACCCCGACGGCGCGTTGGTCGATGTGCCGCTGCCGACGTGGACGCACACCCACCTGATCCTGACGCGCGACCCGCACGAGCAGGCCCCGGGTGGCGCCTCGCTCGCGGTGCACCCGCTCCTCGGCGCACACGTACGGCTGCCCGAAGAGCCCGAGCGGCACGTCTGGCAGTCGGATGTCGGTACCGGCGTGCAGGGCTGGCTGGGCGACCACCAGGTCCACAACGTGGCAGCGATGCCCGGAGCTGCGTACTGCGAGATGGCATTGGGCGCCGCACATGCGGTCGTCGGTGAGTCCTTCGAGGTCCGCGACGTCGCCTTCGAAGCCATGCTGCTGCTCGAGGAAGAGACTCCGCTGTCGGCGGTGGCGACCGCGTCCACCAACGGCGACATCGAGTTCCTGGTCGAGACCTACCTCGATGGCGAACAGACGCGTCGCGCGTCGGCCACGCTGCATGCGGTCGAGGACGACGCCGCTCGTCCGGCCTATGACATCGCCAAGCTGATCGCCTCGCACTCCGGCGACGTCGACGGCGGCGAGTTGCGTGACTGGTTCTCCGATCGCGGTATCCAGTACGGCCCCGCGTTCTCCGGTCTGTCCGCGGCGCACACCTCCAGCACCGGAACCGTGCTGGCCGAAGTGGCGCTGCCCGGTGCGATCCGCTCGCAGCAGAGTGCCTATGCCGTGCATCCGGCTCTGCTGGACGCCTGCTTCCAGGCCGTGGCCGCACACCCCGACCTGTACCAGGACACCTCGGGTTCGTTGATGCTCCCGTTGGGTGTGCGCACCCTGCGGGCCTTCGACTCGACCCGCAACGCGCACTACTGCTACGTGCGGCTGGTCTCGGCCTCGCCGACCGCGGTCGAGGCCGATATCGACATCCTCGACGAGCACGGCTCGGTGCTCCTGGCCGTCACCGGCCTGCAGTTGGGTACCGGGGTCTCCGAAGCCGGCCAGCGTGAGCGCTTGCTCAACGACCGCCTGCTGAACATCGAATGGCGTACCCAGGACGCACCGGTGGCCGACGTCGTCGACCCCGGTCGGTGGCTGCTGGTGAGCCTGTCCGGCAACGAGGCAGACGCCAACGACCTGTCTGCCGCATTGCGCGCGGCCGATGCCGAGGTCGCGGTCATGGCCTGGGCCGCCGATGCCGACCATCAGGCGAACCTGGAAACGCTGCAGGCGACCTTGACGGCCAAGCCGTTCAAGGGCGTGGTGCTGGTCCCCGACGCCGTCGACCCTGTCACAAACGCCGACACCGTCGGCCGTGGTGCCGCGGCGGTCCGTCAGCTGGTACACGTGCTGCGCGCGCTGCCGGACGTTCCGGGCGAACCGGCGCGGTTGTACGTCCTGACACGCAATGCGCGCACCGTGCTGTCCGACGACGTGGCCAACCTCGCGCAGGGTGGTATCCGCGGTCTGTTGCGCTCGATCGGGATGGAACACCCGGCATTGCAGCCGACCCAGATCGATGTCGACGCCCAGACGGACGTCGCCTTGCTCGCAGCCGAGTTGTTGTCGGGTTCGGCCGAGGACGAGACCGCGTGGCGCGACGGCACGTCGTACGTGGCGCGGCTCAACCTGAGCCAGCTGCAGCCCGAGGAACGCCGCACCACCGTCGTGCATCCAGAGCATGACGGCATGGCGCTGCAGGTCCGCATTCCCGGTGACCTGTCGTCGGCAGAACTGGTGGGCTACGAGCGGGTTGCCCCGGGCCCCGGCCAGATCGAGGTCTCGGTCGTCGCATCGAACCTGAACTTCGCCGACGTACTCGTCGCGTACGGGCGGTACCCGAGCTTCGAAGGTCGACTGCCCGAGCCGGGTGCCGACTTCGCGGGCACCGTCACCGCGGTCGGCCCCGGCGTCACCGATCATCAGATCGGTGACCGGGTTGCGGGTATCTCGCTGACCGGTGCCTGGAAGACCTTCGTCACGTGCGATGCGAACCTCGCGGTGAAGATCCCCGACAGCCTGCCTGAGGGCAGCGCTGCGGCGGTGCCCAGTGCCCACGCCACGGCCTGGTACGGCCTGCACAATCTGGCGCGGATCACGGCTGGTGAAAAGGTGCTGATCCACTCGGCAACGGGCGGTGTGGGTCAGGCGGCCATCGCGATCGCCAAGGCCGCCGGCGCCCAGATCTACGCCACCGCAGGCAGCGACGATCGTCGAAACCTGTTGCGCAGCTGGGGAATCGAGCATGTGTACGACTCCCGCAGCACGGCGTTCGCCGATGAGATCCGCCGGGACACCGACGGCTACGGCGTCGACGTGGTGCTCAACTCGCTGCCTGGTGCGGCGCAGCGCGCCGGCGTCGAGCTGCTGACGTTCGGCGGTCGCTTCGTGGAGATCGGCAAGCGCGACATCTACGGCGACACCCGGATGGGCCTGTTCCCGTTCCGTCGCAACCTGTCGTTCTATGCGCTCGACCTGGCATTGCTGACGCTGACCAGCCCCGACGTGACGCGCGGCATGCTGGAGACGATCTTCAGCCAGATTGCCGACGGGGTGCTGCCGGTTCCGCAGACCACGCACTTCCCGCTGAGCGACGGTGCGACGGCGATCCGTGTCATGGGTGCGGCCGGCCACACCGGCAAGCTGGTCCTGGACATCCCGCACACGGGGGAGTATCGGGTTGCGCTCGGCCCCGAGCAGGCACCGGTCTACCGCGCCGACGGCTCGTACATCGTCACTGGTGGTTTGAGCGGCCTGGGCTTGTTCCTGGCAGGCCGACTGGCCGACGGCGGTTGCGGACGCATCGTGCTGAACTCACGGTCGGAGCCCAAGGGCGCGACCGTGCACGCGATCGAGGAGATCCGCCAGAGCGGTGCCGAGGTCGAGGTGGTGCTGGGCGACATCGCCGAGCCGGGAACCGCGGCGCGTCTGGTGGCTGCTGCCGAGCAGACCGGTAAGACACTGTCCGGCGTCCTGCATGCGGCGGCGGTGATCGAGGACGCCACGCTGGCCAACATCACCGATGAGCTCGTCGACCGCGACTGGGCACCGAAGGCCTATGGCGCCTGGTACCTGCACGAGGCCACGGCAGATCGGTCGCTGGACTGGTTCTGCTCGTTCTCCTCGGCCGCAGCCATGGTGGGTTCGCCCGGCCAGGGTGCGTACGCCGCAGCCAACAGCTGGCTGGATGCGTTCAGCCAGTGGCGACGTAGGCAGGGTTTGCCGGCGAGTTCCATCGCGTGGGGTGCCTGGGCCAAGATCGGCGCCGGCCAGGGCATGGCCGCCGACGAGACGATGGCGATCGAACCCGACGACGGTGCGCACGCATTCGACATGCTCATCCGCCACGATCGCGCTTATGCTGGTTACGCACCGATCGCCGGGGCGGATTGGCTCGTTGCATTCGCTCAGACCAGCAAGTTCGCTGAGTCGTTTGCAAGCATCGGACGTGGGCACGGGGGCACCAGCGAGTTCCTCAACGAGTTCCACGCGCTGTCCGAGGACGAGCGGCCTGCGCGTTTACGCAGGCTGATCACCGATGCAATGAGTATGATCCTTAGGCGGTCTGTCGATCCGGACCGGCCGCTGGCTGAGTACGGCCTCGATTCGCTCGGAGCGCTGGAGCTCCGGACCCGCATCGAGTCCGAAACGGGCGTCCGCATTGGTTCTGCGGACATCACGAACGTGCGAGCATTGGCAGATCGTCTCGGTGAGGCGATCGCGGGAACAGCGACAACGTCGTAATGACGGGTCATCACATCGCGTCAGAGATGCCGCGCACGGGACTCACCGAAGCACAGGAGAGTGGTCATGGTTGCGATTAGAGCGATCCACGATTGGATGGGCTCGGCAGGTGTGCTGGTGTCGTGGAACCCCTCGGCAGCCTCGTACGCAAAGCTGAAGAACGCGCCGGTCAGCGATATTCCGGTTAGCTACCAGCAGGCACAGCACATCCGTGCGTTCCGCTCGCACCAGAGCAGTGGCACGGATATGGCTCGGCTGAACATCCCCGCGTGGGACATGCCGGGCAAGTGCGACATCCGGGCCATGACGCACGTGATCAACGCCTACGTCCGTCGGCACGACACGTTCCACAGCTGGTTCGAGTTGTCGGATGACGACGAGGTGATCCGCCGCACCGCCAAGAGCCCTCGGGACATCAAGCTGGTCGCCACCGAGCACGGCGAGATGACGGCGAGCCAGTGGCGTGAGCACGTCCTGGCCACGCCTGATCCGCTGCAGTGGGACTGCTTCCACTTCGGCATCATCCAGCGCGAAGACCACTTCACCTTCTACATCAGCATCGACCACGTTCACACCGATGCGCTGTTCATGGGGCTGGTCCTCGTCGAGATCCACCTCAAGTACGCCGCACTGATCAGCGGTGCGCCGCCCATCCAGCTGACCGAGGCGGGCAGCTACGCCGACTACTGCGTACGCCAGCAGGAGTACACCTCGGCCTTGAGCCTGGAATCGCCCGAGGTCCGTGATTGGATCAAGTTCGCCGAGGCGAACGACGGAACCCTGCCGCGTTTCCCGCTGCCGCTGGGTGACCCCACCGTGGCCTGCGGCGGCGAGCTGCTGACCGTCCGTTTGATGGACAAGGCCCAGTCCGAGCGCTTCGAGTCGGCCTGCCTGGCCGAAGGGGCGCGGGTCATCGGCGGCGTCATCGCCTGCGCGGCGCTGGCCGAGTACCAGGTGACCGGTCGCGAGATGTACAACATCATCACCCCGACGACCACTCGTCGGACCCCCGCAGAGTTCATGACCACCGGGTGGTTCACGGGCATCGTGCCGATCAACGTCCAGGTCGACCCCGAGTCGTTCGGCGTGACCGCCCGCGCGATCCAGAAGGCATTCGATTCCGGGTTGGAATTGGCGCACGTGCCGTTCGAGCGGGTGCTCGAATTGGCGGAGGGCGTCGTGCCGGGAATCCGCAAGCCCGATCCAGGTGTGCCCATGGTCTCGTACCTGGACACCAACCTGCCGCCGTTGTCGCCGGCGATCATGAACGAATGGGAGCGGCTCAACGGACGCGTCTACAGCGACGCGCGTTCTGCCTACCAGGTGGGTATCTGGGTGAACCGCGCCGAGAAGGAGACCACGGTCACCATCGCCTTCCCGGACAACCCGATCGCTCGTGAGTCGATCGACAAGTACCTGCACGCCATGAAAGCCATCTACCTCCAGGTGGCCGATGGTGGCTGGTCGGCGGCGACGGCCCAGGCCGGCGCGGGCCGATCCGATGCGTTGCGCCACAACAACTGCCGTAGCGACCTGATCCGAGCTGTGAAGGGCTAGCTTGGGCGAGGAAGCGACGGAAAGGGTACTTGCTTGTGACGACGAGCGCGGGTGAATCGCGCGCCCGCTCGCTGCGCCTCCTGACCGGGGTCGAAGGTACTGACGCCGACGTGCTGGCGTACGTCGACCAGGCCATGTTCCTTGGTCTTCGGGCAACCGGACAGGCCGCGGTGATGCAGGCTGCGTGGATCTACGAACATCCCGTGGACATGGAGGGGGTTCGCCGCTTCCATCAGAACTTCGGCCACGGATTGTGGGGCCGACTGATCGAGCCGTCGATTCTCCCGTTCGGCCGGCATCGTTGGGTGTCGTCGTTGGGTCCGGCGGCGCCGCTGCGGATCTACGACGGTGTCCGCCCGCGTGCCGAGGTCTCGGATTGGTTCGAAGAGCACTCCCAGGTTCCTCTCGACCCGGAGTGGGGCCCGTCGTGGGAGCTCGCACTACAGCGGTTCGACGACGGCGCCACGGCGCTGAGCCTCGTGGTCTCGCACTGCATCGGTGACGGTGGCGGCGTGCTCCGTTCGATGGCGGCCGCAGTCGAGGGAAACATGCCTGCGGTCACCTATCCGCAGCCCAGATCGCGGTCGCGGCTGCGTGCTGTCCGTACCGATCTGCGGCAGTGCGTTCAGGATCTGCCTCAGATCGGCCGCGCCATCGTCGCGACGGTGAAACAGGGCTGGAAGCAGCGCGATCAACTGCGCGCCGGGGCCGCCAAGCAGGCACCCTCGGCCGATGGATCCGAAAACGTTGTGGTGCCGGCGATCTGGACGCTCGTCGACATCGAGGAGTGGGACCGACGGGCCGCCGAGCTCGGTGGCAACAACCATTCGCTCGTTGCCGCCTTCGCAGCCCGGTTGGCCATGAACGTGGGCCGGTTCGATGAAACCCTCGGCGTCGTTCCGCTGATCGTGCCGATCGATGACCGCTCGCCGGGGGACACCCGCGCCAATGCGGTATTGCTCGGCAATGCCCGGCTGGATCCGCGCGGTGTCACCGAAGACCTGTCGGAGACACGCGCGATCATGCGCGAGGCGATCCGGCAGATGCACGAAGAGCCCGACGAGCGCTACGAAGTGCTGCCGTTGACCCCGTTCGTGCCCAAGCGTGCGGTCACCCGTACCGCGGACCTGGCGGTCGGTTTCGGTGAGCAGCCGGTGTCGTGCTCGAACGTCGGTGACTCCCCGGAGGCCATCGCCTGGATCGACGGCACCCGCGCCGAATACATGATGGCCCGCGGTGTGGACAGTCAGATCTCCCGCGACGTGCTCGAGCACCGCAAAGGTCTGCTGACGGTCATCGCGATGCGGGTGAACGGCAAGGTGGCCATCCCGGTGATCGGTTACCAACCCGGCGGCGTCAACACCAAAGAGCAGTTGCGTGCCGACGTCGAGAAGACCCTGGCCGAGTTCGGCCTGTCCGGGATTTTCATCTGAATCTGTTGTCCAACAATCACATTGCCTCGGAGAGCTCATTGTCGACCCGGTCCGGAAAGTTCTTTCGTCGAAGCGCTGACACTGCCAGCGAGGTACCGGATCGTCTCGAGTACGTCGATCAGGCGACCTACCTGTCGAACACGGCCAGCGGCCGTGTTCAGATCATGCATGCGCTGTGGTTCTACGAGGAGCCGCTGGACTACGACGGTCTGCGCAAGTTCCACGAGAACTTCGGTCACACCATGGCTTCCCGTCGCATCGAACGCTCGCCCATCCCGTTCGGCCGGCATCGGTGGGTGCTGCCCGAGTACGCACCGGGTCCGCTGCCGATCGAGAAGACGGCGCGCCCGCGCTCGGATCTGAGTGACTGGCTCGAGGAGCGCTCGCAGGTTCCCATCGATCCCGAGAACGGCCCGAGCTGGCACATGGGTGTGCAGCCGTTCACCGACGGCTCTACCGGTGTATCGATCGTGGTGTCGCACTGCGTGATCGACGGCGTCGGCGGCGTGATGTCCGCGCTCGAGGCGATGAACGGATTCCAGCGCAAGCTCCCGTATTCGGCGCCCAGGTCCCGTCCGCTGTGGCAGGCCATCCGTTCCGACCTGCGGCAGACGGTCCGCGACCTTCCCGATGTCCGCAAGGCACTGGTGTCCGGCGTCAGGTTCGCACGCAACCGCCGTGGTGAGGCAAAGGCAACCGGGGACGGGCAGGCCCGGGCAGTCAGCCAAACCGGTGGCGATCAGATCGTCGCGGTGCCGTTCGCGACCGCCGTGTTCGACGCCAAAGCATGGGATGCCCGCGCAGAAGAATTGGGCGGCAACAGCTTTTCGCTCGTGGCGGGGTTCGCCACGCACTTGGGTCAGCTAATGGGTCGGGTCAGTCCGACTGACGGTTCGGTATCGCTGATGGTGGTGGTCAACGACCGCCTGTCGCTTGAAGACACCCGAGCCAACGCCATGTTGTTCACCCACATCGACGTGGACGCGACGGGTCTGACCAACGATCTGACCGGGATGCGCGGCAACATCCGCACAGCGCTGAAGACCATCAAAGAAACACCTGACGAGTCCTTGCAGCTGCTGCCCCTGACACCGTTCATCCCGAAGCGTGCGGTCAATGGCACCGCCGGCATGGTCTTCGGCGGTCTGCCGGTCACCTGTTCCAACCTCGGCGACGTGCCGCTGATGATCGGTTCGGTCGACGGCGTCGGCCAGGCCTCGGTGATGACCTGTTTCGGCGCCGATCAGAATCTGCGCAAGGCGGACCTCGAGCGCGGTGGCGGCATGTTGATCCTGGCGTCGGGTCGGTACAACGACCAGGTGATCATCGGAACCGTCGGCTACCAGGTGGGCGCGGCCAACACCCGCAAGGGTCTGCTGGCATTGGTCGAGCAGACGGCGAGCGAGTTCGGCATCGAGCCGAAGATGACCTTCTGACGGCTCAGCGTCTGGCACACACCGCTTTCTCCAGCAGATCCACGGTGCGCGCGACGCTGTCCGCGGGCTGCGTCATCGCCGCGGCCGCAGCGCGGGCCCGCGTCTGATAGTCCGGGCGGAGCGCCGTCTTGAGGGCCTTGCGCAAGACCTTCGGTGTCGTGCTGGAGAACCGGTGTGACGCACCGATTTTCAGTCGGCTGACCTGTCCGGCCCAGACCGGTTGATCCGCGCTGACCCACAGTACGACGGCCGGTATCCCGGACCGTACGCCCGCGGCTGTGGTGCCGGCGCCGCCGTGGTGTACCAGTACCCGGCACAGTGGGAACACCGCGGTGTGGTTGACCGGGCCGACGATCTTGACGTGCTCCCCGAGCTGCAGGTCACCGAGATCCCAGACACCTGAGCTGATCAGCGCGCGTTCACCCAGCTCCGCGCAGACCTGATCGATCATCGTCACGGCCTCCACCGGCGACTGCACCGGCATGCTGCCGAACCCGAAGTAGATGGGCGCCGTACCCGCGGCGATCCAGGACATCACGTCGTCGTCGGTGTCGGTCGGCAACTGCATGGACATCGAACCGACCAGTGGCTTGTCGGGACCGAGTTCGGCGGCCAGGCCGGGGAACAGCACCTCGGTGAAGCCGAAGCGCGTGAAGTCGCGCATGCGCGTGGGGTAGAGCCGGCCGATCAGGTGGTCGCATTCATGCTGCACCACGCGGGCATGAAAACCCTCGGCCTCGCGCTCGATGCGCTGGCCCTTCGGGTCGAAACCGGTGTAGCGGATGCGCGCGAAGCGCGGCACCACGGCACGCAGGCCCGGCACCGAGAGGCAACCTTCCCAGCCTTCGTCTTCTTCGTCGGACAGCGGCTCGATGCTCGGGTTGAGCAGCACCGTCTCGGGCACCGGTTCGCGGTCGGGGTAGCGGCGGTTCTTCGTGAAGCCGAAGATCACCAGCGCCAGGTCCACGCCGATCTGCGGCGCGGCCAGGCCGGCACCGTTGGCGGCAGCCATG